>Ga0070714_100004250_pt1 | contig 10787 bp, 23 predicted proteins | sample LARL83metaG_FD_65450 | JGI IMG/M metagenome (GOLD analysis project Ga0070714, IMG submission 65450) | Corn, switchgrass and miscanthus rhizosphere microbial communities from Kellogg Biological Station, Michigan, USA - LAR L8-3 metaG | ecosystem: Host-associated > Plants > Roots > Rhizosphere ... | reverse complement strand
TCAGACAGAATCGCTTTTCGGGCATTGGGCGAAGGTTGTTTCTAGCCTAGGTTTCCCCTTGGAGAATCGACGCATTCCCCATACCCTGTGTCTTTCCACTCCTACCCCTAATCTAACGCAGTGGCAGTGCCTCAGAATCAAATGCCCACATACAGGGACAATGCTATACGTCCCGCAGGATGCGTTTGGTTTGCGGCGCAAAGTCTCACTCTGCCGTGCAAAGTCGACGACGAAGCGCGCAGGGCGAAGCCCGTTTGCGCGCGCCACGAACGCCTGTGTTTCGCCAGCAACCAATAACCAATAAACCCTATAGGGAATAACAGAATAGACTGTAGACTGATACCGCTTCCCCACCTACCGTCCTTTGCGTCTGCGCGCTCGTAGAGGCGCGTAACTATGGTGGGGTGTGTCTCACTCCTACCGTCGAGCGACGCCTGCCGTTAGGCAGTGCGGAGCATTGATTCTATTGGGTGAAAGCAATGGTTCCGAAGGTTGTGTGTCATGTGTTGAATCGCTTGTGGTGTATGCGTTCGTCGAGCGAATGTAGGTGTGGTGAGAATGGGGTGAGAAGCGGAGCGGTTTTTACAAAAATCCCTGCGCTGAATGCGCGCCGAACGTATGGAATTTTAATTCCCTACCATCCCGGTAGGATGAAGGGGAGTTCCACCATCCCTATAGGCTTTGTAGGGAATTCCCAACCTGTCGACCTTGCGATGCAAAGGTCATTTCACCTAATTCGTTAAGTCCGTATTTGTGCCCAAATATGGCAAATGCCCAATGAAGTGACCACTAGATACGCGCAAACCCATACGCAGTAAGGCTTTCCGGTGCCGGGTCGACCTCGAAAAGTGCGTTAAGAGGGGGTAGGGTTGCAGTGCGACCGCGCTTGATTCCTCGGTCCCGCACCACCACGCATCCTCCTCAGCCGAAATCCCCGACACCCTACCAGGGGGTACCCCTCAGAGGGCGTGTAGTGGACACTTCAATCTAGGGCCTCCTCACAATACTCTCATACTCACTGTTCTCTAATGAGAGATACATGAGAGGGGGGGATGGGTTAAAGATGGAGGGACCCGCTAGACGACTCTCACAGAATCCGCTTGACAACCCTGGCTACCTCGTGATATGATAACCACATGAGAACACTTTTACTCGCCGCTCTCGTCTTCGCCCTGGCGGGATGCGATTCGGGTCCCATTGTGACGACCACTCAAGCCCCGAACGGACTCAGGGTTCAGTTCTATGGCGTCGTGGACGGCTGTAAGGTCTACGAACTACCCGACCTCAATGACGCGGTCGTTGTTCACTGCCCGCAAGGCACGGCCTCAGCGACGACTACATATCACCGGATGATTGGTAAGGTCGTTTACACATACCACACCCGCTCGGAGACGAACTAGGTGAAGAAGACCTTCACGATTACCTCGGAACTCGTGCTCGCCTGCTACCACTACCTGCGGGAAAAAATAGACGCCGAACGGTTCGAGTCGTTCTCGCTGAATTGTCCGGTTGCGAAGGTCGTCGCGCCTGAAATCCAAGGTGTCGTATCGGTCGACGGCGACCAAGTCTGTATCGGTGAAACTCGGCATTCGCTCTACCATGCGCTCGACCCGTCGCGGAAGATTCGCCCCTTCGTGAATCAGTTCGACAGCGCCGTCCGCGAAAGCGCGCCTAGCAAACTACCGTTGGAAGACTTCACCTTCGACCTGGATATTCCAGACAACTTTCTTGCCGGGAGGCCAATGACTGTATGACCGTTTCGAACACACGCCTGGCTGAAATGACTCGCGGCGACTTCGTATCTGAGATTACGGAGATAGCCGAAGAGTTGTTGGTGCGACGGACCAACGACCCGAATCCGCCGAAGTATGCGAGCGGTGAAACGCCTATGCTCGGCGACCTTATCTACTACAAGCATCCGCAAGGTCAAGTGTTCACTCGGATTGTCGGGCGTATTAAAGACGGCGGGTTCCGCGTTCAGGCACATACGATTGGCGAAGGTAAGGATGAATGGACGCGAGCCGGGTGGCTCCCGATTGACGACGACATTGTCATAACTCAACACCGACTCGTCAGACGCGAAACCACAGTGACGCTCGACGACTGCTACAAGATTTGGTCCGTCTACTTCAAGACGAACCTCAAGAACGACGCTGAGGAAATGGCCGTCGCGTTGGAGTCGGTCGGCATTAAGGTCGACCGGAGCGCCCTAACTCCTCGCGGTGCAACGCCAAGGACTCCACAGTGAGCGCGAACACCGGACGGGCCTACAAGACCAAACCTGTCACCATCGAAATCAAGCCCGAGGATTATCAGAAGGCGTTGGCCGAGGAACACCGTCTTCAAGAAACGTTGGGACCGGAGCATTGGCCCGCGCACAACGAAGCCTGTATCATCGCACAGAAACTCATAGAGGTCACTAGACCCGGAACCTACATATCGGTCAAGCACAAAGGGCTGACGATTATTCCCGAGGGCCACCACCCGACTGACAGGCTTTGGTTCACGAACCAAACGCCCGACGAGGCGAGAATGGTCATGCGGTTCTACGACTCGATGGATTCGGCTCCGTGGAAGACAGACCAACTCGGACCTGCCGCGACGTTCACTATCGACGTCATTGAGGAGTGCTTGGCTTGAGACACGACGATATAGTCAAGGTCAGTGAAATCGACAACGAGTACGGCGCGTCTAATTGGTTGGCGAAGGGTTGGGTCTTGCTAGAAGTTCTCAAGCGGCACGACGACATTATCTACATCATAGGTAAGAAACGTGAGAGTTAGTATGAAGGTGTTCGTGGTCATTCGTTCCGAGGGCGGCTTCTGTGATTCATGTGTTAACGTCGCCGTTTGTTCTTCCCAGGCGAAGGCCGACGAGTGGATTCGCAAGTACGGAGTCCACGACTACCACTATATCGACTCATTCGAATTGGACGGAGATTCTAAGTGAACACTAAGACTGAAGAGATTTTCCCAAAGCGCCTGCTCAAACTTGCCGACTACCTCGACGACTTCAAAGAGGTCAAAGCGAAAATCGGTATTGACAGGTTCGACATGTCTTTGTTCAAGGTTACGTACCCGTCGTGTAAAACGTCAGCCTGCGCCCTCGGCACGGCCGGAAGTATTCCGTGGTTCCGTAAGCGCGGGCTAAAGGCACTCCTGGAATATCACGATAATGGCGCTAAATCATATAGCGTCAAGGTTGACGGAGACGGTAGTCGTCAGGCTCACGCTACGTTTTTCGGCATCTGCCTAACCGACGTTTACGAACTGTTCTACTCAGGACCGTCGACCGCGAAGCAGAAGGCCAAGCAAATTCGCGCCTTCGTCGAGCAACGGGTAGCGGAGCAGAACGAGACTCTACTTATTTCCAGAGGTCTGATTTGAAAGTCAAGATTGCCAAGACCGTTCTGTACCTGCTCGGGTGCCTAGCCTTCGCAAGCGTACTTTCCGGGGCCGGAATACCTTATGCCAACGCGACGGCCTTCTTCGAAGTGTTCACCGTCGTATACACCATTACGCTTATCATTGGCGGCTTGTTGTGGTGGTCAGGGGCCGTCATTGCGGAGCGCCTGAGTTGATAGTCGCCATTGACGACCAACGCCCGTGCATCGGCGCGGCCGTCGTGATTCGCGACCATCATATCGCGGTCGAAGCGTTGTTCTCGCTCGCCTTCAACATTTACATCAATGAACTGTGGCTTGACCATGACCTCGGTTGTGCAGGCGCGGACGTCCGTGAAATCATCAAAGCCATTGAGGAGAACGTCGTGGGCCGAAACGACCACTTCCCAAGCGACATGAAAATCCGTATACTCAGCGACAACCCTGCGGGCAGGCAGTATATCCGTCAGGCGTTGGAGCGATACTTCGAGGTGTTGCCTTAGTGGACACTACAATCACACTCGAACAATACTTCGCCTACGTTGAAGTCTTGGATACGTTGGCAGAAGCGAGAGAGATTTTGGTGAGCGACGGCTTGCCGACCGCAGGACTTGATAGTCTCATAAAGTGGTACGAGAAAAAGGTAAAATTTTTTGAGGAGAACAGTGAGGTTATAGAGTAATGCAAATTGCGTCGCTTATCGTCGCGTACTTGGTCATAGGGATTCTTATTTCGAGTTTTGTTATTCGTTGTTGGGGCGAATCTTTCTACGACGACTTCGCGGCAGTTGTCGTTATCATGTGGCCCTTCGCTTTTATGGTTCTATGGATTATAGGAGTGTGCCATATACTCAAGGTTCTCGTTTACGAATGTAACATGTTGATAGACAAGGTGCTACATTGAGCAAACATGGTTGTCCGAGTTGTAGGTGTAAAGTGTTTTATAAAGACGGCGAAGTACCGGAGAAGCAAGACGTCGTTTGCGTCAGCAGAGGGCAAGTCGGTATAGTTATATTCGTGAACGCAACGACAGTCGAAGTGTCAAACGGGTGGGAAACCAAGTCCTACAACCCCGAACTAATCACCCTTATCCAACGCGGTCCCAAGTACCACCTGATTGAATTGAACGGAGCGAAGAAGTAATGTTTGAACCCTCCCCCAATTGGCTCGTCGACAACCTCGAAGGTACGGCCGCTGACCAAGCCGACCCTTTTAGGTGCGCGTGGAATAGTGTTACGGTTGGCAAACTCGTGGCCCGCATCCGACTTGAACAAGAAATGGTCAAGAAGTATAAGGACGATAACGCGAGACTTCTCAAAGAAGTGGAGCGGCTAAAGAAGGACCTGGAAGCCAAAGGCTTCTCATACACTGTCAACGTCGCAGGCATTCCCGAGTACCGAGAAACGCTTGAGGAACTTGAGGCTAAGGTCAAGCAATTTGAAAAGGACCGCGAGACGTATGCGGCCGAGTTCCACAGACTCCGAGTTCGTGCATTCCAAGCGAATCTTGAAGCGGAGCAGTTGCGTTACAACCGCGACGCTGATACCGGAGGTTTGTTTGTTCTCGACAGTATTGACATGGAGCGAGACGAACATTCCTATCCGTACCCGAAGATTCACTTCAAGGCAACTAACCGTCATTTCGAGTTCAAGTTCTCAGGGTGCGGTACTGCGATTATCAAGCGGAAGGAAGCGGCGTGAAGAAGCGAGTTCTAATCGAAGTCACTCAGGACGACATTGACCAAGGCTATACGAGATACTGTCGGACAAACTGTCCTGCCGCTCATGCTATCGGTCGCAAAGTCAAGCCTGAATTCAACGTTCATGTCGGAAAGAGCGCGGTGAATATTGGAATATGTAAGGGGCAACTTGCTCCGAAAGTAGCGTCCTCGCCGCGAAGCCTCGTGCGATTCGTTAACCGTTTCGACTTGCACAGAGAATACCAACAAGGCGACGTCGACAATCCGCCAACCGTCAATAAACCTGAACCCTTCAAGTTCTTCCTGACGCTCGCGGAAGCGTACCTGGCATGAAGACGGTTACCGTTGAGGTGACACAGGACGATATTGACAAGGCTGACATGCGTTCTGTTGACAGTTGTATGGTAGCCCGCGCGTTGCGCCGCGTTACGACTGAGGACCTTGCGGTCGGTGTCGGTTTTGCCTACATCGGAAGAGAGCCTACGAAACTTCGAGAGGTCGTGTCGTTACCGGAAGAAGTCAAGAATAAAATAGTGGCTCGCCTCAACACCTATCCCGTCGACCCGTTCTCATTCACGCTTGAACTCCCGGAGCATCTTGCTAAGTGACCTTTAGACTTTTTAGACCTAAAGTGAAGACTGTTGAGTTTCCGCCGTCCGTTCTCTATCCAGGCGACACGGTCGAATTCATTTACTCGCAGAAGGTGGGCGATAAGGAAGTTTATCGTGATTCCAAAAAATACGTCGCCCAAGAACACTGCCGGATAGACGGAAAGGTCACAAGGCCTGCCCGCGACTACATTAAGCCGGGTGACGAAGTCGTTTTTACATTTGCTTGCAAGGAATTAAAGTGAACACTAGACCTCTTTGTATCTATCACGGTAACTGCGCGGATGGTTTCACGGCCGCGTGGGTCGTGCGGAAGTTTTATGGCGACGGCAATGTGGACTTCCATGCGGCGGACCACGGGCTTCCGCCGCCTGACTGCCTTGACCGCGACGTTATCATGGTCGACTTCACCTACCCGCTTACAGAACTCAAAAGCGTTTATATACAAAGTCGCTCGCTTCTTATTCTCGACCACCATAAGACTGCGATGGAAACGCTTGATGCGTTGGGCGATTGGTTAGACGATGACGGCGAAGACGTACATTGGGAATACCATTTGGAAAAGAGCGGGGCCGGAATAACTTGGGACTTCTATTTCAAAGGTAAAGGACGACCCGCGCTTCTCAACCATATCGAAGACCGCGACCTGTGGAAGTTCGACCTTGAATGGACGAAGCCCGTCAACGCGGCAGTGTTCTCCTATGAACATACTTTCGAACGTTGGGATACGTTGTTCGCGACCGACATAGAGACGCTTGTCAAAGAAGGTGAGTCGATTATTCGCAAAGAGCGAATCGACACGCTCGCGCTTTGCAAGAACCAAAGGTACATGGTCATCGGGGGATTCAAGGTCCCGGTTGTTAATGCTCCGTATCTCTTCGCAAGCGCCGTGGGCCAAGAACTACTTGACCAGAATCCATTGACTGCGTTTACGGCAGTTTACTACGACCGCGCAGAGGGCAGGCGCTTCAGTCTGCGCTCGGAGCAAAGCCGCCTCGACGTCGCGGTCATCGCGCAACAATACGGCGGCGGCGGTCATCGCAACGCATCAGGATTCCAAGTGCCGCACGGGTGGGAAGGGGAAGCCGCGTGAAGGCGTTTCTCTGTCGCATAGGGTTGCACAATTGGAAATGTCTCGGCGGTAGAATCACAGGTACCGGATGGACTGTGTGCCGTGACCGTTGTGCTTGGTGCAAAGAAGAAAGAGACTTCTCGGATTTATGAACGGAGACCTAAGTGTCCACTAGAAAAGAACCGCTCGTCGTCAACTTCTTCGCAGGACCCGGCGCGGGCAAATCGACTATGGCGGCACACGTCTTCGCAGAACTCAAATGGAGAGGAGTCTTAGCAGAACTCGTCACTGAGTACGCGAAGGATAAGGTTTGGGACGAGCACTTCCAAATCTTAGAGAATCCCTACTACGTCTTCGGCAAGCAACTTCAGCGCCAACTCCGACTGCGCGGCAAGGTCGACGTCATCGTGACCGACTCGCCCTTGATGATTTGCACCGCCTACAACGAGCACATAGAAGGCTTCTCAGACGTTGTCTACCTTGAGTTCAGGAAGTTCACTAACATCAACTACTTCGTGCGGCGACAGAAGAAGTACGTTGAGATTGGCCGGATGCAGACCGAGGAAGAAGCCATTGCGAAGGACGAGGCGCTTGAGCGCATCCTAGGCTCATACAGCCAATCGTTCGTTCCGGTCATGGGTCAGCGTCATAGCGTTGACGAGATTGTTGCGGACGTCCTATGCGAACTCGCCGGGACACCCGATTTGGAGATAATCGACCCGAGGCTTCAGAAGCCTATGGGACTACCCAAGCCTACGGTCGCCCAACGCACACTTTTCAAGTCATAACTAACAGAAAAGACTTGACAAGCGGGTCCGACCTGTGCTATCATAGAGACATGGAAGTCCTCTCCTCACTAAAGTAAAGAAACAACGGTTCCTAGTGTTCACTCGAATTGCGGCGGCTATCGCCGCTCTTTTCTTTTGTTGCGCGGGAGCGGCGCGAGCCGACTACCTGACAACGGTTACGCAGTCGTCCGTCATTGTCACTGCGTATGTCCATGTTCACTATCTCTCTGACGCAGAGATTCAGAAGCGCCTGAAGGCGGCTCATGTAACGAGCGGGGCTTTCTACCTAACGACCAAGCCTAAAGCCAAGACCGACCAAACCCCGACCGACGAGAACTTCACGGCTCCCGTCTGCTCAGGCTTCGTTGTCAAGGATTCAGGCACGACGCCAGCGGTCGAGGAGATTGTCACGGCTCGGCATTGCGGCGGAGTTCAAGAGGTCGACGTTTTCGGCATTCCTTTAGCGGACGTTTCGTTGATTCCGACGTCGGTGACTTACTACGACGGAACGACTGCGAATGTCATTGCATCGTCGCCGTCAACGTCTGCCGATGTTCGTCTTCTGCAAGCCTTCTCACTCGCTCCTCATGTTGCGGAGAAGGTGAGCGCCGCGCCTTTGGTGCGGGGCGAGCCACTTGTCGTCGTCGGAATGCCGGAAGGCCGCGCGTTCTCGTACAGCAACGCAACGTCACTGACGGGCACCGACCTTACGCTCGCGGCGGTCGACGGCGCTGACTTCGCAGGTCTTGAACTCATTGACTGTGGTTCGTGTTACGAAGGCGACTCGGGCGCGGCCGTGACTGACTCAACAGGTTCGGTCATCGGTGTGCTCGTCGCAGGAATGGGTCAACCCTCGGTCGCGGGCATCGTCCCTGCGAGCGCAGTTATATCTCTGATGGAAAGAGGCTACTAAACTAATGCGTAAGTTCATGGCGTTCGCGCTCGCGGCAATCGTCGCGGTTGTCGTGTTTTCGTCTACGTCGGCCGCGAGGACGACGCTTCAGCCGTATCATCCGTTTCAAAGTACGCCTCCTGTCTCCATGTCATTCACTCTACCAAATCCTCAACTGCCGAACATCATGTGTCTCTACTATCACGCTTTGGACCGTGTTCAGCAAGATTGGGTCACGCAGGGGAATGCAATCCACCTCGACCCGAGTAATGAAAGTCACACGGGTCGTTGGATAGACCCCGGCGATTTGCTCGTGTTCAAGGACAACGACCCGATGAACCATTGCGACATTCTTATTGACATGGACGAGGTCAACGCGCCGATGACCCTGGCTCAAATGGAAGAGTACCATATCAATCACCTTCAGTACGAACTGACCCATACACCTCGGCCGTTGTCTGTTCCGTGAGGGAAGTCAACGCAGACCTGTGGAGTCTTCTCGACCCTAAAGGCCACACCGCGATTTGCGTTACGACGAATGGTTTCGTCAAGAAGAACGGTAACGCGGTCATGGGTCGCGGGTGCGCGCTTGAAGCAACGAAGCAATTCCCAGGTATTGATGAAGTTCTCGGCCGCTTCCTAACCGCTTACGGAAATCATGTTCACAGGCTCCACGAGAACCCGGACATATTTTCGTTCCCGGTCAAACACAATTGGAATGAAGTTGCGGACCTTGACCTAATCAAGCAGTCGCTTCACGAACTTTGGTGGCGGATGAAGACCGATTCATACAAGTCGGTCTACCTTCCGCGACCAGGGTGCGGTAATGGTCAGTTGTCGTGGAGCGCAGTCAAACCTCTCGTCGAAGAGAAGTTCGGAAACGACGACCGCTTGGTCATCGTCGACTTCGCTAACGTCGCCAAAGAAGGCGACGCCCCGTTCCAATCGTTGACAGTGGAGCAACTGTGGTCACTTCGGAATATCGCGCTCAAAGCGAAAGAGCAAGGGTTGAAGAAGATTGAAGTGGACACTAGGCTTATGCTCCTCGTAGCCGAGAAACTGAGTTCCATCGAAATTCCAGCATAATCCCACAGAATTCACTTGACAAATATCCCGACTTATGGTACACTAGAGTTAGGGAATTGTCCAAAGCGCGACGTCGGCAAGTGAGTCGCGCTTCTCTCATGCCCTCGTTGTGTTTCCGGCCACGAGGGCAAATCAGGAAGGGACGTTCCGCGCAACGCGATTAGCGTGAGCGTCCCTTCCGACTGTGAAGGATGAACGTTGTCTGATAATGCTCCGGTGATTCGAGGATGGTTGGCCTTTCAAAACCGCTATCCCGTATACGTTGAGTTCGTTGGCTTTGACCACTACACGCGGGAATTTCCAAACGAGTCGACGCGATACTACAGAGTCCTTGAAAAGACCGACAGGTTCGCGGAAAACGTAGTTCTCGACGAATCAGGCGAGCATATCGAGAAACTGTACGGGTCGCGACACGAAGCCGCACTCGCCGCGCTCACTGACGTCGACTATTGGATTGCACGTAACAAGCAAGACCTTGAAAGACTCCACGCTCAACGTTTATCACTACTTCTTGAACCTGTGAAAAGTTAGGGAATTCGGATGGAATCCGATGGAATCAAGAAACACCCCTGCAAGCACCCAATCGAGGCACACAATGATAGCGTCGGATGCGCTCACGCCAACTGCAAATGTACCTGGAAGCGTTCTGACTTCCCGCCCCCTCCTGAGCCAAAGCGACGAAGCAAACGCAGTCCAAGTGACGCTTCAGGTTCTTGAGAAAAAGATTCGCGAAGCCGCATCCGAGTATGCTCAAGGCACGAAACACAACCCCTACTTCCATTCAGGAATGTTAAAAGCGGCGAACATCGTCAGCACCGAATTGAAATCATGGACTACAAAGACCAAATCTTAAATCGTCAGGCCGAATACATCGTTGAACTCGAAGCCAAACTCAACCGGGTTCGTGAAGAGAACTTAGCCGACATTCCAATGTCGCCGCTTGAGAAGGCGGCGATGTTCTTAAATCGTCTCGGAGTCGGCGGTACCGATTACTTACCGTTCGTCTCAGAGGAGTCGGATAAGGTAGTGATTGTGACGGAGAATGAAGACTTCGTCATTGACTATCCGACTGCTGATGATGTTCTTTACGTCAAGGAAATGGTCAACAACTTCAATCGGAGGCTTCGTGGCAACTCAAATAGTTGAAGAGTGCTTAGGATTACGCGACGACGAGTACGCCGTCGTTAGGTATCAAGAGCGCGCCCGTCAACGACTGATGAACGAGATTCACATGGAGCGTTGGCGTCAGAATGTGAAGTTC
>Ga0070714_100004249_pt1 | contig 10790 bp, 12 predicted proteins | sample LARL83metaG_FD_65450 | JGI IMG/M metagenome (GOLD analysis project Ga0070714, IMG submission 65450) | Corn, switchgrass and miscanthus rhizosphere microbial communities from Kellogg Biological Station, Michigan, USA - LAR L8-3 metaG | ecosystem: Host-associated > Plants > Roots > Rhizosphere ... | reverse complement strand
CGAGTTCCGCTACTTCTTCGTCAGGAAGACGGTCTTCATCAAGTACTCGCAGGCCTTCGTGGTCCTGCCGGGCGGCTTCGGCACGATGGACGAGCTCTTCGAGGCGCTGACCCTGGTCGCCACCGGGAAGATTACGAAGTTCCCCATCGTCCTGGTCGGCACCGAGTACTGGTCGGGCCTGCTCGACTGGATGAAGACGACGATGCTCGCCGAGGGAAAGATCGGCGCGGCCGAACTGGCCCTGCTGCACGTCGCGGACGACCCGGACGAGATCGTAAAGATCGTCACCGACGCCCACGAGGGCCTGTCGTACCGCTAGCTGCCGAGGCCTACTTGGCCCCCGGGACGACGTAGGTTTCTGAGGCGGGCGGGAGCTGGATGCTGACCGGCTGGTCAATGCTCGCGATCGTCTGGGTCACGGTCAGGTTCGCGTGCGTGCCCGCCTCGATGAGGACGAGCTTCAGCAGGCGCTGCTGAGGGCCGAGCCAGGCCATGAACCGGACGGTAGTGAGGCCCATGGCCGTGACCTGCGCGCTATCAGCGCTGCCGTCGGTGGCCTTGAGGTAGGCGAGCCCGCTGGCGGCCGAGTAGGTACCCTCGTACTCGGCCGCGGGGACGCCGTTGACCGACCCGGTCCCGACGGCTCGCACGTCCGTCGACGTGGTGAGGAGCCCGACTCCGAACCTCGGGTCGCCCCAGAAAGTGTTGCCAGGCTCGTCAGGGACGGAATTCAGCATCGCGCTGTCGGTGAGGAACGCCGCCGGGGATAGCTCCACCCATGGCTCGGTGGTGTGAAGGTAGCGGGACAGTGGCGCTTCCCTTATGTAGTAGACCGTTGGCGTCACGATGGAGTCGGACCCGCCGGGCATGATGTCCTTGCCGTCATGTTTGTACGAAGTCACGACGAACTCATTGAACGGCCCCGGTTTTTCCCTGAGCGTCGCGGCAAAGCTGACCGCGACACCGCCGTCGGTGCCGGTGACGGTCGTGGCCGAGCTGTCTGATTGCCAGTCGGCCACGTAACGCGCGCAAAGCGCGATCGCCTGTCGCGCGGACATCGGCGGTTCGGGCTTGGCCGGCTCAGCGGTGCTGACGGGCGACGAGCAGCCGGTCGCGACGACCGCGATCGCCCCGGCCACGGCTGCCCACAGTGGTGAGCGGGAAATGAGTGAACGCACGGGAACCTCTACCTTTTGCGGACTTGAGCATAACCCTCCAGGTAGTGCCGCCGCCCGGTCATGGCCACGCAAAAACGGGCGCTGGCGCCCACCCCCGCGCCAACGGCGCCCCGGCCCGGCAACTTTTACCGCGTAGGGCAAAATCCGCGGAAAAATGTCCCGTTTTGACCGGTCAACTCGGTATAAGTCTCCGAAGGCGCTCGAGCGCACGCGCCAACTGGCCCGCGGACGCTGCGGGAAGGGTTGATGGGACCGGAGAGGTCTGGTCCGTGACCGTAAGGGCTGCTATCGGAGGCCATCACGAAGACGGTTGCCGCTGGCCGGGCCGAGATCTGTGTGATCTTGAAGAGTTTTGATGATTTGATGATATTTTTGCGAACGAGTCTTCATGGACGTGAAGATTATTCACCCTTCGTAACTACCTGATCGCCCTCAGTCTGCAGTGGCGCCAGTATGTAAAAGGAGCCACATGCGCAAGATCGCCCTGACCGGGCTGGCCGCGTTGGCGATGATGGTCGGCGGGGTCGCCCACGCGAGCGCGGCGGTCAACCCCGCGCCGGCGCGCCCGGCCGCCGCTAGCGCCACAGCCGCCGTCAGCGCCACAGCCGCCGTCAGCGCCCCGTCCGCCACTACGGCGAACACCTCCGTCTCGGGCAGCAGGGTGTCCTGCGGGTCCGCGAAGAGCTGCCTCGTCGTCAGCCAGAACACCGACAGCGCGGGGAACTCGGTCCCGGTCGCCAGCGACTGGAACGGGACGGGCTGGAAGATGCTGGCCGTGCCGCTGCCCAGGGGCGCGAGCGGCGCCCTGAACGGGGTCTCGTGCAAGCAGGCGTCCTGCCTGGCCATCGGGAACTACAGCACCAAGACGGGCAACTACCTGTTCGCCCTGCGGTGGAACGGGAAGACGCTGACCCGGGTGGCCGCCCCGCCCAAGCCGGCCGGCGCATCCGACACCACCCTCGGGGACGTGTCCTGCGTCACCGCGAGCAGCTGCGTCGTGATCGGCTCGGCCACCACGGCAGCCGGCACCACGCGGGCCGTCGTCGACACGTGGAACGGCGTGAAGTGGACGATGCGCACGGCCGCCCTGCCCGCCAGCGTCCTCGAGGCCGAGTTCGCCGGCCTGTCGTGCGTGTCGGCCAGCCATTGCGTGGCCGGCGGCCTTGGCCTCTGGGGATCCCTCGCCTCGGGCTCCTTCATCCCCGGGCCGCTGCTCGCGTCGTGGAACGGCAGCACCGTCACGACGGCGAAGGCGCCGGCGCCCAAGGGGGCCGGCTTCCAGATGATCACGGACGTTTCCTGCGTCGCCGCCACGAGCTGCGCCGCGACCGGGTTCGGCGGATCAGCCTCCGGGTCGACGACTTACGGGTTCACCGACGTGCTCGCCGGCAAGGCCTGGAAGACCACGGCGGTCGCGTGGCCCAGGGAGTCCGCGTCGACCGGCCTCCTGGGGGTCTCCTGCACGTCGACGCGGAGCTGCGTCGCCGTGGGCGCGGACGGCATGGCGGCCAGCAGCACCGGGGACACCGGTAACGCGGCCGCGCTGTCCTACAACGGGACGACGTGGACGGTGCAGAAGAACGTTCCCGGGCCGGGCCGGGGCAACGCGAGCATGTTCGGCGGCGTCTCGTGCGTGACGGCGACGTACTGCGTGGCGTCCGGGCTGACCGGTAAGGCCGGCGGGAACGCCGCCGTCCCGCTCACCGGCGTCTGGAACGGGAAGTCCTGGAAGCTGTTCCGGCTGCCCTGATGCGCGATGCGGCACCGGTGGCGCGTTCGATGCGCCACCGGTGCCGCGCTCGCGTTCCAATCGGCCGGCGATTCGTGGCACGATGAATCGTGCCTGTTGTCATGGTGATCGTCTTCATCGTCATCGTCGCCGTCGTGGTCCTCGCGGCCCGGGGGCGCGGCGGCGAGTTGTCCGTCGAGCGCGGCGACTACGCCCCGCTGGACGTCGGCCCGGTATCCGCCACGGACGTGGCCCTGCTGCGCCCGCCCACTGGGATATGGGGGTACAGCATGCAGGCGACGGACGAGGCGCTCGAGCAGATCGCCGAGGCGATCAGGGAGCGGGACGTGCGGATCGTCGCGCTCGAGCAGCTGGTCACCGACCTGAGCAGGGACCAGGAGCACGCCCCCTCGCTGACGCCGCTCGCCAGCCCGTACGCCAGTCCTTACGGCGGCGCGCGGCACCGGCGGACGGTGGCGGACACCGTGCCGGACGCCATGGCGGGCGACCCGTACCATGCCACCTTCGACAACGTGTCGACCGAGGCGGTCCGGCTGCCGTTCGACCTGCCGCGCCCGGGCGACAGCTCGGGCCCGCCGCCTGAGCAGTCCCATGACTGACGTCTCCCGGGGGAGCGACCCCCCGTACCCCCCGATGTCCGCCCAGGCCGGGCCCGATCGCAAAGGGCGCGATCTTATCAGCCCCACCCAGGCCGGACCAGAGCCAGCGGGCTCGGCCAAGCCCGCCAGGCCGCAGGGCCCGGTGGCCGGGCCGGACGGCCGGCTGCGCTGCCCGTGGGGGCTGAGCACGCCCGATTACGTCGCCTACCACGACGCCGAGTGGGGCCGCCCGGTCCACGGTGACCAGGCGATCTTCGAGCGGCTCTGCCTGGAGGCGTTCCAGTCGGGCCTGTCCTGGCTGACCATCTTGCGCAAGCGGGAGAACTTCAGGAAGGCGTTCGCCGGGTTCGACATCCCCGCGGTCGCCGCGTTCACCGACGCGGACGTGGCCCGGCTGCTGGCCGACGCGGGCATCGTGCGCAACCGCGCCAAGATCAACGCCGCCATCACCAACGCCCGTGCCGCCGCCGAGCTCACCGAAGGCCTCAGCGACCTCGTGTGGGGGTACGCCGACACCGGGACGCGCCCGGCGCCCCGCACCCTCGCCGACCTCCCGGCGCAGACGCCCGAGTCCAAGGCGCTCGCCAAGGAGCTGCGCAAGCGCGGCTTCGTCTTCACCGGCCCGGTCACGGTCTACGCCGCCATGCAAGCCTGCGGGCTGGTCAACGACCACCTGGAAGCTTGCTTCGCCCGGGCGGGCTGAGCTGGGAGAAGGCCGCGGTAACGGCGCGGGCGGCCATTTGTCCACAGCTGTGAACATTCTCCGGGTGGCCGGGTAGCGATCGTGTAACAATACGCGGATGGCCCACTCCGAACCCGACATCGCCGAGCTGTTCGCACCGCTGCCGCCCGCGAAAGCCGCCAACGTCGTCCTGAACGAGGCACGGCAGGTACTCGGCCACCTCCGCCACCCGGTCGACGCCGAGCTGTGGGGGTCGGACATGATCGGCGCCCTCGGCGGGCGCGGGGCCACCAGTGACAGCGCCCAGCTCATGGCGGAGCTCGCTACCTCCCTGGTGCCCGCGGCGGAGCGGGACGGGACACCCGAGGCGCTGGCGCTGCTGCGCATACTCGGGGCGATCGGCTCGCCCGAGTTGCAGGCGGCGGCGGCCAACGCCGCGCGGCGGGTCGCCGGCCAGGGCGTGCCCGACCCGGACTGGGCGGCGGTGATCGGCTCGCCGACGGTCGGCAAGTGCTGGCACTACAGCGACGTGGGCGGCCGGCAGGAATCGCTCACCGCGAGCTTCGGCTACGGCGCGGCCGAGCACGCGCTGTCGGTGCTGCTCGACCACGGCAAGGGGGGCAAGATCAAGGACGCCTGGGTCGACGACGCCGAGGGACTGCTCGACAAGACCTGGCTGGCCGCGGAGACCGACCCGCTCATCGTCTTCGAGGAGATCGACCGCGCGGAGGCGAGCGGGCGGCTGGCGCGGGCCGTCGCGGCCGGCGAGTGCCCGAGCAAGCCGGACGAGGCCGACGACCTGACCGCGCACCGCGCCCTGCTGCACGCCCGGGTCCGCTACCTCGCCGCGAACTGACGCCGCTGTCTCCCCGGGCACTGCCGGGGATGGTGCCCGGGCAGTGCCCGGGAAGAAAACCGGGTGACGCCCCGCTAACCCAGTGCTAGGGTCTTGTGCTTCGCGCTAATTCACGCGCCAATCGCCAGCACGAGAGGGTCAAGGGGATCAGTCATGCCCGAAGACGCCGTCATCGACGCGGAGCGCGCCCACCTCACGCAGTCACGCGAGTACCTGCACCTGATGCGGGAGAACGTCCTCGGCCTTGCCCGCAACCCGATGGCAGGCGACCGGGTCAGCCTGGAGTACCTCAAGGCCGACCTGTACCGCCGCGCCGAGGCGCTCAAGGACCTGCCGGACGCGCCGCTGTTCTTCGGCAGGCTCGACTACTCCGAGCTGGCTAGGGCAGGGGGGGCGGGCGGGCCAGGGGAGGACTTCGCCGGCGCCGACTTCCACATCGGGCGCCGCCACGTGCACGACCCGGACGGCACGCCGGTCGTGCTCGACTGGCGGGCACCCGTATCCCGGCCCTTCTACCGGGCCAGCCAGTCCGACCCGATGGGCCTCACGCTGCGGCGGCGGTTCGGTTTCTCCGGCGGGGCGCTGACCGCCTACGAGGACGAGCGGTTCAAGCCGGGCGGTGAAACAAGCTCCCGTTCGGTCGACTACACCGCGGAAAACCCGAGCAAGCTGCTGATCACCGAGATCGAACGGCCGCGGTCCGGCCCGATGCGGGACATCGTGGCCACCATCCAGCCCGAGCAGGACGACATCGTCCGCGCCGACGCCGCCACCACCGTGTGCGTGCAGGGCGCGCCCGGCACCGGCAAGACCGCGGTGGGCCTGCACCGGGTCGCCTACCTGCTGTACGCGCATAAGGAGCTGGTGACCAGGCGCGGCGTCATCGTCGTCGGCCCCAACCTGGCTTTCCTCTCCTACATCAGGAACGTGCTGCCCGCCCTCGGCGAGCTCGACGTCACGCAGACCACCGTCACCCAGCTGGTCGCGGCCGTCCCCGTCAAGGGCACGGACACCGACGAGGCGGCGGCGGTCAAGGGCGACGCCCGCGTGGCGGAGCTGCTGAAGCGGGCGCTGTGGTCGCACCTGCGGGCGCCGCGTGAGGCGCTTGTGGTCAGCCGCGGCGCGCGCCGGCTGCGGCTGCCCGGGCACGAGATCGAGGCGCTGGCACAGGAACTGCGCGGCCGCGGCGTCCGCTACGGCACCGGCCGCGAGCTGCTCGCGCACCGGATCGCGCACGTGCTGCTCACCCAGCTCGAGGCGGCCGGCGAGACGTGCGATGACCGCACGCACGACGCGGTGCGCCGGTCCGCGCCGGTGCGCAAGTGCGTCGACGAGGTCTGGCCTAAGGTCGACGCGAAGAAGCTGGTCTTCAGCCTCCTCTCCGATCAGGAGATGGTGATGCGGAACGGTGGCGGGCTCCTCGATGACGCCGAAATGGCCGCCCTCTGCTGGCCCAAGCCGCCGCGCGGCCCGGGCTCGGCCCCGTGGAGCCGCGCCGACCAGGTGCTGATCGACGAGGCGGCCGACTTATCGAGCGCACCCCGTCGATCGCGCACATCGTAGTGGACGAGGCGCAGGACCTGTCGCCGATGGAGGTGCGCGCGATCGGCCGGCGCTGCGCCACCGGGGCGGCGACCGTGCTCGGCGACCTCGCGCAGGGCACCACCCCGTGGGCCGCGACCTCCTGGCCGGACCTGCTCGCTCACCTGGGCAAGCCGGACGCCGCAGTCCGCGAGCTTGACGTCGGCTACCGGGTGCCGAGGCAGATACTCGACTTCGCGTCCCGGCTGTTGCCCGCGATCGCCGCCGGGCTGTCGCCGGCCGTGTCGCTGCGCGCCGACCCGGACGCGCTGCGCGTGCGGCCCGTGCCGCCGGGGCAGCTGGGCGCCCTGGTGGCCGCGGAGTGCGCCGCGGCGCTCGGCCGCCCGGGCTCCGTCGCGGTGATCTGCGCCGACGGGCAGCTGGCCGAGACCGGGACGGCGCTGGGCGCCGCGGGCCTGGCGTTCGGCGTGCTCGGCGACGCGCCGGACGGGATGGGCGGGGAGGGCGGGATGGGCGGGTCCGGCGGGGAAAGGGGGGCGCTGGCGGAGGAGGCGGCCCGGTTGACCCTGGTCCCGGTCACCCTGGCGAAGGGCCTGGAGTTCGACCACGTGATCCTGGTCGAGCCCGGCCGGATCGCGACCGGTGAGGCATACGGGCTAAGGCGGCTCTATGTCGCGCTCACCCGGGCAGTTTCTCGACTTACCGTGTTTCACGCTGAACCGCTGCCGGCCGAGCTTTCGTTACATAGTATGAGTACGGGGTCACCTTTCGCCTTGAGGTCAAAACCCGGGGCGATCGCGTCAGGCCTTCTTGGTGAAGGCGGGACGAAAGGGATTGATCGGGCCTAACAAACCGGCCCGTTCCGGCATTTTGGTTATGCCCTTGCGCGGGTACCACGGCGGCGTCACCCTGAGACGGTTCTGGCGTGCCTGGGTCCCGGCGAACCTACGATCAGTAACGACGGTGATGTTCTGTGGAAGCACACGTAAACCACGCAGCGGCAACTGTCTACCTCGACAAGCTGGCCGAAGAGCTGACCAACCGGGGCCTCGAGGCCTGGCTGATGGCTCCGCCAGGGCGGGTACCCAGCGTGTACATCACGAATCCAGGTGCCCGCGCTCTTGAAGAGAACGTCTACGCGGATTGCGGCAAGGACGGCCTCTGGTGGTTCTGGTGGTCGTGGGCGGAGCGCATCTCGATGGCCGACGACGTGGACACCGCCGCGACGGTCATTGCCAGGGTCCTCTCCCTGCCGCGCTCGGCGTTATCCGCTGGCCGCTCCGCGGCGTCAGGCCAATTGCTTGTTGGACTTACCAGCGAATAGGTCAGGAACCCGGCATGCCGGGGAAGGCGACCGTGATGCCGCTCCACGCGGTCGCACGGTTCGCCGAGATTTGCATCGCCTTGGCGCCGAACGTGCGGAGCGCCGGGTCGTTCACCGCGACCAGGGCCAGGTACGCGCGCGTCACGCCGTTCTCAAGGGCCGCGGCGAGTTCCTTGGCGGACGCCGGGCCGGTGACCGCGAACGGCAGCTCGTAGGCCGGGCTCGCCGGCCCGGGGGTCGCGCCGAGCCTGGTCAGCATCGCCTCCAGGGTGTCCCTGGCGACCTGGTGCGCCGTCCAGCCGGCGCGCGCCTGCGCCAGGGCGGCGCCGGTGAGCATGGCGCCGGCGACGCCGTAGCCGTAGACGGCGGCGTGCTCGGCGGCGAGCGCGCCCTGCAGCGCGGAGATCCCGGTGGTCACCGGCCGCCGGCCTTGGCGCCGAGCACGCTGGCGTGCGTTGACTCGCTGGCGGCGATCGACGCGTACAGCTGGGCGAGGGACGCGGGCGCGGCGGCCAGGCGGTCCATCTGGGCGGTGACCGCGGCCTGCTCGGCGGCGCGGAGCTGTGCAAGCGCGGCGGCCCGCGTGGCCGCGACGGCGGGCCGCTCCGTCACCGTCGCTTGCACCTGCTTGCCCGGCGGCTCGATGACCCGGGCGCGCAGCTGGGCCAGGTGCGCCTCGTGCTCGGCGCGCAACGGCGCGAGCGTGGCGGCGAGGCCGGAATACACGGACATCACCTTTGCGTATATCCAGACCAGGTCCTGCTCGGCGGCGACGGCGTGCAGTAGCACCTGGGTCTGCTGTGACGCGTGTGGCGGCGCGCCCAGCACGGCAGGGCCCTTGCAGCCGCTTAGCGTGAGAAACAAGGGCAAGGTAGGCGACGCGGCGAGCAACTGACGCCTTGACAGCATAGTCTCTAAGCATGCCATGGGCGGCGTGTAAGGTCCTTGGCCTATAGGCTGGACCTGGGAAAATATTAACCTTGGTGCCAGCGCCAGAAGGGGACGCAGACGAGGAGGTCGAAATGCCCGGTGGCCCTCGCTCCGCCGCTGGCCCGGTGGACGACAGGAAGCTAGCTGGCCTGATCGAGCCCGTGGTCAGCGCCGCCGGGATGGACCTGGAGTCGGTGCGGATGAGCACGGCAGGCAAGCGCCGGCTGCTGCGCATCGTGGTGGACAGCGACGACGGGGTGAGCCTGGACGAAGCGGCCGACGTGAGCCGCGATGTCTCTGCCCTGCTCGACGCGAGCAACGCGCTTGGCGAAGTCCCCTACACGCTGGAGGTTTCATCGCCGGGAGTGGACCGGCCGCTGACCGAGCCGCGGCACTGGCGGCGCGCCCGGGGCCGGCTGGTCCGGGTGAAGGTGACCGGGGAGGGCCCCGTGGAGGGGCGCGTGCTCGCGGCGGACGCCGACGGCGTAACGCTGGGCATTGTTTCAGGGAACGCCGCGGCCGGCGAGCGCAGGTTCCCCTACGTCGACATGGGCGCGGGCAGCGTCCAGGTGGAGTTCGGCCGTATTCCGGACGCCGAGCTTGACGACTTTAGTGATCCGGAGATTGACACGGTGCTCACTGACACCGGGGACCTTGGAGCTGGCGGCGATGGACATTGACCTGAGCGTGCTGCGCAGTCTCGAGAGCGAGAAGGACATCTCATCGGAGACGGCGCTCAAGGCGATCGAAGACGCGCTGCTGATGGCGTACCACAAGACGGACGGCGCCAATCCGGCAGCACGCGTCGAGGTGGACAGGAAAACCGGCCACGTGACCGTCTGGGCCAAGGAAGCCGGCCCGGACGGCACGCTCGGCCGGGAGTACGACGACACGCCGGCCGGGTTCGGCCGGATCGCCGCCACCACCGCCCGGCAGGTCATCCTGCAGCGGCTGCGGGACGTCGAGGACGAGATGACGTTCGGCGAGTACGCCGGGCACGAGGGCGACATCGTGGCGGGCGTCATCCAGCAGGGCAAGGATCCCCGGACGGTGCTCGTCGACCTCGGCAAGATAGAGGCGGTCCTCCCGCTCGCCGAGCAGGTGCCCGGTGAGCGGTACGTGCACGGCGAGCGGATCCGCTGCTACGTGTGGCGGGTACGCAAGGGGCACCGCGGCCCGTCGGTGACGCTGTCTCGCACCCACCCGGACCTGGTGCGCAAGCTGTTCGCGCTCGAGGTGCCCGAGATCGCGAGCGGGGCGGTGGAGATCGTCAAGATCGCCCGCGAGGCCGGGCACCGCACCAAGATCGCGGTGCAGTCGCACCAGCAGGGCGTGAACGCCAAGGGCGCCTGCATCGGGCCGGTCGGCGCCCGCGTGCGGAACGTGATGGCCGAGCTGCACGGCGAGAAGATCGACATCGTCGACTACTCCGACGACCCGGCCGAGTTCGTCGCGAACGCCCTGTCGCCCGCCCGGGTGACCCGCGTCGACGTGGTTGACCGGGACGCGATGGAGGCGCGGGTCACCGTGCCCGACTACCAGCTGTCCCTCGCCATCGGCAAGGAAGGGCAGAACGCCCGGCTCGCCGCCCGGCTCACCGGCTGGCGGATCGACATCCGTCCCGACGGCGCGGTGAACGCCGCGCCTCCCGCGCCGCGGACGCCGGCCGCGCCGGAGGGCGCCGCCGCCGAGGCCTGAATCGCCCGGGGGCACTCCGCTTACCCGGGGGAACTCCCGGACCCCATGGCCGTACCCCCGCTGTGCGGTCGGGCTGGCCTGATCGCAAAGGGCGCGATCGTATCAGGCCAGCCCGACCGCACGGTAAGGCGTAGTGGTACCTCGACTGCTACTCCGCGCGCCGCGACGCGGTAGACTTGCTCAGTGAGATGACCGTGCGTGCCGAGCAGCCCGAGCCGGGGAAGAAACCCC
>Ga0070714_100004247_pt1 | contig 10791 bp, 8 predicted proteins | sample LARL83metaG_FD_65450 | JGI IMG/M metagenome (GOLD analysis project Ga0070714, IMG submission 65450) | Corn, switchgrass and miscanthus rhizosphere microbial communities from Kellogg Biological Station, Michigan, USA - LAR L8-3 metaG | ecosystem: Host-associated > Plants > Roots > Rhizosphere ... | reverse complement strand
GCTGAGCTGCGGGCCTGGGCCGGCGGGCAGCTGCCGCACTACATGGTGCCCGCCGCGTTCGCCTGGCTCGACGCGCTGCCGCTGACCACCAACGGCAAGCTCGACCGCAACGCCCTGCCCCCACCGCGGGAACGCCGGCCCGCGGCGGGCCGGCCCGCGTCCCCGCATGCCGGGCCGCCAGACCTGAAGGTCCTGTGCGACCTGTTCGCCGAACTCCTGGATGCCGACGAGGTCGATCCGGACGACAGCTTCTTCGAGCTCGGCGGCCACAGCATGCTCGCGGTCCAGCTGATGCGGGCGATCACGGAGCAGTTCGGGGCCGAGCTGCCCATCCGGACGGTCTTCGAGAAGCAGACTCCCGCCGAGCTGGCCGATGCGCTCCAGCAGGCACGGCCGCTGGCTCAAGACGGGGCGCCGGCGTCCAGGAAGGAACTCTCATGATGAGACACCAGTACTCGTACCTGCGCTGGATCGACTCCCCGTCCCCGCGCTACGGCCTGCACTTCGCCGGCGAGAAGGACCAGTGGGACTTCTGGTCCCAGGAGCAGCTGGCCGAGCTGGCGAGACGGACCGCAGGTGCGCTCGCCGCGCAGGGCATCGGCCGTGGTGACGTCGTGGTGATGGCCCACGGGACCGGGCCGGAATTCGTCGGGAGCCTGTTCGGGACGATGCTGGCCGGCGCGGCGTGCTCGCTGGTAGCCCCGCCCCTCCCGTTCCAGGCGGCAGACGAGTACCGGGCGCAGGCCGGCCGCCTCGTCGACGTCGCCCGCCCGGCCGCCGTCATCGCCGATGACGAGTCGCTGGTTCACCTGAAGGAAGTGGCGGCGGTGCTGGGCTCGCCGCCGCCGGTCCGCCCGGCCGAGCTCATCGCCACCGGGGCAGGACACCACGAGCCCCCCGGATCCGGGCCAGCCGAAGCCCGCGATCCGGTCCTGCTTCAGTTCACCTCGGGCTCGACCCAGGCCGGCCGTGGCGTCCGGGTATCCGCGGCCGCGCTGGACGCCAACGTCAGGGCCATCATGCGCTGGGTCCGCTGGTCCCCGGGTGAACCGGCGGCCGGATGGCTGCCTGTTCACCACGACATGGGGCTGGTCGGCTGCCTCATCACATCGCTCGCGGCCGGCTGCGACGGGTGGCTGATGCAGCCTGACCAGTTCATCCGCAAGCCGATCCGGTACCTGCGATGCCTCAGCGAGGTTGGCGCGCGGATGACGGCGATGCCAGGCTTCGGCCTGGCGTACCTGATGAACCGGATCAGCCCCCGCCAGCTGGCCGGGCTCGACTTCAGCGCGCTGGACGCGGTGATCGTGGGGGCTGAGCGCATCCGCCCGCAGCTGCTCGAGGCCTTTCACGAGTTCCTGGCCCCGTTCGGGTTCAGGCGCGAGGCCCTGCGTCCCGCATACGGCCTGGCCGAAGCGACGGTATGCGTGACCGGCGTTCCCCTCGGCGAGGAGTGGACGAGCGAGGTCCTGCCGGCCGGGGACAGCGACATCGAGGTGACAGGCTGCGGCCGGCCGGTCGACGGGGTCGAGGTGCGCGTCGTTGACGAGGACGGCCAGCCAGTGCCTGACCGGACCCTCGGCGAGATCGTGGTGACCGGGACGTCACTTGCCGATGGCTATGTCACTGGCGACGCGGCCAAGGAGCCCGGGCCGACGTCCGGGACATCGCTCGCCGACGGCGTGCTGCGCACCGGGGACGCCGGCTTCCTGTCTGGCGGGCAGTTGTTCGTCCTCGGCCGCCTCGGGGACGGGCTGAAGATACGCGGCAAGATGGTGTTCGCGGAGAGCATCGAGGCTGCCCTGCAGGAACGGGGCGTGCCGGAGCGGCGAGCCGCGGCGCTGCTCGGCATCCGGGGCGACATTCCTGTGGCGGCGGTGGTACTGGAGAATCCCAGGGAAGGCTGGGCCCGTGCCGTCGCGGAGGTGCTCGAGGCTCACGCGGCGGGTGCCGAACTGCTGGTCATAGCCGCACCGCGCGGGGCCATGCCCGTCACGTCGAGCGGCAAGCCGCGGCGGCGCGTCATGTGGCAGGCCCTGACCGAAGGCCGCCTGCCGGGCGAGATCACGACGATACGAGCATCCAGGCACGAGGCCGCGGCACCGCGCATCGCCGGGGAGCGCGCGTTATGGGCACGCTTCAGACGGACATCTCGCAGGCCCCAGGCGCGGCCGCTTACCGGGAACGAGTCGGGGAAGTGGTCAGGTCATTCGCCCCGGACGCACCGGAGTGGGAACGGACCGGCCATCTGCCCCGGGCCCTGTTCACCGCTCTTGGCCGCGCGGGGACCTTCCAGGACCGGTGGCGGCACGGCGCCGTCAGCGGCCTGCCATGTGCCCGGGCCATGGTCGAGGAACTCGCGCTCGTCAACGGCGGCGCCGCCTTGGCGGTCTCTATCCACAGCGAGGTATTCGTCAATGCCCTCTACCAGTTCGGCGGCCGCAGGCACCACGACGTACTGCGGCGGGCACTCAGCGGAGAGGTAGTGGGCTGTGTCGCGGCCACCGAGGCGGGTGGCGGCTCGGATCTGGCCGCGATACGAGTGGAGGCGACCAGGACCCCGTCAGGATGGCACCTGGCTGGCGCGAAATGCTATACCACGAACGCCGGCCGCGGATCTCATGCCCTCGTGCTGGCCAGGACCGCCGGGCACGGACAGGAATTCACGCTCTTCCTGGTGCCGCTGGATGCTCACGGAGTCAGGATCAAGGGCTTCTTCAATACCCTTGGCGTCCGCTCCGCAGACACCGCGGCCATCGAATTCGACGTGGATCTTCCCGAAGATGCCGTCGTCGGCAGGCCGGGCAACGGCATGTTCTTCATACTCAAGGTGCTTGATTTCGAGCGCATCGCCGCAGCGACCGGCCTGGTCGCAGGCGCCCGATATGCCCTCGGCCTGGCCGTGGCCTACATGCGGCAGCGGACAGCATTCGGCCAGCGGCTTTTCGATCACCAGGCACTGCGGCACCGGCTTACCGATCGCTGGGCCGACGTAGAGGCAGCCGCGGCACTGCTCGACCGGGCCTGCGAACCTGTCCGCGGCGCCTTCCTCGGGCACCATCAGGTCGCGGCGGCCAAACTCGTCGCGGCGCGTTCCTGCGGCGCGGCCATCGACGAGGTACTCCAGGTATTCGGCGCCCGCGGTTTCACCGATGCCTACCCGCTGGAGCGGATGTACCGGGACGCCAGGCTCACTCGCATTGGCGGTGGAACCGATGAGGTGCTGCGCGAGATCGTCGCACTTCATCTCGATGTCGAGCATCCGGGGCTGCATTCTGCCCTCGACGAGCTACGACGTAACGACGGGACGCCCTGAGCAAGCACTACGAGGAGGATGCGCCATGAATGTCGACGCATATATCACTACTAGCCTGGCCTCGAGCTACGGTTCCCGTGACGAGCGGCTGTGGTCTCTTTACCAGCGCGGGAAAAACGCGCAATGGAACGCCGAATCCGATATCGACTGGAGCCCGGAAGTATCGTTCGGCGCGCTGCAGTCCCAGGATGCGGCCAGTACCGCCGTACCCTACTCATCCCTTCTTGAAGGCCTCATCCCACCGGGCCGGTGGGACAGCTTCCGATGGGAATACCAGGCCTGGATGATCAATCAGTTCCTCCATGGTGAGCAGGGCGCCCTAGTGGCGACGGCCCGGCTCGTGGAGACCGTTCCTGATTTGTCGGCCAAGTCTTTTGCCGCTAATCAGGTGGGGGACGAAGCCAGGCACGTAGAGGCCTATTCCCGGTACATCGACGAAAAGCTCGGCGTCACCTACCCGATGAACCCGGGACTGGAAACCGTGCTCCGGGATCTGCTGTCGGATTCCCGCTGGGACATCGTGTACCTGGGCATGCAGATCATAGTGGAGGGGCTCGCCCTCGCGGCGACAAGGATAGCGAGCACCGGATTCGGCGATCCGGTCATCAAATCCATCAGCCGGATGATAGCCAGGGACGAGGCTCGTCATATTTCCTTTGGCATCCTGGCTCTGGACGGAGTTTATTCGGAAATGACCGATCCGGAACTAGCGGATCGCGAAGACTTCCTGACCGAGGCGATCTATCAGATGTCTCAGCGGTTCCTCCTGCACGAAGTATGGGAACGGCTGGAAATGGATGTGCGGCAGGCAGTCAGCTTTGTGCAATCGAATCCGTCGATGATCGCGTTCCGCATGACCATGTTCCAGCGTGTGATCCAGGCGCTTCGCCATCTCGGCCTGCTCACCCCGAGGGTGTGCGCGGTGCTGGTCAGCGAGGGACTGGCCCGTGCCGGGACGCTGCCGAGCTCGGACCCGGCCGCCTCGATCGTCGCCGGTCGCACACGTCGTCCCAATGGCCGTAAGTAAAGGAGAACCCTCATGGCCGATAACAATATGCTGACCGACAGCGATGCCCCGATCGACATTACCCAGGTCCCTGAGCTCACCCGGCATGCCGTGCGAATGGTTGCGCCGGAAGCGCCGGATAGCGTGACAGGCACGGACCGGCTCATCGGTGATCTGGGATTCCATTCGCTGGCGCTCGTCGAGCTCGCCTTCGTGCTTGAGGAGCTGTTCCAGCTTGACCCGATCACGCCAGAGCAGGCCATGGGCATCGAGCAGGTCAGCGATATCGAGCAGCTCATCACCGCGGCACTGGACGCGGGCTTCGCCCAGCGGCCGACGACCGCGCTGATCCAGGAAACGTCGGATCAGTATGGCGCGCAGTGGCCAGCGGAATTCCGGGTCGCGCAGTGAGCAGCCAGCCCAGCGTGGTGGTGACCGGGCTCGGCGCGGTGACTCCGCTCGGCGCGGATGTCGCCTCGACCTGGTCGGCGCTGCTCGCCGGACGTTCCGGTGTCGGGCCGCTCACCGAAAGCTGGGCTGACAGCCTGCCAGTGCGGGTCGTGGCGCATGCCACGGTGGATCCGGCCACGATCCTCGCCTCCACCCAGGCGCGGCGCATGGATCGGTGCGAGCAGTTCGCTCTCGTCGCCGCGGGGGAGGCGTGGCGGCAGGCCGGGGCTCCGGCGGTGGAGCCGGAGCGGATCGGCGTGGCGTTCTCGAGCGGCATAGGCGGCATGTGCACCGCGCTCGACAGCTATGACACCCTCAGGGTGAACGGCTGGCAGCGGGTCCCGCCGTTCACGGTGCCCATGCAGATGGCGAACGGCTCCGCCGGGTGGATCGGCCTGGAGCTCGGCGCCCGGGCCGGCGTGCACTCGCCGGCCAGTGCCTGCTCATCCGGTGCCGAGGCTATCGGGTACGGGATTGACATGATCCGCTCCGGACGCGCGGACATAGTGCTGGCCGGAGGTTCCGAGGCCCCCATTCACCGGGGCGTCATCGCCGGCTTCGCCGCGATGCGGGCGGTATCGACGCGTAACGATGAGCCCGAACGGGCCTCCAGACCCTTCGACAAGGGCAGGGACGGCTTCGTGTTCGGTGAGGGAGCGGGCGCGGTGGTGCTCGAATCCGCGGCCCACGCCGCGCGCAGAGGCGCGAAGGTGCTCGCGGTCGCGGCCGGAGTCGGCTATTCGTCCGACGCGCACCACATCGTGCAGCCCGCTCCGGACGGCTCAGGCGCCGCGCTCGCCATGCGTCGCGCGCTGGCGGACGGCGCGATAGACCTGGACCAGGTGACTTACGTGAACGCGCATGCCACCTCCACTCCCGTCGGCGACGTGGCTGAGGCGCTGGCGATCAAGAAGGTGTTCGGCGCGGCCACCGGCAGGCTCATAGTGTCGTCGACAAAATCCATGACCGGGCACCTGATCGGAGCGGCCGGCGCCGTTGAGTCAGTGGTGGCCATCTGCGCGCTGCGCGATTCGGTCGCACCTCCCACCATCAACGTGGACAACCTCGACGACGAGATAGGCGAGACCGGCATCGTCGTCGCGACCGAGGCGCGGCCATTCGGCAGCACGGGAAGAGTGGCGGTGCTGAACGACTCGTTCGCCTTCGGCGGCCACAACGTCGTCCTCGCGTTCACGGCCGCAGAAACAGTGTGATCGGCCAGCACCGCCCTGGTGGCCGGCGGCACGGGGCCGCCGAGGCCACCGGGAACCGCCAGACGGTAACGCACCGCCGGGGACGGCTGGCGGCCCGCCGCCGGTCCTCACCCTGAAGGAGCGGTATCCAAGCGCCATTTATGATGGATGGTCCGGCAGCTATGATTTTTATTCAGCGGCATGGAGACCGGGCACTGCGTCGATGAGCGCGTCCGGCCTGGAAACATAGAAAAAATGACCGCCAGTAACCGAGTGAATCGTGAGTGACTTACTCGTGTGCCGTTTCCACTCCCGGAGTTCTTCCTTACGTACTCCGTGGTCATGTGTGCCGTGACAAACTACGATCGGCACGTTAAGCGGCTCGCTCGGTACATAGCGATATCCAGCGCCAAGACGCATATCTTTCTTAAACCACTCGATCGCCATTTCTTGCAACTCGGCCGGAGCCGTCCGCAGATCCGTGCCGTCCGGCTGCGATTCGAGCAAATGCTTCCAGACCTCGTCGTCCGTCCAGGACGCGCACTCAGCAAAGTCATCCGTGTCCTCAGGCGGCTGCCGTCCTGAGATAATCAGCAATTCTGGCGGGCGAAGGTGCCGCGCCTGAATCTCCCGGACATACTCGAAGGCAACGATACTGCCGAACGAGGTGCCGAAAACGGCATACCTGCGATCCCCGATGCGGTCGTGCAGCTCGCCCGCCAGCTTGGCCACCAGCGCGGTTAGCGGCAACTCCTCTCCGGGACGATTGCCGCGGCTGAGAATATCGGGCGCTATGACCTGCGTCGGCCTGCCGAGCGCCCTGCGCAGCCCCGAGAATATGCCCTGGCTGGCGCCTGCCGGCGGAAAAGCCACCAGAACACGCAGCGCTTCCCCTGCGGCAACCGGAATCTCCTCGTCCACTCCGAAGCTCCTCAAGGTCTGCCCCGCGTTCGGCATGGGCTGGGTCGCCTATCCATCGTCCAGGCGATGAGCCCCGGGCACCAGGCAAGATCCAGGCAAGAGACCGGCATGATCAATAGGTGTACCTCATGGACAGGCCCAGCCGGCGAGCACGTCATCGGTGCGCTCGACGCGGGCCAGCAGCCGGAGCGTGTTGTCGATGACCGCCTCGGCGTAGTCAGGCGGGACTCCCGCGACCGCGTCCCGCGGCACCACGACCTCGAAGCCCGCGTTCACGCAGTCGAGCACCAGGTCCAGGATGGCCACGTTCACCGAGACGCCGGCCACGACCACGGTGCCGATGCCCAGGCGGCGCAGCAGGGATTCCAGGCCGGTGTCGTACATCGGCCCGAGCCCGCCTGCCCGGCTGACCACGAGGTCGCGGTCGTCCAGGCCGATCTCGGCGATGACCTCCGCCGCGGGTGTCCCGGCCAGCAGCGGCTTGCCCGCCCGGGCCGCCATCAGGTAGAGCGGCGCGTTCCTCGGTTCCGCGTACCCGTCCGCCCGCGTCGTGGCCAGCGCGTGGATCACCGGGACGCCTGCCTGGCGGGCGCCGTGCGCCAGCCGCGCGATGCGGGGCACGGCCGGCGCCGCGGCCGCGGCGAGCAGCGGCAGCAGCGAGTCCGGGCCGATGACGCCGTTCTGGCACTCCTGGATGACCAGGGCCGCGGACCCAGGCGCCCGAGACCCAGGCGTCCCTGATCGCGGCTGGCCGCCCGATGTCACCCTGCCACCCCCGCCGCGGCCGCGGTCTCCAGGTAGCGCCAGGCGACGTCAGGAGCCAGCCCGCCCAGCAGCGGCTGCAGCGCCAGCGGGATCCCCTGGCTCACGTAGCCGGCCGCCTGCGCCGGGGTGAGGATCTGGTACGGGCCCTGCTCGGCGCGCAGTTCGTCCGCCGAAGTGGCCACGGACACGCTGGCCGTGCGCGGACGCCCAGCGTTCCACTGCCGGTACGACGTCGCGTCCATGAGCAGGCAGGGACCGAGTTCGGCCCACGCCCGATCGGGATCGGTGGCGACGAACACGGTGAGCGGGACGCCGGGCGGCTGGATGATGCAGCCGGGCGCGGCCACGCCGGCCCGTTCCGCGGCCTCCCGGTAGACGGCCTCGAGACCCGTATCGTGCGTCTCGGCGACGAACATCAGGCCCAGCCTGCCCGCCCGGCGCGCCGCCGCCTCGGTACCCCCGCCGTAGCACAGCAGCGGGCCACCGGGCGTGAACGGCGCCGGGGTGATTCTCGCCCACCGGCCGTCGATCCGGACCCGTTCGCCGGCCCACAGGCGGCGCAGCACGCCGATGCGCTCCTCCGTCAGCCGGGCCCGGTCCCGGCGGTCCACCCCGAACATGGCGAACTCCTCGTCCCGGTAGCCGAGCCCGACGACGTACGACACCCGTCCCCGGCTCATCAGGTCGACGACGGCGAGGTCCTCGGCCAGCTTGACCGGCTCATAGAACGGGAGGATGAGGGCCGCCACCATGACCGGCAGGCTCGACGTCCGCGCGGCGATCGCCGCGGCTACCGGCACCGGCGACGGCAGGTACCCGTCCTCGATCCCGTGGTGCTGGGACAGTATCGCGGCCACGCCGCCCCTGGTCTCCGCCCACGCCACCATGTCCAGCATCGCGGCGTACGAGCCGGCCCGGGCAGCGGGATCGGCGGCCGCCGACCGCATCGTGAACCGCATGGTGAACATGCCGGGCTCCTCGTCGTCTGCGTCGTCCCGCCGCATGACCTGGTTTAACACAGTAACAAATATCAAATATGGATAACGTCCGAAAGATCGCGGCCCTGCCTGCTAGCGTCGACATATCCGCCCAAACAGGCTGCCGGTAACCCTGACGACAGGAAATGCGATGAGCCGGGACAGAGCTGCGCAGGAGCCGAGGGGGTTCAAGGGAGGCACCTCCCCAGGTCAGCACCGTTCGTCTGGCGGGCAAGCCGCTCTCCGGATGGCCTGGGCGGGTGGCGCACGCCGGGGTCGGCAGCGGTCGATCAGGTCCACGCTCAGCGTCCTGCTGATCATCCCGCTCGTGTCGCTGATCGCGCTGTGGGCTTACGCCGCCGCCAACACCGTCGGGGGAGCGATCGCCAAGCGCGACGCCGACACGATCAACAAGGACATGGGCACGCCCACGCATGTGTTCATGCAGCAGCTGATCACCGAACGTGCGGACACCTTCGCCTGGCAGAGCGCCCAGGGCGCGCTGAGCCTGACGCCTAAAGCCCAGCGCCCCAGGCTCGAGGCCGTGGTCGCGGCGCTGCACAAGACCCTCGAGGCGCAGCGCACGCACACCGACACCTCGGCCGCCTCGTTCCGCGCCGGAGCCGCGGCCGCGGCCGGCGACCTGGCGGCGGCGTCCAAGCCGGTGACCGCGGCGCTGGTGAGCAGGCTGGGCCAGCTCGGCACGATCCGGTCCGCGGTCGACGGGGGCAGGATGGCGCCGCTGGCCGCCTTCGGGGCCTACAACGGCATCACCGACGCGTTCTTCACGTTCTTCCGCGGCGGCCTGACCAACCCGGACAGCAGCATCGCGACCTACGCGGAGGGCGAGGGCGCCGTCGACGAGGGCCAGGCGGTGGAGTACATCGGCCGGGAGGCCACCCTCGCGGGCGGGGCGATGGCCGCGGGCGGCGTGATGTCCCAGCCCGAGCACCAGCTGTTCGTGCAGGCCATCGGGGCCAGGCTGCTCGTGCAGCAGGCGGGCGTGTCGCCGCTGTACTGGCAGGGGTACACCGATCCGTACCCCAGGGTCCTGGCGTCACGTGCGTACGCGACCTTCGCGGCGCTCGAGTCCCGGATCGCGGCGACCGCCCCCGGCACGCAGCTCCCGGTGAGCCCGCTCACCTGGGAGTCGGCGGTCCTGTCCGTCGTCGGGGCGTTCAACCAGGCCGAGGCCGTCGTCCTCGAGCAGGCGACCAAGGGCGCCGCGCACGAGGGTGACGTGATCCTGCTCCGGCTGTTCGTCGTCGGCGGGGCCGGGCTGCTCGCGGTCGTCCTCTCCGCCCTGCTCCTGCTGGGCTTCGGCAACCGCATCACCCGCGAGCTGACCGGCTTCAGGCGGGCGGTGCGTGCGCTGGCCGACGAACGCCTGCCCGCGCTCGTCCGCCGGCTGCGGCAGGGCGAGGACGTGGACGTGGCCGTCGAGGCGCCGCCGCTGGAACTGCGGACCAGGACCAGGGAGATCACCGAGACCGCCGAGGCTTTCTCGGTCGTGCAGCGGACCGCGGTGGAGGCGGCCGTGGGCCAGGCGGACCTGCGCAAGGGAGTCAGCAAGGTCTTCCGCAGCCTGGCGCGGCGCAACCAGTCGCTGCTGCAGCGGCAGCTGAAGATGCTCGACGGGATGGAACGCGGCACCCACGACCCCGAGGCCCTCGCCCAGCTGTTCCAGCTCGACCACCTCACCACCCGGATGCGGCGGCAGGCCGAAGGCCTGATCATCTTGTCCGGCGCGACGCCGGGACGTGGCTGGCGCCAGCCCGTCCCCCTGGTGGAGGTGCTGCGCGGCGCGATCGGCGAGATCGAGGACTACGTCCGCGTCGACCTGATCACCGAATCGCGCGACGTCATGCTCGGCACCGCGGTGGCGGACGTGACCCACCTGCTCGCCGAGCTGGTCGAGAACGCCGTGCTGTACTCCCCGCCGCATACGCGCGTCGAGGTCAAGGCGAGCCGGGTCGCCAACGGGCACGTGGTGGAGGTCGAGGACCGGGGGCTCGGCGTCCCGGCCGTGGTCCTGGCCGAGCTCAACGAGCGGCTGGCCAGGCCGCCCGAGTTCGACCTGGCCGACAGCGACCAGCTCGGCCTGTTCGTGGTCAGCCGGCTCGCGGCCAGGCACCAGATCAAGGTCTCCCTGCGCGGCTCGCC
>Ga0070714_100004246_pt1 | contig 10794 bp, 10 predicted proteins | sample LARL83metaG_FD_65450 | JGI IMG/M metagenome (GOLD analysis project Ga0070714, IMG submission 65450) | Corn, switchgrass and miscanthus rhizosphere microbial communities from Kellogg Biological Station, Michigan, USA - LAR L8-3 metaG | ecosystem: Host-associated > Plants > Roots > Rhizosphere ... | reverse complement strand
GGTCGCCGGACAGCCCGCTCCACAGCACGTTCGCGCGCGCCGGGCTCGGGAACGCCCCGGCGCCCGCCAGGCTGAGGTCGAACGCGAGGTGCCGCCGTGCGGCGCGCTCAAGCCGCGGCACCAGCCGGGCGAGGCTCTCCTCGCCCACTTCGCCGAGGAAGGCGAGCGTGATGTGCCACAGCTCGCGACTGGTCCACCGCACGTCCGGCTGGGACGGACGGAACGGCGCGCACGCCGCCTCCAGGTCGTCAAGGACGGCGGCGGGCGGCGCCAGGCCGATGAAGAGCCGCATCACGGACCCCCGGTTGAAGCGCATACCCTAAAGCTGTGAACAAAGTGCCCCGATGGCTGATGCCGACCGTCCTCGGGCTGCTGGTGCTGGTGGTGCTGATCGGCTCGCTGGTGCACTAACACGAGGCGCTCGGCGACATAGTCAACGCACGCCGTCAGCGCGGCCACGTCGTCGGGCTCGACCGCCGGGTACATGCCGATGCGCAGTTGGTTGCGGCCGAGCTTCCGGTAGGAGTCGGTGTCCACGATCCCGTTGGCGCGCAGCACGCTGGCGATCTCGTTGGCGCTGACCGTGTCGGTGAAGTCGATCGTGCCGACCACAGGCGACCGCATCGCCGGGTCCGCGACGAACGGCGTCGCGAACTGCGACTTTTCCGCCCATGAATAAAGAATTTCAGCAGAACGGCCGGTTTGTTCCCGAGTCCAGGTCAAGCCACCTTTTTCCAGCATCCAGTCGAGTTGGCTCGCCAACAGCACAAGAGTGGCCACGGCGGGCGTGTTCAGTGTCTGGTCCTTGACCGAGTTCTCCACGGCGGCCTTCAGCGACAGGAAGTCCGGGATGTACCGGCCGCTCGCGGCGATCTCGTCGATCCTGGCCAGGGCCGCCGGGGACAGCAGGGCGAGCCACAGGCCGCCGTCGCCGCCGAATACCTTCTGCGGCGCGAAGTAGTACGCGTCGTACTCGGCTGGGTCCGCCGGCAGCGCGCCGGCCGCGCTGGTCGCATCGACGAGGACGAGGGAGCCGTCGTCCGCGCCCGCCGGGCGGCGAACTGGCATGCACACGCCGGTGGACGTTTCGTTCTGGGTGAGCGCGTAGGCGTCCACCCCGGCCTCGGCGACCAGCGCCGGGTGCGCGCCTGGCGCGGACTTGATGACCGACGGCTCCTTCAGCCAGGGCGCGCGGGCGGTCACGGTCGCGAACTTCCCGGAGAACTCACCGAAGGCGAGGTGCTGTGACCTTTCCTGGATCAAACCGAAGGCGGCCGCGTCCCAGAAGGCGCTGGTACCTCCGTTTCCCAGAGATACCACGAACCCGTTCGGGAGGCTGAAAAGCTCAGCCAGACCACTGCGGATCCGCCGCACGACATCCTTCACCGGCGGCTGCCGGTGCGATGTTCCTAGTTCGGGCGCCGCCGCGACAGCGGCGGCCTGCTCCGGGCGGACCTTCGACGGGCCGCTGCCGAACCGGCCGTCCTTGGGCTTGAGGTTGTCGGGAATGACGATGCTGGTCACGCACCCAGGATAGGCCGTCGACATGCAAAGATTTTTCCTATGGACAGGACGCTGACGCCCGAGATGCTCGACAGCTCGCCGATGAAGCAGTTCACGCACTGGTTCGACGAAGCGGTCGCCGCCGGGCTGCCCGAGCCGAACGCGATGGTCCTGACGACCTTCGGGGCCAACTCACTAGGAACCAGTGCGGGGCCGCATGCGCGGACCGTCCTGCTCAAGGCGCACGACGACGAAGGCTTCACGTTCTACACCAACCGGACGTCACGTAAGGGGCGGGACCTCGCGGCCGACCCCCGCTGCTGTGTCCTGTTCCCCTGGTACGGCCTTGGCCGACAGGTGACGGTGGAGGGCGCGGTGCGGCAGTTGAGCAAGGAAGAAAGCGAGCCGTACTATCACTCGCGGCCCTGGCTGTCGCAGATCGGCGCGTGGGCGTCGCGGCAGTCCACCGTGCTCACATCCCGCGCCGAGCTCGATGACCGGGTGGCGGAACTGGCTGCGCGGTGGCCTGAGGGGACCGAGGTGCCGATGCCGGACTTCTGGGGCGGGTACTTCATCGTGCCCGAGCGGATCGAGTTCTGGCAGTCCCGGCAGAACCGGCTCCATGACCGGCTTAGCTACCAGCGGACAGCCGACGGATGGGGCATCGAAAGACTGTCTCCTTAGGTTTTATCTCGGTGGTGGCGCAAGCGCGTAGCATCACTATTGGGAGGAGTGTTTCAGTGACTGCCCATGGGCTTATCGACACCACGGAGATGTATCTCCGGACGGTGTTCGAACTTGAAGAGGAGGGCATCGTCCCGCTGCGGGCGCGGATCGCCGAGCGGCTTGCCCAGTCCGGGCCGACGGTCAGCCAGACCGTCGCCCGCATGGAGCGTGACGGCCTGCTGCACGTCGCGGGAGACCGGCAGCTAGCGCTGACTGACGCTGGCCGTGCGCTCGCGACCCGGGTGATGCGCAAGCACCGGCTGGCCGAGTGCCTGCTCGTCGGCGTGATCCAGATGCCCTGGGAAGAGGTGCACATCGAGGCGTGCCGGTGGGAGCACGTCATCTCGGAGTCCGTCGAGCGCCGACTGTACGAACTGCTCGGCCATCCGGATCGCTGCCCGCACGGCAACGTCATCCCGGGGCTTGACGAATTGGTCACGGAAGCCGATGCCGCTACTCCTGCGGCCCACGATTCGACAATGATCGATGTTACTCGCGGGACCAAAGAGACTGTGAAGGCCACAGTTACGCGGATAACCGAGCAAGTTCAAAGTGATCTGGACTTGATGCTTAAACTGAAGCGCGCTGGGATACAACCCGGACGCGAGGTGTTGCTCGGGGCGGTAGACGGCGGTGTCCGCGTGTGCGGCGATTCCGTGGACACGGCGGCGCCTGCCGACCTGCCCACCGAGGTCGCCTCGCACGTGTTCGTGTCCAGGGAGTAGCCAGGAGTCCACCTGTTCGATGACCGCGGAGCGTGACATGACGCGCTGGAGCGAGAGCCTGCCAGCGGAACTCGTGCTTGGGCAGGCTGACATAGGCGTCATAGTCGCGGACCGGGCCGGCAACGTAGTGTTCTCAAACGAATACGTTGCACGGCTATTGCGCCTGGAAAGCGCAGCGTCCTCGCTGATCGGGAAGCCGGTCGGCAGCCTTGGCCTGCTGCCTGACGGCGAACCCGGACGGGTCGACGAGATCACCAGGCAGGTACTGCACGGGATCCCCTGGGAAGACACGTTCGCCGGGCATCGCAGCGACGGGAGCTTCCTGTTCATCAGGGAACTCGCGGTGCCGCTGCGTTCTCCGTCCGGTTCCGGCGAGGTCGAGGGCATCGTGATGCTCATCACCGAGGCGGGCCGCCGGGACGCGCAGCGCGAGCCGGACCGGCTCCGCGTCCTGGAACGGATCGGCCAGCGGCTGGCGGGCTCGCTTGAGCTTGACGCCACGCTGCGGCAGGTCGCGCAGATCCTCGTGCCCCGGTTCGCCGACCACTGCTTCATCGATCTCTTCAGCGGAGACAAGCTGATCAGGCGGGCGGCGGCCCACGCAGGGGACTGGGAGCCGCCGACCGGGACCTGGGCCCGGGTCGGCGAGGCCATCCACTACCCGCCCGGTCATTTCATTCAGCAGGCCATGTCGCGCCTGGAAACGATCGTCGTCCCCGACCTGCAGGCGGACTACTACCCCGCGCCGAGCGAGCAGTCCATGTCGGCCGCAGACCAGGCCGGGCTCACCTCGGTGATCGCGTCGCCGCTCTACGCGCGCGGCGAACTGCTCGGCGGCATCTCGCTGGCCCTGTCGCGGCTCACCGACCGGCCCGACCCGCACTACGACCTGTCCGACGGCGACCTCATCGGGGCGATCGCGTCGCGGATAGCGGTCGCGATCGACAACGCCATGCTCTTCGAGGCCGAGCGGCGGACCGCGCTGGCCTTCCAGCAGTCCCTGCTGCCAGACTCGGCCCCGGAACTCGACGGCCTTGACGTCGCGTTCCGTTATGTGCCCGCGAAGCCCCTGGCCACGCAAGGACAGGGCATCCAGACGCAGGTCGGCGGGGACTGGTACGACATCATCCCGCTCGCCGCCGGCCGGGTCGGCCTGGTCATCGGGGATGTCGAAGGCCGCGGGGCCCGGGCCGCGGCCACGATGGGCCAGCTCCGCGCGGCGCTGCGCGCCTACGCCCAGGACGAGAAGTCGCCCGCGGACATCATGCGCAAGCTAGACGAGTGGGTCCGCTCCACGGCTCCCGTCGGCGCAGGCGGCGACCCGCCCACCGTCTCGTGCATCTACCTGATCTACGACGCGTGGTCCCGGTCGCTGACCTTCGCCAACGCCGGGCACGCCGCGCCGCTGCTGGCCTTGGACGGGACCGTCCGGCCTCTGGAGGTCCGGCACAAGGGCGTCCTGCTCGGCGTCCGCGGCCGCGGCATCCGCGGGCTGCCGACCTACCGGGAGCAGACTGTTACCCTGCCGCCCGGCGCTGCCCTCGTGCTCTACACCGACGGGCTCACTGACCGGCGGCCCCGGGCTGACGGCGACGGGCACTACACCGAGGCCGAAGCGGTGGCCATGCTGCGGGACGCGCTGCTCACCGCCGCGCCGTCGGCGAGCGCGCTCGTCGTGGCGGCGGAGACCGCCGTGCCCGGCGACATCGACGACGACATGGCCATCCTGGTGTTCCGCTCCTCGCCGCAGGACCTGGCGTCCTTCGAGCGCTCCTTCCCCGCCGAGCCGATCATGGTGTCGGAAGCGCGGAAGCTCGCGACGACCACGTTCGCTTCCTGGGACATGCACCCCGACCAAGCCGACCTGGCGCTACTGCTGGTCTCTGAGGTCGTGACCAACGCGGTCCTGCACGCGTCGGTGACTCCGAGCCCGGCGGGCCGCCGCTTCGACCTGGAACTGGACCCGCTCGCCGACACCCCGCGGTCCGAGGTGAACGTCGGTGCGCTCACCCCCGGGGGCGGCTTCCAGATGGGCGCCCACTACTCGCCGGTCTACCGGCCCCGTGAGTTCACCATGCGCCTGCGGCGCGGGGCGGAGTCGGTGTGGGTCGAGGTATTCGACCCGGACCTTAGGCTGCCCCGGCTGCGTACCGCCCGGGCCACCGACGAGGGCGGCCGCGGGCTCTACCTGGTGGAGCAGCTGGCCAACCGGTGGGGCTCCCGGCCCACCGAAGACGGCAAGGCCGTCTGGTTCGAGATCCCCCTGGACGCCAAGTCCAGCTAGTCGCGGTCGCGCCTGACCACCGTTCCGGCGCAGACGTCACCTGGCTTGCGGTCGAAGTACCTACCTAGCTCCCTGGTTTGATCCGCCATTGCGAAGCTCTTCATGACTATTATACTATCATCATAGAATAATAGTTACGACGGAAGAGGGTCATGTTCCGGTTTCAGCTGGACGGCTCGTCGGGCGTGCCGCCTTACCTGCAGTTGGTCCACCAGGTCCGGCAGTCGCTGCTGCTCGGCTACCTGCGTCCGGGTGACCGGCTGCCGACAGTCAAGGAACTCGCGGAGGACCTCGCGATCAACCCGAACACGGTGGTTAAGGCCTACCGCCAGCTGGAGCACGAGGGACTGACGGGCGGACGGCCAGGACAGGGGACATTCATTATCGCCACCCTGGCACCGCCCCCCTCAGATGCGAGCGAGGCGTTGCGCGCCTCGCTCGCGGAATGGTTCCACGCCGCCGAAGAGGCCGGGCTAAGCGACGAGGCGGTGACTGCGCTGATCGCAGTAGTCCGCAACGACATGCGGAAGGAAAGAATCGGATGACGCACGACAGCGCCGTAGCGCTGCGGGCGGACCGGCTCGGCAAGCGATACGGGCAGACGTGGGGGCTGCGCGACTGCACGTTCGCGGTCCCCGCCGGGTCCATCGTGGGACTGGTTGGCCCAAACGGCGCCGGCAAGACCACACTGCTGGCGCTGACCGTGGGCCTGCTGGCGCCGACCGAGGGAGAGATAGCGGTCTTCGGCGAGCCCTCCCGCGCGCATACGGCGGCGACGCTGGCCCGGGTCAGCTACCTGGCGCAGGATCATCCCCTGTACCGCGGCTTCAGCGTCGCCGACATGCTCCACTTCGGCCGCTCGATGAACCAGCGCTGGGATCAAGCCCTCGCGGAGCAACGGATGGACGTGCTCGGCATCCCGCTACAGCGGAAGGTCAAGGCCCTGTCCGGCGGGCAGCAGGCCCAGGTCGCGCTGACCATGGCGCTGGCCAAGCGCGCCCCGCTGCTTGTGCTCGACGAGCCCGTCGCCAGCCTGGACCCGATCGCCCGGCTGGACTTCATGCGGGATGTGATGGGCGCGGCCGTCGGCTCCGGCCTCACCGTGGTCATCGCCTCGCACGTGATTTCCGAACTGGAGCGGCTGTGCGACTACCTGATCGTGCTCGCCGGCGGCCGGTTGCAGCTGGCGGGACCGGTCGATGACCTGGTCGCCGCGCACCACCTGCTGACGGTGCCGAGGTCGGTTCCGGACGCCGGGCTGCCGGGAACGGTTATCAGCCGGACCGACAGCGACCGGCATTCGACGGCCCTTGTCGCCGCGGGCCTCGGGGAGCTGGCCGAGGCCGAGCGTCCCGGATGGCGGACTGACCCGGTCAGCTTCGACCAGCTGGTGCTGGCCTATCTGCAGCGCCCGCCGGTGACGGACCACAGCAGGCTTACCCGATCGGCGGTCACCTCATGACCTGGGTGACCTGGCGGCAGCACCGCACGCAGGCCATCGTGTGCCTGGCCCTGGTGTGCGTGATTGCCGTCTACGCGATCGCGGCGGGCGCTTGGATGCGCGCGACGTTCAGCGACGACGGCCTGCCCGCCTGCCTGGCGCACAGCGGCGGAGCCGGCTGCCCGGCGGCCATTACGGCCTTCGTCGATAAGTTCAGCCGCAACGGCATCAACTCGATCATCAACCTGCCGCTGATCGCGATTCCCGGACTGTTCGGGCTCGTCGTGGGCGCCCCGCTGCTCGGCCAGGAACTTGAGCGGGGCACCTGGGCGCTGGCCTGGAGCCAGACGGTGCCGCGGACCCGGTGGCTGACCGCTAAGCTCGGGCTGGTCACCGGCGGCCTGGTGCTCTTCGGCGCGGTCGTCACCGCGCTGATGACCTGGTACCACGCGCCGCTCGACCGGGTCACTTCCAGGGCTGAGCCCCTCCCGTTCAACGGCGAGGGCCTGATGTTCACCGCGTCCCTGCTGTGCGCATTCGGGGTGGCGGTGCTGGCCGGCCTGCTGCTGCGCAACGTCATCGGGGCGATGGTGGTCGCGTACGTGAGCTGGGACGTCCTCACCGCCCTGGTCCTGCTGATGGGCGGCCCGATCCACGTCATTCCCCCGGCCACCATGCGGATCCCCTGCGCAAACGGCTGCCCGGACGCCACCACGAGCGCAGCTGTGCCGGTCACCGGCCACCTCGGCGACTTCGTGTACGGCATCACCCGTAGCGGCCACGACCTCGTCGTCAGCTACCTGCCCGCCAACCGGTTCTGGCCCCTGCAGTTCATCCAGGGCGGCCTGTACCTGGCCGTAGCCCTGGCGTCGCTGGGCATCGCCGTCTGGGTCCTGAACCGGCGCACCACCTGAAGGCTGCCTACGCCAGGCCGCGCTGGTAGGCGTACGTGACCGCTTGCGCGCGGTCGCGGGCGCCGATCTTCGGCAGCAGGTGGTTGATGTGGCTCTTCACGGTGGCTTCGCTCACCACGAGCCGTGCCGCGATCTCCGCGTTGGACAGCCCGGCGGCGATCAGGCCGAGCACTTCTGCCTCACGCGGCGTGAGCCCGTCCGGCGGTGCCGTAGGCACGGGTTCGGCGGGTGTCGCCCGCCCGCCAGGCTGTGGCGTGTTGGCCACGACAGCATCCACCAGCAGGCGCTGGACGGCCGGGTCGATGACCGCCTGGCCCTCCAGGACCCGGGCCAGGGCCTGCCGAATCTCGTCCCCACCGGCATCCTTCGTGAGGTACCCGTCCGCTCCCGCCTGGAGCGCCCCGACCACCGAGCGGTCGTCGGCGTAGGTCGTCAGCACGATGACCTTCACCGAGGGATGCTCCGCACGGAGCCGGCGGGTCGCCCCTACGCCGTCCAGCCCCGGCATGCGCAGGTCCATGAGGACCACGTCCGGCCGCAGCTCTGCGACAAGGGCGAGCGCCTCTTCGCCGTCGGCGGCGGTGCCGGCTACCTCAACGCCCGGCAGGAGCGACAGCAGCAGCGCCAGGCCTTCCCTGACCACCCGCTGATCGTCCGCCGCCAGCACCCTGATCGTCATGCGGGCACCTGCAGCTGCACCCGGAACCCGGTATCGGTCGGCCCCGCCTCCAGTGTGCCGCCGAGCAGCCCGGCGCGCTCCCGCATCCCCGTGAGGCCGTAGCCGCCGGAGGCTGTCGGGGCTGCTGCCCGCGCGCCCACGGAGGCGAGCCGCCTGGCCGTGTCTTCCACCGCCAGGACCACCGTCCCTGGCAGGTAGTCCAACTGGACGTCCACCTCATCGGGCCTGGCGTGCTTGCGTATGTTGGTCAGCGCTTCCTGAGCCACCCGGTAGAGGGCGAGCCGCACCACGGGGCTCAGTTCGCGCTGCTCGCCGGCCAGCGTGAACCGGCACGGGATACCCGTATCCGCGGTGAATTCGCTGGCCAGCTCGGCCAGCCGGTCCGGCCCCGGCAGTGCGTCGTCGGCGTCGCGCAGCGTGCCGATCGCCTGCCGGGCCTCGTCAAGGCCATTCCTGGCGAGCTGGTGCGCCCGGTCGATGACTTCCGGCAGCCGCGCATCGCCCGGCGCGGCGGCCGCGAGCATCCGGGCCCCCTCCAACTGCACCACCAGGCCGGACAGCGAGTGGGCGAGCACATCGTGCATCTCCCGGGCCAGCCGCTGCCGCTCGGCGAGGGCCGCGGCCCGCAGTTCCGCGGCCCGGCTCTCCTCCAGTTCGGCGAGCAGGATTTCCTCCTGCTTTTGCTGCACCCGGATCTGGCGAGAGAACAGGGACATCAGGTAGACGGCGATGACGGCGACCACATCGGCGAACCCAGGCAGCCCGTGCCGGCTCGCGTTCCAGCCAGCGTATTCCGCCACCGTCAGCGCCACGAAGAACGTGAAGCAAGCGCTGAAAACCGCAGCGCTGACGCGCCGTGAGTACGCCCGCGCGGCGACCGCCACCACCGCGTACAGCCCGATCGTGCCCGCGGTTGAGGACTGCAGCCATTCCAGCGTCACTGAGCTGGCCACCAGCGACACCAGCACGAAAACGTGGACCCGCGGCATGACCGCCCGAGTTGACGTCAACGGCAGCAGTTCGCCGCGGGCGACCCGCATCAGCGCGGCGAGCGAGGCGAGGAAGACGCAGGCTGCGAGCGTGATGGCGAGCGACGTGCCGTGCAGCCCCGGCTGCGGATGAGACTTGGCGATCGAGAGGGCAAGAAGCGCGACCACGGCCAAACCGATTGGCATGGCCCGCCGTTTGATGGCCGCAGCCCGCTTAGCGCGCGCCTCGCGGAGCGCGGCGAGCGTAGGCAGCGCGGACTCGGCGCCGGACAGTGCGGTCATGCTGGCCATGCTACGTACCTGGACGGCTGGTGCCATCGGTCGCTGGTTGGAGATGTGTCCCCTAGCGTCTCCACCCGCGGGTGGCGGTCCTCCGACTTCCGACGCACTCGTGGCCGGGCCAGAACTTCGGCCCACGCGCCGACGCGGCGGAGAGGGGCGAAAGGTGAGCCTTGAGGCGAAGCAACCGGCCGTTCGGAGGTCTCATTATGCTCTTGTTCCTTCCCCCCGTCGTGGGAGTGCTCATCGGCCTCGCCCTGCTCGTCGCAGGCGTGGCGGCGCACATCGTCATCCTTGAAGTGGTCGGCGGCGTGGTCCTCGTCGCCGGTGGTTACCGGTGGCTGCGCAAGCGCCGTGATGGTGGTGCCGCCCAGTGAGCGCGATCGCGGTCAGCGACCTGGTCAAGCGGTTCGGCGCGTACACCGCGGTAGACGGCGTCAGCTTCGACGCACCGTCTGGTGAGGTGACTGCGCTGCTCGGCCCGAACGGGGCGGGCAAGACGACCACGATCGAGGTCCTGGAGGGCTTCCAGGCCCCCACGAGCGGGACGGTCCGCGTCCTCGGTACCGACCCGCGGCGCGGGAACCGGGCCTGGCGGGCGCGGATCGGCCTGGTCCTGCAGACGACCAGCCTCGACGCTCAGCTCACCGTGAGCGAGGCGCTGTCGGTCTACGGTTCGTTGTACCCGGGTGCGCGGTCACTCGACGAAGTTCTCGAGGTCATCGACCTGCGGACGGACGCGCGGACGAGGATCGGCGCGCTGTCGGGCGGCCAGCGCCGCCGGGTGGACCTGGGCATCGCGATCATCGGCCAGCCTGAGGTGCTGTTCCTTGACGAGCCAACCACGGGCCTCGATCCTGAGGCCCGCCGGCGCCTGTGGGCGGTGGTGGAGAACCTGACGGCGACCGGCACGACCGTCCTGCTGACCACCCACTACCTAGACGAGGCCCAGCACCTCGCAAAGCGGGTCATCGTCCTGGACGGGGGCCGGGTCGTCGCCGACGCGACGCCAGCCGAACTGCGCGCGATGGGCGGCGTGCCGGTGATCCGGTACCGCATCCCGGCAGGTGCGCCAGACCTCCCGGCTGCGCTGGCGATGCACCTGGACCCGTCGGGCACCGAGCTCACGCTGCCGTCCGCGGACGTCGCGGCGGACCTCGGGACGCTCGTGCTGTGGGCGCGGGACAACCACGTGGACCTCACGAGCCTTGAAGTCGGCTCGCCAAGCCTGGAAGACGCCTACCTGGCCATCAC
>Ga0070714_100004245_pt1 | contig 10794 bp, 8 predicted proteins | sample LARL83metaG_FD_65450 | JGI IMG/M metagenome (GOLD analysis project Ga0070714, IMG submission 65450) | Corn, switchgrass and miscanthus rhizosphere microbial communities from Kellogg Biological Station, Michigan, USA - LAR L8-3 metaG | ecosystem: Host-associated > Plants > Roots > Rhizosphere ... | reverse complement strand
GAATTGCTTGGTATTGGGGAAGAGGATACTATATGCTGGCAGAATTTCTGCCCAACAGATGCGAAGCATGTTGCTGTGGACAAAAGAATGCTTGTCGTCGAGACGAAAGCGGGTCTCAATTGGAATTGCTACGCGGCTGATCGTAGTTCACTAGCGCTTTGCCTTGACACTAGTTTGTCCGTGTGATAAACCGTTCCACCACATGATTGTGAGGTTAGGGGGAGTGCCACACCCCCAAGCACTCTGAGTAGGATTTGTTCCCCCCCTTCTCAGACCGCCCCCTCGAAGATACGGCCCCACGAGCAGCATGAGCGTTGACCCGCGGGTACACGCGTGTGCAAGTCATGAGAAGTTCGTCGAAAGTCTCAACCAGTGAAGGGAGAACCACATGGCAAGACAGAGCGCGCAGCACAAGCTAGACCGCGTGCGTCCTCCGCGCGTGCAAATTACCTATGACGTTGAAATCGGTGGAGCGATCGAAATCAAGGAACTGCCCTTCGTGGTCGGCGTCCTCGGAGACTTTACCGGCAACCCCGAACAGCCCCTGCCCAAGCTCAAAGAGCGCAAGTTTGTGGAAGTCAACCCGGACAACTTCGACTCCGTCCTGGAGGGCATGAAACCGCACCTTTCCTTCGCTGTGGAAAACAAGCTCAGTGAAGATGCCAATGCTCCGCAGCTGAAGGTGGATTTGAAATTCAAGAAGATGGAAGATTTTGAGCCCGCCAACGTTGCGAAGCAAGTGAAGCCGCTAAAAGAACTGCTCGATCTCCGCACCAAACTCGCGGATCTTCGGGGAACGCTGCAGGGCAACGACAAGCTTGAAGAGATTCTGCTGGACGCCGTTGGCAAAACAGAAAATCTTGACAAGCTAAAGGACGAAATCGGGACCAAGGACGGAGGATCCAATGGCTAAGCAGGCGGAAATGCAGCAGGCTGGCTCAGCTGCGGTTGAGACCCAGGAAAGAGCGCTACTCGATCAAATCGTGGATCAAGGCCGTTTTGGCTCTGACGTAACCGCCAGAGAGCGCGGCAAGAATCTGGTGAAAGAGTTCGTCGCGCAGGTCCTTGATGGTTCCATGACCGTCGCAAAGGACGCGGAGATGATGATTAATGCGCGCATCGCGCAAATTGATCATCTCATGTCGTTGCAGTTAAACGAGATCATGCATCACGCGGTGTTTCAAAAGCTGGAGGGCTCCTGGCGCGGTCTGAAGCATTTGATGGATAACAGCGAGACCGGCACGGGGCTGAAGATTCGGGTTCTCAACGTCAGCAAGAAAGAACTGCTACGAGATATCGAGAAAGCTCCGGAATTTGACCAGAGCGCCCTGTTCAAGAAGGTCTACGAAGAGGAATATGGAGTATTTGGCGGAGCCCCCTTTGGCGCCTTGATTGGCGACTACGAATTCGGCAAACACCCCGAAGACATGGCGCTGCTGGAAGGAATTTCTCACGTAGCCGCCCAGGCGCATGCTCCCTTTGTCAGCGCCGCAGCGCCCGACCTGCTGAATCTGGAGAGCTTCACGAAACTGGATGCTCCCCGCGACCTGGCCAAGATCTTCGATAGCACCGAGTACGCAAAGTGGAAATCGTTCCGGCAAAGCGAAGACTCGCGCTATGTCGCGTTGTGCCTGCCGCGAACTCTGTCGCGCCTGCCGTACGGAAAAGACACCAAACCGGTGGACGATTTTGCCTACGAAGAGCACGTCGATGGTACCGATCATTCCAAGTATCTCTGGATGAATGCGGCCTACTCTTTGGGCACTCGCATGACCAACTCGTTCTCCCAATATGGCATGTGCGTTGCGATGCGCGGCGTAGAAGGCGGAGGACTGGTGGAAGGTTTACCGGTCCACAACTTCTACACCGACGAAGGCGACTTGGCGCTCAAATGTCCTACTGAAGTTCCGATTACTGATCGAAGGGAAAAAGAACTTGCGGATTTAGGCTTTGTTCCGCTGGTTCATTGCAAAGATACCGACTACGCGGCCTTTTTCAGCGTGCAGACCTGCCAGAAACCCAAGACGTACGATCTGGATTCGGCCAACGCCAACGCCCGACTTTCTGCGCAGCTTCCTTACATCATGGCCGTATCCCGTTTTGCGCACTATCTCAAAGCCATGATGCGCGACAAGATTGGAAGCTTCATGTCGCGAGACGAGGCCGAGAATTTCCTCAACAACTGGATTCGTCGCTACGTCGTTCCCGACGATTCAGCGTCGCCAGCAGCCAAGGCCAAAGCGCCCTTGCGGGAAGCTCGGATCGATGTATCCGAAGTACCAGGCAAGCCTGGCGTCTATAAGGCCGTTGCCTTTTTGCGTCCGCACTTCCAGTTGGATGAATTAACCGTTTCACTGCGCTTGGTGGCGGAACTCCCGGCGCCGGCGAAGTAAAAAGTTCCCCGTGAGATTTAACGTACGGCATGCCGTGCGGGTAGCTTAGGCAGAAGAAAAAATCAGCGATAAGGAGAAACCAAATGGCGGTAAATGCATACCTTGTGATTGATGGCATTAATGGCCCCAGCACAAGCAAAACCAACGCAATCGACATTCTGTCTTTCAGTTTTGGCGCGTCGCAAACGGCGGTTTACGGCGTAGGTGCCTCCGGTAAGGAAGCGAAAGCAGGCCGGGCGGATTTTTCCAATCTCAGCATCATGAAGGTCACCGACAAGACCTCTCCGTTTCTCTTCGAAGCCTGCGTCAAAGCGAGCATTCTGCCCAAGGTAACTCTCTTTTATGACAAGCCGGTGAAGGGCGAACAGAAGGACTACTTCAAAGTAACGTTGAAGGATGGCCTTGTGACCAGTCACCAGCTGTCAGGTTCGAACGAAAACCCGTCGGAGTCCGTTTCATTCGCCTTCCAGGCCGTGGAAATTGCATATGCGGCGGAGAATGATGACGGTACTTTGGATTCCTTCGTCCCCAAGGGCTTCAATCTCGAAGACCTGAAGGCTTGGGCAGCATAAAGGACAGCAGCGAGACGCAAACTTTGAGTTTGTGGCTCGGAAGAGTGGTCGGCAGCACGGATCGCGAGTCCGTGTTGCCGGCTCCTTTCAAACACTCCATGTCGCCGTCGGCCACACTGCCTGAAATAGTTGTGGCGTGAGGCCCAGCATTAGATGCGTTTCCATCGATCACCAAGTCTTTAGCAATACCATGACGCCCAAAGAACTTTTTGCAGCCGGCAAAGTTCGCGAAGCACAGCGACAGCTTACGTCCTATCTTCGCGACCATCCGACCGATATTGCGCAGCGGACTTTCCTCTTTGAGTTGCTATGTTTCTCGGGAGAATTCGATCGTGCCGAGAAACAGCTTGCCGTTTTATCGCAGGGCAACCCGGAAAGCGAACTGGGTGCGGTTCTTTACTATTCCGCCTTGCACGCAGAAAAGACCCGGCACAAAGTTTTCGAGAAACAGGAATTTTCTAAGGACGGTTTGGCTAGCTCACCAGCGGGAAAGCTGAATGGGCGTGCGTTCTTGTCCTTGCGTGACGCAGATCCCGACCTTGGCGCGCGCCTGGAGGTATTCGCAGCCGGCGCCTATCTCTGGATACCCTTCGAGCACGTCGCCTCAGTCCAAATGGAAGCGCCCAGAAGGCTTCGCGATACTCTTTGGATTCCGGCGATGGTGCAAACCGGACCATCTTTCAAGGGGGCTGATCTTGGTGAGGTCCTGATCCCGGCGATCTATCCGTTCTCCTGGAAACATCCGAACGAAGCGGTTTGGCTGGGCCGCATTACCGACTGGGCGACTGACGAGCAAGGAACAGAATATCCTTCGGGTCAGCGGACTTTGCTCTTGGATGGCGAGGAAGTACCCTTTCTGGAAATTCGTTCGCTTGAGTTTTCTGAAGTGCAGGTGGCTACCCCCGCCGCCAGTTGACCTACCCTGGGATGCCCTGACATGCCTCTTCGTGAAGATCTCCTGACTCCGATTCCCGGCGACAACCCCAGCGGGCCCGATCTCCGTTACGACGGCAAGTTTCCGGTCTACGATCAGGTCAAGGAAGCCCGGCGCCAAGATGACGACCTGGCGCAAGGAGACTGGCAGCGTGAACGGAAGCTCGCCGACTACCCACGCGTCATCAATCTCACTCAGGAGGCCCTGGCTTCCAAGACAAAAGATCTTCAGCTTGTTGCATGGTTGGTGGATGCCTCCTTGCGAACCCGAGGCTTTTCCGGTCTTGCCGAAGGTCTTACCCTCTGCCATGACTTGGTCCAAAATTTCTGGGAGACTCTGAATCCTCCTCTCGAGGATGGGGACGAAGAGCCACGAATGGCCCATCTCGACTGGATCGGTTCAACTCTCGAGATTCCCTTAAAGTCCGTCGCCATCACTCGGGATGGCTTCGATTGGTTCCGGTATAAGGAAAGTCGATTAGTGGGGTATGAAGACCAAGTCAAGGGCGACAAGGAAAAAAAGCTTCGTGCTCAACGCCTGGCGGAAGGCAAGCTGACACCTGAAGCTTTCGATAAGGCCTTTGCGGAAACTCCGAAGGCGTTCTATTTGTACGCTGAGAAGGATCTGGACCGCTCCCTGAAGGCGTTGAGCGATCTCGACCAACTGTGCGGTCAAAAGTTTATCTCGTCGCCACCGACCTTTGGGAAGTTACAGAATGCGCTTCAAGAAGTTCGCCACGTAGTTCATGCCCTCTTAGAAAAGAAGCGCGAGACTGAGCCCGATCCAGTGGAAGAAGTAGTTCCGGAGGCGTCCGCACAGTCGATGAGTGCTGCAGGCGGATCTGCAGTCCCCGGACCGACCGCCCCTTCTACGATTTCATTCTCGGTTCTGACTAGCTCCGAACCTGCCGATCGACGGGACGCCATCGCCAGCGTCGCCCGAGTGGCGGCATTTTTACGAAAACGGGAGCCCTTTAGTCCGGCACCTTATCTGATGATGCGTGGCCTGCGATGGGGGGAGCTGCGCACCGCGCCCCAACTCGCCGACTCGATGTTGCTGGAGGCGCCACCCACGGAACTTCGTCAGCACTTGAAGCGGCTGGCACTCGGCAAGAAATGGAATGACCTTCTGGAGGCCGCAGAGAATACGATGTCGCTGCCCTGCAGCCGGGCATGGCTGGATTTGCAGCGTCTGGTCGTTGGCGCCTGCTCGGCGCTTGGCAGCGACTATGACGCCATCGCCTCTGCTATCTCTTCTGAATTGCGAGCGCTGTTGAACGATGTGCCGCAACTTCTGGACGCCACTCTTCTCGATGACACCCCGGCAGCGAATGCGGAGACCCGGGCCTGGCTGCAGCAGTTAAGCGAGGTGCCTGCCACTGCAGCAGGCGCGGCTGAGGGGTCGAATGCAGAGACATCGTCTAACGGACATCGACCCTCGACGTGGCTAGACAAAGTCGCAGACCCTTACATTCAAGCCAAGGAAGCACAAAAGGCTGGGCAGTCCGATAAGGCATTCGAGATTATGCGTCGAGAGATTGCACGCCAAACATCGGGTCGCGGTCGTTTTGAGCGCACTGTCCAGCTGGTAGAGCTTTGCGTCGCGGCAGGAAAGGAAGCTATCGCGCAACCGCTTCTCGACGATGTCGCTGCTGCTATCGAGTATCACAAGCTGGACGACTGGGAAGACAAGAAAATGGTTGCGGGAGTTCTCCTCACGCTGATGACGACCAGCAAAAAAGTGCAGGGGAACGCTTCGGAGCGCCAGAAGTTGTTCGAGCGGATCTGCCGTCTGGATCCGGTCAGAGCGCTGACTGCGGGATAGGACTATGGCACGCGGGCAAGGCGATATTACAGTTACGCTCTCCGTGTTGGACAGGCTCATTGATCGTGAGCCTATGGCCCAGGGGGAGGCCCCGCTCAGCCGAGGGCAGTCGATCCGGATAATGAAGAACGCTGTACGGCGGGATTTGGAGTGGTTACTCAACAGCCGGAGCATTGCGTTCCAACCCGACGAGGCGCTGAAGGAAGTTAACCGGTCGTTGTATGTGTACGGGTTGCCGGACTTTTCGTCCTATGCCGCCGCGACTGCCGCAGATCAGGCGAAGCTTCTACGCGAGATTCTGGGGACCATCAAGCTCTTCGAGCCACGGCTTGCGGATGTACGCCTCATTCCGGTGGAAATGCCTGGAACCGGACTCAAAGAGTTCAAGCTCAGGATCGAGGCAATGTTGCGCATGGATCCCTCTCCCGAGCCAGTCTCATTTGATACGGTGATCGAGCTGAAGAGTGGCGTCTGCCGCATCTCGGGAGGCGCCCATGAGGGATGAGCTCCTGCTTTACTACGAAAGGGAACTGGACTACCTGCGTAAGATGGCAGCCCAGTTTGCTGAGAAACATCCCAAGGTAGCATCTCGCCTCGTGCTGGAACCCACCAAGTGCGAAGACCCGCATGTCGAGCGTCTGCTTGAAGCTTTTGCATTCCTGGCGGCGCGTGTCCACCTCAAGATTGACGACGAATTTCCAGAGATCAGCGAGGCATTGCTTACAGTCGTCTATCCACAACTCGTTCGTCCTATCCCTTCAATGACCATTGTCGAATTCAAGCCCGACCCGGAGAAGGGAAAGCTGACCACCGGGATGCTGATTGCCCGGAACTCGCCCCTGTATTCGCGTCCGGTGGCCGGCGTTCCTTGCACGTTTCGGACTTGTTACGACACGGTTTTGTGGCCGGTCTCGGTGACCGCGGCGGAGTGGAAGCCCCCGAGTCGACTTCAGCCGCCTGTAAAGGTGGGAGACTCCTCTGGGGCGATCCGCATCGAGTTGCGCTCGGCTCCAGACGTGGATTTGAAAGAGCTCAAAATCGATCGCCTGCGCTTCTATCTGGATGGGGAAGGCGGCCTCGTGAATGCTCTTTACGAACTGCTTTTCACAAAGCTGACGCGCATCCTGGTACGTGACCCGAGTCCGGGATCAAAGGTCCCTCCCGTGACGTTGCCCGCATCGGCGCTGCATGCGGTGGGCTTCGCAGAGGATGAAGGGACAGTGCCGTACTCACGCCGATCCTTTGTCGGGCATCGTCTATTGATGGAATACTTCACCTTTCCGGAGAAATTCTTCTTCGTCGACATAACCGGGCTCGAGCCCGTGTGGGCTGCGGGATTCAAGGACGCGGTGGAGTTGGTGTTTCTGATCGAGGACGTCGAGGGAAACGAACGTCGCCAGCGGCTTGAGCTGGAACTGTCCAAAAAGACTTTTCGCCTGGGCTGTACGCCCGCCGTAAATCTGTTTCCCCAAGTGGCTGAACCCGTGCAATTGAACCAGCGGAAGTATGAGTACGCCATCGTTCCCGATGTAAGACGTCCGTATGCAACTGAGGTGTTCTCGGTGGACGAGGTTGGGTGCATCAATACCACCACCCAAGAGTCGACCGTCTTCGAGCCGTTCTATTCTTTACGGCATTCAGGACGAATCAAGAAGCAGGAATGTTACTGGCTTGCGAGAAGGCGGCCCTCGCATCGGCCGAACGATGAAGGAACGGACATGTTCCTCTCACTCGTCGATCTGTCAATGCGGCCAATAAGTCCGGAAGGAAATATTGTCTCCATTCGCACGACATGTACGAATCGTGATTTGCCTTCGCGTCTTTCGTTCGGGAACGAGGACGGTGATTTTGAGCTCGAGGGCGGCATCGTGATGAAGCGAATTGTCGCACTGCGCAAGCCTACGGCACCGGTGCGGCCTTCGACTGGGAAAAGTGCCTTATGGCGCCTTATTTCGCACCTTTCGATCAACTATCTCTCGTTGGTGGAAGAAGGGAAGGAGCCCCTGCAGCAAATTTTGCGGCTCTACGATATCGGTCGCTCCACCTATTCGCAAAACGTGATCGACGGAATTCTGGCAATCCGAAGTCGACGCCACTTCGCACCCGTCTCTTCTGATTCTGGAATTACTTTCGCACGTGGCCTTCGAGTCGAGATGGAACTTGATGAAGAGCAGTTTGTCGGCGGTGGAGTGTATCTCTTTGCAAGCGTGATCGAACGTTTTCTCGGTCTCAGCGCGACCCTGAACAGCTTTACTCAGTTGACGGTGAGTACCCCCCAAAGAAAGGAAGCGTTACAGCAATGGCCACCCAGAGCAGGCCGGAAGATCCTCGTGTAGCGGAATCTCCCATAGAGGAGATCTTACGCGAGGATTCGTGCTCGTTTGAGTTTTTTCAAGCCGTAACGCTGCTCCAGCGCCTGCGTCAGGAGCGTCAGCCGGTGGGACGCTTTTCCAATCCTGACGACGAGGCCGTTCGGTTTTGTGCCAATTCTGCACTGGCGTTTCCGGCCAGCCAGATTCAGCGGATCGAATGGCCCGAATCCGGGCCGCCGCGCATGACCGTGAATTTTATGGGGTTGACGGGCCCGTTCGGCGTACTGCCTTACTGCTATAGCGAGTTCATTCTCGAACGCCTGCGCGCGAAAGACCCGACCCTTCTGAATTTTCTCGACATCTTCAATCATCGGATGATCTCGTTCTTTCATCGGGCTTGGGAAAAATACCGGTTTCCGGTGACCTATTGCCTGGGGGATGAAGACCGATTTACACAGCGACTGTTGGATCTGATCGGGATGGGAACGCCGGGGTTGCAGCAGCGGCAGGCAATTCCAGACGAAGCTCTCCTCCACTACGTTGCCTTGTTAGGGATGCAATCGCGATCGGCAGCCGCTTTGGAGCAGATTCTTGCGGATTACTTCGAGGTTCCCGTAGAGGTTGAGCAATTCGTCGGGGCGTGGTACCGTCTCGACCCTGACAGTCAGACCAGGGTTGAGGATGGCGACAGCGATGCTGAATGCCTCGGATTTGGCGTGGTCGTCGGAGATGCCGTGTGGGACCAGCAATCTCGCGTAAGAATCAAGCTAGGACCGATGTCACTCTCGCGCTACTTGGATTTCCTGCCGGAGGGCACTGCATACCAACCATTACGGGCCCTTACCCGGTTTTTTTCCAATGACGAGTTTGATTTCGAAGTGGAATTAATCCTGAACCGGGAGCAAGTGCCCGGATGTGAAGTTGGATCCCTGGGCGAGGCCGCGCCGCAGTTGGGATGGGTGACGTGGCTGAAGTCAGCGCCGTTCCAAAGGGAAGCGTGCGATACCATTCTCAGTCTTTAAGGGGGCGACGATGGGACTTAATCTGAAGGCACTGATCGGCAAGCTCGACCACTCCGCGCGGACCGCCATGGAAGGCGCGGCGGGATTTTGCCTGTCCCGCACACATTACGACATCGAGATTGAACACTATTTAATGAAGCTGCTGGACTCGACCGGCGATGACTTTGAGAAGATCGCAAAGCATTTTGGAGTCGATCCCTCTCGACTTACGTCGGAACTGAACCGCAGCCTCGACAAACTCAAGTCAGGCAATGCGCGCACTCCTGCTCTGAGCCCCACCATCCTCAAAATGATGACCGAGGCGTGGACGATCGGTTCGATCGACTTTGGTGCCGCACAGATTCGTACCGGCTATACGCTTCTTGCGCTGGTCTCGAACGATGAATTATCGCGTCTCACGCGGGAGATCAGCAGGGAACTGCAGAAAATCCAACCGGAGTCACTCCGTAAAGACTTCGCCACCATCGTCGCTGATTCTCATGAGGAGACGCTTGCCGCCACGACGGCGGATGCCGGTTCGTCTGCTCCGGCGAGAATGGGCAGCGGGAAAACACCCAACCTCGACCAATACACGGTAAATCTCACGGAGAATGCGAAGAAGGGCAAGATCGACCCTGTCTTAGGCAGAGATGCGGAAATTCGGCAGATCGTCGACATCCTCACCCGCAGGCGGCAAAATAACCCGATTCTTACCGGCGAGGCCGGGGTGGGCAAGACAGCGGTCGTCGAAGGTTTCGCTCTGCGAGTTGCCCAAGGGGATGTTCCGCCGCCGTTAAAGAACGTCGTGGTGCGAACCCTGGATCTGGCGCTTTTGCAGGCGGGCGCCGGCGTGAAGGGAGAGTTCGAGAATCGCTTAAAGGGGCTGATTGAAGAAGTGAAGTCCTCCGCGATTCCCATCATTCTCTTCATCGACGAAGCCCACACCATGATTGGAGCAGGCGGGCAAGCCGGCCAAAACGATGCCGCGAATCTTCTGAAACCGGCGCTGGCTCGCGGCGAATTGCGCACCATCGCCGCCACCACCTGGTCCGAATACAAGAAGTATTTTGAAAAAGACCCCGCGCTAGCGCGTCGTTTTCAAGTTGTTAAGGTCGAAGAGCCCACCGAGACGCAATGCATGGTGATGATGCGCGGCCTGGTGGGAGCACTGGAGAAACACCACAAAGTGCGCATCCTGGATGAGGCGGTTGCAGCGGGGGTTCGCCTCTCTCATCGGTATCTCGCTGGACGGCAACTGCCGGACAAGGCGGTGAGCGTGCTGGATACGGCTTGCGCTCGCCTCTCACTTGCACAAAATGCGACGCCCCCGGCGATCGAGGATGCCACGCGTCGCCTCGATGATCTAGTTGTGCAGCAGCGAGTTTTGGAGAGGGAGTTAGCAGTCGGAGTTGATCACTCGGAAAGACTAGCCGACATCGCAAAACAAAATGGGGAAGTAAAAGAGCGCCTGTCCGCGCTTAGTGCGCGTTGGGATAAAGAGCGCGAACTCGTCACACGGATACGGGACCTGCGTGCGCAACTCGAGGGTGGTACGCCGGGTGGCGTCGAACCCTCGGGAAATGGACATGGGTCCGCGAAAGTGGGAGTCGTTTCTTCGGCATCTGCTACAGCCACACAGACCGAGGAAGTGGGTGGAGTCCTGACGGCGACTGCCCCCAATGAATTGAGGACCGACCTCGCCAAACTGGAAACAGAGCTATCGGGACTTCAAGGAGAAGCAGGGCTGATTCGAGTCTG
>Ga0070714_100004244_pt1 | contig 10794 bp, 13 predicted proteins | sample LARL83metaG_FD_65450 | JGI IMG/M metagenome (GOLD analysis project Ga0070714, IMG submission 65450) | Corn, switchgrass and miscanthus rhizosphere microbial communities from Kellogg Biological Station, Michigan, USA - LAR L8-3 metaG | ecosystem: Host-associated > Plants > Roots > Rhizosphere ... | reverse complement strand
GAGGACGGCAAGATCACCCGCGGCCTGGAGGGTGACGGCCTCCGCCGCCGGCTGACGGGCGTCACGCCCGGGCCGCGCCGCCCGGTGAGCGCGCGGCCGCTGCTGGGGTGGCTGAAGTGACGACGGGCGGTCGCCTGGGATTCTTGACCGATCACTGGCGGCTCAAGCTGCTTTCGGCCTTCCTCGCGGTGGTGCTCTTCGGAACGGTCGCCTTCGCGCAGAACCCGATCACCGTCCGCACGCTGCACGTGCCGATCTCGAGCTACCAGATCACCGATCAGAACCTGGTGCTGATCAACAACTATCCGAGATTCGTCGTCGTGCAGGTCGTCGGGCTCGCCGACGCCATCAACCCTCTCCACGCGGATGACGTCAGCGCGACCATGGACCTGAGCAAGGTCACCGCCCCGAACGGGCCGCCTCAACAGGTCCAGGTCTCTGTCAACGTGCGCACGGTGGCGCCGGGGGTCACCCTGCAGGAGAGCTCCGTCCCGGTCCTGGTGACGGTCGACAGCATCACCACGACCTCCCTTGCGATCGACGTGCGCGATCAGACCACCACCGGTGTGACGGTGACGGGCACCGTGATCCACGCCCACGGGACCACCAACCCGGTGTCGACCGTATCCGTGACCGGGGCGAGCAGCATCGTGGATGGCCTGAAGGCGTTCGTCGACCTCAAGCAGATCGAAGGCAACGCCGAATTCCCCGATGCCCAGGTCGAGTTTCAGGACAAGACCGGCAAGACGATCAAGTGGCCGCCGCCGACGATCCCGCTCGGCAGCGTTGACATCCCCAGCGTGGACGTGAAGGTCACGACGCAGAGGCAGCAACAGCAAGAGCAGATTGCCGCCGCGATCCCGCCGATCACCACAGATCCCGCCTGCGGCTATGCGGTGGCGGCGGTGGACGTCTCGCCCAAGCTGGTGACCCTCACCGGCGATGTGGGCAGCCTCAGCGCCGCCGGCGCGACGATCTCCCTGAACCCGGTCGACATCACCGGCGCCACGGGAACCGTGGTCTCCCGGCAGAAGATCGTGGCGCCCGCCGGCACGACCGCCAGTCCGACAACGGTCACCGTGACCGTGACGATCAGGCAGGTCGCCAGCTGCACTCCGGCGTCGCCGGTGCCCTCGCCGACCCCGCAGCCAAGCCCATCGCCGTAGCGCGGGCCGGTCGGTAACCTTTCCTCCAGAGCGGGCGTTGGCCCTCTAGGAGGACTTGTCAATGTGCGGCATCATCGGCTACCTGGGCGACCAGGAGGCCACCCCCATCCTGCTGGACAGCCTGAAGCGGCTCGAATACCGCGGCTATGACTCCGCGGGCGTCGCCGTGCTCGAGGCGGACGGGGGCGGGTCGAGCGTCTCGAAGAGCGAGAAGAAGGTCGACACGCTGATCGCCCAGCTGCAGGACAAGATGCCGCATGGGCACATGGGGATCGGCCATACGCGCTGGGCCACCCACGGCCGGCCGACGGAGGTCAACGCCCACCCGCACACCGATTGCCACGGCCGGATCCTGGTCGTGCACAACGGGATCATCGAGAACTTCGCCGAGATCAAGGAGAGGCTCGAGGCCAAGGGTCACGAGTTCGTGTCGGACACCGATACCGAGGTCGTGCCGCACCTGATCGAGGAGCATTACAAAGGCGACTTCCTGGCTGCCGTGCGCGCCGCGCTGAAGGAGGTCCGTGGCGCCTACGCGCTGGCGATGTTCTCGCTCGACGACCCGGAGCTGCTGGTCGGGGCCCGGCTGAACGCCCCGCTCGTTGTCGGGCTCGGCGAGAAGGAGCACTTCCTCGCGTCCGACATCACGGCGATCATCCCCTACACCAAGCAGGCGCTGATCCTCGGCGAGGGCCAGATCGCCGCGATCACTCCGCTCGGCGTCGAGGTCTCCACGATCGACGGCATCTCGGTGGAGCCGAAGATCATCCACGTCGACTGGGACATCAGCCAGGCGCAGAAGGGCGGGTTCGAACACTTCATGCTCAAGGAGATCCACGAGGCGCCCGAGGCCGCGGCGAACGCTCTCCGGGGCCGCATCAACGACGACGGCCAGGTCACGTTCAACGAGTTCGACGTCTCCGAGGCCAAGCTGCGGGAGCACGCCCAGGTCCGCCTGCTGGGGATGGGCACGTCCCTCCACGCGGCGCTGGTCGGCGAATACGTGATCGAGGACTGGGCGGGGCTGCCGGCCAAGGCCGAGGACGCCTCGGAGTTCCGCTACCGGCACCCGGCGCTGGGTCCGGACACGCTGGCGGTCGCGATCACCCAGAGCGGCGAGACGGCCGACACCCTGGTCGGCATGCACCAGGCGAAGGAGCGAGGAGCTTCCACGGTGGCCGTCACCAACGTGATCGCCTCCTCGATCGCGCGTGACGCCGACGGAGCCATCTACCTTCACTCCGGGCCGGAGATCAGCGTCGCCTCGACCAAGACCTTCGTCGCGCACCTGGTCAGCCTTTACCTGCTGGCCGGCAAGCTGGCCCAGGCGCACAAACGCTGGCCGCCCGAGCGCCGGCAGGACCTCGTCCAGATGCTGCGGGGGCTGCCGGAGGGCATCCGCAAGGTGCAGGCGGCCGAGCCGGTCATCGCCGAGCTGGCGAAGAAGTACGCCAGGTACCGCGACTTCATGTACATCGGCCGTGGCGTCAACCACCCGGTCGCTCTGGAGGGTGCTCTGAAGCTCAAGGAGATCTCGTACGTCCACGCCGAAGGCACCTCGGGCGGCGAGCTGAAGCACGGCCCGATCGCCTTGCTCGACGCCGAGTTCCCGGTCATCGCGATCTGCACGGACAGCCCGACCAAGGAGAAGATGCTGAGCAACGTCCACGAGGTGGTCACCCGCGAGGCGCCGGTGCTGGCCCTCGTCACCGAGGGTGACGACTCCCTGGACGGCATCGCGACCGACGTGCTCCCGATCCCGGCGGGGAGCGAGGCCGCGACGGCGATCTACAACACGGTGGCGCTCCAGCTGTTCGCCTACCACCTCGCTGTGGCGCTCGGCTGCGACGTCGACCAACCTCGCAACCTGGCGAAGAGCGTCACGGTCGAATAACCTCGACGCCGTGCGGCGGATCGGGATCGACATGGTCGAGGTGGCGCGCATGCAGCGGGCCATCTCTCGCTCGGGCGAAGGCTTCCTGCGCAAGTCGTTCACCGCGCGCGAGCTGACTCTCCTGCGTGGGAACGCCGAGCGGCTGGCCGGCCGCTGGGCCGCCAAGGAGGCGCTGATCAAGTGCTTCGACGGCACCGGCCTCTGCCTGCCGCGCCGCAAGATCGAGGTGGTCGCCGACGCGAGCGGTGCGCCGCGCGTGCGCTTCCTCGGCTCGGTCGACGGCGCCACCGCCCTGGTCTCGATCACCCACCACGGCGGCATGGCCGTGGCGCACGCCGAGCTCGAGGTGCCCGATGCCGCCGTGCGCCCGCTGGTGGCGCCCGACGCCGTCCGCATCCCGGAGCGGCCGAAGGATGCGCACAAGGGCACCTTCGGCACGGCGGTGGTGCTGGCGGGCAGCCTCGGCCTCACCGGCGCGGCCTATCTCTCGTCCACGGCGGCGGCCCGCGCCGGCGCCGGGATGGTCCGGCTGCTTGTCGCGGAGGGCGTGTACCCGATCCTCGCCGCCAAGTGCACCGAGGTGATGGCGACGCCGGTGCCGGAGGTGGCGCCGGGCGCCGCCGGGCACACCGCCCTCCAAACTGTCCTGCGCCACCTCGAGACGGCTGGCGCGGCCGTGATCGGTCCCGGCCTCGGCCGCGACGGTTCGACCTGGCGCTTGGTCCACGACCTGCTGGGCCAGCTGCGCGTCCCGGCGGTCCTCGACGCCGACGCTCTCAACGCGCTGGCGGACAACCAGCGACTGCTGATGCGGATCAGGGGGGAGCGCGTGCTGACGCCGCATCCCGGCGAGATGGCGCGCCTCCTGCGGAAGTCGACGGCGGATGTGCAGGCGGCGCGCGACGAGCTCGCCAGCAAGGCGGCCGCGGACTGGGGCGTGGTGGTCGTGCTGAAGGGCGCCCGCACGGTGGTGGCGGCCCCTGACGGCCGGCTCAGCGTCGATCCGCACGAGGTGCCGGCCCTCGCCTCAGGCGGCACCGGCGACGTGCTCTCGGGCACGATCGGCGGCCTGCTCGCACAGGGCCAGGACGCCTACACCGCGGCGGTGACCGGCGTGTACGTCCACGGGGAGGCCGGCCGCCGCGTCGCGGCCCGGCTGGGCGACTCGGGCCTGCTCGCCTCCGACCTCCTCCTGGAGATCCCCCAGGTTATGCAGACGCTGCGCGCGGGCGGCCTCTGAGTCCCGAGTCCGCCGACCGCTGGGCCGAGGTCGATCTCGGCGCCGTCCGCTTCAACGTCAAGTACCTCCTCGATCGCCTGCCCGCGGGCACAAAGCTCCTGGCTGTGGTCAAGGCCAACGGCTATGGACTCGGCGCGGTCCCGGTCGCCCGCGCCGCCCTCGAGGCCGGGGCCTGGGGCCTGGCCGTGGCCACCTCGTCCGAGGCGGCCGAGGTGGTGGAGCTGGTGGAGGACCCCGAGCGCGTGCTGGTGATGGGCGGCCTCAACACGGGTGCGGCCGAGCTAGGGTGCGCCCTGCAGGTTTCCAGCGCCGCGCAGGTCCAGGAGCTCGCCGCGACGGGCCGCCGCGTTCCCGTCCACCTGAAGGTGGACACGGGAATGGGCCGCTTCGGCTGCCGCCCCGAGGAGGCTCCGGCATTGGCGCAGGCGATCGTCGAAGCCGGGCTGCGGCTGGCGGGGACCTGGACGCACTTCTCCTCCGCGGACAGCGATGACGCGTTGACGCGCCGGCAGTTCGATCTTTTCGAGGATGTCCTGTCGAGCCTCGGAGTCGATCCCGGCCTGCGGCACGCGTGCAATTCAGCCGCGGCGCTGCGTCATCCGGAGTTCGCGCTCGACGCGGTTCGCACCGGGATCGCCATCTACGGCTGCGACTGGCCCGAGCTCAGGCCGGCGCTCTCGCTGCGCGCGCTGCTGACGAACGTGATGACAGTCCCGGCCGGCTGGACCGTCGGCTATGGCGCCACCTGGCGGGCGGAACGGGAGGCTCGGATCGGAACGGTGGCGATCGGGTATGCCGACGGAGTCTTCCGCGCTCGCGGGAATGCCGGCTGGGTGCTGGCGCGGGGCCGGCGGGCGCCGCTGATCGGCCGCGTGAGCATGGATGCGATCTCGGTCGACCTGTCGGACGTCGATGACGCGGCCGTCGGAGACACCGTGACGCTGATCGGATCCGACGGCGGCGAGCGCATCTCGGCCGAGCAGGTTGCGGAGTGGTCGGGGACCATCTCCTACGAGGTGCTGACCGCGCTTGGCCCGCGGGTGGAGAGGCGCTACTCGGAATAGCGCGGCATCCAGCGCGAGTTCCAGCGCTCGAGAGGATGCTGGCTACACTGGACCTTCCCATGGCGACCGAAGCTCCGCAGGGCGACTTCGCGGCACAGGCGATCGAGCACCTGGACACGCTGTACCGAGGCGCGCTGCGTTTGACGCGCGACCCGGACCAGGCCCAGGACCTGGTCCAGGACACTTACGCCCGCGCCCTGCGGTACCAGGCGAGCTTCAAGCCGGGAACGAACCTCCGTGCGTGGCTGTTCGCGATCATGCGGAACCTGTTCTGGGACCGCTTCAAGGGCGGGCAGGGGCGCGAGGTCAGCCTGGACCAGGACAGCGACGAAGACTTCGGGCTCTACGAGCGGCTCCAGGACGACTCGGCGCACCCGGACCTGGATGTGCTCGATCAGATCGCCGCCGACGAGGTGGTCGCCGCCGTCGACCAGCTGCCTCCGGCCTATCGCGAGGTCGTGATGCTGGTCGACGTCGAAGGCTTCGCCTACAAGGACGCGGCGGAGATCCTCGCCGTGCCGATCGGAACCGTCATGTCGAGGCTGCACCGGGCCCGGCGGCAGCTGCAGCGGCTCCTCTACGACTACGCGGTGGAGTCGGGGATAGTGCACCCGGCAAAGGAATCGGCATGAACTGCAAGGAATGCGTCGAGCGGCTCGAGGAGCTCGTCGACAAGGAGCTGACGCCGCTCGAGGCGTCGGAGGTGCAGATGCACCTGGAGAACTGCCCCTCGTGCACCGATCGCTTCGAGTTCGAGGCGGGCATGAAGCGGCTGGTCCGGACGTGCTGCGGGTCGGACCGCGCACCCGAGTCGCTGCGCGAGCGGCTCCGCGCCATTCTCAACGGGTAACCAGCCCGCTGTAACCCGGCCGTAATGCCCGCGGATTTCCTTCGAGTTGAGCGGATTAAGCGCGCCGGTTCGGCGTTGTGCTCCTCAAGGAACTGCTGTGATCGACCAGACCAACCACGACATCAGCACTTCGGTGCTCGAGGATGCCGGCCGGCGCGGTGAGCGCCGCCGCCGCAGCGTGCTGCTTCGTTCGATCGACGGACTGCTCTGGGAGCTCGAGGAGCTGAACCTTCGCGGCAGCGACCGCGTTCCGGCCCGGGTCCGGCGCCAGAGCGAGGCCATCTTCGCCTCCATCAGCGGCGGCTGGGAGCTCGAGGCGCGTTTCCGGGTGCCGGCGATGATGGACGTGCTCTACCTGGCCCAGGAGCTGATCTTCAAAGAGATGGACCCGGACTACCGAGGCGAGGCCGACCAGGAGGACGAGTCGGCATAACGCTTCATTCGGGGTCAGCCCCGGGTAACCCAGCGTTGCGCGTAGGCCCGGCTTTGCCGGGCCGGTTGAGTTGTTTCCCCCGCTCCCGTGCGATGCGCTGAGTAGGAGGGCGGGTCCGCGGGGGGAACCTAGGTTCCCTCCGCGCCCTTAGCCGGTGTCGGCGAACTCCTGGGTGAACATCTCCTCGTAGCCGGGAGCCTGGATCACGCCGATGCCGACCCGGACATAGTCCGGCGCCAGGATGTTGGCGCGGTGCTCCGGGCTCGCCAGCAGGCTCTCCTCGGCTGAATCGACCTCCGGCGCGAAGGCGATGTTCTCGCCCGCGGCCAGGAAGTGGACCCCGGCCGCTTGCAGCCGGTCGAAGGCGGTCATGCCGTCGGGCGTCACATGCGAGAAGTAATCCCGCTGATACATGTCGCGCGAATGCCCCCTGGCCACTTCGCGCAGCTGCTTGTCCATCACCAACGGGCGCAGCCCGTTGCGCTGGCGCACCACGTTGATCTGCGCCAGCATGCGGTTCTCTGCCGCTGAGTCCGCGCTGAGAGTGAGACCTGCCGGGAAGGTCAGCCGGTAGAAGGCGTCCTCGTCCTCGCCCGAGCGGCCGCTCAGGATGACCTGCCCCATCTGCTGGTGGCCGAGCAGAGTGCTCATCGGTAGCGGCGCGGCGGCCTTCGCCAGCCGAGACCCGAGGGCGGAGCCCGCGACGAGCGTCCGCATCTGGCTCTGACCTGGCAGGGCGGCCAGGGCCGCGACCAGCACGGTCCCGGCGACCAGCGCGGTCGCCAGGGCCGGCACGAATCCCAAGCGTGCCAGTCGACGGGGAAGGTGCCCCTCTAACGCGCGCGTCCAGCGGTGCAGAGCGGGCCAGGCCAGTCCGTGCGCGAGCGCCAGTGCCAGCAGGAACACGCCGACGGCGGCTGCGCTCGCCGGTACGCCCAGGAAGTGGGTGGCGAAGATCGCCACCGGTCCGAAGACCGCAAACGCCACCGCGAGCGACAGGACGAAGGCGGCGAATTCCGCCAGGTAAGGCGCGAGCCCGCGGCGGGCGCCGTCCCAGACCGCCAATGCGAAGGCGGCCAGCAGCACACCGTCGAGGAAGTTCAAGAGCTGTTCGGAGTATAGGTTTGGCGTCGTGGCGATCTCAACGGACGCGCGAACCGTCGTGCGGGAAGGTCGGCTCTACGCGATCACGCCTGATGCGCCGGCTGAAGCGGTCATCGAGCTGGTCGGAGCCTGGCTCGTCGCCGGCGTCCGACTGGTCCAGCTCCGGCAGACGTCGATGCCGCGCGGCGAGCTGCTCGCACTGGCCCGCAGGCTGGTGCCCGAAGTGCGTCGCGCGGGGGGCGCATTGATCGTCAACGACCAGCTGGACCTGGCGCTCCTGGCGGAGGCCGACGGCGTCCACCTGGGTCCCGACGACCTTTCGGTCGCGGCCGCGCGGAGCGTCGCGGGATCCGGGCTGTTGATCGGGGCGTCCGCCGCGACTCCCGAGGCCGCCCGCGAAGCCGAGGCCGCCGGGGCCGACTACCTGGGGAGCGGCCCTGCGTTCAGCACCACCACCAAGACTGGCAAACCTGTCATCGGACCGAGCGGCATCGCGGCGGTCGCTGCGTCAGTCTCGATTCCCGTCTTCGCCATCGGCGGCATCACGCCCGAGCGCGTCGCGGAGGTGAGAAGGGCGGGCCTGGAGCGCGTCTGCGCCATCGGTGCGCTGGCGGCGGGCGGGGCGGCCGCGAGGTCTTTCCTCGAGGCCCTCCGCTGACGACCCTGCGCGAGTTGGGCGAGCTCGGCCTGCTGGAGCGGCTCCGGCCGCTGCTGGCGAATCCGCTGGACGACGACGTCGCCGTCTGGCCCGAGCCGGACGGCTCGTTCACGGTGGCCACTTGCGATGCATTTGTGGAGGGCCGCCATTTCGACCTTGCCTGGATGGCGCCCGAGGACGCGGGGTGGCGTGCCTGCGCCCTGACGCTCGCCGACCTTGGGGCCAAGGCCGCCCGGCCGGCGTTTGGGCTCGTTTCGCTGGCCGCGCCGGCGCAAATGGAGGCCGATGTCGTCGAACGGCTCTACCGAGGCCTGTCCGACTGCGCCGAGGAGTTCGAGCTGCGGCTCGTCGGCGGCGACACGGTCGCCTCGCCGGTGCTCTCGCTGACCGTGTTTGCAATTGGCCGCGCCGAGGTCGAACCACTCAGCCGCTCCGCCGCCCGGCCGGGTTGGGTGATCGGGGTGACGGGGCCCCTGGGCGCCGAGGCGGCGGCGCTCGCAGGGCGCCGGGCCACGCGCCCGCGGCCGTACTGGTGGCCTCACGGCGGCGCCGCCGGCGACATCTCGGACGGCCTGCTCCGCGAGCTGGCCAAGTTCCGGCTCGGCGCTGCCATCGACTCGGCGCGGGTGCCGGTCGCAGCGGGCGCCACGCTTCAGCAGGCGCTCACGGGCGGCGAAGAGGTCCATTTCGTGGTCGCCAGCCCCGAAATCGTCGGCGGGATGATCGCGATCGGCGAGTTCACCGACGGCGACCGGATCCTCGTGGACGGGGCGGAGGCCGAGGGCGGTTACGACCACTTCGCGTGAGCTGACGACCGGTTCGCCCGCTGAGACCGAGGCCGCGGCCGAGTACTTCGCGCGGCATCTGCGCCGCGGCGACCTCCTGTTGCTGGCGGGACCTCTCGGCGCAGGTAAGACGACGTTCGTGCGCGGCCTGGCACGCGGCCTGGGGGTCGCCGGGGCGGTGCAGAGCCCCACCTTCCAGCTCCTGCGGGTCCACGCCGGCGTACCGGCTCTGGCGCACGTCGACGTCTACCGGCTGGAGGCGGCGCCGGAGCTGGCCGATCTCGGGCTCGAGGATCACCTCGAGTCCGGCGTCGTCGTCGTGGAGTGGGGCGACCGGCTCGACGGCCTGGAGGCGACCCGGTGGGGCAAGATCGAGATCGAGCCGCTCGAGCCGGACTCGCGCCGGCTGCAGATCGTGGAGGGACCGGCCGAGTGGTCCTGGTGATCGACACGAGCTCCGCCCGCTCCGCCCTTGCCCTGCTCACCGCCGACCTGGAACCCGTTGCCGAGATCGTCAGGGACTCGGGCCGCGACTTCGACGTCGCCCAGCAGGCCGAGGCCCTGCTCGCCGGGGCGGAGCCCACCGCGATCGCCGTGGCTCGCGGCCCCGGCTCCTTCACGGGGCTGCGCAGCGGCGCCGCCTATGCCGTCGGGCTGGCAATGGGGCTGGACGTGAGGCTGCGGCCCTTCGGCGGCCTGGAGCTGCAGCGCGCGCGCTCGGCGGTCCCGGCGACGGCGGTGATCGATGCCGGCCGCGGCCGCGTCTACTTCCTCGGACAGGACGGCCGGCGAGGCATCGCGGAGCCCGGCGCAGTGCCCTCCGGGGCCCCATTGGTGGGCTGGCTGCGTCCCGCCACCGCGGCCGGGCTGCGCGCGGCCGGCGCCGTGCTGATCGACGACGCCGAGCTGCTGACCTTCGCGTCCGCGGCGGCCGCCACGGTGGCGCAGTCACCGGAAATCGCCTGTGATAGCCTCACCGTCGAATACATGCAGTCCGGGATGCTGCGCTAGTGGTCCAGGTCGGTCACCGGCTGGCGATCGAACCGATGCGGGAGGCGGACATCCCGACGGTGCAGGCCATCGAGCGCGAGATCTTTTCCACGCCTTGGCCGCGCAATGCGTACCACCGCGAGCTCGCCTCGAAGAACAGCGCGCACTACATCGTGCTGCGGCGCGAGGACGGGGACGGCGGCAGCGAGACGATCGGCTACGGCGGCATGTGGCGCATGTACGACGAGGCCCACGTCACCACGATCGGCGTTCGCCACGACCTCCTGCACCAGGGCTTCGGGCGCGTGCTCTTCGCGGCGCTGATCCAGGCGGCCTACGACCTCGGCGCGAAGTGGGTGACGCTCGAGGTCCGCGCGTCAAACGACAACGCGATGCACATGTACGAGGCCTTCGCGTTCAAGGTCATCGGCCGCCGGCGCGGGTATTACACGGACAACGGCGAGGACGCCATCGTGATGTGGTCGGACTCCATCTACTCCCCGCGCTTCCGCCAGGCCTACGAGCAGCAGCTGCGGCGGATCGACTCCGACGTCCGCGGCCTGCGCCGGGAGCTGCTACCTCCCGCGGGCTAGCACCGCTCCCACCCGCT
>Ga0070714_100004243_pt1 | contig 10798 bp, 12 predicted proteins | sample LARL83metaG_FD_65450 | JGI IMG/M metagenome (GOLD analysis project Ga0070714, IMG submission 65450) | Corn, switchgrass and miscanthus rhizosphere microbial communities from Kellogg Biological Station, Michigan, USA - LAR L8-3 metaG | ecosystem: Host-associated > Plants > Roots > Rhizosphere ... | reverse complement strand
CCCAGGTGCAGGCGAACATCGCGGCGCCGGGCTTCCGACTGGAGGACGTCAAGATCCTGCTCACCAGCCAGGCCCATTGTGACCACGTGGGTGACATGGTCCAACTGAAGCGCCTCACTCATGCCACGCTCGAGGCGAGTGCTGCAGACGCCAGACTCATGGCCGATGGCGGCAAAGATGATTACGGCTTCTACGATCGGCTCATGTACGCACCGGTGCAGGCGGATCGCACCGTGGCGGACGGCGACAAGGTGGAGCTGGGAGGTGTCAGCCTCACGGCCCATCTCACTCCGGGTCACACCAAGGGCTGCACCACCTGGACCATGACGGTGGAGGAGGGCGGCAAGCCCTACCACGTGGTGTTCCTCTGCGGCGTCACGGTGCCGGGCTACACGCTGGTGAACAATCCGGGCTATCCCAATATCGTCTCGGATTACGAGCACAGCTTCGAGGCGTTGAGGTCGCTGCCTTGTGACGTGTTCCTGGGCGCCCACGGCGCTTACTATGGCCTCCAGGGCAAGCTCGCGAAGCTGCGGGCGGATCCCGCATCCAACCCCTTCATCGACCCGGCCGGCTACCGCAAGTATCTGGACGATTCCGAGCGGGATTTCCAGAAGCTCCTTTCGGAGCAGCAACAGGCGGCCGGCACGAAGCGCTGACTTGGCACAGATATCTCCCTTCATCCGTCCTGCCGAACCCGAGGACGCCCTCGCGGTAGCGCGGGTGCACGTGCGCGCCTGGCAGGCCGCTTACCGCGGCTTGTTGCCCGATACCTATCTCGACGCCCTGAACCCCGAAGACCGGGCACAGCGCTATACCTTCGGCGATCTTGATTCCCTGAGGCCCGCCACGTTGGTGGCATTGGCGGGCGGCGCGCTCTGCGGTTTCGCCACTACTGTTCCGACTCAAGAGGTGGGCAAAGCTGAACTTGCGGGTCTCTATGTGGACCCCGGGCATTGGAGTCATGGCATCGGCACCCTGTTGCTGGCGGAAGCTTGCGCCCGCCTTGCCACGCGCGGCTTCAGCGACGCCGTACTATGGGTCCTGGGGGGTAATACCCGCGCCCAGGGTTTCTATGAACAGCGGGGTTGGCGGGAGGATGGCGTGACCCGCAAACAGGACGTATGGGGTATCAGCGTCCAGGAATCGCGCTACAGCCGGCGTTTGCCATAAATCCGCGTAGGGAAAATATCCAACGCCGGTTTTTGCCAGCCAGTTAACACCCTCGCATGCCGCTTCCAGTCAAACTGGCGACATGTTCCCTCACGCCTTCTCGGATTTCTTCGACCCGACCAACCCGCTGGGGGCGGTCACTTATGCGCTCATCTTCTTGCTCCTGGCCGTGTTCATCGGGCGGATGGTGAAGGTGCTGGCACGACACGGCGAGAGCCATCTCTCCGACCTTACCGCCTTGCGTTTCACCACCCAGCTCTTGCGGATGCTGATCTATCTCATCGCCTTCATCATCTACAGCCGCATGATCCCGGCGCTCAAGGAGCTCGGCACCACCTTGCTCACGGGCGTGAGCGTGGCCGGGGTGGTCATCGGCATCGCCGCCCAGAGCACCCTCTCCAACCTGGTGGCGGGCTTCTCCCTGGTCATGTACCGGCCGTTCCACGTGGGGGACGAAGTGCAGCTCACCACGCCCAAGGGCCTCACCACCGGCACGGTGAAGAGCCTTTCCCTGGGTTACACCATCCTGCATGACAACAAGGATGACCAGGAGATCGTGGTGCCCAACAGCGTCATGGGCAGCAATGTGATGATCCTCACCAAGCTGCGCCGCGCCAAGCAGTCAGGAGCAGGGATCATCCAGGCCGTGGGGCGGGACAGGGCGGAGTCCGGCGCCAAACCCAGCCAGTTGCTTTAGACAGTAAACTGGTTTACTATTGTCTCCGATCCAAGCTGATGGGAGACGAGCTGTGTGGAGCAAACGTCATAGCATGAGTTTCGAAGGGGTCCGGCCGGAGCAAGTCTGGAAAGTCTGGTCGGATGTGAACCGCTGGGCCGAGTGGCAGCCGGACATCGACTTCGCACGTCTGGAAGGAGCCTTCGAGGCGGGCCGGACGTTCAAGTTTCGCCCCAAGGGCGGCCCGGAGCTCGACATCGAGCTCACCGAGGCGACGCCCCTCAAGAGCTACGCGGATCTCACGCGTTTCCCCCTGGCCCGCATGCACGATGCCCATGAGATCGTGGACCACGGCGACCGCATCGAGATCAGGAACACCCTCACCGTGAGCGGGCCGCTGGGTTTCCTGTGGCGCAAGCTGGTGGCGGAGGGCGTGGTGGCGAGCATCGAGGGCCAGACTCGCCGCATGATCGAACGGGCGCGGCATGTCTGAGACCTCGCCCTTCCGCCATGCCAAGGCCGACGACAGCCCCGGGTTCCTTTTGTGGAAAGTCACGACCCTTTGGCAGCAGAGGCTCGCCGAGGTGTTGGATCGCCACCGCATCACCCAGACCCAGTATGCGATCCTCGCCTCGCTGCGCTGGTTCGAGGAGCAGGGGGAGCCACCGACCCAGGCGCATCTTGCCCAGCACACGCACATAGACAAGATGACCCTGTCGAAAGCCCTGCGCCGGCTGGAGACGGCGCGGCTGGTGAAGCGCACCGCCTCGCGGCAAGACAGCCGCGCCATGCAGGTGACGTTCACCGCCCGCGGCCGCGCGCTTATCCCGAAGGCGGTGGTAGATATCGAGGCGGCGGACGCGGATTTCTTCGGTCGTCTGGGCGCCGAGGATCTGGCGGTCTATCAGGCCCTCACCCTTGGCTTGATCACGGGCAATTCCGTCACAAGCGATTGATGTCCCGGGTCTCCAGCAGGGGCTTGGGCGCGCCGTCCCGGGCGGCGTGGAGCATGGCCTTGCCCATCTGTTCGGTGGTGGTGATGTGGTCGGGGAAGAATCGCTGCCAGAGACCCAGCACCGGCTTCAACGCCACATAGAACCCCTGATACAGGGGTGTCTTCGAGCGCACCCCATGCAGCGGCCGGATGATGCCGGGCCGGAACATGTATGCGGCCTTGAAGGGCAGCGCCAGCAGCGCGTTCTCGGTGGCACCTTTGACCCGCGCCCACATACTGCGGCTGGTCCCGCTGCTGTCGGTGCCCTGACCCGAGACGTAGATGAAGGTTATATTGGGATTGAGCTTCACCAGGGTTTTGGCCGCGGCCAGCGTCAGGTCATAGGTGATGTGCCGGTAGTCTTTCTCGCTCATGCCGGCGGACGATATCCCTAAGCAGAAGAAGCAGGCGTCGTAACCTTTGAGCTGGGGTTCGATGGCGGAGAAGTTGAACATGTCCAGGAGCACCAGTTCCGTGAGCTTGGGGTCGCTCTGGCCGGTGGCGGTGCGGCCCACCGCCAAGACCTTTTCCACCTGCGGCTCCCGCAGGCATTCTCGCAGCACCCCCTGGCCCACCATGCCGGTGGCGCCGAACAACACGATCTTCATGGGTTAGATGGCCTGCGAGGTATAGGCTTTGAGTATAGCGAGCCGTCGGGGCAGGTCTCCGTGAAACTGAGGTTAAAGCGCGTCTATCTCAAGCCCGAGGTCGGCGATGGCTGCCGTGTGCTGGTAGACCGGCTCTGGCCTCGGGGCCTGAGCAAGGCCCGCGCCAGGGTGGATCATTGGCTGCGGGACATTGCGCCGAGCACGGCGCTGCGCAAATGGTATGGCCACGATCCCAAACGCTGGCCGGAGTTCAAGCGACGTTATGCAGCGGAACTCAAGCGCGAGGAAGACGTGGTCCAGGGACTGAAGACGTTGCTGAAACAGCACAAGACGGTGACTTTGGTCTTCTCCTCCAAAGAGGAGAAGCTCAACAACGCCGCCGCGCTGAAGCGCTATCTGCATAAGTGATCAAGGCTCGACGTTGACTCCGCGCCACGACTGCAGGGATGCAGGAGGTAGAGCAACGCAGGAGCAGTTGCCGAGAACGCTTCAACCGCGGGTATTTTTGCGTTTTGGCGTGAGCGGAACTACGGCTGAACTTTCACACCACGCCAAAACGCAAAATACCCGCGGATGTCGTCAGCCGCGGGCTTGGGGTCCGGGTAATACCAGGCGCCGCCGTCGCTGACCTTGCCGTCCACTACCACGTCCTTGTAGCTGGCGGTGCCCTTCCAGGGACAGACCGTATGCCGGTCGCTGTCCTTGAAGTATTCGGCCTTGAGGGCGTCCGGCGGGAAGTAGTGATTGTTCTCCACCACCACGGTCCTGTCGCTCTCGGCCACCACTTTGCCGTTCCAGATCGCTTTCATGGTGTCTCGCTCCGTAGATCGATGCGCCATCCTACTCCTGGCCGGATTGGGGTATATATTCAGCTAAATCATTGGCTTAGAATGGGCCCCGTCTCGACCTCTGGCGATGCGGCGGTTTCCACCGGAACTCCGTCGCCAGCACACGACCGATCCGGTTGCATAACAGCGGCGGATGGTTTAACAAATAGCGCGGGATTCCGTGCATACAAAACGTACTTGGAGAAAGACCATGAGACAGGGTTTGGTGCTGGCCTTAATGGGGACACTGATGCTGGCTGCCGGCTGCTCGGGCAGCGGTGGGAGCTTCACCCTGCGCGGTACGCCGACACCGCGGTCCGGGACCAATACCGGCAACTTCATCGTCCAGGGCAAGGAGTGCAAGTACGTGACCATGGTCGGTTACTACTCGGCCGATGCCCCGGTCACGAGCTATCCCTGCAAGCTGCTGCAGGACGACGATAATTCACTGGGCGATCCGCATGCCCACGTGGTCATCTCCATCACCACGCCCAAGGGTGAGCAGACGGTCAAGATCGACGGCACCCAGGCGGGCATGACCGCTACCCAGGTACCTGATCTCGGCAACAACTATCCGTTCCCGCCGGTGTGGGCGGTGGCCCCGCCTGCCAACACCATGATGCTGGTCAACAACGACGGCAATGCTACCAAGGTGATCATCAAGATCTCGGGCGTCGAGTGCGCCATGACCATCAACAACTCGCCGCAGAACTGCGGCCTGTCTTACTGGTCGGATGGTGCTTTCTCGGTGTGGGTGCCGGGTCAGTTGGTGGACCCGGCGTACGCGAGCTACCTCCTGAACCTGAGTTTCGGCAAGACCTCGCCGGGCCAGTGGTCCCTGGCGCGCCCGCCGACCGGCTTCCCGGCCACCTATGGCGAAGTGGCTGCCAAGTAAGAAGCTGTCTAAGAGCTAAGACGAGAATGGCGCCGCATGGCGCCGTTTTCCTTTTGCAGCACAGAATCCGGCACAGCGCGGCTGTGGGACAAAAGGACTACTTCGAGTCCAGAGGGACCGGAGTAGGAGTAGTCAGGCCGCTTCGGTCTGATTACGCCCGTTTCAACTGAGCCGCCTGCGCACGCTGCGAACGCAGTCCCGGCAGGGGTTTCCAGCGCATCTCCTCGGCGGTGAACAGCGGCGGCCGGCGGCGCAGCAGCGACCAGCTGTCGTCGCGGATCACCCGTGACAGATGCTCCAAGTTGCGGCGTACCGCTTCCATATAGAGGCTCTGGCCGCCGAAATGCTTGGCGGCGAATCGGTGGGCGCCGCCGAAGGTGCCTTCCAGGCGGTCGAGGCGCGTCTTGTCGAAGAAGCCCGGCGTCTTCTGCAGGAGGTCGCGGGGCGAGGAATACAGGATCAGTACCCGTCCATCCGGGAACACGCGCCTGGCCATGCCCCCCATCACGAACTCCTCATACAGCCGGTCGCGCGCCTTCTCCAGATAGCAGCGGTCCGCCATCTGCGCGGTGAGGTCCGACGTGCCGAGCAGGTGACCGAGGCGGGTGTAGCCCTCGTCGCCCAACTGTATCTTGTTGATGTCCCGCTCGTAGCCCGTGTACTGCACCATCTCATCGGCGACCGCGGCTTCGCTGCCCACGCCCAGACGCTTCAGGTACTCGCCCAGGAAACGTCCGCTGCGGGTCACGTGGGTGAGCGTGTATTCGGCGCCGTGCTGATGGTGGCGGTCGCGGGTGCTGCGCAGGTAGCCCACGTCGTGGTACAGCGCGGTGACGATGCCCACTAGCGCGCGCCTCGCACCCAGCCGCTTGGAGGGCCGCTGGCTGCGCTCGAAACCGTCGACGTGCCGCGCCAGGGCGAGCGTCACGTCCAGACTGTGCTGCATGTCGTGATAGGTGGTCTCGCAGCCATGGAAGCGTGGGTCCTCGCCGCGGTACATGCGGGTGAAATCGGCGAAGGCGGTATGCAGGGGCTTCAGCGAGGCGCGGGGATAGAGGTCCGCGTAGATGGCCTGCACCGCTGCGGACACGGACGCGGGGTCACTGACCTGGATACGGTTGGTGACGTCGTAATCGCTGCGCCTGTCGGCGGAGATGGCGGTACGCATTGGCTGTCACCGGCGTCCTTGTCGTCCCCTGGCGCCGGCGGATTCCCCTGTGTGGCTCGTCCCGAGCATACGCAGAATTGTCATGTCATCCAAGCGGATGATTATGTAAGGCGCAGAATATTACGCGTGCGAAATGATGAAGCGGCCCGCCGGCTGTAAGCCCGGGATCAGGGCAGGTTCAATTCCACTATCACCGGCGTGTGATCCGAGGGTTTATCCCAGCCGCGGGGTTCCCGGTCTATCCAGGCGGCACTGCAGCGTTCGGCCAGGGGGGCTGAGAGCAGGATGTGATCGATGCGTAATCCCAGGTTGCGCTGGAAGCCTGCGGCTCGATAGTCCCACCAGCTGAAGTTGCCGCCGCCGTCGTGCAGCAGCCGGAAACTATCCTGCAAGCCGCGATCCAGCAGTGCGCGGAACGCCTTGCGTTCCGGTTCGCTCACCAGCACCTCGTCATGCCAGGCCGTGGGATCGAACACATCCCGATCGTCCGGCGCCACGTTGAAGTCGCCGAGCAAGACCAGCTTCGGCTGCTCGCGCACGAGGGTCTCGAGCCAGTGCGCGAGTTGCGCCAGCCAGTCGAGCTTGTAACGGTACTTCTCCGAATCCAGGCTCTGCCCGTTGGGCACGTACAGGCCCAGCACGTACACGCCGTCCACCTTCGCCCCCAATACGCGCTTCTGCGGATCGTCGAAGTCCGGTAGCGCCATGACCACGTCGTCCGCGTCTTTCTTGGTGAGGAGCGCCACGCCGTTGTAGGAAGGCTGGCCGGAACAGATGGCCTGGTAGCCCAGCCGGTCGAACTCCAGGGCCGGGAACTCGGAGTCGCTCATCTTGATCTCTTGCAGCGCCAATACGTCCGGCTGCTGCGCTTCCAGCCAGGCGACCACATGCGACATGCGGGCTCTGAGGCTGTTCACGTTCCACGAGGCGATTTTCAAATGACGACCCCACTCATGTAGCACCGAACCATCCTTACTGCGCCCTAACGCCCGCGCTTGCTGCTATGCGGCAAGCCCGTTCAGACGCAGGAACGCATCCAGCGTGGGCTCGCGTCCCCTGAATTCGACGAACAGTTCCATGGCCTTGCGGCTGCCGCCCTGCTCGAGGATGGCCTGCATGAAGCGCTTACCCGTGGCGCGGTCGAACACGCCCGCTTCCTCGAACGCGCCGTAGGCGTCCGCCGCCAATACCTCAGCCCAGAGATAGCTGTAGTAACCGGCGGCATAGCCGCCGGAGAAGATATGGGTGAAACCATGGGCGAAGCGGTTCCAGACGGGCGGCTGCATCACCGCCACCTCTTTGCGGACTTCCTCGAGGGTGCGCTGTGCGAACCCCGGGTCCGGGATGCCGGGCGCGAGATGCAGCCGGAAGTCGAACAGCGCGAACTCGAGCTGTCTCAGCAGGAACAACGCGCTATGGAAATGCCGCGCACCCACCATCTTCTGATACAGCTCCTCCGGGAGCTTGGCGCCGGTATCGAAGTGACCGCTCACCAGGTCCAGCCCGACGCGCGTCCAAGCGAAGTTCTCGTGAAACTGGCTTGGCAGCTCTACCGCGTCCCAGGCCACGCCGTTGATGCCGCCCACGGACGGGTAGTCCACCCGTGTCAGCAGGTGGTGCAGGCAGTGACCCAGCTCATGGAACAGGGTCACCACATCGTCGTGGGTGAGCAGCGAAGGCTTATCCTTCAAGGGCGGCGGAAAGTTGCAGGTCAGGAAGGCTACCGGCGTCTGCACTCCCCCGGCGAGGCGGCGTCTTCCCAGCGTCTCGTCCATCCAGGCCCCGCCGCGTTTGCCGGTGCGGGTATAGAGGTCGGTATAGAGGTGGCCGCGCAGGGCTCCGGCCTCATCGTGCAGGGCGAAGAGCTTCACGTCCGGATGCCAGACCTCCGCACCCCGGACTTCCTGGAAGCCCAGTCCATAGAGCTTCTGCATGGTGAGAAACAAGCCCTCGGTGACCCTTGGCGCGGGGAAGTAAGGGCGCAGCATCTCGTCGGAGACGTGGTAGCGGGCCTCCTTGAGTTTCTCGCCGTAGTAGGTGAGGTCCCAGGGTTCGAGCTTATCCAAGCCGTCCCGCTCCAGGGCGAACTCCGCGAGCTCCAGCAACTCGTGCTGGGCCAAAGGCTTCACCCGCTGCACCAGGTCCTCCAGGAACCGCATCACGTCGGCAGGAGATGCCGCCATCTTGTCCGCCAGGGAATAGGCTGCATAGTCGGAGAAGCCCGTGAGGCGGGCTTCCTCCTGGCGCAGCCTGAGGATGCCCTGCATAACCTCGGTGTTGTCCCACCGGCCCGCCGTCGGCCCTTGGTCCGAGGCGCGGGTGCTGAAGGCGGCATAGAGTTCCCGGCGAAGTTCACGGTCATCGGCGTGGGTCACCACCGCGGAATAAGACGGATAGTCGAGGGTGAACACCCAGCCGTCTTGCTTGCGCTCCTGTGCGTCGGCGCGGGCCTGTTGCTGGGCATGCTCGGGGATGCCCGCGAGACGGGCCTCATCCTTCACGTGACTGAACCAGCCCTGGGTCGCATCCAGCACGTTTTCCTCGAACTTCGCGTCGAGCTTCGACATCTCCTGCGAGAGGGCCTTGAAGCGCGCCTTCTTCTCCGGCGGCAGATCGACGCCCGCGAGGCGGAAGTCGAGCAGCGCATCGTCGATGAGCTTCCTCTGCGCCGGCGAGTAGTCCGCCCAGGCGGGGCCCTGCTTCAGCGAAAGAAAAGCCTTCTGCAGACGCTCATCTTGGCCGAGGTCGGTGCTGTATTCGGAGAGCTTGGGCAGACAGGCGTTGTAGGCGGCCCGCAACTTCGGCGTGCTCATGGTCGCGTTCAGGTGCCCCACCGGCGCCCAAGCCCGGTGCAGGCGATCAGCCAGGGATTCCAGCGGCTCCACGAAACCCTGCCAGTGCGGTTGGCTCAGCGTCGCGAGCTTCTCAAGCTTCGCGCGGTTCTCCGCCAGTACCGCGTCTAGCGCGGGTTCCACGTGTTCAGGCTTGATGTGGGCGAAGGGCGGGAGCGAGTCCCAGTCTAGGAGTGGGTTAGTCATGGGAGTCCGTGGGCGGCGGTCGCGGCGATGTTATCACGGGCTTGCGAGAGCCAGCCGCACGCTCAACATATAGCTGCCGAGGGCACCGGCGGCGAAGAACAACAGCAGGCAGCCGATGGTGTAGAGCCGCAGGCGCATCTCCAGGCTGCGTTGCGGCAGTGTGGAGAGGATAAAGTCGCGGCCGTCCGGTGGACGACCGAGGACATTGATCGGCGGGCGGGTCATGGCTTCCCGATCCCGTTCCAGCACCAGTCGCCGCGCCTCTTCGCGGGCCGCTTCCCATTCCTGTGCGTCCACCTGACCGTCGTGGTTGGAATCGAAGTGTTGCAGCAGCCAGGCTTGATCCTGTTTCCAGGCGACCAGCTGGCGGCGCACGTCCTCGTCGATGTCGCCGGCGCCGATGGGACCCTGGGTATGGAAGTAGCCGAGTGCGTACAGCGGGTCCGCCTCCTGCATGCGTTCTTCCACGTAACGGAAGGAAGCGCCTAGGGCCATGCGGCCAAGCTTGGGTCCGCCTTCAGGTATCTCCGTGTCACCGTACCAGGTGTCTTTGGTGCAACCGTATACCTCGGCGTGGTCAGGATCGATCACGCACTGTCCCGTCTCGTCCACCACCAGGAACAGGTCGGGACTGGTCTCGTACCGCACAGTCTCCCAGTGGGAGCTGCGGCCGCCATGCACGTAACGCTCCACCTGGTAGCGCCACCAGACGCAGCGCATGCGGCTCAGCGGTGCGAGGATGGGGTCACCGGGCATGAGCCGCGCTTCACCCTGCAGCTCCACATAGCCCTGGGTGGCGGAACGGATCAGGGATTTGGGAGTGTCTTCGACCAACTGCAGGCGTCTGAGGAAACGCCAGGTGCCATAGAAGCAGCCCAGCGCGACCAACCACGTGCCACAGGCGGACAACCAGAAGTGGACAGGCTCGGCTTGTAGGATCAGTTCCTGCAGCACCGGGGGGTTGCCTGGAGATCAGGCGAACAGTGATTTGACGTCCACGTCCTTCTTCTCGTCTTCGGCAAACTCCAGGAGCTTCGAACCCTTGAAGCTGAACCAGCGGGCCAGCATCAGCTGCGGGAATGACTGGATGCGGGTGTTGTAGAGGTTGACGCTGTCGTTGTAGAACTCGCGCCGATCGGCGATGGCGCTCTCCAGGCCGGTGATGCGCGACTGCAAAGCCTGGAAGGATTCGTTGGCCTTGAGTTGCGGATAGGCTTCGGCCACTGCGTAGAGCTTGCCGATGCTGGCACGCAGGCCGGCTTCGGCGGGTCCGAGCGCCGTCATGTCGCCGGTCTCGCGCGCCTGCTGCACGCCGGCACGGGCCTGCATAACCTTCTCCAGGGTGGCCTGCTCGTAGCCCATGTATTGTTTGCAGGTCTCGATCAGCTTCGGCAGCTCGTCGTGGCGCTGTTTCAGGAG
>Ga0070714_100004242_pt1 | contig 10799 bp, 6 predicted proteins | sample LARL83metaG_FD_65450 | JGI IMG/M metagenome (GOLD analysis project Ga0070714, IMG submission 65450) | Corn, switchgrass and miscanthus rhizosphere microbial communities from Kellogg Biological Station, Michigan, USA - LAR L8-3 metaG | ecosystem: Host-associated > Plants > Roots > Rhizosphere ... | reverse complement strand
TGTCCAAGCCCATTCTCATTCACGCCAAAGCTGCGAGGGCTCCTGAAAAGCCAGTCTCGCTCGCAGAGATACAGGCGGCAATGGGCCGGATCCGCGATTCCATTTATCTGTCTCCTTGTGCCCGGTCTGAAAATTTCTCCCAACTCACAGGCAACTCCGTTTATCTCAAGCTCGACAATCTCCAGCGCACGGGCGCATTCAAGGAGCGGGGCGCGCTTAACAAACTCTTGACCCTTACTCCTGAAGAGCGCTCGCGCGGCGTGATTGCGGCCTCGGCGGGTAACCACGCACAAGGAGTCGCATATCACGCGGGCAAGCATGGGGTTCGCGCGCAGATCGTGATGCCGCTGACCACGCCTCTGATCAAGGTGTCGGCGACGAAAAGCTATGGCGCGGAAATTGTCCTGCATGGCGCGAACTACGACGAGGCGTGCGAGGAAGCTGTTCGGCGCAGCCATGAATATGGGCTCACCTTCATTCATCCATTTGACGACGAAGTCGTTATCGCCGGCCAGGGAACGATGGGGCTGGAAATACTCCAACAAGTTCCCGACATTGAGGCCGTGGTAGCTCCCATCGGTGGGGGCGGGCTGATTTCAGGCGTGGCTTGCGCTATCAAAGAAAGCAATCCGCGCGTGCGCGTGATTGGGGTGCAACCTGCCCGCCTGCCCTCCATGAAGGTGGCGATTGCCGAAGGCCATCCGGTGACGCTCAGTCCTGCCGCGACCATTGCCGACGGCATCGCCGTTCGCCGTGCCGGGGATAAAACGCTTGCGCTGGTTCAGAAATATGTCGACGACATCGTGATGGTCGACGAAGAAGAGATTGCCAATGCCATCCTTCTCCTTCTCGAGCGCGAGAAGACGCTGGCGGAAGGTGCCGGCGCGGCAGCCATTGCGGCGTTGATCAACCACAAGACTTCGCTGAACGGCAACAAAGTCGCCGTGCTGGTCTGCGGCGGCAACATCGATGTCAGCCTGCTTTCGCGCATTATGGAACGCGGTCTTGTGAAAGATGGTCGGTTGGTGCGGTTGCGCGTTCACCTGCCCGACTACCCCGGCGCGCTTCACCGGTTGACAGGCATACTGGCGCAACATCGCGCGAACATCGTCGAGACTTCGTACGATCGTGCCTACTACGGCGTCAATCTCGGCGATACCGCAATCGACATCACCATGGAAACCCGGGGCGCCGATCACATTGCGGAACTACTCTCGGCGCTGAGCGCCAGCGGCTACGTGCACGAGAGAATTCTGTAGCTGTACTTGCCCCGAGTTGATTCCCCAGACTGACTGGCCAGCCACTGTTCTGCGGCCACGATACCGGCATCGCGCTCTGGCGCTAATATCTGGCCGGGCGAAGCTACGCTTGCATCAGGTTGAATGCCGTCTTGGTACTCGTTGCCGTCACGGTCAACCTGCACCCCGATCGTCAGGATCATGTTGGCGCCATCACTTAGCAAAAAGTTGGTATTGTTTGTCGACACTTCCATCGTGGGTTCACCAAAGAAGCGGGTCCGCGACCTGCCTCGAAACGCAATGGCAACGGCTTCACCGGAGCTCGCGGTTCCGCCATCAATCAGCACGGCGACGGCCGGATTTCCTGCGACTCTATAAGGCTCACCTTCCACTCTCGGATATTTCCAATTCTCTGATCCTTCCGTTCCGACGGTGCCGTCTCGATAGAGCCAGTTGGAGTCCTTTCCACCGCCGTCGTGGAACGCGCCCAGTTTGCCTTCGCCAAAAGAGGTCCAAGTCCTGCAAGCATCGGCCAAATATTCCCGCCGCCGTTCCCGCGCAAGTCGATGATCCATCCCCGAGGATGCTGTCGATCCAGGGCTGCGATCAATTGTTGCAGCCTAGTCTCAAATTGCACTCCGTCGACATCATCCTCGGGGCTGAAATGCGGCACAACTAAGTAGGCGATGTTCAGGTCGTTCAGTTCTAGCATTCGACCCTCGATCTTCTCGCGTGTAAGGAAACCTGAACCGGGACTCGGGGATGCACTTGCTGGCGCAGGTTCCGATTTTGAAACCGCGCGGGGCTTTCGCTGCGCCTCTTGCTGCTGCAGGCTTGCCGGAAGCTGGAGGAAGCTGTGCCGGTTCACTTTGTGCAGGGCCCAGCGGATCGCGTCGTAGGTGTCGACCGGCAGTTCCGCCCCAGCGGCCTGTTGTAGTGCTTGCTTTCGGGAGTTCCTCCCAATCGATCCGCTCTGCATGAAGCGCGTTCTGCTGCATGATGTCGATCGCGCGATGCAGGTAGGCGAGTGCTTCCGGTGACGCGCTCCGCTCTTCACCCGTGCAGGAAGGACAGGTGAATAACAAAGCGGCGGCAAACGGCACCCAACGAATCAGACGACTCAACAAGGACATAACGCCGAACTCCGTTTGTGGTCTGTGCTGTTCCTCATAGACGATCAAACTCTACATTTGTCACCTCGGAGCGAAGGCGACGCATTCTGCTCGGGCTTATTCCATTCGTAACTACCATTCTCTGTACGCTGCGTTATGATGGTTTTTTCCGGTGAAACTTCCCGCCAGAATATTGTTCTTGCTCGCGCTTGCCGCATTGTTCTCCGCATGCGGCCGTCATCGACAGCGCGTCCTTGAAGTCGATTACGTATCCTCCCCCCAGGTCACGCTGCGCGATCAACTGGCGCAGGTCTACAACAAGGTTGGAACCGCCAAGAACGGAGACCGTGTCGAGGTTGTCGATCGCGAAAAGCGCTTCGCGAAGGTCCGGCTAGCCAATGGTGTCGAAGGCTGGGTCGAACAACGCTATCTTGTGAACCAGCAGGTCTTCGATGCCTTCCAGAAGATGGCGCAGGACTCGAAAGACTCTCCCCAGCAAGGCACTGCTGTAACGCGAAACGACACCAACCTGCACGTGGAACCCGGGCGCGACACAGACCATCTTTATCAGGTGTCCCAGGGCGCAAAGCTGACGGTCATCAAACGTGCGACGGTTGAGAAGGTTCTGCCCGGTGGCATCAAGCCCGCGGTCGCAAAAGATGCCAAGCCCCCGATGGAAGACTGGTGGCTGGTGCGCGATGCTCAGAACCACGCCGGCTGGGTGCTGGGGCGCTTGATCGACATCGACGTGCCACTCGAAGTCGCCCAGTACGCCGAAGGACAGCGGATTGTCGCCTGCTTCGTATTGAACGAGGTCAAAGACGGAGACAGACAGGTGCCGCAGTACCTCATGCTGCTTTCCGAACCCAAAGATGGTATGCCGTTCGACTACAACCAGGCGCGCGTTTTCACCTGGAACGTGAAGCGGCATCGATATGAGACGGCTTACCGCGATCGCCTCTATGGCATGCTGCCCGTAAGCGTAACCCATGAGGATTTCGGCAAGGAAGGCGACCTCCCAACTTTCACGTTACATGGGAAGGACCTGAAAAATCCCGACGGCCCGGTGACCGAGCGCAAGTACAAGATGAACACGCCGATTGTGCGCAGAGTGACGGAAGGCTAACTGTAGAAGTCCGCGATCGCGCCAACCACCGCTTCGATTTCTTCCTGCGTGAGTTCGGGGAACATCGGTAGCGCCAAAACCTCTTTCGCCGCTCGCTCGGATTCCGGCAAATCTCCTTCTTTATATCCCAGGTAAGCGAACACGGGTTGCAGATGCAGCGGAATCGGGTAATAGACCTCGCTTCCGATTCCGCGAGATTTCAGGAAAGTGCGAAGTTCGTCCCGCCGTTCGGATCGAATCACGTACTGATGAAAGATGTGGAAGGCGTGATGTGAAGTCGTGAGTACTTGAACCGGACAGGCGGAGCTTTTGGGCGGATTCGCCGTCGTTGTCTCCGGCGCCTTCGCCGAGGTGTCCTGCGTGATCAGTCCCGCTTTTTGGAGAAGGTGAGTATAGGCTTGCGCGTGATTTCGTCGTCGCACGTTCCAATCATCAATGTGATTGAGTTTGACTCGCAAAACCGCGGCCTGGATCGCATCCATCCGCGCGTTCCATCCGAATTCGGTGTGCAAGTAGCGCTCAGGACTGCCGTGATTGCGAAGTCGGCGCATGTGATCCGCCACATTCGGATCGTTGGTGGTGACCATGCCGGCATCGCCATACGCACTCAGGTTCTTGGTGGGATAGAAACTGAACGCAGCGGCCACCCCCACCGAGCCCGCCGGCTTGGTGTCCCACTTGGCCCCAATTGCCTGGGCCGCGTCTTCGATCAGCGCGAGGCCATGTTCCGCCGCGAGAGTCTGAAATGCCGTCATGTCGGCGCACTGGCCGTAAAGATGGACAGGAAGGAGTGCTTTTACCTTGGTCGCCTTATTCCTGGCCTCGCGTTCCACGGCGGTGCGGACTTGGCGGTCATCCAGGTTGAGGGTTTCTGGATCGATGTCGACAAAGACAGGCAGCGCGCCAGCGCGCACGATCGAACTCGCGGAGGCGAAAAAGCTGAACGGCGTGGTGATAACGCGATCGCCCGGGCCAAGTCCTGCTGCCGCCAGCGCCAGCCACAGCGCATCCGTTCCCGAGGCGCAGCCGACAGCATGCTTCACACTCACGTAAGCTGCGACTTCGGCTTCCAACGCCTCAACTTCAGGCCCCAGCACGAACTGTTGCGAGGCGCACACCCGCTCAATCGCAACGCGGATTTCCGCCTGGATCGTTGCATATTGGCGTTTCAGATCGAGCGTAGGAACGTCCGCCATGGTCACTGGGTGGCCTTTTGGCATTGGAAAAACAGGATTGTACACGGAAACGCTAATCGCACGAACGCCGTAGTGAGACGCGCCTTTGAACCCAAAAAAACGCGGAGCGCACTGCGTTTGCACCGGTCAAGCACATTGACTATGATTAGCCAAAGCAGTACTCCTCGTTTTCCAACATGCAGACTCACGGGTTTAAAGTCTCGCTCTCGCGCTCATTGCTCTGCGTTTTTCTTAGCGTCTCGATGCTGACTCCCGCATGGTCGGCTCGGGACAAGAAAGAAAAACTGCCAGGCTACTACAGCGATTGGCTTAATCGTGACGTCGTCTACATCATCACAAAGCAGGAAAAAAGGGACTTCCTGGAACTCAAAACCGATAAGGACCGAGACGCCTTCATTCAGCGCTTCTGGGACATTCGCAATCCCACCCCCGGTTCCCCTTCGAACGCCTACAAAGACGAGATTTACTCGCGCATCGCTTATGCGGACGCGCATTTCAGCATTGGTTCCGGGGAGGAAGGTTGGCGTAGCGATCGTGGCCGGACCTACATTACTCTGGGCGCGCCTCAGCAAATCGAGAAGCACTACGGCGCCGCTAATCTCCGGCCGATGGAGATTTGGTTTTACTCCAACACCAATCCGTCTCTCCCACCGTTTTTCAATGTGCTCTTTTATCAGCGCGATAACATCGGGGACTATCGCTTCTACAGTCCGAGTATGGATGGCCCCGCTGAACTGGTTACCGGAATGGAAGCCATCAACAACCCCGGGGCTGCACTCAAAGTCATTCGCGACTCCGTGGGCCCGGAAGTCGCCCGTGTGGCCCAGAGCCTGATTCCAGGAGAACCCTTAGACCCCAGCGGCAATATCAGCTTGCGGTCCGATGTAATGCTGTCGATCCTCCGGAATCTTGCCAATCAGCCGTCCAATGTTGACGAGATCAATCGTCGGCGCCAGAACATCGAGTCCGTAATTTCCCGAATGATTCTCGACAGCCAGAATCTGGACATCTTCATGCTTCCGGTTCGAGGCTTGAACGGGTTAACACGTCTGGATTACGCCCTCCGCCTCCACGATCCGAGCGATCTCACCCTGGCCAAACTGCCCGATGGTCAATACTCCTACACGGTGGAGGTTCGAGTCCGCGTCTTCACCAAAGACAAGAAGCTGATTTTCACCCAGCAGAAATCGGCTGCGGGCAAGCTGAGCGACGAGAGATATAGCGAAGTCAAGCATGCCGTCTTCGGGTATGAAGGTATCCTCCCCCTTCCGCCCGGCGACTACTCGCTCGAATTCCTGCTTACCGATTGGACAAAAAAGGTTGGTTTCAAAGCGGAACGAGAGATCACGATTCCTGCGGCGACCGCAGGCACGTTCGTGATACCCGGCATTCTGCCGTTCTCGAATGCAGAGTCAGTCAATCCGTCACGGGACGGAACCATTCCGTTTGCGCTTGCCGGTGTCCGGTTCAGCCCGCTGCAAGCTGCTCCTCTGGTGATGAATCAAATGCAGGAACTCAAGGTCGCTTACCAGATATGGGCCCCGCCGAATTCCGAGTCGGCGAGTGCGCAGGCGCTCAGCGTGCAGTATGCGGTGGGTCAGCCCGCTCTGGTAGGCACCCCCACGGTTATCAAGGAAAGCGTAGATCCCTCTGCTTTCACGGCTACGGGTTCGGTTGTGAATGGCAAGAAAATAAGCCTGTCCGGAAAGGCCGACGGCAACTACATTCTCACGGTCTCTGTCTCCGGCGCCCAAGCCTTCGAAAGAGCCCATGCGTCGCTCCCATTCCAAATCATCGCCGACGTGCCCCTCAGCGTTCCCTGGGACATCGACGAGCCCGAGATTGATGGCGATCTGGTTAATGGCGTTCTTGATCAGCAGAGAGGGTTGTCTTACATGGCAGCGGGGGAGGCCACGGAGGCACGACACTGGTTTCGCGCCGCACTGGATAAGAACCATTCCGATGAAATCGCGCGAGCACAATTGGTCCAGGCTTACTACTCGCTGAATGCTTATCCAGCCGTAGCTGCGCTCCTCGATGATGCCGGCGTAACTCCGCAAACTGGCTCTGGGACCATTGTCCAGATCGCGGAGAGCCTGCTGAAAACCGGCAATCCGTCTCGAGCGGTGTCCCTTCTGCAGGACACCATACATTCCCGCCCGGATGACGGCCCCTTGTACTTGGCGCTCGCTGATTCCTACAGGCAGATTGGAAATGCCGCCGACGCAGAGCGCATGGCCCTCAAGGGCCAAGACCTCCTTAAGAACGAAACCGCGCCTCACTGATCTCCAGACTTCGTGAGCCAGAGACGTCTGTATATCCATTTTTCTGGATACCGCATAAGATTCCTCCTACCAAAAATTGTATTTACTGACTGGGTTCGCCTGAAAATTACAACCCGTAATGCTTGTAAGCTGCTGAAAATAATCCCTTGTAGCCGGCATCCCTTGCACTACGGGTACTCTGGTAACCGCATTGCAGTGTTTCTCCACAGTTTCTCAGGTCAGTAGCGTCGGTTTTCTTCGTAATCGACACCAATTCCTCAGCTTCCAAAGTTCGCCCGAAGGCGAAAAAGGAGTTCCGAATGACGAGAAGGTTCATCGCCAAGCTGACGTTTATTGCGTTATTGGCATTTTCTCCCGCACTGCTATCAGCGCAAAATCAAGGTTCAACCCGTGGGAATCTGGGTGGGACCGTCTATGACTCGACCAAAGCGGTCGTCCAAGGCGCCAATGTGACCGCTACCGGTCCACTGGGAAAGGTTACCCAGACGACCAATGCACAAGGTACGTTCCTGTTTACGGGACTAGTCCCGGGCGAGTACTCGGTGCAGGTGGAAAAAGAAGGCTTCAAGAAGACAACCGTGTCGCCGGTGAACGTGTTGATTAACAACACACAAAGCCTGAACGTTACAGTCGAAACCGGTTCCGTTGAGACGGTGGTTGAAGTTTCCGGAGCCGCAGCCGCGATTGACACCACTTCATCTTCGATCAATGCCAACCTTGACGACAGTTTTTACAACAGCATTCCAGTGGCACGAAATGTGTCGTCCATCATGATGATCGCTCCCGGTGTGGTTTCCGGGTTGGGAACCTCGGGCATGGTGTCCGGCGGGTCTGGTTCCGACGCTAACCCATCCATTTCTGGTGCGAGCGGCTTGGAAAACCTCTATGTGGCGGATGGCGTGGTTCTCAATGACCCATCATTCGGTGGCTTGGGCGGCTTCTCGCCTTCCTATGGTGCGCTGGGAGTTGGTATCACACCGGCTTTTGTGAAGGAAGTTGAAGTCAAGACAGCTGGCTTTGAGCCGCAGTATGGGCACGCTACTGGTGGCGTGGTGCAGATCGTCACCAAGTCCGGCGGGACCCGTTTCCATGGCACGATTGGCGGAACTTTTGAGCCAAAAAGCTGGCACGAGGCGTATTTAACCAGAGACAATTTTGGGGCGACGAACCTCGCCGGAACCCATCCGGCGAACGCGGATTATGAAGCCGATCTTGAGCTTGGCGGCTATGTCCCGGGACTGAGGAATCATCTTTTTTTCTTCGGTGCGTTCAACCCCAGCTACTTCCATAACTATGTGCACCCGGCGATTACCTCGGGGCTGTACCAGCTTATGCCCAACGTCGACCGGCGAGTGAACACAAATTCCTATGCTGCGAAAATCACAGCATTGCTGAATTCGCACGTAACATTCGAGTCGTCGATCTTTGGCGATCCCGCGCATACCAATCACGTGCCCTGGTTCAACCTGGCAGCTTCTAACACCACGGGCTTCTCAAAGTGGGATTTCGGAACACGCAATTGGGGCGGTCGGCTGAACACCACGCTGTCTCCAACTTGGACTGCTGATGTCGCATATACCTACGCGTGGAATCACTTCACGGAAACTCCAGCTTTGAATAGTGCTTACCCGATCGAAGATCAGACACAAACAAATCCAGGTCAAATCGGCGATTACCAGATGCTGGGTATTCCGTTTACCGAGAACTACAAGTCCAATACCCAGAGCATCAATTTCGATACCTCGAAGACGTTCCGGGCGGCGGGTAGCCACACTATCTCTTTGGGTTATTTGTGGCAGAATCCCCACTACAACGCTATTACGAAGTATTCTGGGCCAACGTATGCGATCCCTGCCACCAATGCCACGGGTGGGGACCCCGGAACAGGATCGGCAGTGGGAGCAATATCTGACGCCTCGCTTCAACTTCAGTTGGCTGATCCGACCTGCACACTTTGTCCTACAATGAACATCCCGGGGCTCGGACCTTCCCCGGTCTGGCTTTACCAAGTGCGTGGCCGATTTGACGGTGGAGTTTCGCCCACCTACGGGAAATATCACGCTGCCTATGGTAATGACGCATGGCAGATGGGTGATCATGTAACGGTGAACCTTGGATTGCGCTGGGAGCAGCAGTTGCTTGCCGGGAAGTCGGGCAAGGCATTCTTCAACGATCAATGGTCACCCCGTATCGGCTTGATCGTAGATCCCACCGGAGATCGCAAATCCAAGATCTACACCCAGTTCAGTCGGCTGGCATATGTTCTCCCCCTGGATATGGCAGTTCGTGAGTTGGGCGGCGAGGACGACAACTCCAAAGAATATTGGGCACCCCTGGCCGACAGCAGCAACAATGTAGTACTTGATCAGTACGGTGCACCGCAACTCGTTCCCGACGCGGCCCACCTGTTGAACAACGCCACCGGTGGAGTCCCGACGCCTGTCAGCATCTCCATCCAATCCGGAGGCGAGCCTTTCACACCTGGAATTCGAATGGAGTACAACGATGAATTCGTGGTGGGTGCGGAACACAAGTTCAACGGCGGCTTCACCGCAAGCGTGCGTTACATCGACCGCCGTATGAAGCGGGTTGTGGAAGACGAAGTAGGCCAGTCAGTCGAACAACTGACGGCGCTTGCATTCAACGGCGGATCATTCTCGTACGTCTTGGGCAACCCCAGCGCGTCGCAGGCGATCTATGTAACCCCCAATGAGCAGACCTTCTCAATGGGTGCGCAGTGGAACGGCGGCCCGCAACTGGCAACTGCGCAAGCTAGTCCTTCCGCGGCGAACACGGCAGCACTGATAGCGACCGGTTACCCGGCTGCTTGCATCGATGCCGCTAACAATCCAACCATATTCAATGCTCCCAATATGCAGAGTTCTCTGGGGGCGGTTGCCGGGAACTTCGTAGGCAGCGCGTGCTTCCCCGCGGTCAATGGGGTGCTAAACACCGATCCAACCGCCTTGTTCGGCGGCGAGTACTTCCCCCACGGCTGCAAATTCTGCAGTCCTGGCCTGTACCCCAACCCGCAACGCAATTACCAGGCGGTCGAGTTCGAGATCAACAAGACGTTCAGCAATAACTGGCTGATGCGGGCGAACCTCCGAGTGGGGCGCTTGCTCGGCAATTACGAAGGTGCGTTCCGCAATGACAACGGTCAAAGCGATCCGGGAATTAGCTCACTGTTCGATCTGACGAATGGTGATCTCGGCTTGCTCGGATCACAACTTGGTATCGGTCCTCTGAACACCGATCGCCGATACGTGCTGAACATCTTCCCGAGTTACACTATCGCCAATGGTTTTGCAAAGAACCTTGTGCTGGGAACAGGTATCCAGGTTGCGTCTGGACTTCCAGTCACGACGTTGGCAGCGCAGGAGATCTACGGCAACCCGGGAGAAGTTCCAATCAACGGTCGCGGTGACCTTGGCCGCTCACCTGTCACTGGAAGCGTCAGCGCTCACCTCGAATATCCGATTAAGTTCAGCGAATCGAAGCAGTTGAGCTTCAGCTTCGATGCGTTTAACATCGCGAACTCGCGGAGATTCATCACCACCACGCAGTTCGTAGACTTGAGCTTCGCTCAACCTAACGCGGATTTCGCCAAGCACGTCCCGCTTACGTTCACGCCCCCGTTCAGCGCGCGCATGGGCGTGGCGTTTACGTTCTAGGCCGCAGGCGGAAGTATTTCCAGGGAGCCGGAACTCCGGCTCCCTTTCTTTTTGACGGACGGTTCCAATTTACCGGGGACGCGATTATGAGTGCCGCTGCACGCGCCGCGTACGCTCATTGACCACCCTCTCCCAACATGTTATAAAAGTGAGTTTTGTGCAGGTCTG
>Ga0070714_100004241_pt1 | contig 10800 bp, 9 predicted proteins | sample LARL83metaG_FD_65450 | JGI IMG/M metagenome (GOLD analysis project Ga0070714, IMG submission 65450) | Corn, switchgrass and miscanthus rhizosphere microbial communities from Kellogg Biological Station, Michigan, USA - LAR L8-3 metaG | ecosystem: Host-associated > Plants > Roots > Rhizosphere ... | reverse complement strand
GAGTGGGCGGACTACCGGGCCATCGACCCGGAGGACCTGCGCGCGATCGTGGCCAGCCCGGTGCTCATCGACGGCCGGTGCACGCTGGACGCCGCCGCCTGGCGGGCCGCCGGCTGGACCGTGCTCGTCCCCGGCCGGCCGAGCTAGGAGCTATTCTCCGGGAGCCAAGAGCCGCGCGCCGACACAATGGCGGAGCCATCAGGCGCGCACCGTGGCGTCGCCCCGGGAGCTAAGAGCGTGCCCGCGAGCTCAGCCAGGAACCGCACGATGCCTGGCGGGCCGTCGACGACGAGGTCAGCGGAGGCGGCTACCTGGGGCGATTCGGCACTCTTGCTGGCGACAGCGCAGCCGAGCACCCCATTGGCCCGCAGGCCGCGGATGGCGGCGAAGGCCGCCAGGTCCCCGAGGTCGTCGCCGCAGTAGACCACCGCGCTCGCCGCGCGCTCGGCGGCAAGCTGCCGGAGGGCGGCTCCCTTGTCCATACCGGGCGGCCGGAGCTCGAGCACCAGCCGACCGGGTTCCAGGGTAAGTGCGGTGCTGTCCGCGAGCCTGCTGAGCGGTTCCCGCAGCAGGGCGAGTGCCGCGGCCGGGTCGGCCGTCCGCCGGGTGTGGACGGCGAGCGCCGTGCCCTTGTCTTCCACGGTGGTTCCCTCGGGCGCGCCCGCCGCGGCGAGCAGCTCAGGGAGTGCCTCCCGGACGGCCTGGATGCCCGGCGGCACGGGAGGCTCGCTGAGTACGCCGTCCTGCCACCGCTGCGCTCCGTAATGCCCGAGCACGATCAGCCCGGGCACCTCGGCGAGGCCACCGAGGCACACGGCGTCTCCTGCGTTCCTGCCGGTGATGATGGCCACGGTGCCCGCCCGGCCCGCCAGCATGGCTAGCGCGGCGACGGCACCTGGTGCGGGTGCCGCGGCGGCCGGGTCATCGACAATGGGCGCGAGGGTGCCGTCGTAGTCGGTCGCCACGAGCGCGTGCGCCGGATCGGCCGGCATCGCGGCAAGGCAGGCCCGGCCGCCCGCGGTTTTCGCGCTCAGTGTGGTCACCGCTGCTAGCTACCCGGCTTTGGGCGAACGAATGCGCTGCCGCCGCGCTCGCTGCGCTCGCAGCCGCTTGACGAGGACCGGATCGAACTTGAGCGCCTCGGGACTGTCGATCAGCTCGTTGAGCAGCTGGTAGTACCTCGTGGCGGTGATGCCGAGCACATCAGAGATGTCCTGCTCCTTGGCGCCCGCAGACCGCCAGATCCCCCGCTCGAAGTCCAGGAGGCGCATGTCGCGCTCGGACAGCGGCGGCATCCGTCCCTCCCTCAGTAGTCACGAGTACGCTCCGGTGCGTGACCCAGTTTCACTGTCTCACGTTCATGACCGACTACGGGCTTGAAGACGCATCCGTGGCGGTTTGCCACGGAGTCGCCTCCCAGACCGCTCCGGATCTACGCATTATTGACATTACACACCTAATTCCACCTGGCGACATCCAGCGGGGCGCCGCGCTCCTCGCCCAGGCGGTCCCGTACTTCCCGCCGCGGTGCACGTGGCCGTGGTCGACCCGGGCTGGGGACGGCCCGGCGCGCGATCGCCGTCTCCGGTGGCGACGCGGCGCGGCGGCTTGGCCTGCGAGCCGGAGCGAAAGCGACCCTCACCGCGCGGGAGCGGCGGTAAGCCGCGCGGTCCGGCGCGGGCCAGGCGACCCGGCGCGCTCAAGAGACACCGCGCGCCACGGGCCTCCGCAACCCAACACCGGCCTCAATGTCATGAAATAGTTAGCGCATCGCTCGCTCTGCCGCGTTGTTCACATGACACCATTGGCACGATTTTTCAATATATAGCCATATATATGCCCAATCATTCCGTCATCCCTGGTGCGATCAGGAGTACGCGCGTGACCAACGTGGCTCACCTGCTGCGCGGCCTGCTGCTGCCCGTCCTCATGGTTTCCGCCACGGCCGGTACCACGCTTCCCGCGGCCGCCGTCATGCGCTCCGCCGACAGCCAGCAGGTCAGCAGATCCAGCCAGTGGTGGCTCACCGCGCTGCATGTCCCCGCCACGCTGCTCGCGGCGCCCGCGGCGGGCAAGGGCGTCACGGTCGCGGTGCTGTCCACCGGGGTGGACGCGGGCCACCCCGACCTGGCCGGCGCGGTGACCACCGGGCCCGACCTGAGCCAGACCGGGCGCAAGCAGGGCGGCCCAGAGTGGGGCGAGGAGGGCACGGCAGTGGCCAGCCTCATCGCCGGGCACGGGCACGGTCCCGGTGACGCCGACGGAATCACCGGCGTCGCCCCTGGTACAACCATCCTCTCGGTTCAAGTGACGCTGGAGTACGACGACACACTCGGCGCGGACGCCGCGATCGCGCGCCGGCTGCCCGCCGCGATCGCGGCGGGCATCACGTACGCGGTCAGCCACGGCGCCGGCGTCATCGCCCTTCCGCTCGACCCGGGCACGCTCGGCGTCGGCGGAGATCCCGCCGCGGCGCGCGGCAGCGCGGCCGAGCAGGCGGCCGTCAGCTACGCGCTCGCCCACGACGTCGTCCTGGTGGCGCCGGCCGGGGACAACGGCGCGGGCACCGACGCGGCCAACTACCCCGCCGCCTACCCGGGGGTGATCGCCGTGGGGGCGACCGCGCGGAACGGAAAGCTCGCGGTGTTCACCAGCGGCCGGCCGTACGTCGCGCTGACCGCGCCGGGCGCAGGCGACCCGCCGGACGTCTCCCTATCCGGCGGAAGGTCGGCCGACCCGGCGGCCGGCCTCATGGCGGCCGCCCCCGGCGGCGGCTACCAGTCACTGGCCTCCACCGACATGTCCGCCGCACTCACCGCGGGCGTCGCGGCCCTCATCCGCGCCCGCTACCCCCGGCTGACGGCGGCGACGGTCACCCGGGCAGTTGAACGCGGCGTCACCGCGCCCCCCGAACGGGGCGCCACCGCGGCCGGGTGGGGGCGCGGCGAGTTGAACGCCACCGCGGCACTCGACGCCGCGGCCGGCCTCACGGCGGCTCTGCCGTCACCGTCACCGTCACCGTCCATGTCGCCTGCCGCCGCGCCGCCGGTCACGAGCGCCGCGCCGCGGGCGGTGTCAGGCAGCCCGGACCCCGGTCACCTGCTCCGCACGCTCGTCACCGGGCTCGCGGTCGTCGCCGCCGTGCTGATCGCGTGTCTGATCGGCGTGACCGCGCTAACCAGGCACCGCCGCCGTGGCCGCTCAGCCGCGCGCGCAGGCCTCACGGCGAAGGGACGGGAGGGACGAGAGGGACGGGCGGGTGGGGGAAGACGGTCAGGTCACGGCGGCGTCCGCGCCCGTCACGCGCGGAGCCGGTCCGATGCGTCTAACGCCCGCACGGCGCGCGTCACCGGCGGCTGGCCGGGTGCCTCCACCAGCCGGCCCCGGCCCGTCGAGGAGCCGCCGTGGCCGCCCGCACTCCCGCCGGGGAGTGCGGCTCCCCCGCCCTTGCCGCCCCCCCGGGCCTTGCCGCCCGCTCATGCCCGGCCGCCAGCCCGGGCCCTGTCGCCCGCTCATGCCCGGCCGCCAGCCCGGGCCCTGTCGCCCGCTCATGCCCGGCCGCCCGTACGAGCCCTGCCACCCGCCAGGCCCTTGCCTGCCGCACAGCCCGAGGCAGGGCCGGCCGACCCGCCGCTCGCCCCCTGGGAACAGTCGCCGGCGGACTTCGCCACGGCTCCGCCGCAGCCGGAAGTCGGCTCGTGGCCGGTGTCCAGCACAGGGCCGATGTACGTGTGGAATCCCTCCGCCACGACCGCTCCGCTACCGGCAGTCAAGGATGACGAGATGGACGAGCGCTAAGGCGTGCTTAAGAAGCGGGCGCGGAATCACTCTCCACGTAACTCCTGGCGCCGGGCTTGAATGTAGATGGTTCCGCCCGTGCGGGTGGCGACCTCGGTGAGAGTGCCGGCCAGGGCGAGGGGGAGCGCGGCGATGGCGGCGGCGAGGGCGTAGAGCCGGAAGGCGGGGCTCTGGGGAGCCTGGCGGGCTTGCCCGCGGCGGATGGCGTCGTAGAGGTCGGGGTGCCCGGGCAGCAGGGCGGTGATGCCGTGCAGCCAGCCGAACAGGACCTGGCCGCCGCGCAGGTAGCTCACTCGCTCGACCCGGAACCCGAGGGCCTCCAGCTGGGACAGCAGCGCTCCGGGGGTGAGGTGGACCAGGTGGCGGGGCAGGTCCAGGGCGAGCCAGCGGTCACCGAACAGCCGCGCCTGCAGACTCGCCGCGTTCGGCACCGCGACGACCAGGACCCCGCCCGGCACGACCAGCACCGCCGCGTGCGCCAGAGCCCGGGCCGGCCGGCGCAGGTGCTCCAGGGAGTGCCAGAAGATCACCGCGGACCAGGCGCCGTCGATCTCCTCGAACTCCACCGCGCGCACGTGCGGGCCGGGGGCGGGCGCGTAGGGGTCGACCCCGGCCGCTTCCCGGCCGTGCCGCTGGAACGCCTCGACCAGCGTCCCGTCGCCGGCGCCCACGTCGAGCACCGGCCCCGGCGGCAGGACCCGGTGCAGGCGGCTGGCCAGTGCCGACCGGGTGCGCTTGAGCACCGCGTCGCCGACGCCGGAGAACCGGCCACCCGCGGGCCGGTACCAGGGCGCGTAAGCGCCAGCGAGCTGCTCATCGCTTGGCCACGGCGAGGTGGTGGCCACCCCGCAGGCCGAGCACCGCACCCGCCCCGCCAGCACCTGGTCGCCGTCGCCGAGCTGGCGCCCGCACCAGGCGCACTCCCGCGCGTCCGGCCCCGCGGTACGCGAGTAGGCCACCGCAGCGCTGACCTGCCCGGCCGCACCGCTCGCGCCCGCGCCCGGCAATAGACGGTCCCCTGGCTCTACCGACGGCACATCAATCAGCCCCCGACGAGCATCCGGCCCGGCCCGCGGCCCGGCTCAGCCCTACGACTTAGACGACAGGACAACGATGACCAGCCCCGACACGACAAGCAGCGATCCCGCCCAGGTCCACAGGTTCGCGCGCTCGTGCAGCACCAGCACGCTGGCGACCAGGATCACGATGTACCCCACCGCGTTGAACGGGTAGGCCACGTTCAGCGGCACCCGCGACAGCGCCCCCAGCCACGCCACCGCCGAGACCGCGAACACCACCAGCCCGCCCGCCACCCACGGCGTGGTCGCCGCCGCCACCACCAGCGACCCGCCCGAGGCATGCGCCCGCGCCGTCGCCAGCTGCATGCCGTGCTTCAGCATCAGCTGCCCGCCCGACGCCGCAATGACGGCGAAAATGACAAGCAGCAAGCTACCCGCCGACAAATGAGATCTCCCTCCACGACCATCCCGCCCTCCGGGATCATCCCGTGCGGCCGGCGCTCTCAGTTCAAGCGGGTCCCGCATGCGCTATCACTTCCCCCGGAAGCAACATCCCCCGCGTGGGCGGCGAAATGGCTGGGCGGCACCGACTGGGCGGGAACTCGCGCGGCGTCCGGCCGAGATCTGAGCGAGGTGATCTTCCCCGCCTCGAAGTCGAGGTACTCCGGACACCGCTGGCCGTGCCGGCCGAGCCGGTAGTCCGCGCAGGTCCGCAGCACGCCCAGACCGTACCGGATGCTGCGCCGCAAGTTGATCGACGAAGAGTCAGCCGCATAACGCGTCGGGCAGGAAACCTCCCCGATCCTGGCCCTCGCCACAATAGCCTGGACGATGATCTGGTTGTCGAACACGAAGTCATCCGAATTACGCTCAAACGGCAGCCCCCCGAGCAGTGCACTGCTGAATGCACGCAATCCAGTGTGATATTCCGACAATTTCTGGTTAAGCGCCACGTTCTCAACGAACGTGAGGAACCTGTTCGCCACGAACTTGTACCGCGGCATCCCCCGGGCCACCGCGTCCTGCGCCAGAATCCGCGACCCGAGCACCATGTCGTACTCGCCGTAGGCAATCATCGCCGCCATCGCGGGAGCCAGCAGCGGAGAGTACTGATAGTCCGGGTGCACCATCACGATGACGTCCGCCCCGAGCTCAAGCGCGGACCGGTAACACGTCTTCTGATTCCCCCCGTACCCCTTGTTGGAGTCGTGACAAATCGGTTTCAGGCCGAGGCTGCAGGCAAGGGAAACGGTCCCGTCTTTGCTGGCGTCATCGACAAGCACAACCTCATCGATAACCTCGCGGTCAAGCTCGGCCACGGTGCGAGAAAGCGTCGCCTCCGCATTATAGGCGGGAAGCACCACAGCAATCCGACGTTTGTTAATCACGCGGGCAGTATACGGCGACGCCTCCCGGCCAAGGTAGCCACCCAGGCGAATCTTTTTCTGAATTTAAGTTTTATCCAATTTGGAATGCTTTATTTATCGGTCGCCGAATAAGCGGCCTATGTGCGCGATCGAGGCGCGGGATCTAGTCGTCGGCGATCCTGGCCTTGACGTCGGACGCGTACTCGTGCACGTACTCCTGGCCGGACAGGTCCGCGATCGCCCGCATGACCTCGTCGGCGATAGTGCGGCGCGCCTTCGCGGGCGGATCGCCTGCCAGGTGACCGAACTCGAGCGGCTTGCCGATCCGGACCTCGATCTTCGCCGGCCGCGGTACCGGCTTGCCGGGCGGCAGCATCTTCCTGGTCCCGAGCATGGCCACGGGCAGGACCGGGGCACCCGTGTTCAGCGCCAGCCAGCCGAGACCCGCCCGGCCGCGGTACAGCCGCCCGTCAGGCGACCTGGTGCCCTCGGGGTAAAAGCCGAACAAGTCGCCAGAACGAAGGATCTCGGCGGCCGCCTCCAGGGTGGCCTGGGCCGACCTGGTGTCGCTGCGGTCCATCTGAAGCTGGTTGGTGGACCGCAGGTAGGCGGCCCACAGCCGCCCGAACGGCCCCTTCGCGGTGAAGTACTCGGCCTTCGCGGGGAACACCACCGGCCGGGGGATCATGAGCGGCAGGTACATCGAGTCGATGATCGACAGGTGGTTGGACGCGAGGATGGCCGGGCCGCTCGCCGGCACGTGCTCAAGCCCGGACACCCGCGGGCGGCCGAGCAGGTGCAGGGCCGGGCCTATGACGAGACGCGAGAGCTGATATGGCATGCCGGCGTCCTCTGCATGGGGGGCTGTCAAGCCGTGGGGGTCCCGCCCGCGACGGATGGCCCGGCGAAGGCTGTACCAAGATAGCCTGCCCCAGCAGGCGCTCTGGAAAACGATGAGGCCATGGCAATCATCAGCGGCACCACGAACGGGAGCGCCGCGGCTGGCACGATGACCCCTGAGTCATCAGCGAACCACCCGATCACCAAGACCAGCCAGGCGAGCCAGGCGAGCAGGCGCAGCAATGGGAACACCGCGAACGCGTCGCTCAGGGTGCGCAGCCGCAGCGCGGCCGGGCGCCACAGCGCGACGGCGGCCGCCACCGCGAGGAGCGGGATCAGCCAGCCGAGAACGCTCAGCGTGAGAGATCCCACATTGGCGCTCACCTTTCTCTCAAGTACGTCGCCGGCCCGGCCGTGCACCAGGTTCCCGGCGAACGTACCCATGTCGGATACGCCGGCCGCAGGGAGGAGGTAGCTGACGCTGGCGAGGACGAGGAACGCCACAAGGCCGCTGACCGCGACGGGCAGCGCCCATCGCCCGCTCACCCGCACTCCGGCCAGCCAGGCGAGCAGCAGCAGCAGGCACGGGACGAGCGCTATCGTTCCGCCGACCTTCGCGCCGAAGCCCGGCCAGCCGGAGGCGAGCACCGCAAGCAGCCCGACCGTTCCGGCGGCCAGCAGCGGCAGCCGCCCTCGCCCGCGGAGCAGTAGGGCGCTCCAGGCCGCGCTAACCAGGGCGCTGACGCAGTAGACGCCCAGCGCGTCATTGCCGATACCGTAATAGCGGCCGGAGACGAGCAGCGAGAGGCCGAACGGCGCGTCAAGCTGGAGGCGCGAGCCCGCCATCACGTCGGCCGCGAGCAGTAGCAGGGTGGCCAGGCAGACGGCGCAACACGGGCCGATCGGCTCCTTCCGCCACGGCCCCGCGAGCGCGGCCCCGGCCACGACGAGCGTCCAGGCCGCCGTCATCCCGTACAGCCACCACGCCGGGTGCGCCAGCCGCCACCACGGGGCAAGGTTCGCCAGGTACGAGCCGAGCGGGACGGAGGCCGCGAGCGCACCCGCGATCACCCAGCACACGGCGCGGCGCCGACGGCGTTCCGGCGCGCGGCCCGGGTAGCGCAAGGCGATGACGCCGAAGGCGAGCAAGCCGGCCGCCGCGTAGCCGAGGAGGAACCAGCCGTGGGTGGCGATCCACACCTGCTCCGCGGCGTCCCTGGCCCGCAGGCCCGTCACGGTCGCGGTCAGGTCTCCCCGGTTCGCCCGGCCGATCCTGGCGCCGACGGTGCCCGCGGGAACCTGACGCCCGAGCCAGCCGGCCACCGTGGGGGTCAGGTCGGTGAGCGTGACGACTCCCTGCCGCCTGGTGGCGGAGGAGACGAGCAGGCCGCCGGCGAAGCCGGGCCCGGTCACCACCGTCGTCATGAGATGCGGCGGTCCGGCTGGGGTTGACCCCTGCGCCTGCTCCGCCGCCGCGCCGGGAGAGGTGACGAGCAGCAGGGTGTCCGGAGGGAGTTCTGCCGCTATCACGGTGAGCTGGCGGTCGGCGGCGGCGACACGCTCCCGTTCGGATGCCGCGACCTGTCCCAGGTCGATGACGGTCAGCGGGCAGCGGGCCAGCACCGGCGCGGACAGGTCCGCGGGAGACGGCAGGTAGGAGGCGACCGTGCCGGCCGGGGAGGCGAGCGCGAGCGCGGCACCCGGGCCGACGGCGGTCACGCAGCCGGCGAGGCGGCCAAGCAGCCCCCAGGCCGGTGACTCGTGATAGGGCAGGTTGGCGCGGATGATCGCGGGCAGCGCCGGGATGCTGGCGCCGCGGCCGTCCCGGACGACGGCGGGCAGCGCGGCGCACGGGCGCGGTCCCTGGGCGCGGGCGGCGGAGTTCAGCGTGAGCCAGCCGTCGGCGGGGCACGCGAGCGGCTGCTGCGCGTAGTCCACGAGCGAGCCCACCGAGCCGGCCGCCGCCAGCCGCCATAGCTCTGGTGTGCTGGCCGGCGTCGCGTCGGTCCAGGTGAGGCCGGAGATGCCGACCACGACCACATGCCGGGCGGGCGTCTGCGCCGCGGGCCCCGGTGCCTGCGCGGCATGGGCCGCCACCCCGAGGACGCCCGCCAGCGGCACTGCGAGCACGGCGCACAGCGCCGCGCCGGCGGCTGCTAGCCACGCGCGCCCGGGCATCCTTCTCACCAGGTCAACGGTAGCGGCCCGCACCGCACCGGGTGCCGCGTCAGCCTGCGCAGATGGACTGGTTCGCGGTCCTTGCCTGGATGGCGGCCGGGCTGGCGGTGCCGCTCGTAGTCGGGCTGGCGGTGCCGCTTGCGGCCGAGCCCGGCTGTCCCCTCGCGGTCGAGGCCGGGCCCGCCGGGCCGGACGACGTGGCGGAGCCGCTTGCCGACGGGTCGACCAGGTGCTCACCTGACGACGTTATGGTGGGCGGCGACGAGTCGAACAGGGTGCTGCTCGCCGGGACGTCATCCGAGAACGAGGCGAAGATCTCGTTGTCCTCCGGCTGCGTCCACAGCACGTTGGCGGTATCGCCGGGGACCTGCTCGCTACGCGGGAAGTTCGGGAGCGTGAAGAAGGCGATCTTGTCCGTCGGGATCGCGCGCAGTGACTGCCCCAGGTTGTACAGGCCGGTGATCCCGCCGAGCTGGCTGTCGATCGTCAGGGACTTCGTGGCGGCGTCGAGGAACCGGTAGATGGCCACCGGGTTGAGCAGCTCGCTTTTCACCCTGCTGATCAGGGATGACATGAATGCCTGCTGGCGGCGAATGCGCTCCAGGTCGCTGCCGTCGCCGAGCGAGTACCTGGCCCGGACGTAGCCGAGCGCCTGGACCGGGGTCAGCAGGTGCGTGCCCGCGGCCAGGTGCAGGTTGGACTTCGGGTCGTTGATCGGGGCCGGGTTGCACTCGTACACGCCGCCGAGCGCGGCGACCATGCTCTGGAAGCCGGTGAAGTTCACCACGATGAAGTGGTCGATGTAGATGGCGGTGTCCTGCTCGATCGTCTTCACTGCGCACGCGACGCCGAGCGCGGTGTTGTTACCGTTCAGGTTGCCGGTGGCGAACGCGGAGTTGATCTTGAACTGGCCGGGCGAGGAGAACTTGCCGTTGCTCATCTCGCAGGACGGGATGTCGACCCAGGAGTCCCGCGGTATCGACATGACCTCGGCCCATTTCCTGTTGGCCGGGATGTGGATGAGCATCATCGTGTCTGACTGGTCGGTGTCCAGGTCGTAGCCGTACGCCTTGCTCAGCCCCTGGCGCGAGTCGGACCCCAGCACCAGGATGTTCTCCGCCTGCGGGTGCGTGTCCACCGGCTGGGCGCCGAGCAGGCCGCGGATGTCGGCCTGCTGCAGGTTGCCGTTGAAGTGGCGGAATACGAGGTAACCGGTGCCGGTCACCGCGACGAGCAGGATGGCCAGGCTCGACGCGCCGACGACGAGGATCTTCCGGCGTGGCCAGTGACGTAGCCATGCCGTGACCTTCGACAGCGCACTGCGCATGCGACACCCCGCCGCTCGGGCTTGATCGTGGACTAGCACAACCTTTCCCACAGAGCGGGCCGTTATGCATACTTAATGATATTTATGCTCATCCGTAAAACAAATTAGCATTCTTCAGGATATTCGCAGGAAGTCTTCTGGCTGCCTGAGGGGTTACCCGACGGCGACGGCGTGACCTGGCTGCGCCGGCCTGGCTGCGGCGACCTGGCGGAGGAACTGCTCGTTCGGCGCGGCGGTCTTGTCGAGCAGCAGCTCGAGAGCGTGCTGGCTG
>Ga0070714_100004240_pt1 | contig 10801 bp, 10 predicted proteins | sample LARL83metaG_FD_65450 | JGI IMG/M metagenome (GOLD analysis project Ga0070714, IMG submission 65450) | Corn, switchgrass and miscanthus rhizosphere microbial communities from Kellogg Biological Station, Michigan, USA - LAR L8-3 metaG | ecosystem: Host-associated > Plants > Roots > Rhizosphere ... | reverse complement strand
GTCGCCGCGACCGGGGTCGACGGCGTGGTCGAGGAATGGACGACCGAGATCACGACGCCGATGCCGAGACCGACGGCGAGCGCGGCCCCAAGGATGATCCAGTGCAGCCGGCGGGACACTCCACCTCAGTATGGCATCGCGATGCAGAGCCAGATACGCTCACGGGCCGTGGCCGTCAGCTCATCTCTCAGCGCCACCGGGATTCGCTGGGATCTGAGCGATCTCGAGCCGGACGCCGACCAGGCGCGCCGCGACTGGGACGAGTTGCTCGTCCGCTCGCGCGACTTCGCAGAGCGGAGGCGCGGCACGGTCGGCTCCTCCGGGGCTCAGGGTCTGCGCGAGTTGCTCGACGAGCTCGACGAGCTCACGCAGGACATCTCTCGCGTGCATTTCTACGCCACGGCCCGCGAGCACACCGATGCGATGGACGCCGAGACGAACGACCTCGCGACACTGGCGCGCGACCGGGCAGCCGACCTCGAGAGCGTGCTGCTCTTCGTCGAGCTCGAGTGGCTCGCGCTCGACGACGCCGAGGCGGAGGCGCTGCTCGAGGCCGCCGAGCTCGAGCCGTACCGGCACCGGCTGCAGGTGGCCCGGGAGGAGAAGCCGTACGTCCTGTCCGAAGGCGAGGAGCAGGCGCTCAACGCGCGCCGCCCCGCCATCTCGGCCTGGGAGTCGCTCCACGGCCGGGAGCTCGCGACGCTGACCGTCGAGTTCGACGGCGGGGGCGGCCCGGAGCCGCACACGATCGACCGCCTCCTCTCCTACATCCATCATCGCGACCGCGAGCTACGGCTCGCGGCGCTCGACGTCCTCTACGAGGCACTCGACGGCCTGGCCGACGTGCAGGCGGCCTGTTACGACGCGATCGTCGGCGACCGGCTCTCGACCGACCGGCTGCGCGGTATCCCCGACGCGATGTGGCCGACGAACCAGCGCAACGAGCTCGACGGTGACGTCGTCGAGACGATGATCCGCGCGATCGAGGAGCACTACCCGCTCGGCCGCCGCTGGTTCGTGCGGAAGGCCGAAGTGCTCGGGCTCGACAAGCTTCTGCTCGCCGACCAGTACGCGCCGATCGGGGCCGACCGCCGGGTGGAGTGGACCGAGGCGGTCGCGATGGTCGACGACTCGCTGCGCGAGTTCGACTCGCGCCTCGGCGACATCTTCCGCACCTGTCTCGACCGCGGGCACGTCGACGCAGAGCCGCGTCCCGGCAAGGTCGGCGGCGCGTACTGCAACTCGGTCTCGAAGACGGTGCTCCCGTACGTGCTCATGAACTACACCGACCAGCTGCGGGACGTCATCACGCTCGCGCACGAGTTCGGTCACGCAGTGCACGGGACGCTCTCGCTCGAGCGGCAGAGCTACCGCTCGTACCACACGGGCCTCGCGCTGGCCGAGGTGCCGTCCACGTTCGCGCAGCTTCTCGCCGTCGAGCGGCTGATCGAGCTCGAGGAGGACCCGGCGACGCGGGTGATGCTGCTCGCCGACCGCGCCGAGGGCGCGATGGCGTCGATCTTCCGCCAGACGCTGATGGCGCGGTTCGAGATGCAGGCGTACGCCGCGCGTGGGGAGGGCAAGGCCCTGACGCGCGACCGGCTCGCCGAGATGTGGATCGAGGAGAACCAGCGCTACTACGCCGGCTCGCTCGAGCTGCCCGACGGCTATCGGCTCGGCTGGTCGTACATCCCGCACTTCATCCACGTTCGCTTCTACACGTACGCGTACGCGTTCGCGCATCTCGTCGCGTTCTCGCTCGCCGCCCGGTACCGCGAGGATCCCGAGCAGTTCGCGCCGGCCTATCTCGACTTCCTCGCCAGCGGCTCCTCGAAGTCGCCGCAGGAGCTGCTCGCGCCGCTCGGCATCGACCTGCGCGACCCGCAGACGTGGGCGCACGCCTTCGCCGAGTTCGATCGCTGCGTCACGGCCGCCGAAGAGGCCGTCGGCGAGCTCACAGCCGACTAGCTGAGAACGTCGTCGGCGAGAGGACGCTCGCCCAGGCGACGGAGCTGCCATTTGACGTGGGATCTAGTGCTAGCAATAATAGCTTCAGTGCTGGCTCTCTCGCGATCTTCGATCACGCTTGACCCGCTGATTGCGGCGGCCAAGGAACGGGCGCGTGAGAGACGAGAATTGATCGTGAGGCTTGCCGCCGCCGCACTCGTCTTCGGCGCGGCTCTTGCGGGTGCAGCGTTCCTTCAGCAGCTCAGGTTCGTAGAGGACACCTCCGAGATGCTCGTCCGCTCGTTTCGCCTCGTGCACCCATGGTGGCTCTATGCGGCAACGCTCGCTGTTTGCCTTCTCGGAGTCGCCGGGGCTGCGAGCGTCCTAGCTCCCGCTCGAGCCGCCGTAACGAGCGGGTACACGGCGGCAAGCGCTCTCTTCATCGCGGCGGGTGTCGCAGCCCTGGTGGACACCAAACTCACCGTCTGGATCAACGGAGGAATGCTCGGGCGCACCAACCTGGCAGTCGCCCTCCTTTTCCTCGGCCTTGTGTCCGCCGTTCTCGCCCTGACCTTTTCCTTGAGGCATCGGCAGCCGGACCGAGAACCAACCGTCGACCCGGCCGGCTAGCCCGCTCAGAGTCAATCCGGAACACTGGCCCAGCTGACGGTCCTTACGCTCGGCGGCTTATCTGGGGGTCTTTGGCGAAATACGGGGAGTAGACTTCGACGAGGGATGAGGCCTGGACTGCTCAGCGCGGTCGCTCTCTCTGTCGCACTCCTGGCTAGTGGCTGCGGCGGATCCAAGAACAGGATCATTGGAACGGTCGCACTTTCCAGGGCGGCAACGGCCGATCTGCTGCGCGGACCCTGGTGTCCGGGCAGGGGAGCCGATCGTGGCTACCTCGTTCTCTGCCGCAGGCACCGCGTCCATCACCACAGCGGTCGCACGCACCGCTGACCGAAACTCGGGGGCCGGACTCGGTAGCGGTCAGGGGTCATTCCGGAACACTGGCCCAGGTCAGCGTCACGGCACTCGATTGGGGCGCCCGGTGTGCGTGACGGTGAGTTCACGAGTGATGACTGACGGAACCACTGCCGAGGTGGATTCCACCGAGGTCGGCGAGAGCGAGCCCTTCGATGCCGGGTGGATACCGTGGGCTCATGTCGCGGAGGCACTCTGGATGGGAGTTGTTGGCCGAAGCTGTAGCGCCGGGTGCGCGGGTAACGCGGCTACGCCGCCTCACGGGGGGAGCTGGGGGGACGGATGCCTATGACGTGACACTCGACCGGGCCCCGCGCAGAGTGGTCGTCAAGATCTACCCCGACGGTGACGGCACGGCACCATTGGAGTGGAGTCGGATCGAGTTCGTCCAGCGGCTAACGGCGCTGGCGCCTGAGCCGATAGAGGTTGATCTGGAGTCGGTCTGGTTCGGCAGGCCCGCGGTTGTCATGTCGAGGTTGCCGGGGCGCCCGGACGTGACCCCGAAAGACGCCGACTCGTGGGTTGCCGCCCTCGCGCAGGCGCTGACCCAGTTACACGAAACGGTCTTGGACGGGGCCGCGGGTGCGCTCACGCCATCCCCGCCGATCGAGACGTGGCACCCGCCGGCGGGAGAACACGATCCCCTGACCGCGGCCGCAGTCCGCGCCGTCACGGCCCGTCTGTCTTTGCTCTCCTCCGAGCGCGTCTTCACGCACGGGGACTTCCATCCGGGCAACGTTCTCTGGCATCGCGGTCGTATCAGTGGCGTTGTCGACTGGAGCGCGGCAGGACTCGGCGCGCGATGGTCTGAGCTCGCGTATTGCAGGGCCGACGTGTGTCTCCTCCTGGGGCCTGATGTCGCCGATCGCCTGGCCGACGCATATACGGACATCGTCGGCCATACCTCCGACGACCTTGCCGTTTACGACCTCATCTGGCTGTTCAACATCCGGCACGACTCCCAGGTGGCCCTCGGCGCGTACCGAGAACAAGGCCACGTACCCAACCGGCAACTGTCGGTCGCACACCTCGATGAGCAAGTGCGGCGCGTGATCACACGACTCGACCGATAACGCCGCTCCGTAGCATGGAGACGGTGAGCGCACAGACCGATCTGCAGCACGAGATCGAGTCGCTGCCGCTCGTCGACACGCACGAGCATCTCCACAAAGAGGATCGCTGGGTCGGCGACGGCCCCGACATCCTTCAGGATCTGTTCGGCAATTACGCGACGAGCGATCTGCTCGTTGCAGGGGCGCCGCCGGACGCTGTCGAACGGCTCCTCGACTCGTCGGCAGGCGACCTGAGCTCGCGCTTCTTGCCGGTTCGGGAAGCCTGGGAGGCAATCCAGCTCACCGGATACGGCGAAGCGGTGCGACTGATCGCGCACGAGATCTACGGGCTCGAAGAGCTGACGGTGGACGGCCTCGAAGCGGCACAGGTAACCCTCACATCGTTGCGGCGCCCGGGTGAGCGTCTGCGGCTCCTCCGCGAGGTGGCGCGGCTCGACCACGTGCAGATCGACGACTTCGAGCCTGCGTGCCTGCCGGACGCGTCCGGGCCGGACTTCTTTCTCTACGACCTCTCCTGGGAGAAATTGGCCAGCGGGAACGTGACAGGCCTCGACGTGTCGAGCCTCGACCAGCTCCGCGCTGTCATCGGCGGAGTGTTCGAGCGCTACGCGGCGTACGCGATCGCCGTCAAGACGCAGCACGCGTACTTCCGCACGCTGGCGTGGACGGAGCGCTCGGATGACGAGGCGTCGCGGGCCTTGGCGGTGGTGTTGGCCGGAGGCGACGTAGACGAGAGCGCCCGTGTGGCGCTCGGCGACTGGTGCCTCGCGCGCGCGGCAGAACTTGCCGCCGAGAACGACCTGCCCCTCAAGATTCATACAGGCCATCTGGCAGGCACCGGTTCGATGCTGGTCGATCGTGTGCGGCCGAGCCATCTCTGCGGGCTGATCGCGCGCTACCCGCAGACGCGATTCGTGCTGATGCACATCTCCTATCCGTACAGCGACGAGCTCATCTCGATCGCGAAGCACTTCCCCAACGTGTGGGTCGATCTGTGCTGGGCGTGGTCGATCAACCCGTACAGCACAACCGACTTCGTGCGCCGCTTCCTGCACGCCGTGCCCGTCAACAAGCTCTTCGCCTACGGCGGCGACACCAGCTGGCCGACCGCGTCCGTTGCGTACGCGGCGCAGGCGCGGCGCGGCCTGGCGTGCGCGCTCGCGGCCGAGGTCGCCGCAGGGGATCTGACTGAGCGCCGGGCGATCGCCGCCGCGCACCGGGTGATGCGCGACAACCAGTACGCCTGCTTCGACATCGAAGGGACTCGGGCGGCCGTCGACCGCGCAGCGAGCTGAAATGCGAGGTAGCGGGCTTGTGCCCGGAGCAAGCGATCTCCGTGACTCGCTCAGGGGTCATTCCGGAGCCCGACTTCAGCGGGATCTACCCGATGCCTGCCGCGAAGTGTGTGGCGATCCAATACAGCCACACGCAGACGGCGATGACGCCGAGGGCCACACAGAGCCCGGTGATGCCGACTCCCAGCCCCAAGCGTCCCAGGTAGCTCTCTTCGGCTTTTTCGGCGGTGCTCAGACTCGGACTCTGCTCCAGGAGGACGGTGAGCCCTTGACCTTCCTGCCGATACTGACGGACAAGCACCGTCGTTGCGAGGGCGAGTCCGGCCACCACTTCCGCGGTCGCCACGTCGACGAAGCGGATCGGTTTCACCGGGATTCGGACGACCGGCTCGAGCGAGAGCGCCGCCGCCGTGAGAAGAGCGCCCCAGATCGCGCCACGACTCCGCCAACGCCAACCGAACCAGGCAAAGAGCGGCCCCGTGCCGAGACTCGCCAGGAACACGTTGCGCTCGTGGCCGAGGTAGCCCTGCGCCTCCGCGAGTGTCAGGTGGTGGGTCCCGACAGGACTCAACATCATGAGCCCGTACCCGCACAGCGCGACGAAGGTGCAGGCGAGGCCAAGAGCCGCTGCGCGCCTTGCTTCGCGCTGCACAGCCCCCACGACGAACGGGAGCACGAGCCACGGCGCAGATAGCGATCGGGCGGCGCCCCACGGATGGTGGGAGAGGGTGCCCAGGTACTCGTCGCCGGCGCCGAAGCCGGCCGACAGCACCAGTACGAACACGACCCCGAGACCCGCGAATCGATAGTCACGCACGATCCAGCGAGACATAGCCACATCGTAGGCGAGCGACTCTCGGGCGTCATTCCGGAACACAACCGATCGAGGTTCGCTTCTGAGTCGGCCGGGTAAGGGGTTTGGGCCGAGGCCGCCCTTCTGGGCCCCCACTCTCTCCGAGACACCGCTGGTAGCGGAGGTTCTCCAGGACTCCCCCGGCACACCTCCTAACTGGGAGAGAAACCATGAGGGGTCTTGTGATGTTCGTACTTCCCGACGGCCGCCCGACCGAGGTGAGCGAGCCCTCGGCTCGGCTGATCTGCGACCGGTTATGGGACTTGGGAATCATGGCCGGGGCGGCAACGGCCGCAACCCGGATCAGCGAGGTGCTGCACATGCATCCCGCTTTCCGTCCAGACGTGACCTTCAACAGGCGCGAGGTCACGCCGCTGATCCAAGCCGCGCAAGCGCACCCGCCAACCTGGGCAATTCTCCTCGAGGACGCTGACTTCTCAGCCTTCTCCGCGGCTCAACGTAGACGACTCCACCAAGTAAGCGAGGAGCTGATCGAGACGCTCGGCCCCGATCGCGACCAGTACAAAGTCAGGGCGCTGATCGCTGACATCGAACGCCTCGGCGACAAGCTCCGCGTCGCCGTCTGAAGACGCCGGGTCGGGCTTCTAACGCGGCTCGAACCGCTGCCAGTTCCCTTCGGAGACGACCTCGGGGCTTCCGTCGACCACCCGGATCGCGGTCTCGTCGTCGATCGCGTACGTCGGGACGGGTATGCCGGACGCCCAGCTCTCGACGTCGGCCATGGAGTTGAAGCCTTCGCGATCCACGTGGACGCGCATCGTGAAGTCGACCAGCCCCAGCGCCTTGTCGCCTTCCCGCGTAACCTCGCTGTCCTCGGGGAGGGTCTGAAGGTTGAACTCGACGTCACCGTTGTAGGGAGTCATCACGATGCTCCCCGCGCTGACCCCGACATAGACGAGGTTGTCCAGCGACGGCAAGAGGTCCGCCAGCCCCGACTGCCGCATCCAGTAACAGAGGTACATCACATGGCCGCCCCAGACGAGCAAGGCGTCGGTTTCCTGGAGCTGCGGGACCCAGCTCTCGTCCTTGATGCTGGGCAGCGCGGTGAGCTCGAGCACTCCCAGCGACTTCCAGCCCACTTCGGCGAAGGGGCCCTGGGCCTTGCCGTTGAACACGCGCCAGGCGTTGGTCGGCCCTTCTGCGAAGGGGTAGATCGCGGTTGCGACGATGAGCGCACTGGACTCCGCGATCGGCTTGCCCAGCAGGCCGACGAGCGCGTCCTCGATGCTCGGATTCTTGATCCCGGACGAAGTGAGAAGAAGTTTCATGCGTCAGAGACTGACAGCGCGGCAAAGACTCATCGCCGGTTGTGGGTGGTCTCTAGTACGCGTGTCCGGTGACGAGCTTCGCGACTCCGAAGGCGAGCCCGATCTCGAGACCCACGAGGAGCGCAAGGCCGGCCACGATCAGCACCACGAGGTGCCACGGCACTCCCTCTCCAGACTCGCCCTCGGCCGCGAGCCCTGTCTCCTCGGCCCACTCCTCGGCGCGATGCAGCAAGCCGTGTGAGTGCTCGACGCGGGTGTGCTCGGAGTCGCGCAGCGGCGTGCGCGTAGCCATGTAGCTCTAGTACCCACCCATCGCCAGAGCTAACGGCGCGTGAGATCATCGACCGATCGCAAGGTTCATCGTCAGCGTCGAGGGCCCGGGCTGGACGGACGTCGAGGACGTCGAGCTGCCTCGGCTCCCGGACGTCGGCGAGTCGCTCGAGACGAAGTACGGAACGCTGCTCGTCGCGGAGGCCGAGGAGGCGCCGGATCTGGCGGCCTACGCCGGCCGGATCGTCTGCCGCTTCTTGTCCTAGGCCGCCGAGTAGCCCTCGCCGCGGAGCAGCTCGCGTGCGCGCTCCGCGTTGTCGGCTCCCGCGACGAGGATCACCAGCACGCCGCCGTACTCCGGCGAGACGTGGCGGAGCTCGAAGTCCTCGAGGTTGATCTGCGCCGCGCCGAGGATCTGCGTGATGCGCGCGAGCACGCCGGGCCGGTCGGGGACGCGGATGCGGATCCGGTTCAGCTGCGCCGGCGCCGTCCGGTAGGCGAACGACTCGAGCTGCTCGCGCGCGGTGGCGGCGATGGCGATCGTCGCCTCGATCCGCTCGCGGTCGCCGGCCCGCAGCGCCTCTTCCATCTCGTCGAGCGAGGCGCGGAGCCCGCCGAGCGCCGCCGCGATCTCGTCGGCATTGCCGAGGAAGATGTCGCTCCAGACGGGCGCGTTCGCGCCGGCGAGGCGCGTCATCTCGCGCAGCGAGGCGCCGGCGAACGCGAGCGGCGCGTCATCCTGCGCCGCAGCCTCCGCGACCCGGAGCATGAGCAGGTTCGCGAGCGCGTGGGGTAGGTGGCTCGTCAGCGCGAGCAGGCGGTCATGGGCCGCGGCGTCCGTCGGCACAGTGCGCGCGCCGAGCGAGGCGACGAACCGCTCCACGAGCGCGACGCTCTCGACCGAGGACGCGTCGGTCGGAGTCAGGAACCAGGTCGCCTCGTCGAAGAGGTCGGCGGCCGCGCGCGCCGGGCCGCCCGTGGCGCCGCCGGCGACCGGATGGCCCGGGACGAAGCGCGGATCCGCGACCGATGCGAGCGGGCGCTTCGTCGAGGCGACGTCGGTGACGACCACGTCCGGCCCGGCCGCGGCCAGGACCTCGCGCACGACCGCCGGCGCGGCGCCGACCGGAACCGCGACGACGACGAGCTCCGCATCTGCGACCGCCTCGGCGAGCGAGGTTGCCGGCTCGAGCGCGCCGCGCGCCGCCGCACGCTGGAGCACGCCGGAGTCCGGGTCGAAGCCTCGACTGCGCGTGCCCGCGCGCGCCGCCGCGAGCGCCACGGACGTGCCGATGAGGCCGGTGCCGACCACGGCGAGGCGCTCGACCGCGCGTGGCCGCCCGGCCGCTCCTTCCGGCGCCGCAGGGGCGCGCCGGTCGGCCGCGACCTCCTGCTTCAGCACGTCGAGAACGGCGGAGAAGATCGAGGTGACGCCGCGCTCCGAGAGCGGCCCGGGGTTCGCCGCGACGAGCGCCTGCAGCAGCTCGGCCTCGCGCTCGGGATCGATCCAGCGCTCGCCGGCCGAGTCCTTGTAGTCGCGGACGGCGGCCACGAGCTCGAGCCGCCGGTTCAGCAGCTCCAGCAGCCGCCGGTCGAGCTCCGAGATCTCGTTCCGGAGTGCGTCGAGGTCGCTCATGCGTGGTGCTTCTCGCCGGCCTCCACGGCGACTGCCAGCCTGTTCGCCGGCGGCGCCAGCGGGCAGACCCAGCTCGGGTCGTACGAGCAGGACGGGTTGTAGGCGAAGTTGAAGTCGAGCACGAGCTTGCCGTCGTCCTCCCCGAGATCCGCGCCTTTGACCGTGTCGAGGAGGTAGCGGCCGCCGCCGTAGCTCTCGCGCCCGCTCGTCGCGTCGCGGAAGCAGAGGAAGAGCCCGCCGCCGTAGCTCTCCAGCCAGTCGAGCTCCAGGGCCAGCTCCTCGCCCCGCAGCGTGAAGTGGGCGCGTGCGAGCGGCTTGAACAGCATCGGCTCTGGCCCGCTCGTCTCGATCGCCTGCGGCGGAGCCTCGAGGTCCTCGAGCTCCGCGAGGACGCGCGCGTCCTGGTCGTAGTCGTAGTAGGTGAGGCCCGAGTAGCCGGGCTGCGGCGACTGCGGGTGCGTGCGGAACAGCTCCTCGCGGGTCTCACGCCACAGCTCCCAGCCTGCTTCGGGCTCCAGCGCGCGGACCGCGGCGTAGAGCGAGAAGACGCGCCGCTTCCAGTCGAGCAGCTCGAGGGTGTCCGCGGTGGTCACGGCTCGAACCTACCAATTGACTTTCGGCTCACTGTGCGCAGAGAATCGGCGGGTCACACCACCGACGCAGGGAGCTGTCATGTCGTGGAATCTCAGCGGTCGCTATGCAGAGACGTGCTCGTGCGAGCTGATGTGCCCGTGCAACATCACCTTCGACCATGGCGCGACGTATGACTACTGCCGCGCCACACTCGCATTCGACATCGAGCAGGGCCAGATCGAGGGCGTCGATGTCGGCGGCCTCAAGTTCGTCGCGATCGTCGACTCTCCGAAGGTCATGACGGACGGGAACTGGAAGCTCGGTGCTTTCGTCGACGCGAATGCGAGCGAGGAGCAGGCGGACAAGCTCGTCAAGGTCTTCACCGGCCAGCTCGGCGGCCCGATGGCGGGGCTCGCCCCGCTCGTCGGCGAGGTGCTCGGCGTCGAGAGGCTCCCGATCGAGATCGTCGACGACGGCCTGCGCCACAGCGTCAAGGTGGGCGACGTCATCGACTTCGAGGTCAAGGACATCGTGCCGTTCGGGGTGGAGACGGGCGAGCCCGTCCGGTTCCAGGGGATGTTCCACCCCGTCGCGTCGGACATCACGATGGCCGAGGCGCAGCGCTCGCGGATCGACGCCTTCGGCATCGCGTACGAGGGCAAGACCGGTCTCTCGAAATCGGAGTTTTCCTGGGCGGCATGACGTTCGCGCCCGCCCTGCCGGCCGGGCGCACGCGCATCGGGCTCGTCGCCGCACTGCTCGCCGCCGCCGCCGCCGGCTGGTGGTGGACGGTCGGGGAGATGCGGGACATGGACAACGGGCCGTGGACGGCGCTCGGCACGTTCGGCTGGTTCGTCGGGGTCTGGGTCGTGATGATGGCG
>Ga0070714_100004235_pt1 | contig 10803 bp, 10 predicted proteins | sample LARL83metaG_FD_65450 | JGI IMG/M metagenome (GOLD analysis project Ga0070714, IMG submission 65450) | Corn, switchgrass and miscanthus rhizosphere microbial communities from Kellogg Biological Station, Michigan, USA - LAR L8-3 metaG | ecosystem: Host-associated > Plants > Roots > Rhizosphere ... | reverse complement strand
TGTAGCCGGGGCGGCGCGCGATCGAGGTGCCGATGGCCATGAACTCGATGACGTGCGGCTGCCAGATCCAGCTCTGCTCGGTGATGCGCATGCCGATGATGCCTTCGGCGCCGTGCGCTTCCGCTTCAGCCTGCATGCGGCTCATCGCGAGCTCTCGCGCATCGTAGATTGCTTCCGTGTAGTTCGTGAGTTCGACGTTCATGCCGATCGTGCGCAGCTGCTGCAAGAAGCCTTGGTGTGCGACGTGGTAGACGCAATTGCCGAGCACGAGCTCGGCCGGAATGTATCCGGACTGAAAGAGCTTGTAAAAGTCTTGCGCGCTCAGGTCACTCGTGAACGGACGGCCGTGCACGGTGTGATAGCGTTCGCCTTCCCGCGCCTTGATCGCGGTTCCGATGGCGGTGAACTCGAGCGCCGCTTCGGCCCACGAATACGCGTTGACGTTGAGGCGCACGCCAACGATGCCGTCCGCGCCGAGCACCGCGGCTTCTTCCTCCATGCGCGACATCGCCAGCTCGCGGGCGTGGTACATCGCCTGGCTGAGATAGTCGAGTTCCTGATTTTGATACCAGTTGCCGTATTGGATGCCCACGTGGTAGATCGAACTGCCGAGCACCATGCCCAGCGGCTTGATGCCGAGCTGCTCGAGCAGCACGAACTCGCTCACCGAGAGATCGCTGGTGAAGAGCGGCTTGCCGCCTTCGCCGGACATACGGCGCAAACGCGCGATCGCGTCTTGCGGCACGCCGCCTTGCGTCATCGCCGGCGGTGCGCCCGGCGTACCCGGCGGTGCCTGCGGCGGCCGCGGTCCCGAACCGAATCCGAAGAAACTCATGTCAGCCTCGTCTTTCCGTTAGCGTGTGAGCTGTTGGAGCATCTCTTGCGCCTGTGCACTGCTGCGTGCGTAGGCGTTCAAATCTTCGTATAGCGCGCGCGCCCACTGTTCGAAGGGCACCTGTTCGGTGCGAATCGTCACGCCGCGCACGATCTTGGCGCACGTCGTTTCAACTTCTCCGCTGCGTCCGAGCGCAAGCGCGTACCGCAAACGATCGTTGCCGAGCGGAACGGTAATCGCAATGCGCTTGGCGGCGCCGCTGCCGAAAATACCGCGGTCGACTTCCGTAAGCAGCGGAAAGGCGTCTTGCAGCCGCGTCGCAACGGCATTGACGAGATCGCGGCTGCGCCGCGCGCCGGCGGTAATGCTCTCCACGAAGCGATGCGCGTTCACGGGAGCGCCATGCGCCTGCGGCGGCGGCGCTTCCGGCAGCGATTCGAGCGGTCCCAAGCGATCGATCAAGAATCTCCCGTTCGCCGAGAGCGCCGTCCGGCCGTGCTCGGCCACGCGCGTAAGGCGCTGCGCCGTCGCCCGCTCGAGGATCGCGAGCTGCTCCTCCAGCTGATCGTCGGGCGTACGTCCCGTGGCGGGATCGGGCGCCGCGTGCATGGCCGGCGGAATACGCGCGTACGCGTCGAGCGTCTCGGGCAGGTAGCGCTCGCGCGTCATGCGCAGCGCATATGCGTCTTCGCCCGGTGCGCGGTCCAAGCCGAGCGCCTGCGCCTCGTCGAGCAGCGCGAGAATCCGATCGACGCACGCCTGCGCCTGCGCGGGCAGCCCCATTTTACTGCGGAAGCTGCGGAGCGCCGGAGCGGGCGAGATACGCTTTCGCTTTTCCGACCTCGCTCTCGAGCGCGGCGGCAGTCTGCGCGAGATTGTCGGCGGCTTTGAGCTTGTACTCGTCAACCGCGTCCATTGCGGCGTACACGTTTTCGAACGCCTTGTGCAGCTGCTCCAGCTGCAGGGTCGGCTCGGCGGCTTGCTGGTAGATCGCGGCACCTTGTTCTTTGAGCATCTGCGAGGTCGATTCGATCATGTTCGACGTCGTCGCGCTCAGCGCCGAGATTTGGCCGAGCACCAGCCGCTGACTGGTCAGCGCCTGGGCCACCGCGACGGCGGTGCGCAGCGCGCTAACCGTCGTGGTCGTCGCACGTTCGACGCCCTTGACCAGCTCCGTGTTGTTGCGCTTGATCAGATCCAGCGCCTGATATCCTTGCAGGTTGACCGCCATCTGCGTGAGTAAGTCGACGCTTTTCTGACGCACGGGAAAGAGCGCCGACTCCTTCACGATTTTGGCGCGCTCCGGATCGCTGGTTTCCAGCGCAGCCACTTTGCCGGAAAGCTCTGCGTCGATCTTCTTGCACAGATAGATCATCGCTTGGCTCTTCTGCATGAGCGACCACATCTGCGCCTTCTGCTCTTCGATGGCCGCGTTGTCGCGCAGCAGCTCGTCCTTGCCGCGGTAAAGCGTTTCGATGATCGCGTTCAGATGTGTCTGCGAGGATTGGTACTGATCGAAATACTGCCGCAGCTTGTTGCCGAATGGGATGATCCCGAGCAGCCTGCGCGGAGAGAGCAGATCGCGCTTGCCGGGATCCAGTGATTCGACCGTCGCGCGCAGATCGCTCAGCCCCCTGGAAACATCGGGCGTCTGCGCTCCGGGCTCGCGCAAGGCGCGCAGCGGACGGTCGAGCAAACGGTTCGATACGCTTGCCGCCTGCGAGATCTCGGCATTGCCGAGCTGTTCGAGGGCGCCGATACGCTCCTTGAACTCCTCGCCGTGAATGTCGAGCGCTGCGAGATCGCCGACGTATTCCTGCACTTGCGCGTCGAGCTTTGCCTGCTCGTCGGCGGTAAGCGGCACCTCGGGGGCGGCCGCTTGCACGGGCACGGGTGAATCAGCCATACTGCCTCCTACCGTGCTCTTCGAAGCGCGGTTTCATACACCCCGCGCATTGCGCCCGCGCTCGCGCGCCATGCGAAGCGCTCGATGGCCTCGGCACGGCGCGCCTGCGCGCGCGCGTTGGCAGCATCCGCGTCCTCGAAAATTGCGAGAATCTCGTTACTCCATTCGACTTCGTCGTCAGCGGTCGCAATGGGAGCGCAGCCGGCGACCACCTCGGGCAGCGATGCCGCATCCGAGACGACGACCGGTGTACCCGCGCAGAGCGCCTGGGCGGCGGCGTAGCCGAACCCTTCGTAGCGCGAGGGTACGGCAACGAGCGCGCACGTCGCGTAAAGGTGCAGCAACTCCGCGCGTTCCACGTATCCGCGGCACTCCAGGCGCTCGAGCACGCCGGCCTCCGCGGCTACGCGCTCGCACTCTTCTTTATAGGGCGTCGATGGGCCGACGCAAATGAGGCGCGTATCGGGCGGAAGCGAGCGCAGCGCGCGGATGAGCACTTCCAGGTTCTTACGGCGTTCGATCGTTCCGGGCACGAGGATCGTGCGCTCGCCGGAAGGGCGGCGTTCCAGCGCGCAATAATCTCGGGCGACGCCGGGATACACGACGTGCACCCGCTCGCCCGGCACGTCCAGCACGGAGAGCAGTTCGTTGCGCGAGAACTTCGAGTCCACCACGATCGCCGCTGCGTGCGGATACCGCTGCAGCGCAAACGTGCCGAAATAGTAGCGCGCATACGGACGCGTATGACTCTGCACTTTGAGCCACGCGACGTCGTGCACGGTGACGACGGCGGGCATCGTCGCGCGCAGCGGCATCGTGCCGGACGCGCAATGCAGCAGATCCGCGCCGCTGGATCGCGCACGCTGCGGCAGCACGATCTGATCCCACGTAACGCGCCGGTCGAATCGCCACGGATCGAGTTTGGGTTCGCTCAGCTCGACGACGTCGACGCCGCATTCGCGCAGCGCCGGCGCAAGGCCGCGGACGTACTCCCCGATCCCCGTGGCGTTGCCGACCGCGAGCTGCATGTCAAGCGCAACAATCACGGGCGAAGCATCGACTCCAGGGAGAGAAGCGGGTGCGAATGCGGATCGATGGCGCGGGCGCGCTGCGCGTAATACTGCGCTCGCGCGCGATCGCCCATGCGAAACGCGACCATGCCGGCCCCGGCGTAGGCGTCCGGGCTGGCCGGGTTCACGCCGAGCACGCGCTGGAAATACCGCTGCGCCAAGGGGTATTCGTGCATCTCGTACGCACTGAATCCGCCGGAAAGCAGAAATTTTTCCGAGAGCGGAGAGAGCGCGATCGCCTGCTCGTAATTCTGCATCGCAAGATTGCGCTGCGACTGCATCCACGCCAGCCGCCCGAGCTGCCAATACGCTTCGGCCACCGCATCGGGATGCGTTCCGCTTTGCTGGAGCCGCTGCTTGAGCCCGGATTCGAGCCTGTACGCATATGCCGGATCGCGGTATTGGAGCCGATCGACGGCAGAGTCGATGGCTTCAATGTCGCCGGCGCGCACGAAGTACTGCAACGCCGCGCGATCGTCGCCGCGCGCCTGCGCGACGAAGCCCAGAAGATCGTCGCGGTTCCCGGAGGACGGGAGCTGCTGCGCGTACCGCTGCGCCTGGACGAGATCGCCGCGATCGAGCGCAGCGCGCGCGAGCATGCCGTCGACGTACGGCGCCTGCGCTATGCGCGCGACCGCACGATAAATTGAAACGCCGAGGTGCGGATGCAGATGCGCGGGCAGCGAGACCCGCTCGCCCGCGCGCGCAAACACGGCATCGGAGCCGAGCTGCACCGTGCCGAGAACCAGAGCGAGAAGAAAAACCAGGCCGGCGAGCACACCCTTGACTCGCGCCGACCGCGAAGCATCGGTCAGAATTTCACCGTGAAACTCAGATCGGCTCGCGTTTCGGTGAGATTCAGCGGCGCAAGGCCGTCCTGGTACCGGTATTGCCGCGCCGAGAGCGTGAGCAAACTCGATGAATTCGGCAGCTGATAGGTCACGTTGCCCAGATATGTGTCTTTACGGGCGTCGAGTCCTGGCGCGAAGAGCGTGGCGTAATTTCCTTGATAGTGCGCGCGGTCGTATTGCAGACCGACGGTCAGCGCGGGAGAGATGGGAACGGCTACGCGCGCATCGACGCCGTGCCGCACCATCTGCGTGAGCCCGGGATAATAGAGCAGCGAGGTGTCTTCGGGAGATCCGGCGCGGCCGTCGAGTTGCGGATCGGGATCGAGCGGCACGTATTGATAGAGTGCCGCATCGCGATTGCTCACGCGCCCGACGCTTCCGGAGATCTGCAGGTTCACTTGCGTGTTGCCCGCGCGCACGTTGAAATTGGTCCCCGCGGCGAAGTTCTGGGTGCGCTCGTCGTGAAGGTACGGGCACGCGGCGGCTTCGTCGGTCGTGCCGCAGAGCTGCATCGCCCGCACCGCATCCGCGCGCGAGTTCTGCTGCTGCGCTCCGCTCACCATTCCGGAGAAGTGGATGCCGCCGATGCGCACCGGCACGTGAACGTCTTCGCTCAAACTCTGCGTGGCCGGCGTATACGAGGTGTAGTTGCCGAAATGGACGGCCGGCGGTGCGCTGTCCGCAATGCGGATGTGCGCTTGCGGCAGCTGGGCGCGCGCCGCCGGTGCGGCCGGCATGACCGAGGGCTGCTGCAGCGGTTCGCTCGGGAGCTGCACCGCAGGAACGTACGCGCGCAGCGTCACCGCGTTGACCGTGCTGCTGGTGGAAGGCGCCTGCGGCAGCGGCGCCGCAATCGCGACGGTTTCGGGATCCGGCGCATTGAACAGCGCGATGCTGATCGGCGAGAGTTTGACCGGCGTGAAGAGTGCGGCCAGCATCGAATCCGCTGCGGGATCGAACACGCGAGCGGGATCGAGATTCGCGCCGAGATTATCGGTCCACACAGCCGCCTGCGCGCGAACGCAGAGCGCTGCCACGAGCGCTAACAATGCGGCCACACGAGCGAACCTAGACATGTATCCCTCTGATTCCCGCGCGTTAGGTACTTCTTACTATCGGCGTAATCGCCCTAGGGTTTCATACCCCGCTACCCGGTTATGCCCCCCGGGCAAGGTAGCGTCTCGCGATGAGCATTGCGGCGTAGTCGTCGATAGGGCCCGGGGGTACCTGAAGGCCCAGCGGCAGCAGGCGGCGCCACCCGCGGGGCGGGTGCTCCGCGAAGTACAACGCACGGGCGCGGTAGGTTGTGTCCGTCTCGTCGATGACGTGCACCGGCACTCCCAGCGACTCGAGCATCCGTGCCAAACGCGTGGCGTTGGTGCCGCTGCCCAGCGCCACAGCCGAGATCGGGTGCTGCGCCAGGAGAGGGGCGATCCGCTCGACGAGGCTCTCCAGCGGCTCGATGCCGCGCGCGATGGCCGGCGACTCCATGTCCTCGACCAGGGCAAAGCCGACTTTCCGGGTGCCGGGGTCGATGCCGAGCACCGCCCGGCTCACTGCGCCGGGGCTTTCTGGAGCGTGACGACGACCGGCACGCTAAAGGTGTGCGGATAGATGTCGGTCGCCGCGAACGCCGTCATCAGATACGTGCCGTTCCCGGACTGGACCATCTGCTGCATTTTCGCCATCGTCGGGAGCGTCTTCTGCGGCTGCACTTCGCCCGCGAAGTACGGCGGCATGCCGGCCTGCGCCATCTGCGTCGCGACGTGGCCGCTCAGCTGCTGCAGGGCTAAATCCGCATTCACGTTTTTACCGGCGGGGACGACGAGCGAGCTAATTGCTTGCCCCGCGGGAGCGATGAGGCGATCGGGATATGCGCGCACCGCGAAATCGATCGTATCGCCGGGGTAGAAGTTCTGATCGGCGACCGCAAAGAGCAGCACCGGGCTTTGCGTCACCCAAGCCTGCATCTGCAGATTGTTGGCGAGCGAATCGAGCAGCTGCTGCAGGTTCGGCGGGGGCTCGTATTTCTTGAGGTTATACGGCGGGCGCGTCCATTGCCGATCCACGAACGCGACGGTCTGCTTGTAGAAGTCCTCCACGACGTCGTGACGCAAACCGGACGGCGCATTGAGCGGGACGTGCCCGATCGTGGGGCTCATCGGCTGACCGATGTTCACCACGACCGGCGAGGTCGTCACTTTCTTTTCCAGCTCTTCTGCGCGTGCTTGCGCGCTCTGAATTTCGTTGTTGATCTCGTTGAGCCGGAAGAACGCCGTCTTTACTTGGTTCGATGCGAAGATCGCGACCAGCGTGATCACCAAAGCGATGATCATGCCGGTTGCTACCGCGATGATCGTCGACGTATAGCGCGGGCGAATGTTGAAGAGCGTGAGGCGTTTGCGGCCCACCTGGTGGCCGACGCGATCGCCCAAATAGGCGATGACGCCCGCAAGCACGACGATGAAGATGACGATTCCGGTGCCGCGAAGGATGTCGAGGATGCTCACGCGTTACACCATTGCCGCGCGGTAGAGCCGCCGCGCGCCGACGATGGTGAAGATGATGTTGGGCATCCATGCCGCCAGAAACGCGAGCGGCAGATACGCCTCGCCGATATACGAGAAGATCGTCTGGACGATGTAATAGATGAAGACGATGAGAACGGCCAGGCCGAAGCCCAGGCTCGCGCTCCCGCCCCCGCGCACGCTGCGGACTCCGTACGGTATGGCGAGCAGCGTGAACACGAAGCACGCAAACGGCGTGGCGAGCTTTTCCTGAAACACCATCGTGTATTTCTTGAGCTCGCTGGCCGAGAGTTGCCCGGTTCGGATGAGCTGCGCGATCTGCGCACGGTTCATGTCCTCCGGATTATTGTTGACGGCTCGCTTGACCATCTCGGTTGGATTCTCGCCTAATTCGACCTGCATGGTGGGCGTGCTGTAGTTCGTCGATTCGCCGTTTGCGGAGAGCTGGTAGATGCGCGCGTTGTCGAGCGTCCACTTCTGAGCCGCGAAAACGGCACGATCGGCGAAGACGATGCGCGTCGGATCGCCGCCGCGATCGTATTGCACGATCGTCACGCCGAGCAGCGCCTCGCAATTCTGGGCACAGGCGCGCGCGAACGTCATCTGCGATCCGCCTCCGGGCAGCGGCGCGGAGACGTTCAGACTGCTCACGACCGCGCTCGCGCGGTTGATGATCGTATTTTGAACGATCCGGAACTGCTCGCTGGCGTACGGCACGACGCGTTCCTGCAGCAGCAGGGTGACGAACGAGAGGATGAAGCCGGCAATGAGCACGGGAGCGGCGATCCGCATGAACGTGACGCCGCCCGCCTTCATCGCCGTGATCTCGCTCTCGCCGGACAGGCGCTGAATCGAGAGCAGCGTGCCGAGCAGCAGCGCCATCGGAATCGCCATGACCATCGTCGGGGGGAGCTGCCAGAGAAACGCTTCGATGGCTGCCCACAGCGGCGCGTGCGTCTCCGACATGATGCGCCCGATGTTCACGATCTGTGCGGCGGCGATGATCAGCGTGAACGCGGAGAGCCCGAACAGGAACGGACCGGACAACTCGCTGAGCATGTACCGGTCCAAGATCGCCAGGCGCGGCAACTTCACAAACGAAAGCCTTCGCCCAAATAGAACTGGCGGGCGATCGGGCTTTCGAGCACGTCGTGTGCGGTACCCGATACCTCGATCCGTCCGTTGTTCAAGATGTACGCTCTATCGACGATGGCGAGCGTCTCGCGCACTTGGTGATCCGTGATGAGCACGCCCAGACCGCGATCGCGCAGCTGCCGGATCATCGATTGAATGTCGGCGACGGCTATCGGATCGATGCCGGTGAAAGGCTCGTCGAGCAGCAGAAATGCCGGTTCCGTTGCAATTGCGCGCGCGATCTCCACGCGCCGGCGCTCGCCGCCCGAAAGACTGTCGCCGCGGGCATTGATGAACTTGAGCAGTCCGAACTCCTCGAGCAGCGGCGGGAGCCGCTTCTCCTGCTCTTCACGAGGCACGCCGTGCATCTCCCAAATGAGGCGAATGTTGTCGCCCACGGAGAGCTTGCGGAAAATCGAGTTTTCTTGCGCGAGATACCCGATGCCGCGGCGCGACCGCATGTACATCGGCGCGCTGCCCAGATCGATCTCGCCTTGCCCCGTATCGAGCAGCACGGTTCCGCCGTCCGGTTTGACCAGTCCGACGACCATGTAGAACGTCGTCGTCTTTCCGGCGCCGTTGGGTCCGAGCAGGCCGACGATCTCGCCGGTGCGCACCTCGGCACTCACGCCGTTGACGACGGTCCGTTCGCCGTAGCGCTTGACCAGGTCGCGGATCTTGATCTCGTGCGGCGCGACCGGCGCGCGGCGAATCGTCTCTTCCATTACCTCACTGTCATCCGGGTCAACTTGACGTCCGACGTGAATTCGTTGCCCGTCAAGACCTGCTGCTGGCCGCCTTGCGCTCCCGTAATGCGTACGCCGCCCGTTCCGTGCAGCATGCCGGTCGCGTCGTCGTATACGAGCTGGTCGCATACGAGCACGAGCCCCGTACTCGTCCTGGCATGCACTCCCCCCGAAAGAATCACCTGCTTGCGCTGGTCGTCCAGGCGGGCTTGCGGCGCCTGCGCCTTGAGCGACGTGCCGTCCTTGTCGTAAAACGTTACCTGCGTTTTCTGAAACGTCGCTTGGGTCATACTGCGCATCGAGTGGCTCTCGTAAGACTGCGCGAGCAGCTGATACGCCTTTCCCCCGCCGGGCCGCTGCCCCGTAACGCTGACGGGCCGGTGCGCCGTTCCATGGCCGGTGATCGTAAGGGGCGGCAGACCTGAGGGCGTCGAGGTAGGCGACGCACGCTGATTCGGCTGGTGCTCCGGCTGCGGATTGCAGCCCGCAAGCACCAGCGCCGCAATGCTCAGCGCCAGGACGATTCTCATTCCAATCCTTCTCCTAGACCGTGCTCGGCGACCGCAAGCGCGAGCGCCATCGACGGAAGCCAGAGTCCGAAGATTACGACGCTCACCGTATCGATGAGCCCTTGCACCCACGTTCCCACCAGTCCCGCCGCAATCGCAAGCGCGAGCAGCGTATGCGCGGGAGTGGCGCGCGCCAGCCGATCGCGCAGCGCGACGCCGAAGCGCCACCATGCCCAGAGCACCGCGATGACGCCGGTGATGCCGAGCTCGGCAAAGATCGTGAGCAGAAAACTGTGCGCGTGAAACGCCGTGAGATCTCCATCCGGCAAGCGCACGAGCGGATAGATGCGCGCGAAGTCGAACGGGCCGACGCCGGTGAGCGGAAAACGGCGCACGATCTCGACGGCGGCTTGCCAAATCGACAGGCGCGTGTAATTCTCGGCCGGGTTGTGATGCGCGTTGAACACCAGCAGCACCGCGGCGAGCCCCGCCAGTAAAATCAGCGGCGCATAGCGGCGCCGCACGCTGCCGCCGGCAAACGCCAAAAACGCGATCGCCGCTGCAAAACCCATCCAGCCCGCGCGCGAGAACGTGAGCGCGAGCGCGGCGAGTCCAAGCGCAGTGGCGCACCACGCGGTCGCGCGCAGCGCGGCATCGCTCGTCACGCGCGCCACGGCGAATGCGGTGGGCAAGAAGATGATGAGGTAGCCGGCAAGCTCTCCGGGGAGAATGAACGTCCCGATGGCGCGGCCGTGCCCGATGGTGTATTGATCGGCGGGAACGCGCGCGATCACCATGACGATCGCGGCCAGCGCCGCAAGCCCGCCGGAAACGAGATAGCTCCAGAAAATCGCGCGGTTCACGCCCGGATACGTATAGTAGCGCAGCAGCGCCAGATGCCACACCACGCCCAGGCCGAAGATGCCGATGAAGAGCAGTCCTCCGGCGGGATTGAATCCGAGTACCGCCGAGAGCAGCGCCGCGCAAAGCCATCCAAGCAGCGGAAGCATCGTGGGCGGCCGCTCTATTGGGCGGCGCATCAGCATCAGACCGGCATAGACCGCAATTGCGGCCATCATTGCAAGCAGCGCGATGGCGAACGCCGGCGGTACGAGCGAGGTGCCCGGAATCGAGACGGCGGTGAGCGTGATGAACGGCGGAAAAAGCGGCACGACGAAATACGTGAACGCGAACGCCGCGGGCAGCAAACGGCGCGCGTTCACC
>Ga0070714_100004234_pt1 | contig 10804 bp, 8 predicted proteins | sample LARL83metaG_FD_65450 | JGI IMG/M metagenome (GOLD analysis project Ga0070714, IMG submission 65450) | Corn, switchgrass and miscanthus rhizosphere microbial communities from Kellogg Biological Station, Michigan, USA - LAR L8-3 metaG | ecosystem: Host-associated > Plants > Roots > Rhizosphere ... | reverse complement strand
GACGAGGGTCAGGCGAGGGTCAGACCCTGTCCGGATTCCGCACTCCGGACCCTCAGTCCTCGATGTCGCCGCCCCCTTCCGCCCAGCCGCGGAAGCCGCCACGGAGCGAGGCCACGTTGTCGTACCCCATCTGCTGCAGCGTGTCCGCCGCCAGCGCCGACCGCGAGCCACCGGCGCAGTACACCACCACGCGCTTCCCGCGATCGACCGCCCCTTCGACCTTCCCCTCGAGCTGACCGCGCGGGATGTGCACCGCGCCGGGAACGTGCCCCAGGTTCCACTCGTTCGGCTCCCGCACGTCGATGAAGACGACCGAATCGTCGCCCAGCGCGGCGATCGCTTCCGGCGCATCGATCTCGGTGATGCGCGACTTCGCTTCGTCGACGAGGTCCTTACCGCTCTTCGGCATCAGATCGTTCCTGTCAGTTCAGTAGTAGGATGAACGGTGAGCGCGCGCGCGTCGGCATCGAGCGTCGCGAGCGCACCGAGTGGAATGGTCCAGTGCTCGTCGATGTGACCGAGCGGGATCCCGGCGAGACACGGAACGCCGATCGCATCGGCGTGCTCGCGCAGGACGACGTCGAGCGTGCGCTGCTCGCGCGTGTCGTCCGGTGACTCGTCGGCATCACAGTCCGTGCACTGACCGAACGCGATCCCCGCGAGATCGCGCAGCGCGCCGGCGAGTCGCAGCTGCGTCAGCATGCGGTCGACGCGATACAGCGCTTCGTTCACGTCCTCGAGCACGAGGATCGCACCGGTGAGGTCGGGGAGGTACGGCGTCCCCGCGAGCGCCGCCATGAGCGCGAGGTTCCCGCCCGCGAGACGGCCATGCGCCGAGCCGCCACGGATGACGCGCGCGCCGGCCGCGACGCCGCACGAGCTCTCGCCGCGCATCGCGCGCACGAACGAGTCGCGCGTGAACGGCGTGATGTTCTCGCGCGCGACCGGCGAGTGATACGACACGATCCCCGCACACCGATTGACGCCGGCGTGCAGCGCGGTGATGTCGGAGTAGCCCATCACGGGGCGCGGCCTCCGCCGCAGCGCGTCGAAGTCCACGCCGTCGAGCAGTCGCGTCATCCCGTAGCCGCCGCGAATGCACCAGATCGCGTCGATGCGATCGTCGCGCAGCGCGACGTTGAGATCCTCGAGTCGTGCCTCGTCGCGCGCCGAGAAATAAGCGTACCGCTCGAGCACGTGCGCGCCGACCACCGGTTCCCATCCGAACGATCGTGCATTGTCGATCGCGCGCGCGACGTCGTGCTCGTGAATCGGCCCGGCCGGCGCGATGAGCGCGACGCGAGCACCAGGAGCCAACGACTGAACGGCGCGAAGTGAAGTGGTTGGCACGAATTCGTGTTCGGGTGAATGCGACACGCGGATGGAACAAAACCGCTTCCGCATCGATCGCGCGTTGCACCGTAATCTGGCATATCGGTTGCCCCCATCGACACCCCACGAGCCCGACTCGGGCTCGACCATCTGATAGGAGGAGTCCGCATGGGCAGCAAGCACAACAAGGGAAGCCACAGCAGCTCGAGCAGCGACAACGACCGCAATCGGAGCGGCAGCTCCAGCAGCGGCAGCAGCATGGGATCGCGCAGCTCGAGCAGCGGCATGAGCGCCTCGGGCAGCAGCTCGGGCAGCAACTCGGGCGGCCGCTCGGCGAGCAGTTCCAACAGTGGCTCCAATAGTGGCTCGGGCCGAGGATCCGATCGGAGCTCGAGCAATCGCTCCAGCAGTCGCTCCAGCAGCGGGATGAGCGCGTCGAGCAACGCCGACAACAGCAACGAGGCGACGCGCCGAGGCGACGCGGTCGGCGGATCGCGCTCCTCGGACCGTGGCACCGGGAGCAGCAGTCTCGGTCGTGACAGCGGCAACCCAGGCCGCGACGAGAACATCGGCCTCAGTGGTGGCGATCGGTCGGGAATGAACGCGGCCAGCTCCACGTCGTCCACTGACGCGAACAACCTCAGCGGACGTGAGGGAAGCATGGGCGGCTCCCAGGGCCGCCTCGACGACAACGACACCTACACCGGCTCCGGCCGCGGCGACCTTGGCAACACCGGCTCGTCCGGGGGCTCGATGAGCGGCTCGTCCGGCAGCGCTGGCAGTTCCGGCAGCTCGCCCAACCTCCGCGGCGAGGGCGGCTACGGCGAGGATTCCGGTTTCAGCGGCGGCACGCGCACCGGCGGCATGAGCGGCTCGGGATCGAGGGACCAGAGCTCGCGCGGCATGTCCGACAACCTCGACCAGAACAACCAGAGCTCCCGCTCAGGCTCTTCCGGCTCATCGAGCAATCGCGGCTCGTCCGGCTCCTCGGGCTCGTCAGGCTCCTCAGGGTCGTCCGGCTCCAACCGCGGCTCCAGCGGCAACCGCTGATCGCGTAGAAACCAGGCTTCACTCGAGAGGCGCGCCCCACGGCGCGCCTTTTCCATTTCCGCCCCTACACTCTACCCACGCGACCCTACACGCTGTTCATTCCGCTCGTGCTTCTCTCGCACCACCTCGGCGCACTCGCATGGGCGATCCCCTGGTTCGTCGTCCCGCTCGTCGTCGCCATCCGCGCGCGACAGTCAGAATCGCTCGACGACGAGTCGCCGACGCCACCCACCCCCGCATCACTCGTCTCGGTCGTCATCCCCGCCCGCAACGAGGCACGCAACATCGGCGACTGCCTGCGCACGGTCCTCGACTCGACCTATCCCGCGCTCGAAGTCATCGTCGTCGACGACCACTCCACCGACGACACCCGCGCCATCGCCACGCGCATCGCGAGTGATGACCCGCGCGTGCATGTAATTGCGAACCCGGATCTCCCACCGGACTGGTTCGGCAAGCAGTGGGCATGTCAGAACGGCGCCGCAAACGCCCACGGTGACATCCTGATCTTCGTCGACGCGGACACGCGCCTCGCTCCCGATCTGATCACGCGCTCGGTCAACGCGATGCTCCGCACGAACGCCGACCTCTTCACGGTCGCCGGTCGCCAGGAGATGCACTCGTTCTGGGAGAAGCTGGTCCAGCCACAGATCTTCGCGGTCCTCGCCGCACGCTACGGCGGCGCCGAACGCGTCAACCGCTCCCGCCGAGCGACTGACAAGATCGCCAACGGCCAGTACCTCATGATCCGCCGTACCGCGTATGATGCGCTCGGCGGTCACGCGCTCGTCAAACACCACGTCGCCGAAGACCTCATGCTCGCCCAGCGCTACTTCGCTTCGGGCCGCACGACGGTGATGATGCTCGGCCGCGATCAGCTCTCGACACGCATGTACACATCACTGCACGAGCTGATCGCGGGCTGGGGGAAGAACATCTTCGCAGCCGGACGCGACGCGGTGCCGTTCGGCACGATCGGCCAGATCATGTTCCCGATCACGCTCCCACTCCCGGCCGTCACCCAGCTCGCACCCCTCGTCGTTCTCCTCCTCGCCGCACTCGGCATCCTCGGCACCGGCGCGCTCGTATGGAGCGCCACCTGCACGATCGCGATGCTGCTCGCGTGGATCGGCGTCTACATCTTCGAGAAGATGAATCCGATCTACGCGCTCTGCTTCCCGCTCGGCGCCGCGACGTATCTCTACATCGTCATCGCCGCCACGGCACGCGGCAGCTCGGTCGCGTGGAAGGGACGCCAGTATGTGAGCACCACCGTGCGGTGATCGCTCCCGCCGCAACGATTCGCCCACACGCGTCGCCACACGCTTGATCCGTCCGCACGCGCCACACGTACCGTGGCGACGTGTACTCAGATCACGCCACACTCCTCCTGCGCTCCGCCCGCGACGACGCTGCGCTCCACGCCCTCCTCGCCACACTCGGCTTCCCGTCACCACCACTCGCGCTCGACGACACCGCGCGCGAACGGCTCGGACTTCCGGACACGACCGAGTCGGCCAGTGTCGCACGCGGTGACGGCGTCCTTCGCGCCCTCGTCATCGACATTGCACCGCACACGTCGATACGCGACACGATCGCGCTCATCGCCCGACGGCTCGCCACCCGCACACCACAACTCCTCTGGCTCGTCATCGTCAGGTCACACGACACCGGCGCACTTGCCATCGCGACCTGGCTCGGCGGCTCGACACCACGCCTCGCCGCCCTCACCACCGATCCGGAGCACGTCACCGCCAGCGACGCGGAAACGCTCTGCGCCCTCGCCGGCGCAGCCACGACCACACCGGACGGAGTTCGGCACCTGCGCTGGTTCGATGCACTCGGCAGGGAATCGGTAACGCGCCGCTTCTTCGTCGCACTCCGCACGGCCATCACCGCGATGACGGACGCGATCTCGCACGTACCCGATGAGGCGGCACGCGAGATCGCGCTTCTCTCGGCCTGCCGACTCCTCTTCCTCTCTTTCCTCGAGACGAAGGGCTGGCTCGCCGGCGATTATGCCTTCCTCACGAATGCGTTCGCTGGCTGCATGGCCCGCGGCGGTGGCTTTCATCGCAAGGTTCTCGAGCCGCTGTTCTTTGGCACGCTCAATACGCCACTCCGCGACCGCGCACCACGCGCTCGTAGCTTCGGCGCGATTCCGTTCCTCAATGGCGGTCTCTTCACGCGCACGATCGTCGAGAAGCGCTTCCGATACGCACGATTTCCCGACGACGCACTCGGAACCCTCTTCGGCGACGTCCTGGTCCGCTACCGATTCACACCACGCGAGACGAGCTCCACGACCTGGTCCGAGTCGACCATCGACCCCGAGATACTCGGCAAGACCTTCGAGTCCCTCATGGCCGCCGACGACCGACGACGCCACGGCGTCTTCTACACGCCGCATTCATATGTGGAGCGACTCGTCTCCCTTGCGCTCGTCCCCACACTGTCGTCCGACGCGAACGATGCCGCTCTGATCGAGTGCGCACTCCGCGGTGAACGGATCGATGCCGCGACGAGTGACCGCCTTCGCGAGCGCGTCACTCGCATTCGCATCCTCGACCCGGCATGCGGCTCCGGCGCCTTCCTCGTTCATCTCCTCGACCGACTCGCCACCCTCCGCGCCACACTCGGCGACGATCGCCCGATCGCCGCCATCCGCCGCTCCGTGCTCGAGACGTCGATTCACGGCGTCGATGTGAGTCCCACCGCCGTCTGGCTCTGCCAGCTCCGACTCTGGCTCGCCACGGTCATCGACGCCGACGTCGCCAGCCCGATGCAGGTGCGCCCACTCCCCAACCTCGACCGCCAGATCCGCGTCGGCGATTCGCTCGCCGGCGATGGATTCGAGGCGGATGGCAGTTGCTCGCACGGCGCGAGTGGACCTCGCATCGCGCCGCTCCGCCGCCGCTACGTCTCCGCCACCGGACGCCGCAAGACGACCCTCGCACGCGCTCTCGATGTCGCCGAGCGCCAACGCGCGCGGACACTGCTCGAGCATGAGCTGACGACGCTCCGCGCCCAACGCATGGACATCATCGCTCACGCACGCTCGGCGGACTTCTTCCGCACCCGTCACGGCCTCGGCGCCGCGACCCGCCGGCGGCTGAGCGAGCTCCGCACTTCGTGCAGAGCATTGCGCGCACGCCTGACGGCGCTGCAGCGCGGTGCCGCCCTTCCGTTCTCGTACGCGGCACACTTCGCGGACGTCGCCGATGCCGGCGGCTTCGATGCGATCGTCGGGAATCCACCGTGGGTTCGCATCCACAACATTCCCGCCGCCGATCGCACGCGCTTTCGCGAGCACTTCACGGTCCTCCGAAGTCCGGCGTGGGCGACGGGCGCGGATGCGTGTGCCGGACGCGGCTTCGGCTCCCAGGGCGACCTCGCCGCGCCATTCGTCGAGCGAAGCATCGAGTTGCTGCGGCCAGGCGGCGTCGTCGCGCTCCTCCTTCCGGCCAAGATCTGGCGCTCCCTCGCGGGCGGCGGCCTGCGCCGCTTCGTCGCGGAGCACGCATCGCTCCACGCCCTCGAGGACCACAGCGAGGCGCGCCCGGAATTCGACGCCGCGGTATACCCGTCGCTGTTCGTCGCCGAACGCATGAAGCCGCGTGAGCGGGAAGCACCGACGACCACAGCGACGATCGAAGCCGCCGCACACAGCGGCGACTCGGTGCGCCACTGGCGGCTTCCCGCCACGCGTCTCGCATACGACTCGACGAGCGGCGCTCCGTGGCTCCTCGTCCCTGGAGACGTTCGCGCGTCGTTCGATGCGCTGCGCGAAGCGGGAATCCCGCTCGCTGCGTCTTCGTTCGGCCGCCCGTGGCTCGGCGTCAAATCGGGATGCAACGCACCGTTCATCGTCCGCGCCAGTGAGGAAGGCGACCCGGCCCGTGTCACAAGCGGCGAGGCATCGGGTTGCGTCGAGCGCGCGCTCCTCCGCCCTGTCCTGCGCGGCGAGCATGTCTCGCCATGGCGCTCCGACGGAGCGGGTGAGCACATCGTCTGGACGCACGGGAGTGATGGGGCCGCACTGCGCACGCTCCCGCCATTTGCGCATGAATGGCTTCACCGCTGGCGCCGTCAGCTCGAGCGACGCTCCGACGCGCGGCGGGTAGCACGATGGTGGACGCTGTTCCGCACCGAAGCCGCCGATGCGCGTCGCGCACGGGTGGTGTGGAACGACATCGGGCGGACACCGCGCGCGACGCTCCTCTTCCCCGATGATCCGACCGTCCCACTCAATACCTGCTACGTCGCTCGTGGCCGCACCGTCGACGACGCGCTCGCATTGACGGCGCTTCTCAACGCTCCCATCATCGCCGCGTGGCTCGGCATTCTGGCCGAGCCCGCACGAGGTGGCTACCATCGCTATCTGGGATGGACGCTCGCCGCACTGCCGATCCCGCGCGCGTGGGATCGCGCCCTCGCCCTTCTCGCGCCTCTCGCCAGCGCCGCGATCGCCGGTGCCCCGCCGCTCCCCGCCGCGCTCGATGCCGCGGTCCTGGATGCCTTCGGCATCGCCGAATCCGTCGTCGCCTCACTCGTCGCGTGGAACGATGCGGGATGATCGAGCGCACGACTCACCGCCGGCCGTCTCGGCCACCATCGATGAAGTCCTCACGGCGATCGCGGCCGCTGTCGCGCCACCGCCGTCGGTTCCCTCTCGGATCGGTTCGGTGACCCTGCATCCACATCAGCGCGACGGCGCGGAACGAGTGTACCGCATCATGCAGCACTACGGCGGAGCACTCCTCTGCGACGCGGTCGGCGTCGGGAAGACCTACGTCGCGCTCGCCGTCGCGTCGCGCTTCGAGCGGTGCGTCATCGTCGCGCCCGCGGTCCTGCGCGACATGTGGACGCGTGCGGTCGCCGCGACCGACGTGTACGCGACGGTGATCTCCGTCGAGTCGCTCGGCCGCGGAAGCGAGCGCGTTCCCACTGCACCCCTCGTCATCGTCGACGAGGCGCACCATCTGCGCAACCCCGCGACGCGACGATACGACGTCGCTGCGCGAATGTGCGCGGCAGCGCGCACGCTCCTCCTCACCGCGACGCCGCTCCACAACACTCGTCGCGATCTCGCCGCGCTGGTGGCGCTCTTCGCCGGCGTTCGTGCGCACGCCTGGACCGACGACGAGCTCGCGAGCGTCGTCGTGCGCCGAGCGCGCGAATCGATCGGGGAGATCGTCGTGCCGCGCATCGAGCATCGCTCCACCCCGGCGATCGACGGCGATGAGGGCGTCCTCGACGCGCTCCTCGCCCTTCCACCACCCGTCGCGCCGGCCGATGGCGCTGAAGCCGCGTCACTCGTCGTTCACTCGCTCGTGCGTCAGTGGTCGTCGAGCGGTGCCGCGCTCCGCGGCGCGCTCCGCCGACGTATCGCGCGCGGCCAGGCGCTGCTGGCCGCGTTCGCCGACGGTAGGCATCCGACACGCGCCGAGCTGCGCGACTGGATCTGCACCGAGGATGCGGTGCAGCTCGCGTTCACGGAGCTCCTCGCGCCGACGGCGGTGCACGATCCCGCGCTTCGCTCCGCGCTCGAGCGGCACGTCGACGCGCTCGCCGCGGTACTCCGCCGCGCAGAGATGGACGATGCCGCTGACCGGGAGCGCACGACGATGGTGCACCGGATCTGCATGCGCCATGCGCCGGCGCGTGTGGTCGCGTTCACATGCTACCAGGAGACCGCGGAGATGCTGTACCGCGCGCTGCGCGACAGCGTGCGCGCGGCGCTCCTGACCGGGCGAGGCGCGCTCGTCGCGGGCGGGCCGCTCGGCCGTGCGGAGACACTCGCGCGGTTCGCGCCCGAGGCCTCGGGCGCGCGACCGGTCGCCGATCACGAGCGCATCGACGTCCTCGTCACGACCGATCTCCTGAGCGAGGGCGTCAACCTGCAGGATGCGGGTGTCGTCATTCATCTCGATCTCCCGTGGACGAGTGCACGCCTCGCGCAGCGCGTCGGGCGACTCGCGCGCGTCGGATCGCGTCACCCGGTCGTGAGTGCGTACACGCTGCGTCCGTCGTCACGTGCAGAATCCATCCTCCGCTCCACACGCATCATCGAGCACAAGGCCACGCTGTCGGCGCGTGTGCTCGGCGCCGAATCCGACGCGGCGACGCCGGTGCGCTGGCTCGGCGCGGGCGGCGCGAGTGGCGTTCGCGACCCGGCGAGCGTGGAGTGCGCCGAGGAGATTCGTCAGCGCCTTGGCCGATACGCGACGACGCCGACCCGTGCTGGCGGTGCGAACGACGGACCCATTTTCGTAGCGCGCGGCGTCGCGCAGGTCGAGCGCGCGCTCGTCGCGTGCGTCGTCGACGGCGTGCCGCGGCTCGTCGTCGTGGCTGGCGGTTCAGTGGACACCAGCGCGGCTGCCGCTCTCGCCACGCTCGACGCGGCGCTTGCGAGCTCGGCGCGCACGTGCAGCACGGATGGCGGCGAAGCGCGGCGGGTGCTCGACGTCGTCGCTCGCTGGCAGTGCGCGCGCGATGCGGCGCGCGATGCGGGCGTCGATCTCCCGGTGGGTGAGTCTCGCGTTCGTGCGGCGATGCGGACCAGGCGGCGCGCGATCGGCAGGCTCGACCACGTTGCCGGCACGGCGCCGTTCGCGCAGCGTGACGCGGCTGCCGTGCGCGCGGCCGGGCTGCGTGCCGCGGCGGCGGAGCCCGCGCCCATCGGTCTCGAGCGAATGCTGTACGCCGACCCGGATGCGATGACGGAGCGCACCTCTCATCACGCTCGCGTCGACGGCGGCGATGGTGTCGAGCAGGAGGGCCGAGTGATCGCCCTGCTCCTCCTCGGTCCGTCCGGTTAGCTTGGCCGTATGCCTGACGCGTCGCGCCCCATCGCCGTTCTCTTCGATCTCGACGGCACGCTCATCGATTCCATCGGCCTCCTGCTCGCGTGCGTGCACCACGCCTTCTCCGACTTCCCGGGGCGTCGCCCCACCGACGAGGAGTGGGTCGCCGGGATCGGGACGCCGCTCTGGAGCCAGATGGCCGCGTATACCGAGTCCGAGGAGCAGGTGCGCGAGCTCACGCATCGCTACCGCAGCTTCCAGCGCGAGCGCCACGACGAGTTCACCACGCTCTATCCCGGGACCCTCGACGTCGTGCAGGCGCTGGCCGAGCGTGGGCACCCGATGGCCATCGTGACCAGCAAGTCGAATGAGATGATGCACCGGGCACTGGAGCACACCGGGATCGCGCGCTACATGAGCGCCGCCATCGGCGCCGACTCGTGCACCTCGCACAAGCCCGATCCCTTCCCCGTCCGGCTCGCGCTGCAGGAGCTCGACCGCGGCGCGCACGAGGCCGTCTTCGTGGGTGATTCGCCGCACGACATGAACGCCGGGAACTCCGCCGGCGTCGCCACCGTCGCCGCGCTCTGGGGGCCGTTCACGCGCGACCAGCTCCGCCCCACGAACCCCACCTTCTGGCTCGACCGTATCACCGAGCTGCCACCCGTCGTCCACCAGGTGCAGCAGCAGTAGCTCACCGAATCCCCCGCCCCGCCGCGGGGTAGAACGTGGTGTAACTTGTAGTACCCTTTTCTCCTCACGGAGCTAGCAGAGATGGGCTTTTCCCTTCCCGTCACGACCGGGCTGGTACGCACCGGCGAAGAGCGCGCGACGCTCGTGCGCCGCACCTACACGCTCGTCTTCTTCAGTATCCTCGTGACGATGGTCGGCGCGACGTACGGCATGTCGAACGTCTGGCTGATGCAGCAGGTCATTGCGCATCCGTTCCTGAGCTTTATCGCCGCCTTCGTCCCGCTCCTCGCCGCGCAGGGTGCGCGTACGACCTTCCCGCTCAACATCGCGATGGTCGTGCTGTTCACCTTCGCGATGGGCGTCTTCATCTCCCCCGAGCTGTTCTTCGTCCGACAGACGAATCCCGCGGTGATCACGCAGGCCGCCGGCCTCACCGTCGGCGCGTTCGCGATCCTGACGCTCTACGCCTTCGTCAGCCGCCGCGACTTCTCGGCTTGGGGAAGCTTCTTCATGGTCGGGTTGTGGGTCCTGATCGGGACGATGTTCCTGAACTTCTTCTTCCACAACGCCACCGCCGACCTCTGGCTCGCTGCCGGCACGGTCCTGATCTTCAGCGGCCTGCTGGTGTTCGACACGTGGCGCCTCCGCAACGTCTTCGGCCCCGAGGACTACGTCGTCGCCGCCGTCCAGATCTATCTGGACCTCCTCAACCTCTTCCTCGGCGTCCTCCGAATCCTCGGCGGCAACCGCAGAAGCTAGGGCGTAGGGAAGTGCAGAAGCAGTTGTAGTTGTAGTCGCAGTTCCTCGAGGACTGCAGCGAAGCACGAGGGGCCGGGTCGAAGGGCATCAGCGCGCAGCAAGGGCCGTTCACGGCCCGCCGCGAGCACTGCAGCCCGCTCGACCCGGCCCCTCGTGCGTAGCGA
>Ga0070714_100004231_pt1 | contig 10811 bp, 7 predicted proteins | sample LARL83metaG_FD_65450 | JGI IMG/M metagenome (GOLD analysis project Ga0070714, IMG submission 65450) | Corn, switchgrass and miscanthus rhizosphere microbial communities from Kellogg Biological Station, Michigan, USA - LAR L8-3 metaG | ecosystem: Host-associated > Plants > Roots > Rhizosphere ... | reverse complement strand
GACGGCAGCACGCCGCGCCGCGCGTAGTCCTCGACCGTCGAGCGGCGCATCGCGAGGAGCTGTGCGACCTGTTCGGAGGTCAGGATCTCGCCGAGGAGGTCGGGCGGCTCGGCGGCGCCGTCTTCCGGTGCGGTCGGCGGCCGTCTCGGAGGGCGCCGGGCGCTCATGGCCGCTGCCCTCGCGTCGCCCACCACAGCTCTTCCTGCCGGTCGGCGCTTTCGAGCAGGTAGGCCGCGACCTCGCGCAGCCCTTCGGTCGGGACCGGGTCGATCAGCAGCCGGAGGTGCAGCGGCACGCCGTCGATCCCGGTGCGCGTCGAGTCGATCAGGAGCCGGCGGCGGCGGGCGAGTACGGCGAGCGCGAGGTAGTCGCGGACGGGGTCGCAGTCGACGACGAGGACGCCGTCGCTGTTCCCGTCGATCAAGGCGAACAGGCGCAGCGTCGGCGGGCCGTCCTCGGGGATGGTGGCTCCCCATTCGACGCGGATCGCGTCGCCGCCGCGGGAGTAGCCGCCGTCGATGCCGGCGGCTGCCTGCCCGACGGTCTCGTGGGAGTCGACGAGCGGTGCGACGACCGTTGCGTACGGGTCGGTCATGGCGAGCCATCCGTGTCGGGTCAGCTCGTCGTCGAGCGGCTCGCCAGACGGGACCTGTGCGATCTCGACCCGCATCCGCTCGAACGTCCCGTGAACGCGAAGCGGATCGATCGTGAAGTACGTGGGCTGGTGCTCGTAGAGCATGGGTGGGTCTCCTTCCGTGGAGGTCAGCGGTTGCGTCGTGCGCAGGTCTGGAGCCACGCGGCGAGGTCGCGCAGCTCGTGGGCGAAGGCAAGTTCCATCCGGGGGTCATCGTGCTGCCCGTCGTCGAGGCGCTCGCGCCACACGACGAGCGCGGCGAGCTGCTCGGCGACGAACGGGTCGACAGTCGGGTCTGCCGGCAGGTGGCGCAGCTCGGCCGGGTAGCGCTCGCGCAGCGCGGCGATCGCGGCAGCGCGCGTGCTCGGCGGCAGCCATGCGGCGGCCCCGGCCGGCTCAGCCCGGCGCGCGCCCGCGCGGTGACGCGGGGCGGCGTCGAGCGCAGCGCCGGCGTCGGCGAGCGCGGCGCGCAGCAGCCGGCCGGCCACCCGCGCCTCGGGCTCTCTCCCCGCTGCCGCGAGCTGGCGCAGCGCGTCGCGCTCGCCGAGCGTGAGCGGGATTGCGATGCGCGGCGTGCGTCTCACAGCCGTCATGGCGCGATCTCCACGGCCGGTGCGGGCTCAGGCGGCGTCGGCGCCGGCGGGCGCAGGCGGGCGACGTGCAGCTCGGCGATCGGGTCGCCCGGCGCGCGGCCAGGGGCATCGAGGGGGAGGGCGAGCGAGGGTTCCTGCGCCCGTGTCTGGCCCATGCGGCGTGCCAGCGCGTCGATCCGGGCAGCGTCGTCGGGACTGTCGAGATCCTCGCGCGCGACGTGCCACTCCACGCCGTCACGAGCGCGGCTCGCCTGCACGTACGCGCTCTCGCGCGAGGTCTGCCAGCCGCCGGTGACGACGACCGCGCGGTCGACCGTCGCGCCCTGCTGGCGGTAGACGTGCCCCGCGTACGCGAGCCGCAGCGACTCGACCGAGTCACCCACCACCGGCACGTCGCGGTCAGCGCCGTCGAGCCGCACCGTGAGCGTGCCGTGCTCGGCGTCGACGCCGACGATCGTCCCGCGCACGCCGTTCTCGACGCGCGACTCGCCGGCAACCGGCATCGACGTCGTCCACGTCACCCGGTCGCCGCCGTGGAAGCGCTGCCCGTCCGCACGCTCGACGGCCTCCGGCGCCAGCTCGCCGCGCTCGCGCCGCAACGCCTGGATGCGCAGGTTCAACGTGTCGATCTCGACGTTCGACGCGTCGGACATCAGCGCGACGCGCTCGTGTCCCAGTTCGCCGGCCAGCCGGTCGTAGGCGCGCGCCGCCTGCTCGACCGCCTCGACGCGCGTGTCGGCGATGTGCAGCCGGCCGGCCGCGCGGTAGTGCGCCATCGCCGCCGCCGGGTCGCCCTCGCGCAGCTCGCGCCACGCCGCCAGCTCGCCGGGATCGGCGGCGCGGCGCACTTCGCTCAGCTCGGCCGCCGGCACCTGCTCGGCGAGCCGCTCGAACATGCCGCCGGCACCGACTGAGGGAAGCTGCCGCGCGTCGCCGATCACCACGAGCGAGCCGCCGCGCTCGTCCACCGCCCGCACCAGCTTGTCCAGCCGCTCCGTGTCGCCCATCCCCGCCTCATCCACGTAGACGGTCGTGCGCGCGTCGATCGACAGCTCGCCATGCTCGACCGCCGCGACGAACCCGTCGACCGTCCGCACGCGCCCTTCGAGCGCAGGCGCCGACTCGCCGAGGCGCTGCGCCGTCCGGCCAGCGACGGCGACGCCGTAGACCTCGCGACCGGCGGACCGCTCTGCGTGCGCGGCAGCGTTGATCACGACGCCCTTGCCGGTCCCGGCCGGACCGACGAGGACCGCAGCGCGCCCCGGCGCGGTGAGGGACTGCACCGCCGCGCGCTGCTCGACACTCAGCGGCGCGCCGAGCCGCGCCTCCACGGCCTCGACCCCGGCCTTGATCGCGCCCACGTCGACCGAGCGCGACAGGTCGCCGGCCATCGCGCCCATCCGCCGCTCGATCTCCTGCTCGGCCGCCCGCACGCGCGCGGTCGTCATGCGACCGTCGGCCAGGTCCAGCACGCGCCCGTCCTGGCGCAGCCCGTCGATCGCGCCGAGCGCCTCGCGCGGCGCGAGCCCGGCGCCGGCGGCCTGCTCGAGCGCGACCGTTCGCAGCTCGGCGGCGCCGAAGACCGCGCGCTTCGCGGTCGCGTTGCGCTCCACCCGCTCGGCCCAGCCGTCGCGGTCGACGGCAGCGGGCGCGACCTCGGCGTCGCGGGACGCCGCGAGGTCCGCGCGATCGACGCCGGCCCGCTGCCCGGTCTCCCGCCACGCGCGATCGAGCTCGGCGCGGTCACGCGGCACCTTCGCGCCGCGGGTCTGCACGGCGAGCGCACGCAGCTCGCCGCGCTCCGGCGCCCGGCCGTGCAGCGCACGGAACTCCCGACCAGCGCGCTCGACCTCCTCCGTGCGCGCGCTGAACGCCCGCTCGGTCGCGCGGTCGACGCCGCCGACCGCGAAGTAGCGGCCATCCTCGCCGGCTGGCTCGATCGCGTAGCCGCGCTGGCGCAGCTCCTCCGCGAGGTGCGCCCGGTAGAAGGCGCCGACCTCGCGCGCCGAGCGCATCACCGGCCGCGAGCGCACCGCCGCGACTGACTCGTCCTCGCGCTCGACGCTCGTGATCACGACATGACTGTGCAGCTGCGGGTCGGGCGCGCCGTCGCCGACGCCGCGCGCGGTCGTGTGCATGAACTCGGCCGCGTGCAGGTGCGCGGCGCGCGCAGGCACCGCCTCGCCGAGCGCCGGGTCGTAGCGCACGGTCAGCTCGACCGTCTCGCGCAGGTAGTCGACCGCCGCCTCGACCGCCGCATGGTGCGCGGCCTCGATCGCGGCGCGATCGTCGCCGAGCGCCCATGCGACGCTGACGCCCTTGGGCGCGGAGAAGGTCACGTCGATCCCGCCCGCGCGCGAGCCGTCCGGCCCCGCCGCCCGCAGCCAGATGGGTTCGCCCTCGCCGGGACGCCGGCCCGCCATCAGCGCACGCAGATCGTCCGGCTGCAGCTCGCCGCCCTCGACGCCCACGCGCGCCAGCGCGGCCGGGTCGCCGAGCCAGCGACCCGGCGCCTCAGCCGGCGAGCCGTCCGGCCCGAGGTAGTAGTCGCCGCGCTCCGGCGCCACCGTCTTGGCGTCGAGGTAGTCGGCGTAGCCGCGTGCGCTCGCGCTCGGGATGCTCGCGGCGGTCATCATCGCCGCGCCTTCCCCACGAGCCCCTCCCACACCGGAAGCTGGACGACCGCCGGCAGATCACGACCGTGGATCGCGATGGCCTCGCCCTCGCCGAGCATCGCGAGCTGCTCGGCCGTGACCTTCGGCCGCAGATGCTCATGGCGCGTTACGCTGTTGCGTGACCCCATCGAGTCCCGCGTGTGCGAGGTCTGCTCGACCAGCTCGTCGCCGAGCAGCGCCACCAGCTCGTCACGCGTCGCGCGATCGTGGATCGGCCCCAGTGCCAGCTTGCACAGCGCGTTCCCGAGGACCGCGTCGGCCTGCGCCCCGTAGCGGTGGCGAATTTGGGCAGCCGACTGGAAAATCAGGCACCAGCGAAGCCCCCACCCGGCGCTGACCGAGAGATACGTCGCCAGTCTCGCGAGCGGCAAGAGGTGCGCCGCCTCGTCCGCCAGCACCTTCACCAGCGGCAGCGTCCGCGGGTCGCGGACGTGCTGCGCCCGGCGCTCGCACGTCCGCAACAGCTCGCCAAGCAGCCCGCCGAAGATCGGCGCCAACAGCTCTTGATGGCCCTCCGGCGCGATCAGGTAGAGCGTGCCGCCCTCGTCCAGCAGGCGGTCCGGATCGAACCCGCGCCGATCGGCCGCCTGCACCTGCGGATGGCGATAGGCGCCGATCAGCTGCGCTGCCGACATCGTCAGCAGCGACCGCGGACGCTCGTCGAGCGCCTGCACGCCCGCCAGCGCGAGCGCCGCGTGCTCCGCGGCGTGGCCGTCGAGCAGCTCGCGCGGCACGTCGAGCGCGTCCACGCCGCCGCGCAGCCAGCCGAGCACGTCCGCCATGTGCCGGTCGCCGAGCGCCGCCGCGTGCAGCAGCGCCGGCAGCAGCGCCTCGACCGTCTCGCGGTTGTAGAAGCGGGCGCCGCCGGAGCTGTCCGACGCCGCCGCCGCGCCGGGGTCGGCGTCGAAGATCCACTGCGCCATCGCCAACGCGCCCGACCAGTCGCCGCAGCCCGTCAGCGGCGTCCAGCCGCAGCCCTGCATCCCGACCGAGCGCAGGTCGCTCATCGGCGCGTACACCCACACCGGGCCGCGCTCCGCGCGGATCGCGGCCGTCGCGGCGAGCACATCCGTCTTGTTCGAGAGCACGACCGCCGGCCCGGCGTGCTCGCCGGCCTCGCGCATGACGACGCGCGTCGTCTTGCCCGAGCGCGTCGGCGCGATCACGCACAGATGCATCTCCGGCAGTGAGCGCATGGCCACGCCGCGCAGCTCGCCGAGCGCCCAGCCGTCCCCGCCACGCGGCGCCGGCGCGCGCCGCTCGCCGGTGAGCAGCCGGGCAGCGGCGCGGTGCGAGGTCGCGCGGGCCTGGAGGTGCTGCCAGTCGCGCGGCTTCGCCCAGGACCGCGACTTCATCCCGCGCCGCGGATCGGTCGGCGACAGCCCGAGCCGCGACCGGCCGCGCCAGCGATCGACGCGCGCCATGACCGCCACCGCAAGCACCGCGACAAGCGCCACGCCCACAAGGTCGAGCGCAACCCACACCGTCGCAGGCGGCAGCACCTCGTGCCACGGCGCCCAATATCTCGGCGCCGCGAGCCGCCTCGCCGCGATCACATGCAGCGCGCCGTGGAACGCCGACCAAGAGTCCATCAGGGTCGGCCGCCCCATCAACGTCGACCACACCAGCACCGGCCACTCGACCAGCAGCACCACGACCGTCCCCAGCCCTGCGACGACGCCGATCGCCACCGCCGCCATCGTCGGATCGCTTCCCGTCTCGTTGCTTCCTTGCATTTGTGACCGCTCCTTGATCCGTCTACCTGTTCCTCACGAAACCGCCCGCTTTGTGCGAGCCGTCTTCGTCCTCTGTCCGGTGGTCGCGTTCGGGGGCGGCTCGATACCCCCCCGCATGCGACCGGGCCAGAGGAGCCACGGGTCTCGGCGGCCGCGGACGATTTCGTGCTGTTTGACGGTTGACGTGACAGGCGGCGACCCGTACCCCCCTCACTTCATCCGCGCCGTCGTGGACGCCGCCGTCCGTCCGCGTGGTGGCACCCCACCGGGGCCAGTCGTCGAGTCCTCGCCGATCTCGCCTCACACCTCATCAGCACGAGCCGGCCGAAGAAATGCCAAAACGCGTCGGCAGCGACCGTACGCGCGAGAGCACGCGCAGCCCCGCGCACGCGCGCTCACCGAGCGCAGCGCCGCAGCAGCGCTACGTGCTCACGCCAGCGTCAGCGGTCACCAGCCAGCCAGGACAGACCAGATGCACGGAGTGCGGTGGTCGCCACACGAGGCTGGCTAACCGACATCCTGGCTGCGTCCGAGAAAGCCCTTTTTCACGAGCCCGATGGACACCAGACCCGCTTCGACTCTTCGACGCTGCTCTCTATCCCGAGCTGCCTGACGAAGCTGTCTCCGAATCTCCCCCCGAGTGCCATGCGGCGCGGGATCTGCCAGCGGGAGGTAGCGGAGCGCGATCTCAAGCCCGTACTTGGTTCCCAAGGCACAAGGCAACAAGACCTCTCTGATCAGGCGTTTCCGGGCGGCATCGCTGCTCGGCGGCAGTGCCTTCCAAATCCGGAGGACATCCTCACGCCGTTGGTTATTGTCAGCGCCCTCGTAGGCATCCGTCAGGGTGTGGGCAAGCGCTTCGTCATCCTGAGCGCTCCCCCTCAGCAGGCGCATCAGCTTTACGGATGGGACGGCCTGCTTGAGTCTGGATATCAGCGCCAGGCTGACCTCAGCGGCGCCGTCAGGATCCAGTGCCGTATAGGTGATCAGCGCATCGGCCAGCTTGGACCCAGGTTCTTGATCAGCGCGCGGCTGAAGGGCAGCCACGACCTCTCTCGGCCGCTTGCCAAACGCCTCAAGCCACACCGCGAGAGCACCATCCGCTGCCGGTCCGTGCGCCTCGACAAGCGCTGCAAGCTGCTCGCCTGTGATCGGTGCTTCCGTCAGCCCATCCCTTGCGACCTGCACCGCAGCAACTTCAAGAACCAAGGTCTCCCGATCAGGCGTTGGGAGCCACGACGCAGCTGCGGCGGCGCGGGCAAGATCGACTCGCGCATCCAGCGTGACGAGCGACGCAAATGGCGGAACCCATCTCAGCAAGGTGCGCACCACAGGATCGTCTGGACCGATACTGGGCAACGGCGTTTCCAAGGTGGTGACGAACCTCGAAACCACCTGCGGAGCAAGTACCGCGAGGCTCGCTATCCCTGCGCTGGCGAAGCGGTTCGCCAGCGTCAGCATCTCGTCCTGGGCTCGCGCCGCCTCTGAGTCGCTGGCTGCGACTGCCACCAGCGGTTCCATCGCATTCTCGACTTCGGCGTCCGTCCAATCGCTCCGCCGGGCGTATCTGCCGAGAGCGTCGACCGCCTCCTCCAGCACATGGCTGTCTGATGTGATCTCGCCCGCCACAACCCTCGCCCACAACCTCGCCGACAGTTGCTTTAGCCAGCCTTGTACGGCTGCATCGGCATACACGTTGGTATCGAGGCCTGCCAGCCACGTGGCCCAGAACTGTGTCTCTCCTTGCCATGCAGCCCTCGCAACATCAGCAGCCAGGCGACGATCGTCAATGGGCGCAAGCTCTGACAGATGAGTCCACACGACATCGCTCGCATCGCTCTCGTCCAACGCGAAAAGCAGGCGCGCTGTCGCATACGCGGGGCCTCTGCGCTGATCACCGATCAGCTCGGCCAGCAGGCCAGCCAGCGCCTCTGCCGCCGGCCCTGGATCTCGCCGCTCTACAGGCTCTTCGCCATCCGTGATCGACTCATGCCGAAGCATCGGCATCAGCGCGTCCTCGACCGTTTGCAGGAGTGCGGTCAAGGCATCGCTAGGCAGGGAAATCAGGTGGCTATGGATTTCAGCGCCATCAAGCAGCTTCACGGCGACGAGATGTGCGAGACGCTCCTCATGCTCCGGCAGCAATCTCTCAGCCTGCTCCAGCACTGTGTCCGCAAGCTGCTCGTTGCTCTCCAGCTCGCCGTCCTGACTGAGGATGTTCTCGATAATGGCGCCCCCGCCACCGAGCGGTGTGCGGAGGGCCAGCAGAAAGGCTCCGGGCAAGTCTGCCGATGTAAGTTCGTAGCGCCTCATGTGCGCCGCCACCGCCTGGGCGAGTTCCCCGGCGACTGGCGCAAGGTCCAGGTCCGCCAGCTGGCTCACTGCGCTCAAGAGTGCTGACATGCAGTTCCGCGCTTCGATCCCCACATGCAAGTCTGAGTCACGCGTCACTTGCGCGAGCAGTCGGAGCGCTGCCAGACGCTCTTCGTCGTTCTCAAGTTCGCGCAAGGTGTCGACCACCACGGAACGCTGGCCGTTGACGGCGTGCTCTTCCAGCCGATCAGCGAACGTGCTGTCAAGCCCGAACATTGGCCCGGTGCTCTCCAGGTGAATGAGATCGCGCCGCGGCCCGTCTACATACTCTGTCTTCTCCAGGAAGGCCAGAAGCTGAGCCGCTTGGGCAGAGCGCACTCGTGCATGGACATCGTCCCCGTGATCTAGACGCTCGTCGCGGCTGCCTTCGGTCGGTTCAACAGGTTCCGAGATCAGCAGCTGATCGACGGGGAGGGCACCTCGGGAGTACAAATGCGCAAGTCGTCTCACGTCATCGGAGACGTGCTGAGGAAGGCCCCCCGGTCCCCGCATCTCAGCGAGCACATATTCCGGAAGGCGCGCGTCGACAGCGAGGTCCCTCGCGAACAGCGGAAACTCGCACCGAAGAGCTACGAGCTTCGCGACCTCGAGCGCACGTGTTTTGACATCAACGTCCAGAGTTCCTTCATACGCGCGACGCTCAGCGAGGCGGAACGTCGCAACGAAGTGATTGAGGAGGACTTTGATCTGCCGAGGGCTCCTCACATGGGTAGGGATCAAGACGGGCATGACCTCGTCGAGGTCAAGGACCTTCCAGATGCCACCGTGGCTCGCGACACTTTGAAGAGCAAACCGTGTCAGGCGACGAGGAAGGAGCGGCGGGAGCTGAACGTGATGCTGGAAGGTCTTGTCGAGATACTCGCTGCCCGTGCTGTAGTACGGATCGCGTGCATCCGCTGGGGTGGCTTGCTTGAGCTTGTTGCGCAGTGCTTGCTCAAGCACCTGCTGATCCGCAGCCACTATGAACACGCAGCCGTGAACATCCAGAAACGTGCGCACGGTTTCCAGCGTGGACACGACATCTTCGGAGGAACACCGATCCAGCTCGTCGATGAAGATGATCAGCCGATTGGCCTTCGCCTTCTTGACGAGCTTGCGAAACAAATGCTCGAACTCCTCCTCCCCAGAGGGTGCCGACACGGACCTTCTCACCGTGAAGGTTGTCCCCGCCAGCGTGATGAAAGCACCGAGGATCGACGCCGGCAAAGCTCCGAGGGGCAGGGCTACGGCCACGAATCGGACGAAGTTCTTCCAGGTCTCACCATCGGCGATGGCTGCCGTGGCCAGAGCAAGGAGCGCAGCGAGCGCTGCCCCCAGGAGGACAACGGCGCCAAAGACGCCAACCAGCTTTAAGGCCTTAGCCCTGGGGATCTCGACGTCCGTGTCAGTCGAATCCGCATAGAGGCCTTTGCGAAACTCGCGGCCCGGGATTCTCAGCTCTCGGGCCAGCTGAGAGATGAAGTGCCTTCGGAGCGGCGTCTCGGCGTACTTGAAGGCGTCGAACACCGCCATTCGTGAGCGACTTCCTCGCCGTTCCAACTCCTCCGCCAAGAGCCGTGCGAGCCCTGACTTTCCAGATCCCCATGGGCCATATAGGGCGACACTTGACGGCATTTCAACCGCTTCGACCAAGTCAGCGAGTTCCTCTGCGACCTCCCGATGCCCGAGCCGGTCCTGTCTTGCAGATCGAATATGCCGGTCATCGACCAGCTCATCCGCCAGGGTCCGGGTTTGAGGCGACTCTCGGTTCGGAGAGCCTGGCTTGCCGCGCGCAGCGCCCATTTCGACGCATGAACCTATCCGTTCATGCGGCGGCTCCGATCGGCCGAAACCCTGACGGACGAGCTGCTAACGCGTCGATGACCACCGCTCCGCTGCTGCCAGCGTCGCGACGATGTACTGGTTCAGCGAGACGCCCTCGCGCTCGGCCGACTCGATCAGCTTCTGGTGCAGCGAGACGGGCATGCGGACGTAAGCCTGGCCGGTTGGTCTCGCGCGGCGCGGCTGGACCGCATCTCTTCTGGCCTTTGGAGGCACGGGCGAATCCTATTCCTGGTGGAGGTCGCGCCCGCCGTCGCGCAAATGAGCAACATATACGCCGGCATATGCGCTAGCGTATTTGTCGCATAGCCGAACGTCCCGTTCGGCACCACATACAACTGGTGATAGTGGCCGGACGAGGCGGTGGGCGCCCCGCCCGGCCGAGCACCGAAGGAGTGAGCTTCGATGCCAGATCCATTGTGCCGTTTGCACGGCTTGGCTGTCGCTGCCGATACCAGCACGCGCGAGGAGGACTCGGCGCAGCGATTGATCGCGCCCGAAGATGCGCGGGCCTTTCGGAAGGCTCTCGGTCATGCCGTCCGACACGTCCGCGGAGTAGCCGGCCTGTCCCAGGAGAGCCTCGGCCACACGGCTGGTCTGCACCGCAACTACGTCGGCTCGATCGAGCGCGGCGAGATCAACCTGACGTTGCGCGTCCTGCACAAGCTGGCCTTCGGCCTGCGGGTTCCAGCCTCAGACCTGCTTGTCGTGGCAGAGCGCCTCGCCAACGGCTCGAAAGGACACGAGCGGCGCCGATGACCGAGAACAGACCATCGAAACAGTACACAGACAGTACACAGCCGACTTCCAACGACCCCAGCCGAGACAGCAGAAAAGCCCCGCTTTGCGGGGCTTTTCTGTGATCGGGGAGACAGGATTTGAACCTGCGACCGCCCGGCCCCCAGCCGGGTGCGCTACCAGACTGCGCCACTCCCCGTGGTGCTATGTGCCAGAGCGGGCGACGGGAATCGAACCCGCC
>Ga0070714_100004230_pt1 | contig 10813 bp, 10 predicted proteins | sample LARL83metaG_FD_65450 | JGI IMG/M metagenome (GOLD analysis project Ga0070714, IMG submission 65450) | Corn, switchgrass and miscanthus rhizosphere microbial communities from Kellogg Biological Station, Michigan, USA - LAR L8-3 metaG | ecosystem: Host-associated > Plants > Roots > Rhizosphere ... | reverse complement strand
TGGCGCTGGCGCTGGCCGATGACCGTGGCAGCCGTCGGCCTGGCCGTCGGCTCGATCACGGGTGTCGCGGTGAGCATGATGAGCAACGCCGCCCACCCAGCCCGGTCCGGTTCCAACGACCCGGCGTCCGGCCGGTCGCAAGGTTCCCGCTGCCCGGCACGTCCCGACCCCGGGGACCGTCCACTCGTCCCCTGCGACGACAGTCGGTTCGTTGCCGATGTCACCATTCCCGACGGGACGACCGTGCGGGCCGGCCAGGAATTCGTCAAGACCTGGGAGATCCAGAACACCGGCCTGGTGCCATGGCAAGGCCGTTTCATGCAGCGGCAGGGCGTCATGAGCGGGCAAGGGCTGTGCACCTCGGCGTCCAGGGTCCCCGTTCCCGCGACCATGCCCGGGCAGGACGCCATGATCACCGTCACCTTCACGGCCCCCAGCCTGCCGGGTTCGTGCCGGGTGGACTGGAAGATGACCGACAGGGACGGTCGGCTGTTCTTTCCCTACCTGGGCGGTCTTTACGTAACCGTCAACATCACCGGCTGACAGGGCCGGTCCGTGATCATCTTCAGGTCCGTCGCCCGGCCAGGCGGGCTTGTGCTTCTCGACGAACGCCGCGATGCCCTCCCCGCCGGTCGGTGGACACCGCGGTCCGCCGGGCGGCGTCCTCCCCGTCGAGCCGACCTCCGCCGAGATGCCCCAGCCTTACCTGATGGCCAGGTCAGCCCGGAGACGACGAACGAATGCGGGACGCCGCGCGGCAGGAAGACGAACCCGCCAGGTCCCACCTCCCACTGCCGGTCACCGCAGCTGACCTCGATGGCGCCCTCTATCAGGTAGAACGCCTCGTCCTCGCGGTCGTGCCGATGCGGCGGCGGCGCCAAACCCCACGGGGCCGCCCATTCGAGGAACGTGAAGGCGCCGTTCGTCTCGTCGCCGCCGGCCTTGACAGTCATCCAGGAACCACACGGCCGTCCCGTCCTCCGCAGACAGCGCGTAGCCCTTGGGGTCGAAGCTCATGCCCGGTGGCAGGACTGGGCGGAGCCGGGCAGGGCCGGTGCTGCGAGCACGCCCAGCGCGGAGCCTCCCGCACCGCAGAACGCGCCCCATCCGGTGAACAGACACTGGCCCCAGCGGCCAAGCCGCTGGGCGGTGAGCAGGCCACGGCGCGGGTGTCGGGTGGCCATTTCCGCACCGCGACACCGGTCATCCGCCGCTACATCAGGGTTCCCTCCGGCTGCGGCGGGCCCGCAGCCCGTGCTTGTAGTGCACGGCCTGCTTGGTCACCCCCAGCCGCAGGGCGATGTCCCGCCAGGACCAGCCCTGCTGGCGCGCCCGGTCGACCTGGAGTTCTTCCAGCACCTCCACCAGCTGCCGCAACGCTACCACGGCAGTCAGCCCGGTCTCGGGATCAGTGCCCGCTGCCGCGTCCATGAGCCGCCTGCCCTCTGCGAGGTCTCCAGCCACGCCGTCAAAATAGCTTGACGGCTCGCGTACCGTCAAGCAATTTTGACGATCGGTATCGGTCTTCTCGGGCCGCTGCCGGATCGCGGCGCGCACGGTCCGGACGGCGGCGGGTCGGCAGGTACGCGTACGGCCGAGAATGCCGGTATGGACGTCGGCGAGATGCTCTATGCGGTCAATACCGAACTTGGCGGGCGCTGGCAGGTTGAGCGCCGGCTGGCTGGTGGCTGGAACGAAGGCGCTTACCTGCTGCGCCGGGCCGGCGGGTCCAGAGCGGTCCTGAAATGGCGGGCGAGTGAGCCGGAGCGGCTGCTCGGGGCGCGGGAGCGGGTGGAGCTGGCCCGCGCCCGCGGCTGGCCTGCTCCGGCCTGGCTGGCCACAGGCCGGGCGCCGGGGGACGTGGCCTGGGTGGTGCAGGAGTTCATCGACGGCCGGTCGCCGCCGCGGCTGGACGATTGTGTCGCGGAACAGATGACCGGGATCCTCGGCCTGCAGGCGGGCTTGTTTCCCGGCGCCGCCGGCGGATGGGGGCAGTGGGCGGCCGGGGTGGTGTTCGAGGACTGGGACGGCCTGCGGGACCGGGTCAGGTCCGGCATTCCCGGGGGGCGGCGGATCGTGGCAGCCGTCGACGCCATCGCCGGGGCCTGCCCGCCCGGGCCGCTGTCCAGCTGCGACCTGGTCCACGGAAACTTCAACCTGGCCAACACCATCGCCACCGCGGGCCAGCTCTGGGTGATCGACGTGGAGAGCCTGGGCCCCGGGCCGCGTGCCTACGACCTGGCCGAGGCGCTGCTGGTCGGCACCGGGGAGGGCCACCTCACCGAGTCCGCCGCGGTCAGGCTGTGGGCCTGCGCTGACGGGCTGGACCGGCGGGAGTTCGCGATCTGCGCCGGCTCGGTCGCCCTGACAATGGCCGATGCGTTCGTCCGCCACGGCCGGGCCGGCGAAGCAGCCGATGTCGTCCCGGGAGTGACGCGGACCCTGGAGCAGGCCCTGGCCAGTGCCTGACCATGGGCCGCCCAGGGCCTGGAGGACTACCTCGTCGTCCGGGCGCCGGCCGGCCAGCCGGTCGCCAAGCGGCAGGGGGCAGCGGCTCCTGGCCGGGCGTTATGATGACGATGCGCGTTGAGGGCGCGCCCGGGTCCGCGGGAAGGACTGAGTCCGCCTCGGCAGCACGTCTTCTGCCATGTGAGTGTCGTCTTCTCGGCGCCCCAGTCGCGGACCATGAGGCGCTGGCGAGGAGATGACATGCCTCCTGAGGCGCTTCCGTCGCGGCCCAGCCTGGATCAGCTCCGCCGCCGGGCCAAGGAACTGCGCGACGCCGCGCGGTCCGGGGACCCGGCCGCGCTGAGCCGGATCACCGCCCACACGCCCCTGGCCGCTCCCAGGACGGTGACGCTGGCCACGGCCCAGCTGGCGATCGCCCGCGAGCACGGGTACCCGAGCTGGCCGCAGCTGGCAACCGAGGTCCGGGCCCGCACCACCGAACTGGGGCAGCAGGTGGATGAGTTCCTGGTCGCCAGCGTCCGGGACTGGACCGGGCGGGCGGCCCGGATGCTGGCCCGGGACCCGTGGATCGCGGGTCACGACTTCCGCACCGCGGTGGTCCTGGGCGAGGCCGCCCGGGTACGCGAGCTACTGGCCCGCGATCCGGGGCTGGCCACCCGGACTGATGAGCGGACCGGGTGGACCGCGTTGCATCTGGCGTGCGCCTCCCGGTGGCACCGGCTGGACGCGGCCCGGGCGGGCGGGCTGACCGAGGTCGCGCGGCTGCTGCTCACCGCGGGCGCCGATCCCGCCGCCCGCCCGGACGGGGAGGGCCGCCAGTGGTCGCCGCTGCTGTGCGCGGTCGCAGGCGAAGCGAATCCGGCCATCACCCGGCTGCTGGTGGAGCACGGCGCCCGGCCCGATGATCATGTGCTGTACCTGGCGGCGTTCGAGACCGGTCACGAATGCCTGCGGCTGCTGCTGCCGTTCGCGCCGGACATCGCCGCCACCACCGCGCTGTCCGCACCGATTAGCACCGGCGACGTCGCAGGCGTCCGGCTGCTGCTTGACGCCGGCGCCGACCCCAACCACCTGCTGGACGCCGACCTGCTCGGCGAATCGAACGAGCAGGAGCCGCCGGTCACGCCGCTGTCCGCGGCGGTCGAAACGCAAGCCGGGCCGGAACTGACCGGGCTGCTGCTGGAGTACGGCGCGGCCCCCGACGTGCCGGGCGCGGACGGCCGCACCCCCTACCAGCAGGCCGTCCGCACCGGACAGGACCAGGTCGCGGACCTGCTTGCGCGGCACGGCGCCAGCACGGAGCTGTCTTCGGCCGATGAGTTCCTGGGCGCCTGCCGCCGCGCCGACCGCGCCGCTGCCGAGGACATTCTCGCCGCCGGCCCGGACTTGGCCGGCCGGCTCACCGCCGAGGATCACCGGGTCCTGACCGACGCCGCCGACCACGGCCACACCGAGGCGGTCCGGGTCATGCTCGACCTAGGGTTCTCACCCGGCGTCCGGTCCGAGCAGGACGACGGGGCCACCGCGCTGCACCTCGCGGCCGCGGCCGGCAGCGCGGGGACCGTGCGGCTGCTGCTGGACCGCGGCGCCGATATCGAGGCCCGGGACACCACGTGGGACAGCACCCCGCTGGGATGGGCCATCGTGGGCAGCGGCATGCGGCTCGGCCACGCCCCGGACCCCGACTGGGCCGCCACCGTCAGCGTCCTGTTCGACGCCGGCGCCTCCACCGCCGGGATCGTGCTGTCCCCCGACGACCCCAAACCGCCCAGCCCGGAGGTCGCCGCCCTGCTGCGCACACGCGGGATCCCCGCTGAGGAGGCCGACGGCACGACGGGCCGCTAAGCCGGCCGGCGAATCCTCAGGCACGCGCGCGTCGTGCCGCGGCCGCACCGCAGGAAACCGTTCAGGGCGCGCACCGTTCCTGTGACGGCCGTCCCTTACGGGATCCGCGGGCGCGCCGTCCCGGGCGGTGCCACCCAGTACTGGCGGCCGCCCGCGCTCACCTCCTGGCGGAAAACGCGTCCGGCCTTGCCCGGAGTGGCCACGACCCGTCCGTCGCGGATGACGATCCAGCGCCCGGCGTGTCGTTCGGTCCTGGCCACGATGTCAGGCTCCAGCTCCCGGCGCCTGTCATCGGACTCCCAGCGCTCACGAAGCCCGCGGATCCAGTCCGCCGCCCACTCCCGCTGGTTGGCGCTCTTGTCGGATACGGCCACCGCCGCGACCAGGTCGACCGCCCACTGCTGGTCGGAGAAGTGCAGCGTGACCACGTGGACGACCATCGACCGGACCAGGATGCTCGGATCGCCGATGGCGCGCTCGAAGACCGGCCGTACGTCGACGGCACACCCGTTCGGCTTGCAATTCTCGCAGGTCAGCGTGTGTACGGCCTTACGCCGGACCTGCGGGTGCCCGTCATCGAGGGCATGAGTCAGCGCCGCCGCCGACTCCGGGGTGAGGTCGACCCGGTCCAGCAGCTGGGCGCAGGTCCGGCGCACCCGCCAGCTTTCATGCCGGAGCCCTTCGGTAGCCGCGGCGCGGCGTTCGGGCGCCGCGAGCCGCGCGAGGTGGTCGCGGCTCGCCGCCGCGAGGCTGGTGTCGGCGAGCTGCCCCAGGAGGCTGCGCGTGCGGTCGCTGACGCCCCGGTCGCCCGCGTCGCGCTGAGCGACCAGCGCGGCTCGCGCCTCGGTGTAGCGCTCGCCGGTGTCCTGCATCCGTTCGCGCACCAGGCGCTTGAAGTCGTGATCTTTGGCCATGACGGCTCCCGCGGCGTGACGCATCCCCCAGCAACGCGGCACCGCTGGTCCGCCGGTATGCCTGGCCCGGAAGTGTTCCTTCCTTCGCACCGCCTCCGGAGCTGGGGTCCGCTGGGGAGGTGCTCGGCGTCGGGCCGCGCCAGCACCGACGTTACGCCGTTCGGCGACACCCTCACCACATGATTTCTGGCGGGCCGAAGCCGCTCCCGGTGCGGGCTGCGGCTCTTGCCGGGTTCATGTTGGCTGGCTACCGTTGGGCTGAGCCGCCAGTCGAAGGGATACGGCTGTTAGAACCTAGCCGCCCCAGGTAAGGCGAGCCGGTCACGGCGTGGCCCTCGCCCGGTTTGGCGTGCCCTTCTGATCACGGCTGTCGCTCCGCTCCGGCGCGCCGGTATCTCGTATCTGCGGCCACCCGCCCGTGCTCCGTGCGCCCGCGTCCGCACCGTCAGGCACATCAGCGGAACGAGCATGGAGGCGAGTTAGCGTGGACAAGTACGAGCTGGTCGAGCGGTACGAGGCGCTCGGCGACGAGGACGACTTCCTGGCGGCCAGGCGGCTGTTCGAACAGGACCTTACCGGGCAGTCCAGTGCACTGGACCGCCGCCAGTACGGCTACCTGCTCGAATGTCACGGGCGCCGCACGCTGCGGAGGGCGGTGGATCAGTACGAGCAGGCGATGTCGCTCGACCCGGACCAGGACAAGGTTCAGTACCAGTGGATGCACGCCAAGGCCGCGCTGGGCGAGCCGGAAGACGCGGTCACCCGCTACCGCGACCGGGTAGCCGGCTCGCCGGGGGACGTGCGCTGGCTGCGCTTGCTTTCCGGCGCCTACCTGCAGGCACGCGACTTCGGCGCGGCGGCCGAAGTGATCGGCACCGGGCTCGGCCTGTCACCCGGCGACCCGAAGCTGACCTACGACCGCGGGGAGGTCAAGGCCGCCCAGGGCGACCCGGAGGGAGCACTCGCCGACTGGCGCCGCGCGCACGAGCTCGATCCGGAAGACTTCGGCCCGGTGTACATGAGCGCCTTCCTGCTCGAGCAGGAAGGCAGGCTGGCCGAGGCGGCCGCGGCGTGGCGCCACATCCTGGAGTACGCCGAAGCGCACGGCTGGGAACTGACGGCCATGTGGCCGAGGCAGATGCTTGAGCGCCTGGAGAAGCTGCTCGAAGAGCGCCAGCACCCCGGCCGCTGAAGCCCGGCGGGTAATACCGCAGCCTCGCCGGGGTCAGATAAGCGCCGCGGAGGGCAGGCGTTGGGCCGACCAGCCGGGTCCGGCGTCAGCCGGGTGCCGTGACCACCGGTCCCAGCGGGGCCGGGAGCGCGGCGAGTTCGCGCAGCCGCCGGGGCGGGAAGTCGGTCCACTGGCCGTGCGGGTCGCGGGCGGCATGCAGGTGACGGTCGAGGAAGCGCTGCCAGCGCCGCAGTCCGTCGACGGCGGTGCCGACGTCCAGTTGCCCCGCTTCGATCGCGTCGGCGAACTCGTCGAGGTCGAGCAGGCGCTGGTGGCGCCCGTCGACCGGGACCAGGACGTCGATGTACAAGTCCCTGACGACGATCGATCCCGGCCCGGCCGTGACGTGGACGAGGTCGACATACCACGTATCCGGGCCGCTCTTGGCGCGGTCGGTGCCGCGCGTGGATCGCCACGCCGGAACCGACAGGCTCACTCCCAGGTCGAGCAGCACGAACACCCGCTCCAGGAGCGTGCGGCCGGGCCTCGGCTCGAAGCTGCCGGGAAGCCGGAACTCGTACGCCACCGTGTCATCCGCGCGTACTCCCGGTAGCGGCCCCAGCAGCGGGACCGGATCCCCGTGACGGCCCCGCCATACCTCAATCTGCTTCACGATTCTCCTCCGGGCCGGGTCCTGGACGCAGGCGTATCCTGTCCGCATGCGCCCGATTTGAATGTGCTGACCTAGCGCCGCTAGCCGTGCCCAGCGCCCGGTGGCGTGTGCCCGGGCTCCTCCGGCCGGACGGTCTTTCACACCGTCCCGGCAGTTGTCTTCAGGAGGAACCCGATGCTCACCACCGGTCAGGTCGACCACTTCAGCACCTTCGGCTTCACCGTACTGCGCGGCTATATCGCCAATGGTGTCACCGCGCTGCGCGCCGAGGCCGGCGCCGCGATCCGCGACGCCTACGCCGCTACCTACGATGAGCGCGTCGTCGACGGGATCAGCGGCCATTACCTGCCCATGGCGTCCCGGCTGACCCCGGTCAGCACGTCGCTGGTGTGCGATGACCCGCGCCTCATCGACGCCGCGGAGCAGCTGCTCGGCGGCCCGGTCATCCCCGAATGCCCCGAAGGGATCTTGTACTTCTTCGAAGCGGGGTGGCATACCGATGACGGGATCGGCGTGCACGGCGTCAAGTTCGCCGTCTACTTCGATGACCTGACCGGGAATACCGGGGCGCTGCGGCTGGTGCCCGGCTCGCACCATCCGGAGCAGAACGCCCGGCTGGCTGCCTACCACCGCCGCCGCGGGCCGGTCCGCGGCGAGACGGAGGCCGCCGCCTGCCAGGCCAGCTTCCCCGGATTCATCGCGGACACGTCACCGGGTGATGTGATCGCCTTCGACCTGCATACCTGGCACGCGAGTTTCGGCGGCCGGGACCGGCTGGCCTGGACGGTGGTCTACCAGCGCTGCCCGGAGACCGGTTCGGAACGCGAACGGACGCTGCGGTCGGTGCACGATAGCTTCGAGCAGGCGTTCCGCGGCTTCGACCGCACCCGGTACCCCGTCTGGCGGGACTGGCTCGTCGGTGCCGCCGCGCATCCGCGCCGGGCCGGGGTGATCGAGCGGATGCGGCAGGCCGGGGTCCTGGACCTGCCCGGTGCCCGGGACGGCTGGTGACCGGGCGCGAGCCTGCCGGGCCCGGCCCGGCAGGCCGGTCACCCGCGCACGGGTTCTGCGACGACGAGGAGACCCGGCGGCTGCTGCGCTCCCGCCCGCCGCGGCAGGCGCTGGCCTGGGCGGCCGCCCGGCTGGGCGGCCCGGTGGTCTCGGCCCGGGCCCTGCGCGGCGGGATGTCCTCGGCCGTGCACCTTCTTACCGTCGCCGACGGCGCCGGGCGGCGCCGTCGGGCGGTGCTGCGCCGCTACGTGCGGCCCGAACTCAACGCGGCAGAACCCGACATCGCCGAGCGCGAGGCACGGGCGCTTCGCGCCGCAGGGGCCGCGGACGTGCCCACGCCCGCGCTGCTCGCGGTCGACCCCGCCGGGACGGAGGCCGGGGTGCCGGCCGTGCTGATGTCCCGGCTGCCCGGCCGGGTGGACTGGTGGCCATCGGACACCGGCCGCTGGGTGCGCCGCCTGGCCGGGGTGCTGCCCGCCATCCATGCCGCCCCGCTGCCGCCCGCCGGGCTGATCGGGCCGTTCGCCCCCGACCTCCCGGCCAGCTACCAGCCGCCTCCATGGGCGCGCTACCCCCGGATCTGGGACCGGGCGACGGCGATCAGCCGCGGGCCCGCGCCCGTCCTGCCGCAGGTGCTGGTGCACCGCGACTTTCACCCCGGCAACGTGCTGTGGCGGCGCGGCATGATCTCCGGGGTGGTCGACTGGCAGGCCGCGTGCACCGGCCCGGCGGTGATCGACGTGGCGCACTGCCGGGTGAACCTGCTGGCCTTCGGCACCGGCGCGGCCGAGCGGTTCACCGCCTGGTGGCAGCATGCGACCGGTGCCGCCTACCACCCGTGGGCCGACGTGGTCACCATCACCGGCTTCCTGGACGACCTGCGTGCGGACTGGGGATCCGAACGGCTCCTGGTCGAGGACATGCTCGCCCGCGCCGTCGCGGAACTCGGCGGGACCAGCCGGTGACCGGACCAGACGTGGTTCTGCGCACCCCACACCTGCGAGATCAGGAGGACATGCAGTCGAGCTCAGTCCGCAGCCGGATCGGATCGACGTGATATGCCTGCAGCAGCGCGCTAGCCGGATTGACCGGCCCGATGGTCCAGCCGAGCTGGGTCAGGTGCCTGCGCCCGCGCCGCCCTAGCTGAGCACCGTACGGATCCTCCAGATCCCGCAGAACGCCGTGGAGCAGGTGCTCGGGTGTCACGGCGGCCGCCTCCCGGCTCTCGGCATGGCAGCTGGCCAGGTACATGGCGCGCTTGGCGAAGAACGGCGGGCCGCATAGCGGCGTGCGGCGCCGTCCGCCGCCGCGCCACCACGGCCGCCGGCTGGCCCGCCAGACCGCGGCCCCGACCGCGTCCGCGCCGAACGCGGCCACCAGACGCTGGCGCACCGCCTCTACGTCGATCCCCACGGCCCGCAGCGCGCCGGCGTCATCGGCGCGCGAGCGGGGCATCAGCCCGGCCGCGGACAGCCGCTGCAGCTCGGCGCGGGCGCTGGCCAGATCCAGGCCGTGTCCCCGTAGCAGCGACGCCGCCGCACTGGCCTGCTGCCGGAGCAGGCCAAGGAGCACGTGCTCGTCCCCGATGTACCCGTGGCCGAGTTGCTCGGACTCCGCCAGGGCCAGCCTCATGACCTCGCGCGCCGTTGCCGACAGCCGGTCCTGCACAACCGCTCACCGCCCCCCGCGAGCGAATCCGGCCTCGGGATCAGGACCTGCGGCAGTCTCGGCCAACCGCCCGCCTTCCCCAGCTCGACACCCATGCCGTCAAACTAGCTTGACGGCTCAGCAGCCGTCAAGAAGTTTTGACGACTGCGGCCGGCACCTAGCCTGCGACGAGATCCGGCGCCTTGGACTGCCTGGTACAGTCCGCGGTTAGCATGGGCGCATGCCGGGTGAGCCGATGACCAGGCGCGGGCGCGCCAGCCGGGAGCGGATCGTGGAGCGGGCCGCGGAGCTGTTCGCCGAGCGGGGGATCGCGGCCACCAGCGTCGATGAGGTGCTGGCGGCCGCAGGGGCGGGCAAAGGCCAGTTCTACCACTATTTCCGCGGCCGGGACGAGCTGGCGGCGGCGGCGGTCGGGTTCCGTTGCGCGCAGGTGGTGACCGGGCTGGCCCAGGCCCTCGGCGATGTGTCGTCGCTGACCGGACTGGAGCAGGCGCTGGCCGGGTTCATGACCGGGTTCGAGCAGTCGGGCATGCCGGGGTGCCCGATCGGGACGCTGGCGACCGAGGTCGCCGGGCGCAACGAGGAGGCGCGGGTGCGGGCCGCTGCGGGGTTCGACGCCTGGGAACGGCTGCTGGCTGACGCGCTGGAGCGGATGCGCCAGGGCGGGGAACTGCGCGCCGACGCCGATCCCGCGGTGCTGGCCACGGGGCTGCTGGCCAGCATCGAGGGCGGGATGGTGCTCAGCCAGGCCCGCCAGGACATGGATTCGCTGCGGGTGGCGGTGGAGGCGGGGCTCGCGCAGGTGCGGGCGCACCTCAGCTAACTCTGTACTAAATCGTCCACTTGCTGCTAGCCTCAGGACTGTACCAACCCGTCCAATCCTGGAGGCTGTCCTCGTGCCCGCCCCATCCGGTTCGCTGCTGGCCACCCGCCGCGGCAGGCTGCTGCTGCTCCTGCTGTGCGCGGTGCAGTTCCTCGACGTCGTCGATTCTTCGATCATGAACGTCGCCCTGCCGTCGATCCGCCGCGACCTGGGCTTCTCGGCGCAGGACCTGCAGTGGG
>Ga0070714_100004229_pt1 | contig 10814 bp, 9 predicted proteins | sample LARL83metaG_FD_65450 | JGI IMG/M metagenome (GOLD analysis project Ga0070714, IMG submission 65450) | Corn, switchgrass and miscanthus rhizosphere microbial communities from Kellogg Biological Station, Michigan, USA - LAR L8-3 metaG | ecosystem: Host-associated > Plants > Roots > Rhizosphere ... | reverse complement strand
ATCGCGCCTGGTTGCGGGACCTGAAATATATGCGGATGGTGACGAGCTTTTCCATTGTCCACGCCACGCTCGACGGCCCGCAACGGTGGGGTTACGTGTTTGATAAACTCGCGGCGGCAGCCAGCTTCACCTACCAGAACACAGCGGTTTGCTTTTTTGGGCACACGCACGTGCCGGTGGCGTTCATGCGCGACACGGTGGTGCGCGGCGGCACCTATTCCAAATTCAAGGTCGAGCCCGGCAAAAAATATTTCGTCAACGTGGGAGCCGTGGGGCAGCCGCGGGACAACAATCCCAAGGCGGCGTACGTGGTTTACGACATGAACGAAGGCACGATCGAGTTGCGCCGGCTGGATTACGATATTGCCACGGCGCAAAAGAAGATTCTGGAGGCAGGCCTGCCCGAACGCCTCGCGGAACGGCTGGCGTACGGGAGGTAGAGGCCGGACGGCGGAAGGGCGGCCGCGCTTTGGCGATTTGAAAATGCAAAATCTCATTTTGGTTTTGCCATAACTCCGTTTTGTTCGTTTCCTTCTGTTCAATTACATTGTCCCGCCTTGAAAATTCTCATCCTTAAACCCAGCTCGCTTGGGGACGTGGTGCAGGCCATGCCGGTGTTGCGGTTGTTAAAGCTTCATTGGCCGGAGAGCCAGATTTTTTGGTGGATCGATGCCGGGCTGGCGCCGTTGCTGGAGGGTGATCCGGATCTGGCGGGCATCGTGCGCTTTGAACGGCGTCGCTGGAGCCGGCCGGAGAACTGGCCGGAAGTCTGGCACAGCGTGCGCTGGATGCGGCGGCAATCCTTCGACCTGGTGATTGATTTGCAATGCCTGTTTCGCAGCGGAATGTTCGCCTGGCTGGCAAATGGGAAATCCCTGATCGGTCTCGATGAAGCGCGGGAAGGCGCGCGCGGTTTTTACGATACGGCGGTGCGACGCGACTCGTTTTACACGCACGCGGCGGATTGGTACCTGGCGGTGTTGAAGACGCTGAATGTGCCGGTGCATGGGAATTTCGTGTGGCTCCCGGAGCGCCGCGCGGTTTCCGCGGAACTGAAACGCAAATGGGCGACAGATTCGGCTCGCTGGATCGTGATTCAACCGGGCGCGCGCTGGTTGAACAAGCGCTGGCCGGTGGAGAATTTTGCGGAACTGGTTCGCCAGCTCGCCGCAGTGCGGCCGGAGGTTCGCTTTGCGATCCTGGGCAGCCGGGACGACCAGGAGGCGGGGGCAATTATTTCGCGAGCGGAGCCGGAACGCTGCCTGGACCTGACCGGAAAAATTTCGCTGGCGGAAATGGTGGAATGGATTCGCCTGGGCGAATTGATGATTTCCAATGATACCGGGCCGATGCACGTGGCGGCGGCGCTCGGCAAACCCGTGGTGGCGATTTTCGGGCCCACCGAACCGCGGCGCACGGGCCCGTACCGGCAATTGCAAAATGTCGTGCGGATTGATTTGCCGTGCGCCCCTTGTCTCAAATCGCATTGTTCCTATTCGAAACCGATGGAGTGCCTGCGGGGCATCGCGCCGGAGACGGTTTTTGGACGAGTGATGCAGCTCCTCGCGGCTCGATAGATTCCAGCGAAAGCGCCGTCGCCGCTGCGCTCGGCTGGCGCACTCCAAACTGTTCCCAGAAAAAAACCGCGCTGGTTGAATAACTTCTTGCGTCGTTCCGTCAGACTACAAGTTTTGCGGCTTGCCACTTCGGCGGGCGCGCCTAAAGTAGTCTGTGTGAAAAATGGCCCATTAATTTTTTGTGCGCTGCTGCTTGTCTCCGTGGTTCGCTTGTCCGCGCAAGTGACCGTGGAGGTATTGACGGATCAGGACGAATTTTTGCCGGGCGAGGCAATTCCGGTGGTGACGCGGATCACGAATCGGTCGGGCCAGACCCTGACGTTCGGGCGGGACCAGGGCTGGTTGAAATTCTCCATCCAAGCGCACGATGGGTACGTGGCGATGAACGGCGAACCGCCGGTGACTGGCGAATTTACGCTGCAATCTTCCGAGCGTGCCAATGTGCGGGTGAACATCGCGCCGTATTTTCAATTGACGAAGACGGGGCATTACCTGGTTACGGCGGCGGTCACCGTGCCGGAGTGGAAGCGGCAGATCAGCAGCGACCCGAAGGCGTTTGACGTCATCCAGGGCGCGCGGCTTTGGGAACAGGAATTCGGCGTGCCGAAAGCGCCGGGAGACACGAACGCCGTGCCGGAGATGCGGCGCTACGCGTTGCAACAGGCCAATTATCTTCGCAGCCGCATCATCCTCTATGTGCAAGTGACGGACACGGCGGGAAAAATTAACAAGATCTTGCCGGTCGGGCCGATGATTTCATTTGGGCAACCGGAACCGCAGGTGGATAAGATGAGCAATTTGCACGTGCTCTATCAAAACGGCCCGCGCACGTTCAGTTATGTCGTGGTGAATCCGGACGGCGAACTGATCAAGCGGCAGACTTACGATTTTACGACGCGTCCGCGGATAATGGCCGACGCGGAAGGCAATTTAACAGTGGTGGGGGGAACGCGGCGAATCACTCACGATGATGTCCCGCCGCCAAAATCATCCGCAGGCAATGATGTGTCCGGGCCGACGAATCCTTAACTTATTGCGTCATGCTTTTCCGGTAGCGGTCTTCCTGGCCTGCGCCGTCCCGGCTCTTTCCCGGGCGGAGAACGTCATTTTGTATCTTAAGAGCGGGGATAAAATCACCGGCTACGTGGTCTCCGAATACACGAACCGGCTGGTGCTTTCCAACAGCTGGGTGAAGGAGCTTTCCGTGCCGCTTACGGAAATCGCGCGCCGGGAAATCACGTTCGCTCCCGGCAGCAACCAGTTGGCGGGCGTGACCAACCACGTGCCCGTCGCCACGAACCTGGTCGGCAAATTAAAGGCGCAAATGGCGCCGCCCGCTCCGCCCACCTTATTCAAACATTGGAAGGGCACGGCGGAGGTCGGGCTGGATTTGATTTACAACACTTCCGACCAGCAGACGTATCATGGGAAGTTCACTTTGTCTTACGAGTTGCCTTATCGATCCGATCCGAAAAAGTTTTTCCGAAACACGATCGATTACAGCGTGGAGTACGGGAAAATCGAACAGACGGTCAACGGCGTGAGGCAAACCGTGGCGTCAGCGGACAAAATGGGCGGAAGCGACAAGACATCCTTCGACATTACCCATTATTGGTATGCCTATAATATCGCTGGCGCCGGCAATGACCGCATTCAAAAAATCGCGGTGCGGGGCGAAGAAGGTCCCGGCTTGGGTTATCATCTGATCACGCGCACGAACCTGACGGTGAACCTCGAAAGCGGCGTGGATTATCAAATTCAATACAACACCGATGACACGCACAGCCGCGATTTGTTCTTTCGTGAGGCCGAGGACTTCACCTGGAAGATTTCGGATCGAACGACCTTGACGGAAAAGGCGGAATTTTTCCCTCGTATCAACGGTCGCGAATACCGGCTGCGGGCGGAGTCGACGCTCTCCTACAGTTTGTGGCGTTACGTCTATTTGAACTTCACGGTGCGCGATTCGCACGACACCACGCCCGTCGCCGATGCCAAGGCGAACGAATTGGAAATCCATTCCGCCCTGGGCGTGAAGTTTTAAGCTACTGCAGGAGGTCGTCCAGCGAGGTGACGCGCGGTTGCATGGTTTTGAGCATGCCCTGCACCTTGATGGTCGCGGTGTCTTCGGTTTCGCCGGGGAATGTTTTCATTAAAAAGGTCACGGCCGCTATGGCATCCCCGTTGCGGTCGCGCAAGGGAACCGTGAGGAAAACGGTGCCCGCCTTTTTGTTTTTGCCGAAATAACTTTTCCCATTTTGAATGACATCCCGCTCCACTTTGCCGCCCGGCTGGTTGACGTCCTTGGCGTCTTTGCTGGCGACGACCACGGGATCATGGCTGCCGGGGCGCACGGCAAAAATCTTCAATCCTTCCAGCTTGGGAAAGGCTTTTAGAGTGTCGGAGACGAGGCTTTCAGCCAGGGTTTCGCGCGGGGTATAGGTCAGTTTTGCATCGGTGAAATAGCTGACGGAATCGGATTTGGTCCAAAAGCCCACCTTTCCGCTGTTGAACGAGCTGTCGGTGATCATCGGAATGATTTCCTTGTCGTCGAAGAGGCAGTGGATGTGATTGCCCTCGCACCTCACGGAAATTTCATGCCATTCATCCCGGGCGATGTCGATCTGGGGGCCGATTAATTTCTCGGAGCGCATTCCGTTCACGACTTTGAAGAACCAAAAGTGCCGGTCAAGGACACTGGCCATGAGCACGTAATAATTTTTTGGATCCTGATAGCGAAACACGATCCCACCCATCTGCGCCATGGCGCCGCCGACGATTTTGACCCGCGTCTGAAAGGTGAAATCGTCGTAGGAGTCGTCGTTGAGCACGAGCAGCGGGAAGTGTTGATCGGCGGCGTAACGCGCGAGCTGCGCGACCACCGCGTGGCGGGTCATGGCGGGAGCATTCGCGTCGCGCGCGGGCATGGCGGAAGGCGTCTCGTCCAAAAGGATTTTCCATTCGCCGGGCTTGCCCATGCCGCTGACGGTGCTGAGGAAATTCGAAGGCGTCTGATCGACCGGATATTCGCCAAAACTGAAATCGCGTTCAGCGCCGGAAGCCGCCAGCGCGAGCAACGCGGCGGCCAGAAGAATACAATATCGCATCGCCGCGAAGCGTAACAAAAAAGAGCCGGGGCACAAGGATTTGCCCCGGCTCTTTGATTAAACTGTAGTCGCCCTCTCCCCGGCCCTCTCCCATCCGATGGGAGAGGGAGAAGTTGGCGGCGCTTCCGGCCCGCTTACGGCTTCCAAATCATGTCGGCGACGGTTTTGCCGGCCGGAATGAAAGGCAGCACGTGCGAGGTGTAGGGCACGATGACGTCGAGCACGTAGGGCTCTTTCGCGTCGAGCATCCGCTGGATCGCCGGGCGCAAATCCTTTTTGAACATGACGCGTTCGCATTTCACATTGAAGGAATTGCACACGCGGACGTAATCGGGATAAATCTGCGCGCGATCGTCGGGATTGCCGAGATAGGTGTGGCCGCGATTGCCTTCGTAAAACTTATCTTCCCATTGCACCACCATGCCGAGATGCTGGTTGTTCAGGATGATGGCCTTGGCGGCGATTTTTTCCACGTGCGCGGTGGCGAGTTCCTGGATGTTCATCAGGAACGAGCCGTCGCCGTCGATATCCACCACTTCCTTGTCAGGCAGCGCGACCTTGATGCCGAGCGCGGCCGGATAACCAAAGCCCATGGAGCCCAGGCCGCCGCTGGTAATGAATTGGCGCGGGTATTTATATTTATACCATTGCCCGGCCCACATCTGGTGCTGGCCCACGCCAGTGGTGATGTAAGCCTCGCCCTTGGTCAATTCATAGAGCGCTTCCACGACCATCTGCTGGAGAATGATCTGGTCCTCGTGGCCCTTGAGGTGATCCTTCATGTGGTCGCTGTTGGCGATTTCATGGGTCACGTCGTAGGCGAACGGGGCCTTCTTTTTCCAGGCGTCAATCTGTTCGAGCCAGGGCTCGTGTTTTTTATCGAGCGGACGCTTGGCAATCATCGCGTTGAGGCGCGCGAGGGTGTCTTTGATGTCGCCCACCACCGGCAAATGCACGCGGCGGTTCTTGTTCAACTCGGAAGCGTCGATGTCCACGTGGACGATGGTGCCGGTTTTGCAGAATTCCTCGAACTTGCCGGTGACGCGGTCGTCGAAACGCACGCCAAAGGCGAGGAGCAAATCCGCGCCGTCTTTCATCTTCACCATTGGATCGTTGAAACTTTTGCGCTGCTCGTATTCGCCGTTCACGGCCCAGTTCGCAAAGGCCGCGCCGTGCATGCCCAGCCAGCGCAAGGAGAGCGGATGCGTCTCGGGAAAACCGCCAATGCCCATGATCGTGGTGGTCACCGGAATGTTGGTGGCTTCGGCGAATTTTTTGAGTTCCTCCGCCGCGCCGCTGCTGATGATGCCGCCGCCGGCATAAATGACCGGGCGCTCGGCCTTCTCGATCATCCCCATGATCTCGTTGAGCGCGAGGTCGTCGGCGCGCAAATCCGGCTGCGAGTAGCCGCGCAAGTTCTTCTTGATCTGCTCCATGGTCGGCCACACGGGCTGCGTCTTGGCCTGCTGGACGTTTTTCGGAACGTCAATCACCACCGGGCCGGGGCGCCCGCTTTGCGCGATGTAAAACGCCTCTTTCACGATCCGCGGAATGTCGTTCACGTCCGTGACCAGATAACTGTGCTTCACAATGGGCAGGGTCACGCCGATGATGTCGGTTTCCTGGAACGCGCCGCGGCCGATCATGTTCTGGTTGACCTGGCCGGTGATGGCGATGAGCGGGCAGGAATCCATGTAGGCATCCGCGATGGCGGTGACGAGGTTGGTCGCGCCCGGGCCGCTGGTGCCCATGCAAACGCCGGCTTTGCCGGTGGCGCGGCCGTAACCTTCGGCGGCAAAGCTGCCGCCTTGCTCGTGCCGGGGGAGAATCGTGCGGATTTTGGATTTGGTCAGCGACTGGTGGATTTCCATGCTCGCGCCGCCGGGATAGGCAAAAATAACTTCCACGCCTTCGCGTTCGAGGGCTTCCACCAGGATATCGCGCCCGAACATGGCGGCGCCGACTTCGGCGCGTTTCGCGGGTGATTTGCCGCGCACGGCTTTCTTTTTCGTGATTTCAGTTGTCTTGCTCATGTGCTGTCTCGCTGGATTCATGGATTAGCGGATTTTTGGCTGGATGGGTCGAAGCTGTGCGGCTTTCCCATCGATCCAATTATCAACAATCCAATCATCGCTTCTTTGTTGTGGCTGGCAGTCGCGGGCCCAATAAAAAACCCACGACTGTTTCCAGCCGTGGGTTCTTGTCGAAATTCTGCTTAACGACAAGCGCCAACGGCGTCGTTTCCTACGACGACCAGCAGAGCGACTTGTCGAATATGATCTAACATTGCAAGGAATCTATCGGCACAACCCGGCTTTGGTCAAGCCCGGATTCGGCAAAAAAGCGGTCTTTTATTGGCAGAACGTGGGCTTTAATTGTGCTACGCCTTCACCAAAGAGCCGGCCCACCGCGGGGATTTGATCGTCCTATGCCGCCGGAACTTCCGGAATGCCAGCAGGGTGACACTGGTAAAAACGACGAAGGCGACTCGCTTGGTTTCACCGGCGGAATTCGGCGCCTTGTGAGGCGTCAAACCATCGTCGCGGCCGGATTCGGGCTGGACCACCTCAATATGCGTCATTTGCGCGACTTCGAGCGGTCCGCCCTGGCTGAATTGCTGACCCAATTGGAATGAATCCGTGCTAAAAAGCGATTCGAAACCGTGGCCGGAGGAATTATCCGGCGTTTTGAGCGGAGAATTGCCGGGGGAAGAGACGTAGGCAGCGAGCGAGCAATTGAGGGGTGCCCATGACGAAGCATCCAAGAAATCCCCCCGGTCACCGGAGGCAAAAAAGTTCGCTAATTGGTAGCGTGAGCTTGGCTCTTGGAACAAGAACGAGGGCTCGCTCGGAGTCGCGCTGATGGCCAGATTTATTCCGGCAATTCCGAAGAGAACGGTTAAGAGAGTGGTTTTGTGTCTCATTATTGGAACGAATTGGTTTTTTCGTTACGAGTCGAAGCCGACCCTTTGATTTGTTCCCTCGGAGCGGCGCCGATCTGCTTTAGCAAAAATATTTCAGCAATTCGGATGCCGGAATCGAGCGCCGGCGAAAAACGCATTCCACAGTTGCTTCCCGGGCAATGAACCGGTTCAATCTTTGGCGATGATCGCGAAACGTGTCATTCCGTGCCTGGACGTCCACGACGGACAGGTGACGCGCGGCGTCCAATTCGGCAAAGCCGAGGCGGGCGAGTTGCGCAATGTCGGCGACCCGGTGGCGTTGGCGCTGCGCTACAACGAACAAGGCGCGGACGAAATGGTGTTCTTCGACATCACCGCCAGCGCGCATGGGCGCGCCACGATGGTGGACGTGATTGAACGCGCCGCCGACCAATGCTTCATGCCGCTCACGGTCGGCGGGGGAATCAAATCCGTGGACGACATGTACACGATGCTCCGCGCGGGAGCGGACAAGATCAGCATCAATTCCAGCGCCCTGGCCACCCCGGACTTAATCCGCGCCGGCGCGGAAAAATTTGGCAGCCAATGCATCGTGGTTTCAATTGACGCAAAAAAAATCGCGCCGGACCAATGGGGTGTATTTTCGCACGGTGGCCGCAAAGCCACCGGCCTGGATGCGATCGAGTGGGCGAAGAAAGCCGTCGCCCTCGGCGCGGGAGAAATTGTCTTGAACTCCATTGATGCCGACGGGACCAAGGCGGGCTTTGATTTGGTCATTACGCGCCGGGTGAGCGAATCCGTCGGCGTGCCGGTGGTGGCGAGCGGCGGGGCGGGGAAATTGGAGCACATGGCGAGCGTGCTGCTCGAGGGCAAAGCCGATGCCGTGCTCGCCGCGAGCATTTTTCATTTTGGGACTTACACGGTGGGGGATGTGAAGAAATTTTTGGCGGAGCAAAAGATTCCCGTTAGATTGGCGCCCTAAAAACAAACCATGAATTCAGTGACTGATTCCCGATGGCTGCCGATTGTCCTGCTGTTCTGCTCGAATGTTTTCATGACGTTCGCGTGGTACGGGCATTTGAAATACAAGGAAAAACCGATCTTCTTCGTCATCATCACGAGCTGGGGGATTGCGTTTTTTGAATACCTGCTGCAAGTGCCGGCGAACCGGTGGGGCAGCAACGTGTATTCGGCGGCGCAACTGAAAATCATCCAGGAAGTCATCACGCTGACGGTTTTTTGCGGCTTTGCGGCGCTATATCTGCACGAGAGAATACGTTGGAACTACATCGCGGCTTTCGTGTGCATTCTGGCGGCGTTTGCGTTTGCGTTCATTCCGCAGAAGTGACGCGAAAAACAGGGCTTGCATTTCGGGGGATTTCCCGTAATTTTTTCGAGCTTTTTGGACGCGAGCGTAGCTCAGCCTGGTAGAGCATCACGTTGCCAACGTGAGTGTCGAGGGTTCGAATCCCTTCGCTCGCTCCATTTCTGTCTAGTGATTTCTCACTACCCCCCTCTTTGGCAACAGTTTGGCAACAAACTTTGATTGGGCGCCTTCTTCGCCTCCTTCAATCCCCACCAGTTTTTCTTCGACGCGCGCAAGTGCTCTTCCGCGCGGGCTTGAACCCCGTTTCGAACAGGAAAGCGAGGGCCGCTGCTTGATACGCCAAAATAAAGCCTTCAAATTAAGGGTGCAGAATGATTCTGAAAAGAAAAGCAAGCTGGTTGCTAAAGTCACCGTGGGTTCGGTGACGATCCCGATATTTTACTCCCCCAATCGGATAAAAATCCCGAACAAAGCCCCCGTCGTGGCCGCTGCTGTTGAGGAGCCCGCCCCCGCTGAATTTAAAATCTACGATTCTTACGTCCTGGTGTTCTACGAAGGCAGCCTGCGTCAGACACCGCGGCGGAGCACGATTGAAAAGGCCAAAAAGTTCGCCAAAGAAACGGCGGGCCGTTTGAATCGGGACGGGGCGCGCGCAGAATTTCTGAGCGAGCGTGATCGCCGAATATTCATTTTGGCGAAAACCACTGCCACCGCCTTGCATTTGGATGTCGACGAGTTGTGCCGCAAGCACGTCGAACTCACGGATCGACTGACAAACGGCACGCTCGAGCAGGCGGTTGACTTTTACAACAATCATGGCCAGAGCCTGCGGCTGGGATTTACGACCACAGAGATCTACGCTGAATACGAGGCGCACCTCGTGAAACGCGGAGCGGGCGAATACCACCTCCGCGATTGCAAAAGATACGTGGGAAAATTCGTCAAGTCTGAACCCGGGCCAATCGGACCGATCACGACCTCGCAGATAGACAATTTCCTGAAGGGTTTGGGCGGCAAAGCCCGGAGCAAAAACAATTGCCGGGACGCTATCATCGCCTTCTTCTCTTTTGCGCAACAAAAGGGATTTCTCCCGTACTCCCTGCCCCACGCGGCGGAGAACACGACGGAATTCCGCGATGTTCGGGAAAAGATTGAGACTGAAGAACGGGCCATCGAACTCATGGAGCCCAATGACATCTATTTGCCTCACGAGATGCGCAAACTTCTGGTGACGGCCAAACAGTACGAACCTGCAGTGTTGCCGAGCATGGAAATCAAAGCGTTCTCTGGAGTCCGCACGGAAGAAATGATCCGACTGTGGTGGGTGATGGTATGCGAAAAGGAAGAACTCATTCGTATTCCCGATGCAATTGGAAAAATTGACGCGCGTCGCGTGCCGATTCTCCAGAACCTTGGGCTTCGTTTAGCTATCCACCCGCCCGAGCTTAAGCACGACCGTGTGGCTGGGGACTGGGCGAGCGCGAACTCTCTTTACCATGTTTGGGAGCGAGTCTGTCGGCGAGCAAATATTCCGTATCGAAGGAATGCATTCCGGAACAGCTACTTTAGTTACCGCATGGTTATCATCGGCGATCCCGAGATCGTGGCGGCCGAGGGCGGGACCAGCCCTGGGGAACTCGACAAGAATTATTTAACGCGTGCACCGATCTCGCGCGCCATGGCAGACGAGTGGTTTTCACTGTGAGGAGCTGCTGTTTTCTGGGTCCAACATTGGTGGATCCGCCGCGGTTCAAAATATTATTGCGAAAGATCGTACCCCAGAATTAGTACGCTTTATACTGTCAGCACGGGGGCATTAAGCCCCCTTAGAAAGCAACTATGAGTATCGTCGGAAGTAATGAAATCGTCCTGGCGGACCAATGTTCCGAAACAGACAAACG
>Ga0070714_100004227_pt1 | contig 10816 bp, 13 predicted proteins | sample LARL83metaG_FD_65450 | JGI IMG/M metagenome (GOLD analysis project Ga0070714, IMG submission 65450) | Corn, switchgrass and miscanthus rhizosphere microbial communities from Kellogg Biological Station, Michigan, USA - LAR L8-3 metaG | ecosystem: Host-associated > Plants > Roots > Rhizosphere ... | reverse complement strand
GTTGCCTAAGGTTTCCTGCGTATCGTTACCTTGAGGCCGCCTTTGAGACGGTCGCGCCGGATTCCGGCGGATGAGGAGGAGCGGATGCATAGGGATCAACGGCGGCACCGGCTGCGCCTGCATAGCCGGGCCACGGCGGTCGCGGCCAGTGCGGCGCTGCTGGGCGGCATGCTTTCTGTCGCAGGTATGGCCACCGCCAGCCAGGCGTCAACGCTCAGTTCGGACGCGATGAACGGCCCCGCGCCGACCGAGGCCAGCTGTCATCTGGGAAATGGTGTTACGCACGTAATCCGCATCGGGTTCGACAATGTGCACTTCTTCAGGGATAACCCCAACGTGCCCTCTGACCTGGAGATGATGCCGAACCTGCTGCATTTCTTCGAGAACAACGGCACGTTCCTGTCCAACAGTCACACCCCGCTGATCGCGCATACCGCGGATGACCTGCTGACCACGGCTACCGGCCTTTACGGCGACCGCCAGGGAATGCCGATCAGCAACAGCTACCAGGCTTATAACACCGACGGCTCGACCGACCCGGCCGGCTCGTTCGCGTACTGGACCGACCCGGTCTTCGACACCGCGACGCACCCGAACCCGGGCCACGACACGAACCCGTCGATGGTGTTCTCGGCCACCCCGCCCGCCACCACCACCCCGGCGCCGGCCCCGAACCGGGTCACGCCCGCGCCGTGGGTGCCCTACACCCGAGCCGGCTGTGACGTCGGCGACGTGGCCACGGCCAACGAGGTGCTGGAGAACACCGCGGTGGACATCCCCAAGGTGTTTGGCCCGAACTCCCCCGAGGCTCAGCAGCTGGCCGCGGACACGGGTGACCCGTTCAAGGACGCGGAGACCTCGGACTACGTCGGCCTGGGTGTGCACTGCGCCCAGGGCAGCACGCTCTGCTCCTCGGCCACCGGAGTGAAGTTCAACCAGACCCAGCCGAGTCCGACCGCGGTGACGGACTCCCTGCCGGACGAGCCGGGCGGCTATAGCGGTTTCCAGGCCCTGTTCGGCCACCGGTACGTGGCGCCGCAGATCGGCGCGGGCCAGGCCAGCCTGTCGCGCAACGGTTTCCAGGTCACGAACGGGTCCGGCAACCTGGTGGACGAGAACGGCAACCAGATCAACGGCGCGTTCACCGGCGGCAAGCCAGGGTTCCCCGGTTTCGGCCCGATCAACGCCTCGCAGACGCTCGCCTACATGGCGGACATGCTGGAGTCCGGCGTGCCGGTGGTGAACGGCTACATCGCCGACATCCACGGCAACGAGGCCCCGGCCGGGCTGACCGCGTGCAAGGGCGCGCCGGCCGCGCTGGGCAGCGGTGACCCGTGCTACGTGGCCCAGGCGCAGTACTACAACGACGCCTTCGGCACGTTCTTCAAGCGGCTCGCCGCGGACGGGATCACATCGCAGAACACCCTGTTCGTGCTCAGCTCGGACGAGGGAGACCACGAGGCCGGCGCGAACGTCGGCCGGGCCGTCCAGCCCACGCCGGCCGGCTGCGACGGCGCCAAGGTCAACGGCGACACCGTGACCCCGGACGTGCCGTGCACCTACCCGGCCGGGCAGTTCGGCGAGCTGGCGGGCAACATCAACCAGATCCTGGCCGCCGAGACGCACGACACCACGCCGTTCAGCCTGGAGGCGGACTCGGCGCCGGAGTTCTACGTCACCGGCAACCCCAGCGAGAACGATCCGCAGGTCCGCACGCTGGAACGGGACCTGGGCAAGGTGACAGGGAACAACCCGTACACCGGCACCACTCAGCCGATCGCCAACTACCTGGCGACCCCGTCTGCGATGGCGCTGGTGCACATGGTGAACGCGGACCCGGCGCGGACGCCGACCGTGGCGATGTTCGCCCGGCCGGATTACTTCCTCAGCACCGGGGCCGCGACCTGCACCGGCCCCGCCGACTGCATCACCGTCAACCCCAAGTTCGCCTACAACCACGGTGACTACGCGGCGGAGATCGACACCAACTACATCGGCCTGGCCGGGCCGGGCGTCAAGCACCTGGGCCTGGACGGCTCGGGTCCGACCGAGGGACCGAACTCGGCCGGGCCGGACAGCGGCCAGATCACCGTTCCCAACGAGCACACCCAGGGCACCTGGGCGGACGAGACCGACATCCGGCCGACCACGTTGTACCTGGCCGGTCTGAAGGACGACTACGAGCACGACGGCCGGGTCATCACCGAGGTGCTCACCAACCCCAACCACGCCCTGGCCCAGCCCGGGGTGGCCGCGCTCGGCGCCTGCTACAAGCAGCTGAACTCCAGCGTGGGTGAGCTCGGCACGGACGTGCTGATCGCGTCCACCAAGGCGGCCGAGAGCACCAGCCGCAGCGATACGAAGTTCAAGCTGACCCAGGTCGCGCTGCGGACGCTGGACAAGCTGCGGGACAAGATCGCCCTGCCGATCAAGGGCGACCTGGAGGCCGCGGCGTTCGGCAACCAGACGATCCGCAACGCAGGGGCCGAGCTTGGCCTCTGCCAGGGGGTCATCAGCGTGGCGAAGCACCTGGCGGCGGTGAGCTGACCAGAGCCTCGTCCGCGAAGCACGGATCCGGCGGCCCGGCACCCTCGCGGTGCCGGGCCGCCGGCCGTTTCCGTAGCGCCGTCTCAGGGCCGGCCGTTGCCGGGGGCAGGCGCGGGCGGGACCAGCGTGCCCTGGTGGTAGAGCAACCGCCAGCGGCCGCTGGACCGGCGCCACAGCGACACCCGGCGGGCCCGGCGGCCCTGGTGCTCGGTCTCGAAGGTCAGCATGACCACGTCGGCGGCCAGCCGGCGGCCGGCCATGGCGTGGTCCGCGATCCGGTCCGGGCGTGGCGAGCTGGCCGGCATCTCGGCGAGGATCTCGGCGCGGGTCCACAAGCGCCCTGACGCCCCGGTCTCGGTGAACTCCGGGTCGAGCAGTGCGTCCAGGGCCGTGGCGCTGGACCTGGCCTCCCGCGTCAGCAGGGCGCGCTCCAATGCGATCACCTCGGCCACGACCGCGTCATCAGGCGTCACCCCGCCATGATGGCCCAGCCGGGCCGGGTCAGTCGGTGGCCAGCAGCGGGCCGAGCGGGCCGAGGTCGAGGTTGAGGTCTTCCTGCTCGAGGCCGAAGTGGTCGAGGAGCTCCTTCATCCGGTTGTCGAGCAACATCAGCGTCTGGCCGAGCTTCTCGATCTGATCGTCGGTGAGCGTCCCGTCGTCGACCCGGCGCATGGCCTGCCGTTCCATCAGCTGGCGCAGCAGCTCCACGATCGTCATGACCAGGCTGACCAGGCCGCGTTCCACCGCTTCCGGGTCGGCGTCGATCCGGTGCCGGCAGGCCGGGGCCTCGTGCCGGTACGGACCGGTCACGAGCCGACCTCCCGGGCGATCTGCTGAGCCACGGGCACCGGCCCGTCCAGCGCCGAGACCGACGTGACCAGGGCGCGCAGGGACACGGCAACCAGGTCGACGTCCGCAATGGACAGCACGATCTCCCCGGTCACGACCACGCCGCCGGCCAGCACCCGGTCGAGCAGGTCGACCAGGGCCAGGCGGGGTCCTGGCACCTCCGGGTCCCGGACGACGCGGCCCTCCACCGGTGCGGCAGCCCGCCGGGCGGGCTTTCCTGGCTGGGACGTCATGACGGCTCCCCGGCCGGGGTGAGCTCGGGCAGCTCGGCGAACGAGTAGGGCGGCCACGGCCCGGTCAGGTCGAGCCGCACGCTGGGATGATCCGCGGCCAGGCTCTGTACCACGGCGGCGAAGTCATCGGCCCGCTCGTCGTCCAGCAGGTAGGCGGCGTTGAGCAGCATGGGCTGCTTGTTCCCGTGCAGCTGCGGGGCCTGCGGCGGGTGCAGCCGGTAGGCCATGGCGAGCCCGGCGAGCGTGTCGTGGATGTCGGCCGTGCTGATCATCGCCGCCTGCCGGGACTCCTCCTGGGCCGACCGCTCGTGGCGGCGGCGGTTCAGGTAGGCCGCACCGGCACCGGTGGTCTTCGCGGACGGTGCCGCGGCCTGGCCGGCCTTTTCGCGATCGGCGGGCGGCGGGGCGGCGTAGGCTTTGACCCCCCATTCCCGGCGGCCGCGGATCCGGTCGATCAGCGCGCGAAAGTCGCGGCTGCGGCCGGTCAGCAGCTCGGTCACGCCCTCTTCGCTGTGGTAGACGGTGGCGAGCCGCATCGGCACCAGCGGCTGTTGCTGCGCGACCGCGTCGATCACCTCGTGATGGGCCCTGGCTTTCTCCTCCAGCCAGTCCAGATCCTCCAGGTTGCGGTGCAGGGCGGCCTCGCCGAACTCCGCCAGCGGGACCTGCTCGGTCACCGCGGCCAGTCCGGCCGCGCTGAGGGCCGCGACGGGCCCGCCGCTCACGCCGGTGAGCTCGCCGAGGCTGGCATCCAGGACCATCTCGGCGACGGCGTACACCCAGATGCCCTGAGGCTCAGTCATCGCGCTCATCGTCGTCGTCCGGTTCATCTTCGTCGTGGTCGCCGTTTCCCTCCAGGGCCCGGACCCGCGCGCGGAGCCGGCGGTTCTCCCTGGCCAGGTCCTTGTCCGCGATCCCCTTGGCCGCGTCGGCGCTGAGCCACGGGTCGCTTTCCCACCAGTTGATGCCTACCTGCCGGGCCGTATCCAGCGACGCGATGATCAGCCGAAGCTTGATCGTCAGCAGCTCGATATCCAGCAGGTTCACCCGGATGTCGCCCGCGATCACCAGCCCCTTGTCGAGCACCCGTTCCAGGATGTCGCCCAGGTTGGCCGGTTCACCTCCGCCCCGGCCGCTCCGGTGGACCTGGCTTCCCCCCACGCCGCCGGATTCCATACGTCCAATGGTCATGTCATGAGTCCCCGCCGTCGTCGCCCCGCCCGCGCGAATAGCGCTTGACCCGGCGGTAGGACAGCAAGTCGCCGCTCCTGTCGATGTCGATTTCGTAGAGCCCCAGCAGGTCAGTCGAGGAGGGAACCCGCCGGTCCTCGAGGACCTCGATGCCGACCGTCCAGCTGTCGCCGTTGGGCTGAATCTGGGTCACGGTCTCCGGCGATTTCCCGGTCAGCTCGGCGATCTGCTCCGCGCCGGCCCGGGCCACCTCGGCGGCGGTCAGCCCCGGCCGGCGGTCGGCGCTCGCCCGGCGCGGGCCGGCGCTGGACCTGTGCGGGCCGGCGCTGGACCTGCGCGGGCCGGCGCTGGACCTGCGCGGTTTTCTCCTGGTGGGCGGCTGGCGGTCCGCATCCTCGTCCGGGACGGCGTCATCGCCGCCCTCGTCGCTGGCCTCCGCCTCGTCGCCGCCCTGGCCGTCCGCCTCCGGAGGCAGGTCGTCGTCGTAATCCTCGGCCAGGTCATCGTCCTGCGGCCGGTCGTCGTCCTGCGGCCGGTCATCGTCCTGCGGCCGCCGGCGGGTGGTCCGCCTCTCCGCCATGGTGATTCAGCTCCTCGTGGGATGATCATCGCCAGGCTGGCCGGGGTCAGCGGGACGAGACACCGAACCGATCAGCCGGTTGACCGCATGCTGCTCCGCCTCCTCGGCTTCCTCGGGGGACAGCTTGCCGGTCCGCTGTGCCTCCTCTATCGCCTCGAGCTCACGCCGGACCGCGGCCGGGTCGTGCAGTTCCTCTTCGGCCCGGTCCTGAATGAGCTCGCCCAGCTTGATGACGCCGCGGAGCGGGAGCAGCGGCAGCTTGAACGGCAACGTGAGCAGGCTCATGCCGGGCCGCCCGGGGGCGCGAGACCCACGAAGTCGTAGGCGGCCTGCGGACCGAGCACCTCGAGCTCCACCAGCCCCTCCCAGTTCTCGCTCAGGTCCTTGACCACTTGGTCCAGGTGCTTCTCCTGGCTGGCGTCCAGCAGGTAGGCGATGTGCACGGCGTCTAGCTCATGCGTCGGCTCGCGGATCACGCTGGCAACGCAGTGCCCCTCCATTGCGTCCTGGGCCGCCTGGGTATCCCGGGCGCGCTGCGCCTCGAGGAGCTCGCTGATCAGCTGGCCCAGCTGGATCCTGGCGTCGCGGGTGGCGTCCGGGTCAGAACCGCGGATGTCCTCCGCCAGCCGGGCTGCCTCCTCGTTCAGCGACAGCACCGATTCCAGCACGGCCTGCTCCACGTACCGGCCCCTGAGCACGAACTCGTGCCGGCCCTCCAGGTCGTCGAGCGCTTTGCTGAATTCGTCGTCGTTCGGGGCGAGCAGTTCGTCGACCACCGCGTCCTCGCTGGCCAGCACGGCGCCGAAGCGCATCGGCAGGACCGGGACGTCCGTGGCACTGTCGTCCAGGATCGCCTTGTGCGCCCTCAGGTCGTCAGGGGTACCCAGCGGACGGTCGGTATCGACGTCACTGACCAGGGCGGCCAGTTTCTCCGAGCGGACGACCCGGAGCGGGCTGGGCGGATCGCCCACACCCGTCCGGTCGCTGGTTATCTCGATGTCCCCCGGCAGGATGCCGTAGACATAGACACCCTTCGCGGGCTCCGGGGCGTTAGCCCGGTCCGCTTCCGCTGACTGTGCCATCTCAGTCCTCCTCGCGCCGGCCGCGGCGGGACGGCTGCCGTTCCCGGCTCGATCCGCCGGTCAGGTCGGCCAGTTTCTCCCCGGCTGCTTCCAGCGCGCCCTTGGTCTTGTGCTTGGCGCCGCTCTCCTGCATGTCGCCGAACAGCCCCGGCAGACCTTCCTTCTCCTGGGAGATGTCCAGCCGGTTGACCGCCTCGGCGAACCGCAGGTACGTGTCGACGCTTGCGATGACCACGCGGGCGTCAATCGTCAGCACCTCGATGCCGACTAGCGAAACCCGCACGTAGGCGTCGATGACCAGGCCCTTGTCCAGGATCGAGTCGATGACGTCGGCCAGGCCAGTCGGTTGCGGGCGGCCGCCGCTGCTGCCCCCCGGCTGAGTAGCGACGGTCATTCGCTCTCCTCCCCTTCTGTCCTGGGCCGGCGGGCCGCGCGCCGCGGGCGTGCTTCCGAACTGCCGCTGCCGCGGCTGCTCCGCTGCGTCCGGGCCGCGGGCCGGCGGGTGCGCTCCTCGGTGGAGCGAGCGGTCCGCCTGCCGTTGGTCCGGGCGGATGGCTGACTGCTGTCCTCGTCGTCCGCCTCGCGCCTGCGGGTACGGCCACGGGCGCGGCCGTTGCGCTCCCCGCGGTCGTCCTGGTTCTCGCGGTCGCCGGTGTCCTTCTTCTGGCTGCCCTGGCGGCCCTTGCTCCCGGCGTCACCGGACTGGCCGTTGGACGGCTGGTGGTCCTCGACGATCTCGCCTTCCCTGATCACGCCGCGCCAGCCCTCGACCTCGTCGGGGTGCTGCAGGACCTCGGACATGACATGGCGCTGGAAGTGCTTGAGCTCGAGCCGGGCCCGGCGGCCCTGAGCCCGCCAGATGTTCCCGGTGCGCTCGAACAGCCCCTGCGGGTGGTACTCGAGAACGACCAGGACCCGGGTCAGGTTCGGTGCCAGCTCGTGGAAGGTCACCGCGCCGTCGACACGGCCCTTCTCACCCTTGGACCGCCAGATGATCTTGTCGTCCGGCACCTGCTCCTGGATGGTGGACTCCCAGGTGCGGTGAGACCAGAACACCTGGGCCTTCCAGGTGAGCCTGACCTCCTCGGGCTGCTCGACGTTCTCGACCTTCTTCATGAAGGTGGGGAACTCGGAGAACTGGGTCCACTGGTTGTAGACCACCGAGACCGGCGCGCCCACGTCGATCGACTCGACGATGTTGGTGACCTTGAGCTTCTTTCCGCCCTTGCCGCCGCCGCCCTTGCCGAACAGGCCCTTCACCTTTTCCTTCGCCCCGGCCAGCCCGGCACCGAGCGCTGACCGGACCGGGCCCTTGCCCTCGGCCGTCTTCTTGGCCCCGGTGACCGCGGCCATCAGGCCTGGTCCCGCGCCGCCTTCGACGTAATCGGTCATCCGGCCGGTGGCGCCCTGGACCTTGCCGCGCACCGATGACATCGCGCGGTCACCGAGGGCCCCTATCAGGCCCCCGGCCTCTGCCTTGAGCCGGTCCATCGGTTCACTGCGGGATCGTGTCCGACCTTCCTGAGCCATCGCCCTTACCTCCTGGTCCGGGAGACGGGGGACTTGGTCCTGGACGACCGGCTGCGCCGCGGCCGGGTCTCGGGCTCGTCCTCATCGTCAGAGTCCGCGGCTTCCTCGTCGTCCGCCTCGTCCTCGGCCTCGTCGTCGTACTCGTCCTCGAGGTCAGCCTCGCCGCGACGGCGGGGCTCTTCCTCTTCCTCTTCCTCGTCGGCCTCGTCGCGGGCCCGGGGCTCCTCTTCCTCTTCCTCGTCGAGTTCCTCGTCGAGCGGAGCGTCCTCGTCCTCGACCTCCATGGCCTCGTCGTCTTCGGCCTGGCGGCCGCGGCGCCGCAGGCGCCCGGCTGCGCCGCCCGCCGCCTTGCCGGCCCGGCCAGCGGTCTTGCCGGCCCGGCCAGCGGTCTTGCCCACCTCGTCGGTTGCCGCGTCCACCGGGTTGCGGAGAGAGTCCGCCCGGTCGTGCAGCGTGTCGGTTAGCGAGTCGATCCGGCCGGAAATCGCCGCCGCGGCGGCCGCCTTGCCGGCGTCCAGCAGGTCGTTGCGCACCGCGTCGACGACCTCGGTGAGCTGCGGGCTCACCTTGTTAAGCATTTCGGTATTGGCCAGCATCTTCGCGCCGCGCCGGAGCGCCACGCCGCCGAGACCACTAGCGGCACCGACGGCCATGCCGCCCGCCATCACAGTGGCCGTCCGCAGCTTGCGCCGCCGGCCGAGCAGGTAGCCGACGGCCAGAGCCATGGCTGCCTGGGGACCGCCTTTCATAGGAACCCCTTCCTTAAGTCGTTGCACCGGGTCAGTGCGGGGACGCTGCTCGCCGGGGAACCGCTCAGAGAGCGGTGGCCGCGAGCTGTTCCGGGGTCGCCCCGCTGTTCCGGGGTCGTCCCGCGCCGGTTTTTGCTGGCCAGCCAGTACCCCGGAGCGGGATACATACGCCTTCGTGCGGGGGCCAGCGTGTTCACGTCAGGGCGACGCCACGGGTTGAAGCCCCGGATTCTGGGCACCGTGTTGCCCCATGTCACGTGATGTCCTCCCCAGTAGTTATCCCGGTGTGTGGCCGGCGGCCAGCCGCCCCTTCTGGGCGTGCCAGCGCACCGTGAACTACTTGCGGAACGGCGGGATTGCTGCAGGTGTTACACGGAGGCAGCCCGGGAACCCGGTCTGCGACGGCCTGCGCCAGCCCGCGAAGTCCAGACGGCGGCACGCCCCCTCAGGGGGTGCCACCAGGTGATAGGCATCGCATTCCGGACCACGCTGGCCGCGGCCCAGAATGGCGATGAGGCCGCGTTCACCTGCCTGTTCCGCGACGTCCAGCCCGCTCTTCTGCGGTATCTCCGCGTCCTGGCCCCCGAGGCCGCCGAGGACGTGGCCAGCGAGACCTGGCTGCGGGTGGTCAACCACCTGACCGGGTTCGAGGGCGATGAGGACGCGTTCCGCGCCTGGCTGTTCACCATCGCCAGGCGCCAGGTGATCGACTGGCAGCGGTCCCGGGCCCGGCGCCGCACGGTGCCGCTCCCGGACAGCGAGGACAAGATCCCGCTCACCACCCCCGACGCCGCCGATCTGGCGCTGGAGCGGATCTCCACCGAATCGGCTCTGGCGTTCGTCTCCGCGCTGCCCGCGGAGCAAGCCGAGATCATCATGCTGCGGGTGGTCGCCGGTCTGGACACGGTCGACGTAGCGCGCATCATGGGCAAGACCCCGGGCGCGGTGCGGGTGGCGGCCCACCGCGGTTTGCGGCGTCTGGCGGCCAGGCTGGAACGGGCCGGTGTAACGCGATGAACGGTCCCGGCGTTTCCCCAGTGATACGGAGGCTGGCTGCGCTCTGACGCGGCCAAGCCCGATCTGGGCAACCGACTTCGGGAGATGAAGGTTCCTGCGCGGCGACGCTACCGGACCGGACCTGGGCGGGGATGTCCTCGACGTCATCCTGGCCGGATCTGATCCGCACCCAGACGCCCCCGAGGCTGCCTTTGCCGTCGCTGCGGTGCTCGGGCAGCTGGCCGGGCCCGCGGGCCCGGCGGACCGCACCGGGGAGGAGGCGGCCCGGCAGGCGTTCACCCGAACCGTAACCCGGTCCGCCCTGTTTCGTGCCGCGGCGGCCGGAACGGGACCGCGGATGCCGTCGTGGCCCGCCGCAATCGGTCGGCCCGCCGCCATCGGCCGGGCCGCCGCGGCCCTGACGGCCGTCGCCGTCCTCAGCACCGCGGTCGCCGCCCAGGCTGGCGTACTCCCCCGCCCGGCTCAGGACCTGGCCCATCACATCATTGGCACGCGGCCGGCCCGGCCGGCCAGTCTGCCCGCGGTCGTGCGGGCCGGGGCGGAATCCCTGCTGTGCACGGCATACCAGCACGCCAGGCAGCATGACCAGGGCGCCACGCTCACCGCCGCCCTGCGGCGGCTTGTGACCCAGGCGGCGGGCGGCGCCGCGGCGGTCAATGCCTACTGCGCGGCCGGGCAGCCGACCGCGCCGGTGGGGCCAGACCCGGCGCCCGCGGCGGTGCGGAGCAGCACCGCCCGCACCAGCGGGGACCGGCCAGCCGGGCCCGGTCACGGGACGAGGCCCCGTCCGGGCCAGGGCAAGGGCAACGGCCAGGGCCACGGGAACGGCCACCGGAACCAGCCCCGCCACGGGCAGGGCAACGGGAATGGCCAGGGCCAGGGCAACGCGATCGGCCACCGCAGCGGCACCAGCCAAGGCCATGGAAACGGCCTCGGCCAGGGCAACGGCAACGGCAACGGCAACGGCAACGGCCAGGGTCAGGGTCAGGGTCAGGGGAACGGCCAGGGCAACGGCCAGGGTCAGGGGAACGGCCAGGG
>Ga0070714_100004226_pt1 | contig 10821 bp, 7 predicted proteins | sample LARL83metaG_FD_65450 | JGI IMG/M metagenome (GOLD analysis project Ga0070714, IMG submission 65450) | Corn, switchgrass and miscanthus rhizosphere microbial communities from Kellogg Biological Station, Michigan, USA - LAR L8-3 metaG | ecosystem: Host-associated > Plants > Roots > Rhizosphere ... | reverse complement strand
TCTTGCGCGCGGCCCGCCTCGTCCTGCCTGAGGACACGTACGAGGACCTCGCCGACCACCTCGGGGTCCCGTCTGGCTGGCAGCGGGAATGAGGCGGCGGTGCCACCTGCCGCCCGGGCCGAGACCCGGGCGGCAGGCGCCGCGCTGCCGGATGCGGTACGCGCAGCCTTACCCGGGGCCTGGACGGCCCCGGGCCCGGCCCACGCCCCACGGGGCGCCGCGTTACCGGCCATCCCGTCTCGTACGATGTACGATTGGGAGCGCGTGGTGACCAGGACGCATTCAGCGGCGCAGGTCAGGAGGTTTCGTGGCCGAGGAAGACGACGAGGTCTTCATGCCGTTGCACGCACGGAACCGTGCACGGAACAAGGAGCGCCTGGAGCAGCGCAGCCGGGAGCCGCGCCGGCCGCGCGGGCTCAGCCGTGAGGACATCGTCGCGACCGCGATCGGCATCGCCGACGCGGAGGGGACCGCGGCGGTCAGCATGCGGCGGATCGCCCGCGACCTGCACGTCGGCGCGATGTCGCTGTACTGGTACGTCGAGTCTAAGGACGAGCTGCACCAGCTCATGCTCGAGCGGCTGCACGGCGAGATCGAGGCACCCGAGCCGTCCGGAGACTGGCGGGCGGACCTCGCCGCGTTCGCCCGCAGCTACCGGGCCGCGCTGCACCGCCACCCGTGGGCCATCGACTTCCTCGGCGCGGGACCGCCATCGGGGCCGAACGACGCGCGCAACGCCGACCGGCTGCTCGGGGCGCTCGACGGACTCGGCCTCGACGAGATGACCACGATGTGGGCGCTGCTGACGGTCGGCACGCACGTGATGGGCGCGGCGCTGCGGGAAATACAGGAGATCCGCTGGCACCGCGCCGCCGACGAGGCGCGGGCCGAGATGACCGAGGAAGAGGTCGCCGCGGCGCGCCAGGGGTTCGAGCGGATGATCCGCGGGTCCGGGCGCTACCCGCACCTCACGAAGATCTTCGACGCCGACATCGACCCCGACGCGCCGCAGACGCAAGACGCGCGGTTCGAGTTCGGACTCGGGTGCGTGCTCGACGGGATCGCCGCCCGCATCCGCGCGGCAGTTGGCGAGGTCTACTGAACGGGGGCGGGTAATCCCGCTACTTCCAACGAAGGTGCACGAAGATGCGGCCGAAGTTCTTCGAGTCCTTCTCGATCCTGACGTGCTTGGCCGCTGGGGGGTTCTTCTCAAGGAACCGCAGCACGTGCTTCTTGAGCTGGCCCGACCCCTTGCCGGGGATGATCTCGATCAGCGGCGCCTTCTTCGCCTGGGCGTCCTCGAAGATCTGGTGCAGCGCCTTCTCGATCTCGGTGCCCCGGTTGTAGATGTCGTGCAGGTCGAGCGTCAGCTTCATCTGCCCAGGTTATTGGGTTGGCTCGCCGTGCGGCCAGACCGCGGCGATGACCTTCGCGGCGGTCTGGCCGGCGTCGCCCTCGGATAGCACCGTCGCGATTCCCTCGTCAGGGGCGGGCGGCTCGAAGGCGGCCAGCTGGCTTTCCAGCAGCTTCTCCGGGAAGAAGTGATCCGGCCGCGTCAGCAGCCGCCGCTCCAGCACCTCCCGGCTGACCAGCAGGAAGACCATGGTCGCGGCCGGCCGTCCGGCGAGCAGCTCGTCGCGGTAGGCCCGCTTGAGCGCCGAGCAGGTCACCACGGCTGAGTTCCCGTCCGCGATCTGGCGGTCCATCCACTCGCCGATCGCGCGCAGCCAGGGCATGCGGTCCTCGTCGGTGAGCGGGGTGCCCGAGCGCATCTTGGCGACGTTTGCTTCCGGGTGAAAGGTGTCGGCGTCCGCGAACCGCCAGCGGAGCCGCCCGGCGACCAGCGCGCCGACCGTTGTCTTGCCGCTGCCAGACACTCCGGCCACGATAAGCATCACGGCTATCACCCTACGCGGCCAAGACAATAAGAGCTGGCCCGCGGGTATCAACGTTGGGAGCGTCATCTGGACCGCCCGCGGGCCTGCTCTACACAGAGACACGCATCGGCGGGCATGCCGGTTCAATCCGGCTATGAAATATTTCGGCCCGTAATTCGGGGGATGCCCGCTGCGTCAGCGGATGAAGACCCCCGCCGCGACCGCGGCGAAGACCACGGTCAGGTACAGGATTGACAGGTGGAACAGGCGCATCGTCATCAGGGTGTCGCCGCTCGCCTCGCCGGCCAGGCCGCGCGACATGCGCAGCAGCCGGTGTACCTCGAAAAGGAACGCGGCGCCGGCCACGATCGCGACCGCGCCGTAGAGCGGGCCCGCCCACGGCCAGACCGCGAGCGAGACCGCCACCATCAGCCAGCTGTACAGGACGGACTCCACGAGGACCCGGCGCACCGAGGCCACCACGGGGAGCATCGGGATGCCGGCCGCGCGGTAATCATCGCGGTACTTGATGGCCAGCGCCCAGAAGTGCGGCGGCTGCCAGAAGAACACCACGCCGAAGAGCAGCCAGGCGGGCCAGGACAGCGACCCGGTGGCGGCGGCCCACGCGATCACCACGGGCGCCGCGCCGCAGGCACCGCCCCACAGCGTCGACTGGGACGTGTGCCGCTTAAGCAGCATGGTGTAAATCACGACGTAGTAGACGATCGCGGCCAGGGTAAGGCCGGCCGCGAGCAGGTTCGTGGTAACGGCGAACAGGGTCACCGCGACCACTCCGAGCACCAGGCCGAAGGTCAGCGCCGAGCGGGGTGAGACGGTATGCCGCACCAGCGGCCTGCTGCTCGTGCGCCGCATGATCACGTCGATATCGCGGTCGATATAGCAGTTCAGCGCGTTCGCGCTGCCCGCGGCCAGTGCGCCGCCAATGACGACCACCACGGTGACGAGCAGCGAGGGGAGCCCGCGGTAGGCAAGGAAGAGCGTGGGGACCGCGGTGATCAGCAGCAACTCCACGATCCGCGGCTTACACAGCGACACATAGGCACCGACCGTGGCGCGAAAGCTGGATACCTGACCTTGACCGCCGGCCGCAGCGCTGACTGGCTGCCGGACGTTAACCGCGCTCACCTGGGATAAGACCGCCTGTTCTGCCCTTGCGGTAGGCCGGGCACCCAACGAGACTACACGGCGTCGTAATGTGCCGAGGCGGGCAGGGCAGGGGAAGGCCAGTTAGGACTACCTGGCTAGCTTTTGGGCAGCCATGGCGGGGAACTTCTCTGGAAGAGAGACAACCGACGGGGGGGACGTGGCGGCGGGAACAGTACCCGGGGCGCCGGACTCGACGTACCGGCTGCAGCTGACCCGGGAGTTCGGCTTCGCCGCGGCGGCCGACGTGGCGGACTACCTCGCTGACCTCGGTGTCAGCCACGTCTACCTGTCTCCGGTCCTCGAGGCGGTCCCCGGCTCGCAGCACGGCTACGACGTCACCGATCACGCGCGCATCCGCGCGGAACTCGGGGGTGAGGCCGCATTCCGCGCGATGGCCAAACGGCTGCGCGGCCGCGGCCTCGGGATCGTGCTCGACATCGTGCCCAACCACATGGCCGCCCCGGCCAACATGCCGCTGAACCGGCAGCTCTGGTCGGTGCTGCGGGACGGCCGGAACTCGCCCTACGCACACTGGTTCGACATCGACTGGGCCGGGCAGGACGACCGGATGCTGCTGCCGGTACTCGGCGGCCCACTGGAGTCCTGCCTCGACGACCTCTGGGTCGAGCCGCACGGCGGACCGGACGGCGAGCCCGCGCTGCGCTACTTCGAGCATGTCCTGCCGCTGCACCCGGGCACGGCGCGGCGGCCGATGCGCGGGCTGCTCGAGGCGCAGCACTACCGGCTCGCCTGGTGGCGAGATGCCGCGGCCGAGCTCAACTGGCGGCGGTTCTTCGACATATCCACGCTGATCGGGATCCGGGTCGAGGACCCGGATGTGTTCGATGCCACCCACGAGGTCATCACCGGCCTGGTGGCCGAGGGCGTGGTGGACGGGCTGCGGGTGGACCACCCAGACGGGCTCGCGGACCCGCGCGGCTACCTGCGCCGGCTCGCGGAGGCGACCGGAGGCGCCTGGGTGGTGGCGGAGAAGATCCTCGGGCCGGACGAGGCGCTGCCCGCCGACTGGGCGTGCGCGGGAACGACCGGGTACGACGCCCTCCGGGTGATCGACGGGCTGTTCCTTGACCCGGCGGGCGGCGACGCGCTCGCCGCGGAGTACGCCAGGTTCTGCCGCGCGTCGGGTGACGACTCCCCGGCCAGGCGGTTCGCCGACGTCGCCGCGCAAGCCAAGCGGGAGATCGCGGGCAGCTCGCTTTCCCCGGAGGTGTCCCGGCTGGCCAGCCTGCTGTGCGCCACCGTGCCCGGCACGACGGCGCAGGACGCGCGCGCGGTGCTCACCGAGGTGCTCGCCGCGTTCCCCGTCTACCGCGCCTACGTCCACCCGGGAGAGCCTCCGTCGGCGGCGGCGAAGTCGGCGGTCACGGAGGCGGTGGACGGGGCGCGGCGGGAGCTGCCGCGGCGGCTGCGCGGGCTCGCCGCCGAACTGGGCGCGGCGGTGCTTGGCCCGCGCGAGCCGGTGAGCGGCGCGGCGAGCCGGGCGGGCGAGCTTGTCGTCCGGTTCCAGCAGACAACCGGGCCGGTGCAGGCGAAGGGCGTTGAGGACACCGCGGGCTACCGGTGGCCGCGGCTGATCGAGCTGAACGAGGTCGGGTGCGACCCGGACCGCTTCGGCGTGCCGCCCGGGGAGTTCCACGCCGTGGCGGGACGGCTGGCCGCCGACTGGCCCGCCACGATGACCACGCTGTCCACGCACGACACCAAGCGGGAGGAGGATGTCAGGGCCAGGCTCGCCGTCCTCGCCGAGCTGCCGCGGGAATGGGGCAGGCAGGTCAGGCTCTGGCACGAGCGGGCGTTGACGCCGCGGCTGTACGGCCGCACCGCCGCCGTCGTGGACCCGGATACGGAGTACCTGCTCTGGCAAACTCTGGTCGGGGCGTGGCCGATCGGCGACGAGCGGCTGTCCGGCTACCTGACCAAGGCGGTCCGCGAGGACAAGCGGCGGACCTCGTGGACGTCGCCCGACCAGGAGTACGAGGCGGCGGTCCTGCGCCTCGCCGCCCGGGTGCTCGACGATGCCTGGCTATCCGGGTCGGTCGCGGACTTCGTCCGCGGCATCGCGGCCGACGCCGCCGTCAACTCGCTCGGGGCGAAGCTAGTTCAGCTCACCATGCCGGGCGTGCCCGACGTCTACCAGGGGTGCGAGCTGGCCGGGCTGTCCCTGGTGGACCCGGATAACCGGCGGCCGGTGGGATTCCCGCGCACCCGTTCGGCGCTCAGCGCCCTCGATGCCAGCGCGGACGCGAGCGCTAGCATGCTCGGCAACCTTAGCTGGGCGAAGCTGCTCGTCACCGCCCGGGCGCTGCGGCTGCGGCGGGCCCGGCCCGAGTGGTTCGCCGGGAGTTACCAGCCGCTGCCCGCGACCGGGCCGGCCGCCGCGCACCTGACCGCCTTCCGGCGCGGCGGGCGGGCGGTCACCGTCGTTACCAGGCTGCCGGTCTCGCTGCGCCGCGCGGGCGGCTGGCGGGACACGGTGCTGCCGCTGCCGGACGGCACGTGGACGGATCTGCTAACCAGTGCCGTGTACGAGGGCGGCGCCGTGCCGGCGGCCGAGCTGACCGGGCGGCTGCCCGTCGCGCTGCTCGTGCCAGAGGGACCGGAGGGAGAGTGACCGTGCGCGAAGTGCTGAGCGTCTGGGCGCCCGCGGCCGAACGGGTAGACGTCGAGGTCAGCGGCCGCGCGGCCGCGATGGCCCCGCTGCCAGGGCGTTCCGGCTGGTGGGCGGCGGCGCCGCTGCCCGCGGGAACTGACTACGCGTTCCGCCTCGACAGCGGCGACCCGCTTCCCGACCCGCGCTCGCCGCGCCAGCCTTACGGGCCGCACGGGGCCAGCAGGACCTACGATCACTCCGCCTTCACCTGGAGCGACGCCAAGTGGCGCGGGGTGCCGGTGAGCGGCACGGTGATCTACGAGCTGCACGTCGGCACGTTCACCCCGGCGGGGACGCTCGACGCGGCGATCGCGCGGCTCGACTACCTGACCGCGCTCGGCGTCACCGTGGTGGAGCTGATGCCGGTCGCCGCGTTCCCCGGTGACCACGGCTGGGGCTACGACGGGATCGGGCTGTGGGCCGTGCACGAGTCCTACGGCGGCCCGGACGCGCTCAAGCGGTTCGTGGACGCCTGTCACGGCCGCGGGCTCGCCGTCTTCCTCGACGTCGTCTACAACCACGTCGGCCCGGGCAACCGGCTCGGCGAGTTCGGCCCGTACTTCACCGACGTCTACACGACCCCGTGGGGGCCGGCGGTGAACCTGGACCAGGCCGGCTCGGACGAGGTGCGCGACTTCATCACGGGCAACGCGCTGATGTGGCTGCGCGACTACCACGTCGACGGGCTGCGGCTCGACGCGGTGCACGCGTTCCAGGATCACCGGGCAGTGCACCTGCTTGAGCAGCTCGCCGTCGCGGTAGACGCGCTGGCCGCCGCGACCGGGCGGTCCCTGGTGCTCATCGCCGAGTCGGACATGAACAACCCGCGGCTGATCACCCCGCGCGAGGCCGGCGGCTACGGCCTGTCCGCGCAGTGGAACGACGACTTCCATCACTCGGTGCACGCCCTGGTGACCGGCGAGCGGCAGGGCTACTACGGGGACTTCGGCGCGATCGCCGGGGTCGCCAAGGTCCTGGGCGGCGCCTATTTCCACGATGGCAGCTGGTCGTCATTCCGCGGCCGGACCCATGGCCGCCGCGTTGACACGCAGCGCACCCCCGGTTACCGGTTCGTCGGGTTCATCCAGGATCACGACCAGGTGGGCAACCGGGCGACCGGCGACCGGCTCCCCGCCACGCTGGCCGGTCATCCGGAACGAGAGGGGCTGCTCCGGGTCGCGTCCGGGCTCCTGCTCGCGGCGCCGTTCACGCCGATGCTGTTCATGGGCGAGGAGTGGGGCGCCGACACGCCCTGGCAGTTCTTCACCGACCACACCGACCCGTTCTTCGCGGAGGCGGTGAGTAACGGCCGCAGGTCCGAGTTCGCCGCCCACGGCTGGGGCTTCACCGACGTGCCCGACCCGCAGGACAAGGAGACGTTCCTGCGCTCCAAGCTGGACTGGAGCCAGCCCGGCGTGGAGCCGTACCGCTCGCGGCTCGGCTGGTACCGCTCACTGCTCGCGCTGCGGCGCGCCCGACCCGAGCTGTCCGATCCCCGCCTCGACCAGGTGCGCGTGGAGTTCGACGAGGACGCCAGGTGGATCTTGGTGAAGCGGGGAGCGCTGCTGATCGCCGCGAACCTGGGCGACGGGCCGGCCAGCATCCCGGTCGCCGGCGCGGGGCCGGGCCCGGTCATCCTGGGCAGCGACCCCGGGATTTCCGTGACACCAGGCGTGATCACGCTTACGGCGGCCTCGTTCGCGGTGACGGAAACAAAAACTCAAGGCTGAAATGATGCGGAGCGCCACTTCCCAGCCGGCCGGGCAGCCTGTAGTCCCGTACTAGTAACCCCCGGACGAGGATGTCGAGGAGGCCGCGCTATGTCGCAGGTGCACCACTCGGATGTCATTGGCTCGCTGCTCCGGCCCAGGTACCTGACGCAGGCCAGGGACTCCTACGCCGCCGGCCAGCTCAGCGCGCCGGAATTCAAGCGAATCGAGGACCGCGCGGTCGACGAGGCCATCGCCATGCAGGAGGGCATCGGGCTCGACGTGGTGACCGACGGCGAGTTCCGCCGGTTCTCGTTCCTTGACCAGGTGGTCAGCGAGATCGACGGGGTGGAGCCGATCGAGGGCGCGCCCATCCACTTCCACAGCGCGACCGAGGACTGGGTCTGGCACAACCCGTTCACGGTGACCGGGAAGATCAGCCAGAAGCGGAAGATCACCCTGGAGGAGTTCGCTTACAACCGGGCCAGGGCGACGAGGCGGATCAAGATCACCTTCCCGTCCCCGCTGCTGTTCTACTCGAGCTGGTCGCCGGAGCTGTCAACCGCCGTCTACAAGGACGCCTACGAGCTGTTCGCCGACGCCGCGTCCATCATCAGGTCCGAGATCGCGGACCTCGCCGCCATGGGCTGCACCTACATCCAGATCGATGCCCCGGACATCGGCAGCATCGTCGGCCCGGAGAACCGTGAGACGCGCGAACGGCTGGGCATGCCGACCGAGCGGACGCTCACCGAGGGCCTGGACATCTTCAACAGCGTCGGCGACGTCCCCGGGGTGACGTTCGGCGTGCACGTCTGCAAGGGCAACAACATGAGCCAGTGGATGAGCGAAGGCGGCTACGAGCTGACCGCCGAGGCCATGTTCGGGCGGCTGACCAACTTCGACGTGTTCCTCCTTGAATACGACGACGCGCGGTCCGGGTCGTTCGAGCCGCTCGCGAAGGCACCCGATGACAAGCAGGTCATCCTGGGCCTGGTGTCGAGCAAGACCACCACGCTCGAGACGGTGGGCGAGCTGACCAGCCGCATCCACGAGGCGGCCAGGTACACCGGGCTTGAACGGCTGGGAATCTCCACCCAGTGCGGGTTCTCCTCGACCCTGCCGGGCGCTAACCTGACGACAGAGGACGTGCAAGAGCGCAAGCTCGAGCTGGTAGCGGAGGTAGCGCACTCGGTCTGGTAGCCTGCGGCGCGCAGCGCGCGATTTGTATCGATAGGCCATGGCCCTGCCAGCACTAAACCGGTATAGTAACGGCCATGCGCTATGGCTATTTCGACGACGACCGCCGCGAGTACGTGATTACCCGCCCGGACACCCCCGTGCCTTGGATCAACTACCTGGGCACGGACGAGCACTTCGGCACCGTCTCGAACACAGCCGGCGGTTTCTCCTGGCACCTTGACGCGCGGCTGCGCCGGCTCAGCAGGTACCGCTACAACAACGTGCCTGGTGACACCGGCGGGCGCTACCTTTACCTGCGGGACGACGCGAGCGGCGAGTTCTGGTCGCCGTCCTGGCAGCCGACAAGGACCCCGCTCGATGAGTACGAGTGCAGGCACGGCCTGTCGTACACCACGATCAAGTCGGCGCGGGCGGGTATCACGGCCAAGACGACGTACTTCGTGCCCCGCGGTGAGAACCTTGAGGTGTGGCGGGCCGCCATCACCAACGACCGGGAGAGCACGGCCCAGCTGTCACTCTTCTCGTCGGTCGAGTTCGCCCTCTGGGACGCCCAGGACGACATGACGAACTTCCAGCGCAACTACTCCACCGGCGAGGTCGAAGTCGTCGACGGGGTCATCTACCACAAGACCGAGTACCGCGAGCGCCGCGATCACTTCGCCTACTTCGCCTGCTCTGAGCCGCTCGTCGGGTTCGACACGCAGCGGGAGGCGTTCCTCGGCCCGTACCGGGGATTCCACGAGCCAGTCGGCGTCGAGCGCGGCAAGCTCAGCGACTCGGTCGCGCACGGTTGGTCACCGCACGGCGCCCACCACGTCACGCTCACCCTGGAGCCGGGCGAGACCAGGGAGGTCATCTTCCTGCTCGGCTACTGGGAGAACCCGCGCGACGCCAAGTTCGAGTCCGTCGGCGTCATCAACAAGTCCCTCGTCAAGCCGGTGATCAGGCACTGGCTTGACCCGCAGACGGTGCGTGAGGGTTTCGCGGACCTCAAGGCCTACTGGGACAACATGCTCGGCGTGCTCGTCGCGGACACCCCGGACACCGACAGCAACCGGATGGTCAGCATCTGGAACGCCTACCAGTGCCTGGTGACGTTCAACATGAGCCGCTCGGTCTCCTCCTATGAGACCGGAATCTCCCGTGGCATGGGCTTCCGTGACTCCTGCCAGGACTTGCTCGGCGCCGTGCAGCTCGTCCCGGAACGCTCCAGGGAGCGCATCCTCGACATCGCCGCGACCCAGTTCGCCAGCGGCGGCGCGTACCACCAGTACCAGCCGCTTACGAAGACGGGCAACGACGCGATCGGCTCCGGCTTCAACGACGACCCGCTCTGGCTCGTGCTCGCCGTCGCCGCTTACCTCAAGGAAACCGGCGACACCACCATCCTCGACGAGCCTGTGAAGTTCAGCGACGGCGGCGGGGCGATCCTGTACGGGCACCTGGAGCGGTCGGTCCAGTACACCCTCGACCGGATCGGTCCGCACGGGCTGCCGCTCATCGGGCGCGCCGACTGGAACGACTGCCTCAACCTGAACTGCTTCTCGGAAACCCCCGGGGAGTCGTTCCAGACCACGGAAAACCAGTCGGGCGGCGTCGCGGAGTCGGTCTTCATCGCCGGGCTGTTCACGCTCGCGGCGCGCGAGCTGGCCGGCATCGCCGCGCTCACCGGCCGCGCCGCGGAGGCGGAGGCCTACCGGGCCGATGCCGAGAAGATGTCCGCAGTGACCGCCGAGCACGGCTGGGACGGCGAGTGGTTCCTGCGCGCCTACGACTTCTACGGCAACCCGGTCGGCACCGCGAAGAACCCCGAGGGCCAGATCTTCATCGAGCCGCAGGGCATGTGCATCATGGGCGGGATCGGGCTGTCGGATCTTCAGGCGGACTCGGCCGGCCTCGGCGCAGCCTCCCTCGCCGAGCGGGCCCTGAAGAGCGTGAAGGACTGCCTCGCCACTCCGCACGGGATCATGCTGCTTCAGCCCGCGTTCACCACCTACCACATGGAACTCGGCGAGATCTCCTCCTACCCGCCGGGTTACAAGGAGAACGCGAGCGTCTTCTGCCACACGAACCCGTGGGTCATGATCGCCTCGGCGATGACCGGCGACGGGGACGCCGCCTTCGACTACTACAAGCGGATCAACCCCTCGGCCCGCGAGGCGATCGGCGACCTGCACCGCTGCGAGCCGTACGT
>Ga0070714_100004225_pt1 | contig 10822 bp, 7 predicted proteins | sample LARL83metaG_FD_65450 | JGI IMG/M metagenome (GOLD analysis project Ga0070714, IMG submission 65450) | Corn, switchgrass and miscanthus rhizosphere microbial communities from Kellogg Biological Station, Michigan, USA - LAR L8-3 metaG | ecosystem: Host-associated > Plants > Roots > Rhizosphere ... | reverse complement strand
GCTGCTGCGGGGCCTGCCCGGCAGGTGCGCTGGCACCGGGCGCCAGCGACTTTGCCGACGTGCTGGTAGCGCCCAGGTGGTCGATGCCGACGACGGCGCCCGCGCCCAGTGCGGCAGCGGTGACCGCCACCGCGACGTAGCGCAGGAAACCGGGACCGCGGGGCGGCGGCGGGGGCGCCGCGCCCCACGGGTACTCGGGAGGTGGCGGGCCGAACTGCGTGCCGTACTGACCGTAGCCAGCGTAATTGTCGCCGTGCTCGTGCATCTGCCTCACTCCGCCCTCGGACCCGCATCCTTCCAGTCAGCACTGCCCTCCAGTGAGCACTATGAACCTGACCATTGGCTGAGGGGCGGCTGGAGATTCGGCTCGGGATCAGCGGGCCAGCGATGCCAGCTCAGGTACGAACAGCCTGGCGTCGACGGTACCCACGCCCGCGGCCAGGCTGTAGCCGGCGCGTGCGCCGAAGCCGTGCACCGTGTGCTCGTGACCGCCCTGGGAGAACGTCACGGTGTTGTTCCCGCTGGTCACCGGCACGATACCCCGGTCGCCGCGCAGCGACAGCTGGTACAGCGCCGGGTTGATCGGGCCGAGCGGGTGGCCCGCGGTCTGCGCGGCGAGCGCCACGATGCCCGCGAACAGCGGGGTCGCCTCGCTGGTGCCGCAGGTCTGTGACCAGCCGGGTGCTGTGCCCGGATAGCTGGCGTAGGTGTCCACCGCGCCGTTGCAGGCGGCGCTCATCGAGATGTCCGGCACGCCACGCGCGTTGCCCACGATGTTCCGCACGCCGTTCTGGTACGACGGGCGGCCGAACAGTACCGACTTGCCGCCGCCGCCCGCGTCCGGGTTAGGGCCCGCGTCGCCGAACACGAACTCGTTCGTCGCCTTGCTGTACGTGTCGTTCCACACGTTGTCCGGTGCCGTGCGGTTACCGCCTGCGTTCAGGTGCAGCTGCGTGCCGCCGATGCCGGTGACCAGCGGGTCGCTGTCCGACCACGACGTCACCGGGAACAGGTAGTAGGCGGAGCCGTTCTGCCTGACGTCGGCCGCGCCGGAGTCGCCGGACGCCGCGAGCATGGTGACGTGCGCCTTCTGCGCGGCGAATTCGGCACCGCGCAGCGCGGTTACGCTGGCCCGGGACGAGAACGTCTCCTCGGTGGCGCTGAAGCTCTGGCTGATCACGTCGGCGTGGTAGTGCTTGATCACGAAGTTCTCGGCGGTGACGATCTGCGGGAAGCCGTGCACGCCCTCGGTCTCCGACACCGGCGTCTCGGCGAGCACGATGTTCGCACCGGGCGCAATCGTGTGCGCCCACTCCACGTCGAGCGTGGTCTCGCCGGCCCAGCCGGTCATGTCCGGGTTATTCGGGTTCCACGGCGGGAGCTTGCCCGCCGGAGTGATCACCGTGAACGACGGCGGCGCGGGCAGGCGGAAGGTGCGATCGAACACGGCCAGGTCGTGCTTGATCGTCGGGCTGCCGAAGGAGTCCACGATGACGATCGTGGTGCCCTTCCCGTTGATGCCCCGCGCGTACAGCGCCGGCAGGTCATAGGCCCGCTGGAGCTGCGCGGGCTCGTAGCACGCCACGCCGAAGGACTTCTCGCACTGCGCGGTGGAGGTGGGTCCGGACCGCGTGTCCGCGAGGTGACGGACCTGCGGCTGGACGATCACGCTGGCCAGCGCCGAGCCCGCGCCCGGTGAACTGGCCGCGACGGCGGCCAGCCCGGCGGAACCGGCCGAACCGGCCGCGGCCCCACCTGCCACTACGGCACAGGCAGCAGCAGCGAGCACGATGCTCTTCGCGTGGCGCAACGAACACTCCCCCCGAATCAGACCGAAGACCACTATTTCCGTCAAGTATGGAGCCGAACGAAGTGTCCGCGCCACCTTTGGGATAGCTGTGACTACAGAGATACATGCCAGCACATGGGAGCGACACCCGCGAACCGGGATGAAACGGGTGATCGTGGGGAAGTATCTATGCGTGAGGACGCCCTCTGGGTCCGGTCAGGGGACCCAGAGGGCGTACCTCCGTCGTTATGCCAGCTTGGCGAGTTCCGGCACAAACAGCTGGCCGTTGATCGTGCCGACCCCGGCCACCCGGCTGTAGCCGTTACGGGCCTGGTAGCCGCGGACCGTGTAACGGTGGCCGTGCTGGGTGAACGACACCGTGTTGTTGCCCGACGTGACCCGGATGATGCCGGGTGCGTGCTCGGCCGACAGCTTGTACAGCGCCGGGTTGATCAGGCCGAGGTCGTGGCCCGCCTTCTGCGCGGCGAGCGCGACCACGCCGGCGAACAAGGGGGCGGACTCGCTGGTGCCGCACACCGCGTAGTAACCGGCCGCCTGGCCGGGGAAGCTCTGGTACACGTTAACCGCGGCGGAGCAGGCCCCGCTCATCGAGATGTCCGGGATGCCGCGGTGGCCGCCGACCGTGCTGCGCACGCTGTTCTGGTACGACGGCCGGCCGAACAGGGTGGATGCGCCGCCGCCGGCGGCCAGCGGGTTCGGGCCGCTGTTGTTGAAGATGAACCGCTGCGTGCTGCCGTTGTACGTGTCGTTCCACACGGTGTCGCGGGAGCTGCGCACGCCGCTCGCGAACAGGTGCACGTCAGTGCCGCCGACGGCGGTGACCAGCGGGTCGGTGGCCGGCCAGCTCGTCGTCGGGTGCGTGTAGTAGGTCCGGTTGTCCGTGCCGGTGTTGGCCGCGCCGGTGTCACCGGTAGAGGCCAGGACCGTGATGTGGTTACGCTGGGCGGTCTGGTAGGCGTAGCGGTACCGGCTGACCGAACCGTTCTGCTCCGCGCCGCCGAAGCTCTCGCTGATCACGTCCGCCAGGTGGTGCTGGGCCACGTAGTTGACCGCGCGGGAGGCCTGGGCGACGAAGTTCCCCGCGCCGGACTCCGGCACCTCCACCACCAGGATCTTCGCGTTGGGCGCGAGCGCGTGCGCGTACTCCACGTCCAGCGTGGTCTCGCCCGCCCAGCCGACCATGTCCGCGTTGTTCTTGTTGTAATTCGGGATGTGCCCCGCCGGGGCAATGACCCGCAGCGACGGCGGGTCCGGCAGGCTGAACGCGCTGTCGAACTGGGTCAGGTCAGCGGAGATCGTGGGCGACCCGAACACGTCCACGACCGCGATCGTCCTGCCGCTGCCGTTGATTCCCGCGTTGTACAGCGGCGTGAGGTTGTATGCCTGCTGGATCTGCGCGGGGTCGTAGCACGCGATGTGAAACTGCTGCTGGCAGTCGGCCGAGGTCGGCGGGTCGTCCGGTTGCGCCCGCGTGACGTGGATGATGCCCGGCTCGGCGTGGAACGCGGCCGCCTGCTGGCTTGCCGCGCTGGCCAAGCTCGCGTGACCTGCCATCGCGCGGCCTAGCGTCGCCCCTTTGCCGGTAACCCCTGAGCCGGCAACCCCTGTACCGGTGACCGCGATCGCGGCGCCAGCGGTCAGGCTGGCCGCGCCCACGGCAATGGCAATAGTTCGGATCATGACCCCGCTCCCCGTCTTGTGGTGATTCACCCCTTTTGGCGATAGCGACGATAACAGCTTCAGGATGATCAAATGGGCACAATTACCCAACTGGGATGTTCAGGGTCGTTGTATCATGATTCAGCCGAGTTTTGCCAGCTCAGGCACGAAGTACTGGGCGTTGATCGTGCCCAGGCCCGCGGTCAGGCTGTATCCGTTCCTGGCGTAATAGCCGTGGACCGTGTAGCTCTTGCTGTTCTGGCTGAACGAAACTGTGTTATTGCCCTTGGTCACCGAAATGATCCCTTTGGCGTGCGTCGCGGCGAGCTTGTAAAGCGCCGGGTTGATCGCGCCCAGGTCGCGCCCGGCCTGCTGCGCGGCCAGCGCGACGACGCCGGCGAACAGCGGAGCGGACTCGCTGGTCCCGCACACCGCATACCAGCCGGGCTGCTCACCGCCGAAGCTCTGGTACACGTTGACCGCCGCGGAGCACGCCCCGCTCATCGAGATGTCCGGGATGCCGCGCGCGTTGCCGGTGATCTTCTTGACGCTGTTCTGGTACGACGGGCGCTTGAAGGCCACGGACTTGCCGCCGCCGGTGGCGAGCGGGTTCGGGCCGTCGTCGCCGAACACCAGGTTGTTGGTCGCCTTGTCGTACGTGTCGTTCCAGACCGTGTCGCGGCCGGCCCGGTTGCCGCTGGCGCTCAGGTCGAGTGCGGTACCGCCGACGGCGGTGACCAGCGGATCGGTGGCCGGCCAGGTCGTGGTCGGGTGCGTGTAGTACGTCTGGCCGTCCGGTCCGGTGTTCGCCGCCCCGGTGTCGCCGGCCGAGGCCAGCACCGTGATGTGGTGCCTGGCGGCGTTGCTGTAGACGTTGTGCAGCTTGCTGGTGAAGCCGGGCGGCAGCACCTGCTCGGTCCAGCCGAAGCTCTGGCTGATCACGTCCGCGAGGTGATGATTGATCACGTCCTGCTCGGCGCCGAGGATCTTCTGCGGGTCCTCGTTCGGCACCTCGACCAGCAGGATCTTCGCGCCCGGCGCCGCCGCGTGCGCGTACTCGACGTCCAGCGTGGTCTCCCCCGCCCAGCCGACCATGTCCGCGTTGTTGTCGTCGTAACCGGGAATGCCGCCGACCGGGGCGATGACCTTGAGCTGCGGGGCCGGCATGCCGAGGAAGTTGTCGAACTCGGTCAGGTCGGCGTCGATGGTCGGCGAGCCGAACACGTCGATCAGCGCGATCGTCCGGCCCTTGCCGGTGACGCCGCGGTTGTACAGCGAGGTCAGGTTGTAGGCCTGCTCGACCTGCGCCGGGTCGTAGCAGTTGATCTGGAACAGCGCCTGGCACTCCATCGTGGTCGGCGGATCGTCCGGCGAGACGTGGCGGATGTAGTACATCCCGGCGTGCGTGACCGTCGCGAAGTCCGGTTTTACCGCCGCGCCGGCGGCGGTACCGGGCGCCGCGCCGGCGGCGGTGACGGCCGCCGTGGCGGTGCCCGCGATGGCCAGCGCGCAGGCAGCCGCCGAGATCGTAATGGTCACGTGCTTGCGCAATGCCCCCACCCCCCGTTATCTCGCATATAGGGCGAAGCGAACATAACATTCGCGGGGAGGCTCGCGCAGCGGAATGCGCTGCGACTGGTGAACGCTTTGCGACTGCCCCGTCGCGGAGCGATCGCAGCCGTCATACTTGGGGACGGAACCCCCGTATACAGAGGTGAGCAGCAAATGCGCGTGCGCGGAAGCGTGGCCATCGATCTTGGCACGGTGAACACGTTGGTCTGGGTGGCCGGGCGCGGAGTCGTGCTGGAGGAGCCGTCGGCGATCGCCATCGACACGACGGCGGGCACGGTGGCCGCCGTCGGCTCGGCGGCGGACACCCTGGCCGACAAGGAACCGCAGGGTATCGACGTCATCCACCCGTTGCGGGACGGCGTGATCGCCGACCTGGAGGCGACCGCCGCGATGCTGCACGCGTTCCTCAAGAAGGCCCGCCGGCACAACGGGCCGCTGCGGCCACGCGCCCTGGTATGCGTGCCCGGCGGCGCCACCGAGGTGGAGCGCAGGTCGGTGCTCGCCGCGCTGAGCGTGCGGCGGCCGCGGTACTCGGTGCAGCTGATCGACGAGCCGGTCGCCGCGGCGGCCGGCGCCGGCTTCGACCTGACCGGCGGGGCGGGCGGCTTCATCGTCGACATCGGCGGCGGGACGACCGAGGTCGCCGTCGTGGCCGGCTGGCGGGTCGCCCGGGCCGTGTCGCTGCGCAAGGCGGGGAACACGATGGACGAGGCGATCCTGGCCGCGTGCCGCAACGAACTCGGGCTGATCTTGTCGCACCGGGCGGCGCGCGACCTGAAGATGCAGCTCGGGGTCGGCGGCACCGGCGCCGGCGCCGCGGAGGTGGTGGGGATCGACGCGGCGACCAGGGTGCCGCGGACCGAGCGGGTGCCCGGCGGCCTGGTGGCGCGGGCGCTCGAGCCCACCGTCAGCGCGATCGCGGAACAGGTGCTGCAGATCCTGTCCGAGATCCCGGCCGGGCTGGCCGAGGACGTCGTCCGCGGGAAGATCCGGGTGGCCGGCGGCGGCGCGCTGCTGCCCGGGCTGCCCGAGCGGATCGAGGCGGTGGCCGGTATCGGCGCGGTGGTGGTAGAAGACCCGCTGCGCTGTGTGGTGCGCGGCGCGGCCGAGATCCTGGAGCGCGGTAAGAAGGCTTCAGGACCCGGCCTGCGCTTAGCTCATTCAGTTCATTCGAGGGGCTGGGTTCACTCCAGGGGCTGGCGGGCGAGGCCGGACGGCTCGCGGCCGGCCAGCAGCCAGCCGCCGGCGACCGCCACCACCGGCAGGCCCACCAGGATCAGCAGGTAGTCGAGCGGCGGCACATTGCCGAACGTCGCGGTCAGGCTGCTGTGCGCCCAGGCGATCCCGGCGATGGCGGCGCCGGCCACCCCGAGGACGGCGCCGAGCAGTGCGAGCGCTCCCGCCGTGGCGGCGGTGATCGTCCGCCGGGTGGCGGCGCTTGCTCCGGTCGCGGTGAGCGTCCGCAGGTCGCGGGACGTCTCGCTGCGCACCAGGCCGACCGTCATGGCGAGCACGCCAAGCGCTATCACCAGCCCCAGCGCGGTCGCGCCGTCGCTGATCTGCCCCAGTGCCAGCTCGCCGGACTTGGACTCCATGCTCACCCCGGCCCCGTTCGCGACCTGCCGCGCGGTGCTGATCTGACCGGCCGTGAGCGCGCCGGGCGTGGTGATCAGCCAGCCCGCCAGGTTCTCGGTCAGGTGGTAGCGCTGAACCGCGTGCTCGGTGATCACCGTGTTCGGCGCGGACGTACCGCTCGGCAGGCTGGATTCCTGGGCGATTCCTAGGTTGCTGGCGGTCCTGGGAGTGCTCTGCGGGCTCATGTTGCCGTAGATGAGCTGCATGTTCGGCTCGTTACTGAAGCCGGGCCGCATGGACAGGACGTCGGCGTCCGGCCGGACATCCTTGATCCCGTACTGGGTGAGCAATCGCGGGGTGGCGACGTACAGCGTGCCGGAGAAGTTGTTGTTCGCCCTGCCCTGCTGCTGCAGCGTCGCATTCACGCCCTCCAGCGGCAGCACCGACGTGGCGTGCACTTGGCTGGCGTACGTTGTCACCCGGGCTTGCAGCGCGGTTATCTGGGCCGGGGTCAGGTCCGCCGCGTTCGGTGCGTTCGGGGTCTGGTCGTGCGTGTAGACGATGAGCTGGTTGTCCGCCAGGTTCGCGCCGGTGTAGTCGAGCACGTTGGAGAACCGGACGCTGGCGACGATGCAGATGAGCATCGCCAGGAACACCGCGAAGCTGGTCGCGGCAAGGGCGGCGCCCGAGCGGGCACGGTAGCGGACCAGGTCGCGCAGCGCGATGCGGGCCGAGACCGGGACGCGCGGGCCGGCCGCCGCGGACAGCACGGCGACCGCCAGCGGCGCCAGCCGGAAGATGCCGACCACCGTCGCCACGAGGCCGATCAGCAGGAACAGCGAGTCGCTGCCGCTGTTCCCGCTCCAGCCGCCGGACAAGTACAGGCACACGACGCCGACGCCGAGGAACACCGCGCCCGGTATCGCGGACTTGTACACCGCCCTCGGCTCGGCGGGCCGGCCGGACAGCGCGGCCACCACCGGGATCCGGGACACGATACGAGCGGGGCGGCGGGATGCGAGCAGCGAGGTCACGATCGCGAGCAGCACGGCGACGGCGATCGCCCACCACGGCAGGTTGGTGCCGTCCACGCGGTGCCCGGTCGCCGACTCCAGCTGCGGCACGTAGGCGAACCAGGCGCCGAAGCCCACGACCGCGCCGATCACCGCGCCGGTGGCACCGACCGCCACGCCGTTGGCCAGCATGACGAGGCGGACGTTCTCCTCGGTGGCGCCGAGCGCGCTGAGCATGCCGAGCGCACGGAGCCGGCGCTGCGCCATGACGGTGAACCCGGCCACCGCGACCAGGCCGATGAACACCAGGCCGAGGACCGAGATCACGAGCACGATCGTCGCGGGGCTGATGCCCCCGCCTCCGGCACCCTTCAGCGAGTAGCTGGCGTCGGACGGCAGGCCGGCGAAGACCGGACTCTGGTCAGGACCGTCGGTGAGGGACTTGGCCGGGGGGTTGAGCAGGATCGTCACCTGGGTGGGCTGAGTCACCTGGCCGGGTGCGACCAGGGCAAACTCGTCCAGCAGGTCGGTCGGGTTCTCGACGATGCCGGTGACCTGCCAGGAGCGGCCGCCATCCTGCCAGGTTCCGCCGACCCTCAAGTTGTACAAGGTGGCGACGCCGCCGGTGACCGCCACCTGCCCGGGACCGCTCGGGTAGTGACCCGCGTCCAGGGCGAGCAACGGCTTGCCGAAGTTCGCCGCCGGGTCCTGCGCGCGCAGCTCCACGTTCTGCGCGGACCCGGTGTTCAGCGCCTGATTCTCGATCACCTGGACCGGACCGTACCTGCCGCTGATCGAGGCGATCTCGGCCGCCAGGTGCGGGTTGTTGCCAGGCAGGGCGATCGCGGCGCCGGCGTTGCCGAACGTCACGGTGCTCGGCGGCGGCGTGTTCGTGGCCACGCCCGCCCCCCAGATGGTGGCGGCAACCGCGACCAGGAGCATGCCGAACACGAGCAGCTGCTGCCGCCATTCGCGGCGGAACAGCCGCAGCGCCCACCTGATGACGGCGCGCCGGGCCGGACCGCCCCCGTTGTCCGGCCCGGCGACGCCCGGCCGGTGCTGGGTCATCGTGGTCATCGGACCTGCCCTCCGCTACCGCTGTCGCCGCCGGCTCCCCGCAGGAGGGACTCGGGGCCGGCAGCCGGGGTGGTCCGGTCGGTGACCCGGCCGTCCCTGAGGAACACCACCCGGTCGGCCCAGGAGGCGAGTTGCGCGTCGTGCGTGACCACGACGGCGGCCATGCCGCCCCGGCACGCCTCGTGGATGAGGCGCATCACGGCCTCGCCGTTGACCGAGTCGAGCGCGCCGCTCGGCTCGTCGGCCAGCAGCAGCTGGCGTTCACCGACCACCGCGCGGGCGATCGCGACGCGCTGCCGCTCACCACCGGACATCTGGTCCGGGTAGTGCCCGGCCCGCTCGGCCAGGCCGAGCCGGTTCAGCGCCGCCAGGCCCGCCTGACGGGCGCGGCGGGCGGTCATGCCGTCGAGCTCGAGCGGCAGCGCGACGTTTTCCGCCGCGGTGAGCCCGGGCAGCAGGTTGAAGTCCTGGAAGACGTAGCCGATCGTGCGGCGGCGCAGCTGCGCCTTCTGCACCCGGGACAGCTGCGTGACATCGGTCCCGGCGATCCGCACCTCTCCGGTGCTCGGGTCCTCAAGGGTCCCGGCGATGGTGAGCAGCGTCGACTTGCCGGAGCCGCTCGGGCCCATCACCGCCACCATGGTCCCGGCGCCGACCGCCAGGCTGATCTCGTACAGCGCGTGTACCTCGGCGACCCCGTGGCCGTACACCTTGGACACGTCGCGTAGCTCTAGCACGCTCATCGGGTGACCCCCATTCTCCTTCTGAGCCTCGGCACGTTAGCCGGGCTCGGCGGCGGCGGTGTGCCGCCCGCTCTCTTGATGCGGCCGTCCGCGCTGTCCAGCCAGCGGATCACCGCGTCGAGCCGGAACAGCTCGGCGTCCACGACGAGCGCCAGGCTCAGGTCGTACTCGGCCTCGTCGTCCTTGATGCGAGTCCACTGCTGCATCAGCTCCACGAGATAACGGCGATGCGCCTGGATGATCTCGCGCACGTCGGTACCGGGCACCCGCATCGCGACCAGGATCTTCATCACCAGCTCGTCGCGGGGCGGCGCCGACATGTCCGGCGGTGTGCGCAGCCAGCGGCCGAGCTCCGACTCGCCGGCCGGCGTGATGCGGAAGCGCTTCTGCTTGTCGTCGTCGGTGTCGGTGCCGGCCTGGCTGTCCGCCTCGATCAGGTCGTCGCGCTCCAGCCGCTGAAGCGTGGTGTAGACCTGGCCGACGTTCAGCGGCCACACATCGCCGGTCCTGTCCTCGAACTCCTCGCGTAGCTGAAGTCCGTACTTCGGACCCTCGCTGAGCAGGGCGAGCAGTGCGTGCCGCACGCTCATCGCGTGCTCTTACTGAGTAGCATACTGAGTATAGTACCCGGTTTGCGGCAATAGGCAAACGGCGACAGCGGGCGCGGCGATGCGCCGCTCGTCCGACGGACCTTCTTCGCCGCGCCGCGGGCGGCCCGGGCCGCCGTCCGTCGTTTTACCCGCCGTGCCCGCTATGTCCCAGTGCGTTCGACGGTTGCTCCAGGTCCATAAGGCGGTTCGAAATTATTGCGGGCACTTACCCCTGCCAAATCGGATCCTGGTCGGTAAATAGGTACGGGACGAGGCTTCTGGGGCAGATGCGGTGCTATTTACACGCCGCACGGCGCCCTTACGGCCACCCGAGACTGCTGGCGAATTGTGCGCGCATGGCCGTGCCGTCCGATCGTCCGCCCGCCAGCCGCCGCGGCCTGGCCGCCGGGTGTGCAGTCTCTGCCTGGAGTGCAGTGTGCGGCTGCCGGGACAGGAGCGCACCGGCACGCCCGTCAACGACGTGGAAGATTACCGCCTCGTGGTGGATTGACCCTCGTAAACAAGGGTTCCGCTACCACGAAGCGGGAAACTGCCACGTTATCGCGGGCCCAGCGAGCCGATCGAGCCCGAACCTCGGCCGCTGACCTTACCGGGACGGCCAGCGCCACAGGCAAGCCCCTGAATAAGCCAGCAGGGTCCAAATCGGGGGGTAACTGTCCACAATAATCTGGCGCCCCGGCCGCCGCGCCCGAAATAAGGCTATATATCTCGATATGGGGACGCGGGGGCGCGGGGGACGCGGGGGCGCGGGGGACGCGGGGG
>Ga0070714_100004223_pt1 | contig 10824 bp, 13 predicted proteins | sample LARL83metaG_FD_65450 | JGI IMG/M metagenome (GOLD analysis project Ga0070714, IMG submission 65450) | Corn, switchgrass and miscanthus rhizosphere microbial communities from Kellogg Biological Station, Michigan, USA - LAR L8-3 metaG | ecosystem: Host-associated > Plants > Roots > Rhizosphere ... | reverse complement strand
GACCACCCGGCAACCGACTGCACGGTCATGGGCGCCGAGATCGACCGCCGGCTCCGGAAGGAGGAGCCGTGACGATCCTTCGCCGTCAGGGACGCGTGGCTTGCCATTCCCGGCGGGTGATCCGGTAGCGGACCCACTGGTGGCCTTCCGCGGTTTCCGTCCCGTCTTCCGTCCAGCCCGCGCGGCGGAAGACGGCGCGCATGGCGTGGTTGGCCTCGTTGGTGGCCGCCTCAACGACCTCAGCGGCCGCGTGCTCGAACAGCCAGTCAGTGAGGAGGGCGAGGGCCTCGCGCCCGTACCCTTTGCCGCGGGCGTGCTCTCGCAGCCCGATGCCCACGTCGAACGTTCCCGGCGGCAGGGCACGGCCGCGCGGTACGAAGGTCTGGATCCGGCCGATCGAGGTGCCGTCCAGGTCGATGGCAAGGTCCAGCCAGCCATCATGCAACTGGCCAGACCGCGCCAGCCTGGCCCGGAAGGCCGCCTCATCCGTCAGGACGGAGCTGACCAGGGGGCCTGCCGCAGCCGCCACCATCGCCTGCCACTCCGCGTCGACCTCGGCCGGGCGCAGCGCCCGCAGCACCAGCCGGCCCCCCTGGATCACCACACCGCCAGCCATGGCATGAGTATCCACGAACCGTGCAGGAGCAGGCGACGGCCGGCCCCGCCTCATCCGTGCGGTGTCTCGCCGCGGTCACCGGGGCTGGCCGCGGAGTCCGGGAGCGCGTCCTTGGCCGCTTTCTTTTCCAGCCGGGCAACCTCGCGCTCGATGGCCGATTCGCGCTGCACGAAGGTCTTCAGGACGTTGAGCCCGAGGAACACCATGGGGAACAACGGCCAGAAGAACCCGCCGCCGACCGCGATCCAGATCACTACGCAGATCACGCTCGGGACCAGGAAGGCCCCGAAGGACTCCTCCACGTCCCTGCGCCACTTGCGCGCGCCCCGTGCCCTCAGGTCGGCTGGGTGCAGCGGAGCCGGGAGCGCGGGCGGGCTGTCGGACGGCGTGAGGTCGGCGACCAGCGAGGGCAGCTCGCCGAGGGTCCGGCTGTCGTACAGGGTGTTCAGCCGGTCGTCATACTCCTCGCGGGTCAGGCGCCCGTCCCCGTAAGCGTCGACCAGCACGGCGCGTACCACCTCCCGGTCGGCGTCCGAAGCACGCATCGACGCGTTACCGGCCTGCCGCGGGTCAAGGCGAAACGACGCCCAGAAGTTCTCCACGAGCACACCGTCCTGTCCGCTGCCGGCATCAACCCCGATCTCCGCCATTATCCGGCAAACAGCCCGCACACCGGGACGCGGTTCAGGTCCGCGGGGCGTACTCGATCGAGTCGAACGGCCAGTCGCGTTCCAGCCATGCGAGGACCGCGTCGTGCAGGACGGGGTCGAGCGCGGCGTGGTCCGCGCGCACCCAGGAACTCACGGTCGCGGGCCTTTCCCCGTGGCGGCCGGCCTCCTGGCCGCTGGGCGGGTAGATGTACACGCAGCCGATGACGTCGCCGGTGCCCGTGCTGAGCACGGTGTAGGTGAACCCGCGGCGCCCGGCGAAGTCCCGCGCGTGCCGCTCAAGGTCCCCGAGGTTGTCATCCAGGGACATCTCGTGCGGCCAGTTGCGGCCGGCGAAACCCGGGGTCGCCCGGATGTGGTCGATGCTGGTGGTCCAGGCGGCGTAATCGGACTCATTGTGCTGCGGGCCGAGCGGGACTAGCTGGCATTCCCCGGCAGTGAGCCCGCCGGGGACCATGAAGTCTTCCGGGACGAACAGCTCATCGCTCACCCGAAGATCGTAACGCTGCGGCGAAGCCGACAGGTAGGCCCGTTCGGGCGACTGCGGGTCCCGTCAGCTGATCGGCGAAGCGTCCAGCGTCGGCCCCGGCGCCGCCTTCGGCCTCGCCGTCACCGTACTGACCGAACTGGCGGCCCAGACGCGCACTCCGGCATCTCCCTGGCCGGCTCCAGACACCTCGGTTACCTTCGGGACCCGGCTCATGCTGATCGCGCCGCATTCTCCTGCGCCATCCCGCCTGATCCCAGAGCGAGACCAGGGCATGGCGCGATGGGCGTACCTGAATTCACCGTCGGTATCGTCCGGGACGAGTCCCCGCCCGCTAGGGGACGCGGAGTCAACACCGTCCTGACGGTATGATTTTCTCGTACCGCACTGGTAGCGGGTTCCTGTTGCCGCGCGTTCTCGCGCTTGTGTCAAGGGAGACCCGCCGTGCCCGCTGTGCAGATCCGCCCGTTTCGCCGCAGTGACCGTGACCAGCTCGCCGATCTGGTGAACGCGCACGCCGGCGCGGTGGTCCCCGGAATGGGAACCTCGGTCGCCGCGCTGCTGGCCAGCCTGGACCGCGATCCGGGTGAGCCGGTCACCGATCCGTGGGTGAGTGAGCGGGCGACCCTGGTCGCCGAGCAGCAGCACCGGGTGGTGGCTGCGGCGCACCTGCTCCGTTACCTCGATGACGAGCCCGCCGGGGAATACTTCCAGGGCATCGGCGAGATCAAGTGGCTGGTGTTCTGGCCGGAGGCCCCGTCCGGCAACCCGTACTGGGCCGACGCCGCCGACGCGGCGGAGAAACTGGTCGCCGCCTGCATCGCCCAGCTCGAGCGGTGGGGGGTGACCCGCCAGCGCGCCGAGGGTGACCTCCCGGTGCCATGCGGCGTCTACGGCGTGCCGGAGCAGTGGCCGCACGTCGCGGCGCTGTATGAGCGGGCCGGGTTCCGCCAGACCGGGCAGAGCGAGATCGTCTACCTGGCCCGGGTCGCGGGCCTGTCCCGCCCCGCTGCGCCGCCCCTTGACGACCTGACCGTGCGCCGCTCGGTCGGCATGAACGGCACCCGGCTGTCGGCGGTGCTCGGTGGCGAGGTCGCCGGGTACATCGAGGTGGAGATCCGTGAGAAAGGCGAGCGGCTGTCGCCCCGCGGCCGCTGGGCCGACGTCGGCAACCTGTGCGTGACCGGCCAGTACCAGCGCCGCGGTGTCGCCACCTGGCTGCTGGGCCAGGCCGCCGGCTGGCTGGACCTAGCCCAGGTGGACAACCTGCTCGACTACACCTACGACGGCACCCGCAACCCCGGCCACTGTGACCCCGCGGGCTACCAGGCATTCCTGGCCTCAGCCGGGTTCCGCGAGCTGACCCGCACCAGGCGAGGCTGGACCCGTAAGTCCTAGCTTTACCTCGGAACTGATCGTTATGTCGTCTGGGATGGCCGTCGAGGAAGCTTCCGGCCGGGACGAACGAAGTGGCACATGGGCCGGCCTGGCCGCGATCGGCGGCCAGGCTGCCGCGACCCGGATACAGCGAAGTGGTTACCGCCCGGTTGCCTGGCGGTACTTCTCCGCGATGCTGGCCGGGACCCGGCCGCGCTCCTTGACCTCGATGCCTTGCCCCCTGGCCCACTCGCGGACCGCGTGGGTGTCGACGGCGCTGGCATCGCGGCGTCCGCGGACGCCCTTCAGGGCGCTGGTCTTGCGGGCGTGCGCGATGTAGGGCGCCAGGGCCTTGTGCAGTTGCTCGCCGTGCGTCACGCTCAGGTCGATCTCATAGCCGGTGCCGTCCAGGCTGAACCGGACGGTCCCTTCGGCCTCGCTGCCGTCAATGTCATCGACGAAGGTCGTCTCTATCTTCCGGGCCAATGGAATTACTCCATTCGTGTTTCGTCATTTACGGGTAATCGTGGACTGCCAGCGTGACAAGCACGGGAAGGCGCGCCGAGGCCGTCGCCTGAGTTGGCGTGCCTGCGGCCTGTGTTACCCGTCCAGGCCACTGTCATACCCAGTCAGCGGGTAAACGTGATGACGCCGGGACAGGGCCGGTACTTAGCCGCTCGGGTCGGCATGGAGCGGCAGCTGCCGACCTGAAGTGACCGATAACCGGTAAATTCTGCTTATCAGGTAAATTCCGGGAGCGCGGGCCTCAGGAAGCCGGCGGCTTCAGGTGCTCATCGAAGAAGGCGACGATCCGGGCTCTGGCGTCGCCGGTCGCCTGGGCGTCGAAGCCCATCGCCATCAGCGGCCCGCTCAGCAGGCTGACGATCGCGAAGGCCCGGGGCAGCGCCGCGTCCTTGCCCGCCGCGCCCCGCAGCACCGCTAGCTTGCCGGGATGGTCGTTCATGAAGGAGTGGCCGACGCCCGGGTAGACCTTCACGTCGTTGTCGATGCCGCGGTCGTCCAGGATGCGCTTCAGCCGGGCCGGCGCGTCTCCCACCGTGCGGTCACGGGCACCGAAGCTGCCCACCACCGGGCAGGCGTTCCCGAGCAGGTCCTCCGCGTCCTTGGGCAGCCGCCCGTAGTTGACACTCGAGGCTTCGAACCCGTGCCCGGCCGCCAGGAGGACGGCGAATCCGCCGCCCATGCAAAAACCGATTACCCCGATGTGCCCGGTGCAGCCGGGCTGGCCCGCGAGCCACGACCGGGTGGCGTCGATGTCATCGAAGGCAGGGCCGCGGCCCCGGGCGGTGTCCCTGATGGTGGAGACGACACAGCGGAGCTTGCCGCCCCAGGAGTAAAGATCCGGCGCCACCGCGAGGTAGCCGGCGCCCGCCAGCCATTCCGCCTGCGCGCGCAGGTCCGGCGTCATGCCGAACGCGTCATGAATCACCACGACGCCCGGCCAGGGGCCAGGGCCTTCGGGTGTCGCCAGGTACCCGCGCAATCGCCGCGGGGACGGGATCTGGACTTCACCCATGCTGGCCCTCCTGTTGTCGCCGCCGGCCGCCCGCGCGAGCCGCCTGCCGCACCACGGTAGTCACACCGGGGACGCGTCGCTAGGGCCTCGGTGAGGCCGCGCTACTCTTTCCGGTGTGACGGCCCCCCGTTCGTCTTAGGAGTGAGAGGAACGAGGAGGTGCCTTCCCGTGAAGCCAAGGATCCCCTTGGCCGTCCTCGGCGTGGCCGCGGCCATCCTGGCGCTCGCCGTGGTGCGGCCGGCCGCGTCGCGAAGTGCCGCGCGCCCGGCCGGCCCGGTCGCCCTGGCTGCTCTCACGGTCGCAGGCCAGGGCGGCGAAACACGTCAGGCCCAGCCCGCCCACACCGACCCGAGCAGGCAGCTCAGGTACGGGTTGCGCGGCGGCGACGTGCAGGCGCTCCAGCGGCGGCTCGCCGCGCTCAAGTACTACCCCGGCGCGGCGAACGGGCAGTTCGGCGCGAACACCCTGGAGGCGGTGTGGGCGTTTCAGGAAGTCCAGGGGCTCAGGGTCAACGGGGTCGTCGACCCGGCGACCGCCCGTGCGCTGCGGCACCCGCGCGCTTACCGGGCGCGGTACGCCCGCGGTCACCCGATGCGCGTGGAGGTTAACCTGCGCAGCTGCGTGCTCGTCGTCTACCGGGCCCACGCGGTTGCGCTGATCAGCCACATCTCGGCGGGCGGCGGCTACTGGTACGACCGCGGGGCGCGCGCCGTCACGCCGGCCGGGCACTTCCGCACCACGGGCTACCTCCGGGGCTGGATCAGGGTGCCGCTCGGCGCGATGTACAACCCGGTGTTCTTCATCCAGGCCGCGTACGCGATCCACGGCGAGCCCACCTACGGGCCCAGCGGCGGCGGCGTGCCGCTGAACCCGGTGTCGCACGGCTGCGTGCGTATCCCGTACGACATCGCGCAGTTCTTCCACCGGCTGGTGAAGACGCGCGGCACACCGGTGTACATCTACTAAGCCGCCGAAGGTGCCAGGACCAGAAGACCCCGCGCGGATGCGGGGTTCTAACCCTCGGTTCCCAATCCGTAGTGCGCGGAATTACGTAGATTTAGCGCCGACATTCCAGCGGGTTGGGAGCCAGTCGATGGTCAAGCGTTACCTGAAGTCACAACTGTGGGTCTTGCTTTGCGGCGGCCTGGTCGGGCCGATCTACCTGATCGTGTACTACAAGTTCATGTCGCCGGAGGACCGGCAGTTTGTCGGGTGGCTGTACTGGGCCGGGTGGGCGATCACCGTGGCTGACGTGCTAATCGCGCTGGCCCTGACCAGGTTCCGGACGAGGTCGGCCGCCAGGTCGGCCGCCATGGAACTGGACGGGGTGCTGGCCCTCGCGCAGATTACGGGCATGGCAGAGACCGGCATGTCAATTAACGACCAGCCTGTGGTCAAGCTGGCCTTGCACATCGCCGGACGGGGTTTCGCCTTCGACACCACCAAGCGGGTGACCGCCAGCGTGACGCGCATGGGCAACTTCAGCGCGCGCAAGCTTGTCGTCCTCGTTGACCCGGTCACGCACGACTATGAGGTCGACTGGCAGCGAAGCGCCCTGGTCAACGGGCTGGCGTCGGCGCGGTTCACCGTGACCGAGGACAACCAGACCTACGACCTGACCGGGCAGGCCGAACCGCTGATGGAGATCCTCCAGCTACTCAAGGACAACGGCATCTCGCTGGACGGCCCGCTGGACTTGCGCTCCGCTGACCCGGCCCTGCGCCAGCAGGTCAACGACGTGGTGCGCCGGGCGGCCGCGGCCCGGCCGGCGCCGGCCTACGCCGCCGGCCCAGGCGTCATGGCCGGCCCGCCAGGCTTCGCACCGCCACGGCCGTCGGCGGCCCAGCGGCTGCAGGAACTGGCCCGGCTCCACGCCAACGAGGCGATCACCGACACCGAGTACGAGCAGAGGCGGCGGCAGATCATCTCGGAGATCTGAGTGCGCTCCAGCCTCTGGGGTGATACCCCGTGACGAGTACCTGGTGACCCAGGCGAAACCACTCTCCGAGGGCGAGGCGCCGTGTGGCAATCGATGTTTGCGGTTCAGATACCCATCCTCGAGAAGATACTTCGCACGGTTCTCGTATACGCGACTATCGTTCTCTTGTTCCGGCTGACCGGTAAGCGGGACCTGGCGGTACTGAACACCTTCGACTTCGTCGTTATATTCCTTTTGTCAAACATAGTGCAGAACGCCATTATCGGCAGTGACAACAGCCTCCTGGGCGGAATCATCGGCGCGGTTACGCTCGTGGCCGTCAACGACCTCGTCAACCGCTGGCTGGCGCGGAGCGCCCGCGCCACGCGCGTGCTTGAGGGCACGTACACGACCCTGATCGAAGACGGCCACTTCGTCCCGCGCGCCCTGCGCCGTCTTTCGCTGCGGCCGGATGAGATAGAGCACGCGGTCCGGCTGCAAAACGGAGACAACGTCAGCGAGATCGGCACCGGGCGCATGGAGCCGACCGGGCAACTGGTGCTGACACTCAAGCATGGAGCGCAGAGCGCTGACAAAGATGACGTGACGCGGCTCAACGCTCGCCTCGACGCCATCGACGCTGCCCTGGCCGCTCTGGCGGCGGCCAGGTAGCCGGTCCAGGAATGGCAAGGCGGCCCGGGGCGGGGGTGGCGCCCCGGGCCGCGTCTGGGCCCGCCGTTAGCTGGCGGGAGTCAGCTCGTAGCCGACGGTGCCGCCGTTGGCGGTGGTGGCGATGCCGACGATGACCCCGTGGTCGTTGATGCTCGCCGCCGTGTTCAGTGTGACGCCGGAGCCGGCCGGGATGAGGGTGTTCAGGTCGGTCGCGGTTCCGTTCTGGCTGATGAAGGCGTCCTGGCCGCCGTCGCCGACGGCGCCGTCGCCGACGATCACGCCGCTGGCGTTGACCGACGTCGCCTCGGCGTCGCCACCGGCGCCGAAGTGCAGGTCGGTCGCCTTTCCGTTGGCCCACAGCACCGCGTGCGCGTTGCCGTCGCTGTTGAGCACCGCGGAGCCAACGACCTGGCCGGCGGCGTTGACTGCCAGCGCCCCCGACGTGAGGGTAGCCCCCAGGGCGGGGAGCTTCTTGATCGCGCCGTTGACCCACTCCACGGCCATCGCGTCCTGGGTGGTGGTGTCGGCGTTGCCGACAATCGTGGTGCCGGCGGGGTCGACGGCGATCGCGTTGGCGTCGGAGCCTCGCGGCAGCAGCGGCAGCACCTTGACCGTGGCGCCCTGGATGGTGAAGGACTTGGTCAGGTCGCCGTTGCTGCCCGGGGTCTCGCCGAAGCCGACGATCAGGCCGCTGTCGTTGACCGCGGTGGCCTGGGTGTTGAAGAAGCTCCTGGCCAGCGTGGGCAGCTGCGACAAGTCGGCCGGGGTGGCGCTGCCCGCAGGCCACTTCAGCGCGGTGAACAGGCCGGAGTCGAACTGACCGACTACCAGGTCGCCGTTGTTGAGGCCGTCGGCGGTGGCGAAGCCGTTGCCGGCCTGGCCGGCCGGGGCGTTGAGGAGCAGCGGCGGGCCGCCGGCCTTCATGATGAAGGGCTGAGTGAAGCTGCTGCCCGGCTGGGGCGCGTCGCCGATGATGTCGCCGTTGTTGTTAATCGCGGAGAACGTCGCGTTCGGGATCGCGGAAAGCGTGAGCTTGTACTGCGTGGTGGCCGCGTGGGCCGGCCCGGCGAGGGCCGTCGCCGCCAGGAGGATCCCGGTGGCGGCCAGGGCCGTGATCAGCGGCCGGTGCACCCGTGGAGACGATGCGCGGCGAAGGGGGAGGGACACGTGCACTCCAATCTGAGCGATCCATCTACTACTATGTTACTACGTAGGTTAGTAACAGATGGTTCGACGATTCCCGCGGCAATTTCCTGGCGGCTCAGTCAGTTTGGGTGATGAAGACGCGAATGCCGTGGCCGCGGGCGGCAATGCCGCCCGCGGCCCACGACGCCTCCGGCCGCGTCAGGTCAGGTCGCGCCGCATGGTGGTCCGGCTCGCGGCCAGCAGCAGCGCGGCGGCGTAGCCGGCCTCGTCACCCCGGCCGGCCCCTAGCCGTCGGCTAGCCAGGTCTGTGTGAATATCACCTGCGAGTGATATCGCCAAACACCGATAGGCAGGTATTATTGGTCTATGGTGATACGGCGCGAGGAGTACCTGGTGGCCACCGCACGAGACCTGGGCGCGGCACTGAAGCACTTCCGGACGGTGGCCGGAGTGACCCAGGAGGACGCAGCCGAGGCCGCGGGGATCGGGCAGCCCTACCTGTCATCGCTGGAGGGCGGCAAGTTCGGCAGCTCGCTGACCCACGCGCTACGGCTGCTCCGCTTTGTCGGCTGCGAGGTCATCGTCAGGCCGAGGACGCCTCGTGGCTGACCGTCTCCTCGCGTGGCTGCACGGCACGCCGGTCGCGGTGCTGGCGCCGGCGCCGGAGTTCCGTATCCGGATCGAGTGGCACGCCGAGGGGATCGAACGGTGGGGACTGGGCAGCCCGGCCCTGTCCGTTGGACTGCCGATCGGAACGCCGACCAACCGACGGGACAAGCGCGGCCTTGATTTCTTCGAGAACATGCTGCCCGAGGGGCCCGCACTCACCCGGATGGCGGCCCTGGCCGGGGTCCGCCCGGTGGACACCTACGGCATCCTCGCGGCATTCGGTCGTGACTGCGCAGGGGCGGTCATGCTGCTTCCCGACGGAGAACAGCCGGGGAGCGGGGGCCGCGACGGGTACACGCCGATCACCCCAGCCGGCCTGCGGCAGCTGATCAGCGGCCTTGACGCCGTCCCCCTGGGTGCCGCCCCACAGCGCGGCTTCCGTCCGTCCCTGCCCGGCTTCCAGCGCAAGGCGCTCCTCGGGCGTGCCGCCGACGGGACCTGGCAGCTGCCGCACGGCGACGCGCCCTCGACTTGGATACTCAAGCCCGACGGGCCGCACGCGATGGCTGCCAACGAGGCCACCTGCCTGCGGCTCGCCGCGGCGTGCGGCCTCGACGCGGCACAGGCTGAACTGCTCGACGTGGCCGGGCTGCCCGTGCTCGCGGTCAGGCGCTACGACCGGCTTGATACCCCAGGCGGCTCACTCCCCGCCAGGTTGCACCAGGAGGACGGCTGCCAGGCGACCGGGACGCCGCCCGGGATGAAGTACGAGGAACAGGGCGGGCCGGCGCTGCGTGACCTGGCTGGCCTGCTGCGGAACTACGGGGATCCGGCCGACGTGACCGATCTGCTGCGTCGCACCACGTTCAACATGGCCGTCGGCAACGCCGACGCGCACGCCAAGAACTTTTGCGTGGTGCACGACACGGACAACCCAGCGGTCGCTCTCGCGCCCCTTTACGACGTGCTCTCCACCATCGCCCTTGAGCTCACGGACGGCGCCGGCCAGCCGATGCGCGCAGACACCCACCTTGGGCAGCGGGTAGGCGGGCAGGCTGATATCCGGAATGTGACCCTGGCCAGCCTCACTGACGAGGCAGTGGCCTGGGGCATCAGGCGGCGCACAGCCGCATCAGTCGCTGCCGAGACGCTCGACCGGGTACTGGCCGCCGTACCCGAAACGCCCGGCGACGAGCGCGTGCTTACCGTCATCCGCACACACGCCGAGCAGCTCAGGCGAAACCAGCGCTGACACGACAGGGGGACGTCGGACGCCTCGGCCGCGTGCGGTCACGGCTTAGGCGCGAGCTCGTTTCTAGGCTGGGGAGCCGCCCGGCGCGTCCTCGTCATCGCCCTGGCCCGGTCGGCTTTGCTGCTCTTCGTCAGCCAGGTTCTCACCGCGGTCGTCCAGCGGGGCGCCGATGTCCCAGGCCGAACCCTCCGCGGCGGGCAGGCCGCCGATGATCGGAACGACCGAGCCGTCCGCGGCGGCCGCCTCGCCAGTTTGCGTGAGGTAACCGGGGTCCTCGGCGGGTGCGGAAGCGTCCGGCTCTCGTTCGGGCGGCGCCGATCCGGCCTCGCCGTTTCCGGTCTGCTCGCTGTCGGTCATGTTGGTCATCTCCCTAGGCGGTCGCGACCTCGAATACCCCGGCGGCGCCGCCGCTAACTCGGTCGTGGGCGGGGTGCCGCCTGGGACGTTCAGTACTCCAGTTACTGTATCCGTCTAGTGAGATCACGTAGCGTGACTATCGGCATGAACGTCGATCGAGGGGGGCGCATGATCCGGAAGCTTGC
>Ga0070714_100004222_pt1 | contig 10825 bp, 12 predicted proteins | sample LARL83metaG_FD_65450 | JGI IMG/M metagenome (GOLD analysis project Ga0070714, IMG submission 65450) | Corn, switchgrass and miscanthus rhizosphere microbial communities from Kellogg Biological Station, Michigan, USA - LAR L8-3 metaG | ecosystem: Host-associated > Plants > Roots > Rhizosphere ... | reverse complement strand
CGGGAGGCGAACTCCAGCTCGCGCTTCTGTGCAAGGTCGGCGGGATAAAACGTGCCGCGCCACGGCTTGAACGTCCATCCGCCGATGCCGATTCGGATCGTTCCGGCCATGCCGCCTCCGTGGTCCCCGCTCAGGCCTTCGCCAAGTAATCGGCAAGCTGCTCGAAGGTTCCGCCCCAGCCCTTGTTCATGCTGTCGTGCCCGGCCGCGAACGTCTTGCGCTCGGCCTCGGTCGCGTTGAGCGGCAGCCAATGCACCGTCACCGCCGTGCCGCGGCCGTGCTGCGCGAAGATCACGGTCGACAGCATCTCCAGCGGCCAATCCGGGCTCATCGGATGGCGCGTGACGTTTCCCGTCTCATCGGAGAAGGAGTCGACGAACACCAGTCGCTCGGGTGCCGCGATCTCGCGGAAGACGAACTTGCCCCACATGTCGCTGCCGTCGGGGGCGCGCAGGCAGTAGTGGAAGATGCCGCCGGGCCTGAGATCGAGCCTGGCGACGCGCACCGTGAAGCCTTTCGGTCCCCACCACCGCTTCAGGCGCTCGACCTCGGTCCATGCCTTCCACACCGTCTCGCGCGGCGCGTCGAGGACACGCGTGATGACGAACGCCTCGTTCGTTTTTCCTGCGGCGGTTGCATTGCGTTCGGCCATGGTTCGTCCCCTCTGCGTCGATTCACGCGCCGCGCCTGAGCGCCGCATCCAGCTTGTCCAGCAGTCCGCGCGTACCCTGCTCGCGGCTGCCCGCGTCGTCGTAGCCGTCGAGGAAAGCGCCCTGCTCGGTGAGGATCAGCCGCGTTCCCGTGCCCGCGGGCTTGAACTCGATCGTCGCCAGCGAAACCGAGATCCGCCTGTCGTCGAGATGCATGTCGTAGCTGTAGACGATGCGCCGATTCGGCACGATGTCCTGATAGCGAGCGTTGAAGGAGTGGACTGGGCCGCCCTTCGGGCCGCCGCTGATGCGTTCGCGCCCGCCGACGCGGAAGTCGAACTCCTGCCGTCCCTTGTCCCACTCGGCGGGGCCTTCGAACCAGCGCGCCTTGGCGACGGGATCCGCCCAGGCGGCGAACACCCGCGCGGGCGGGGCGTCGAACGTGCGCTCGATCGCGAAGGTGGCGTGCTGAACGGATCGTTCGGTCATGCTGTTTTCCTTCATTTCGTTTTGTCGTCGGTGTCGGCGAGGTAATCCGCCAGCCGGTCGAGGCGCCCCTCCCACAGGCGGCGGTACTCGGCGAGCCAATGGTCGACGCCCTTGAGGGCGCCCGGCTCGATTCTGCAGGGTCGCCATTGCGCCTCGCGCCCGCGCGCGATCAGGCCGGCGCGCTCCAGCACCTTCAGGTGTTTCGACACGGCGGGCAGGCTCATCGCAAACGGCTTGGCCAGCTCGGAAACCGAGGTTTCGCCCGAGGCTAGCCGCGCAAGGATGGCGCGTCGCGTGGGATCGGCGAGTGCCGCGAAGGTCGCGCTGAGAGGGTCGGACGGCATGGAATTATACCAACAGGTTAAATAACTATATGGTTTAATACGAGGCGCACCGCCGTCTGTCAAGGGCTCCCCGAATTCGGGATATAAGTCCGACTGCGCGATCCGGACCGGCGGTGCCCCGAAGCGGGTGGCCGGCGACGGGAAAGGGAAGAAAGCGGGGACCACTGCAAATGACGGTCACGATCTATGGCATCAAGGCGTGCGACACGATGAAGAAGGCGCGCACGTGGCTCGACGCCCACGGCGTCGCATACGAGTTTCACGATTACAAGGCGGTCGGAATCAATCGCGCCCGCCTCGAGCGCTGGAGCGCAGAGGTCGGCTGGGAGACGCTGCTCAACCGCTCCGGCACGACGTTCCGCAAGCTTCCCGATGCGCAGAAGGAAGGGCTGACGGAAAAGAAGGCCATCGCCCTGATGCTGGCGCAGCCTTCCATGATCAAGCGGCCGGTGCTGGATCTCGGCAACCGCCTGCTGGTCGGCTTCAAGCCGGACGCGTACGCGAGCGAAGTGCGCGCGGGGCGGTAACCGCCGCTTGCGAGCGAGATCTCTCGACAGTTTCTCCGGAGCGGGCGTAACCTCTTCCGTCAAAGAAACGAAGCCGCGACCCCATCGCGGTTCGGCAACGAGGGATGCACGCCAATGATCGCCACCCACGCTGCCGCTCTTCTCTACATCGGGCTGACCGGCCTTCTCCTGGTCTTCTTCTCCGTGCGCGTGTCGCTCGCGCGCCGGCGACTCCAAGTGCCGTTCGGCACAGGCGGCAATGCCGAGATGGAGCGGATCGTCCGCGGTCAAGGGAACTTCGCCGAATACGCCGCGCCGTTCCTGCTGGCTCTCGCGGGGCTCGCGTTCGCGCGCGAGCCGGCATGGGTGATTCACGTCCTCGGGATTCTGTTTCTCATCGGGCGCATCGTCTACGCATGGGCGATCGCCCAGGAGGGCCCCGTCGGCTACATGCCCGGCCGGGCGCTCGGCATGTTGCTGACGTGGGGACCGCTCGCGGTCGCCGCCATCATGCTGATCGTCGTCGCCGTCACCCAGGTGCGCTGACCGTTCGGTCGGCTCAGAGCGAATCCAGCGCCGCGCGAACCCGCGCGAGGACTCCGTCCCAATCGCCGATGGTGCTCTGCCGGAACAGGTGGACGCTCGGATACCAGGGACTGTCCGTGCGATCCATCAGCCAGCGCCAGTCGGGCGAGAAGGTCAGCAGCCCCCATGCCGGGCGGGCCATGGCGCCGGCGAGATGGAGGATCGACGTGCAGACCGAGATCGTCAGGTCCATCTCGGCGGTGAGCGCCGCGGCATCGTCGAAATCCGCCAGCGCGTCGCCGTGGGCACGGAGTTCGGACAGCGACGCCAGCGTCGCGCGGTCGGCGTCGCGGATGTCCTTCTGCAGGACATGGAACTCGAAGCGCGGATCGCTCGCGAGCGGTACCAGCCGCGCGAGCGGGATCGAGCGGTTGCGGTCGTTCCTCTGCGTCGGGTTGCCCGACCAGGCGAGGCCGATGCGCGGTCTCGTCCTGGGCCCGAGGCGCGCTTTCCACAGCGCGACCTTGGCCGCCGACGGCGCCAGATAGGGTACGTTGGCGGGAATCGATGCGGCGTCGGTTGCGAACGCCAGCGGCAGGCTCATGATCGGGCACTGGAGATCGAAGGCGGGCAATGCCTCGCCGCGGGCGAACACGCCGGCCACTCCCGGGAGACTGGTCAGCAGCGGCTTGAGCGCCGCCTGCACCTCGAGGACGACCGTGGCGCCGCGCGCCGCGAGCAACGGGGCATAGCGGCAGAACTGGATGATGTCGCCCAGGCCCTGTTCCGAGAAAAGCAGGATCGTTTTGCCGGCAACGTCGCCCTCGCCGCGCCACTGGGGTTGCGGGAAGTCGCGGCGGTTGCCGGCGAAATCGGGCTTCCTCCAGCGCCATTCGTACTCCATCCAGCCGGTCGCAAAATCGCCGCGATAGAGCGCTGCCAGGCCTTTGTTCCAGTGCGCGACCGCATCTTCGGGACGCGCGGCGATGACGGTGTCGTAGCGGTCGATCGCCTCGTCGACGCGGTTCAGCCATTGCAGTGCGGTGCCGCGGTTGGTCTCCGCCTCGGTGTACTGGGGATCGACGGCGAGGACCTTATCGTAGCAGGCGAGCGCTTCCTCGTGGCGGTTGAGGGCGGAGAGGGTGCTGCCGCGGTTGATCAGCGCGCGTCCGTGAGCGGGCGCCAGGGCGAGCACCCGGTCGTAGCAGGCAAGGGCCTCGTCGAGGCGGTCGATCTGCGCGAAGGTCGCGCCGAGATTGTAATGCGCCTCGGCGTAATCGGGGGCGATGGCGAGTGCCCGCTGGTAGGCGGCGACGGCGGCGTCGGGCCGGTTCAGGCGGGTGAGGATGGAGCCCAGGTTGGCATGGACCTTGGGGTCGTCGGGATCAAGCGCCGCGGCGCGGCTCAGCGTCGCCAACGCTTCGTCGAGGCGTCCTTCCATGAAGCGGATGCCGGAGAGGATCTTGAGCGCATCGGCGCGCTCCGGGTCGTCCTGGAGCGCCAACTGGCAATAAGTCGCCGCCTGCTCGAGCTGACCGGCTTGACAGGCTTTGAGAGCAAGCGAAAGGGTATCGGCGGCGGTGGCCATGATCGGTGCAATGCGCTGGTGAGGGTCGATGAAAAAAGCCCTCCGGTCAACCCGCGGGACCGGAGGGCTTGGCGCGGTTGCGTGCTGCTCTACTCGACGATTTCCTTAGCTTTCATGGCAAGCGGCTTGGGCGTCGCCAGAACCTTGGCGACGATCTTCTGCAGTTCCTCGCCACGCACCGGATCGACCTCGATCTTCATCTGCGCCGCGTCCTTGAGGAAGTCCGCGTCCTTCATGGTGGCGTCGAACGCGTCCCGTAACGCCTTCACGCGCGCCGCCGGAACGCCCGGCGTGGTCGCGAGCGGCCGGCCGAGATGAGCACCCGACACCGCGAGCTCGATCACCTTGCGGTCGTCGTCGTTGCCGGCGAGCGATTCGAGCGCGGGAATGGCGTCCGGCATGTCCTTCGGTTTTGGCCCGGCCCAGGTGATGACCTTGATGGTCCCGTCCTTAAGCCAGGTGGGATGGGTCGTCTTCCAGCTCGACCAGGTGTTGTTGCGGCCTTCGACCTCGCCCTTCTCCATGGCGAGGTTGATGGCGTTGCCGCCCTGATAGCCGGTCACGATCTTGAACTTGGTGCCGAGGATCGCGTTCATCACCGCCGGGAAGACATAGGTGATCGCGCCCCTGCCCGACGCGCCGACCACGACCTCGCGCGCTTTGGCGTCGGCGACCGAGTTGATCTTGGCGGTGTGCCACACCGTCAGCGTCTCGACCGTGGGCGAGATCGCGCCGATCCAGGCAAACTTGTTGGCGTCGAATTGGATACCCTTGCCTTCGACCGCCTGCAGCATCGGGAAGTTGTTGGCGAGCATGCCGATCGCGGTGCCGTCCTTGGGAGCGACCGCATAGAGGAAGTTCGCCATCTTGAGCCCGCCGGCGCCGGTCATGTTCTGCGGCACCAGGGTGGGATTGCCGGGGATGTGCTTGCCGATCCAGCGCGCGGTGAGCCGCGCCTGCTGGTCGTACTCGCCGCCGACGCCGACGCCGATCAGCACGTCGACCTTCTTGCCCTTGTAGAAGTCGGCAACCGATTGGGCGGTTGCCCCGGTCGCCGGTCCGACCGTGAGCGCGGCCGCGAAAACGAATGTGGCACCAGCCGCCATGCGGAAACGGATCGGCATGATTTCTCCCTGTCTTAATGCTGTGTGGATGCTAACGCTTGACGAGTTGAAGGCCTCTGGGCAACGCCGCCAGAACTTCCGAAAGCGCCGCGCCTTCCTTGACCCGGCGAGCGCCTTGAAGAAGCCGGAATGGCCGGCCCTTGTTGGATTTGGTCTTGACGACGGTGTAGATCGGATCGGCTGCGGCGTGGCGGAACACCGAGAAGGCGGCGAACCCCGGCTCGATGTCGAACGCGTAGGCTTTCCATTCGCCGGCGCTGACCCGCAGGCTATAAAGGACGAGCAATTCGTTCATTTCCGCGCGGGTGAAGCAAACGAAGCGGGGGCGGCGGCGGTAATCGGCGAGGCGTACGGGCTCGGTCATTGCGTGGACGGCGATACTCCTTGAACCTGGGCGGAAGGAAGTTTCGCCCATTGCGTCGTTTCCGTCCAGACCTGACCCGGCGCGGTTCGGCAAGCGAAAAACGGCGCGATGCGGGCGCGCAGAGGCTCTCTTCGCGGTTTCAATGGGGCGCGCTTTGCGCTACCAAATACACCGCCCGGCGGCCCTCTCCGGCGGGTCCCGATTTGCCGTCGGCGCCGTTGTCGCCAGCGGCGCCTTTTAGGAAGTATGCCGACGATGACGTCGCCGATTGATCACCTGATCGATGAAGTTGACGAGGACCTGCGTAAGGACCGCGCGCTGGCGCTGGCGCGTCGCTATGGTCCCTATCTGGTGGCGCTGGCGCTCGGCATCGTCATCGCCGTGGTGGGCGTCATCGCATGGCGTCACTACAAGGCCGAGCACGAGATGGAGCGGTCCGCGGTCTACGCCCAGGCGCTCGATGCCATCAATCGCGGCGACACCGCGGAATCCCAGCGTCTTCTGGGCGAAGTCACCGCGACCGCGCCCGCTTCCGGATACGGCATTCTCGCCCGCTTTCAGGATGCTGCCATGAAAGCCCACGGCGGCGATGTCGCCGGTGCGGCGGCGATCTACGACTCGATTGCCAAAGATACGCGCGTCGATCCGCTGTTCCGCGACCTCGGCGTCGTTCTCTACGGCCTCTCGTCGCTCGACACAGGCGATCCTGCGGCCCTCGCCGCGCGCCTGAAGCCGCTTGCCGACGGCAATGGGCCCTGGCGCTACACCGCCATGGAAGTCAGCGGCTATCTCGCGCTGCGCGCCGACGACAAGGATCGCGCACGCGATCTGTTCTCTCGCATTGCCAACGATCCGCGCGCGCCGCAGGAGGCTCGCTCGCGGGCGGCGGCGATGGCATCCACGCTGGGCGGGTGAGCGCGTGAAGAATTCGATGGTTGCGGCCCGACTCGGCGCATGGATGTTCATGGCGATGGCTGCGCTGGCGCTGGCCGCATGCAGCAGCACGAGCGCGAAGCGGCTTCCGGGCGAGCGTATTTCGGTGCTGCTGTTCGATCCGATCTTGAAGCCGGATCCGACGCTGCAAGGCGAGAGCGTCGCGTTGACCCGTCCTTACGTCAATGCGGACTGGCCGCAGGTCGGCGGCAATCCGTCCCATGCCATGCAGCATCTGGCGCTCAATGACGTGCCCAAGGAGGCATGGACAGCGGATATCGGCGAGGGCTCCGACGACCAGCGGCGCCTGCTGGCGCAGCCGGTGATCGCCGGCGGCACGGTCTATACGCTCGACTCTCAAGCCGAGGTGCGGGCGTACCGCGCGAAGGACGGCCATCGCCTATGGCGGATGCCGCTCAAGCCCGACCTCGAGACCGGTGGCGGCACCATGGGCGGTGGGCTCGCGGTCGACGGTGGCCGCCTTTACGTGACCACCGGCTTCGCTGAAGTGATTGCCCTCGACGCCGAAAACGGCAAGGAAATCTGGCGACGGAAGGTATCGGCCCCGGTCCGCGCCGCGCCCACCGTTGCCGATGGACGGATTTTCGTCACCACGGTCGAGGCCAAGACCCACGCGCTCTCGGCCGAGGACGGCCATCAGCTTTGGACCCACGACGGCACCAGCGAAGTGTCGGGCTTCCTCGGCGGAGCCAGTCCCGCCGTCTCCGAAGGCATCGTCGTCGTGGCTTATCCCTCGGGCGAGCTGTTCGCGCTTCGCGCCGACAGCGGCCGGCAGATCTGGTCCGACTATCTGCCGTTGCCGAATCGCACCAGCCAGGCCGGCGATCTCGCCGACATCCGGGCGTCGCCCGTGATCTATCAGGGCACGGTGTTCGCGATCTCCAATTCCGGCCGCATGGCGGCGGTCAACCTTCGCAGCGGCTCCCGGCAATGGGAGCAGCGCATCGGTGGCATCCAGGCGCCGTGGGTGGTTGGCGACAATGTGTTCGTTCTCACCAGCGAGGACGAGATCGCCTGTTTGAGCCGCAGGGACGGACGTGTGCGCTGGGTGCGTTCGCTGCCGAAGTACGAGAACGAGCAGAAGAAAAAGAACGCCCTTACCTGGACGGGGCCGGTGCTTGCCGGCGACCGCCTGATTCTGGGTAACTCCAACGGCTTGGCCGTGGCGCTGTCGCCCTACACCGGCGATCTGCTGGGGCAGGTCGACATGCCTGACGCGATCTCGATTCCGCCGGCAATCGCCGACAAGACCGCTTACTTCGTCACCGACGACGCCGATCTGGTCGCGCTCCGATAGAATGCGGCGCAGACCGCGTGAACAGACCCTCACCCTTCCCTCTCCCCGCAAACGGGGAGAGGGGGTGCGAACCGGCGCAAGCCGTGCGCGAAGCCGGGTGAGGGGAAGCAACTCCAATAGCTAGGCGAATCCTCTCATGTCCCCCCGAATCGCACCGCCGCGGATCGCGATCGTCGGGCGTCCCAATGTGGGAAAGTCGACGCTGTTCAATCGCCTCGCCGGGCGGCGCGTGGCGCTGGTCGCGGAGACCGCCGGCGTCACCCGCGACGTGCGCGAAGCGCCGGCGCGGATCGCCGATCTCAACTTCATCGCACTCGACACCCCCGGTCTTGAGGAGGCACCGATCGAGGCGCTCGAGGGCCGCATGCGGCTCAAGGCTGAGCGAGCGCTCGAGGGCGTCGACCTCATTTTCTTCGTCATCGATTCCCGTGAGGGGGTGACGCCCACCGACCGTCATTTCGCCGCATGGCTGAGAAAGCAGTCCGCGCCGGTCGTGCTGGTCGCCAACAAGAGCGAGGGGCGGGCGGGCATCCCGGGAATCGGCGAGGCGTATGGGTTGGGCTTCGGCGATCCGATCCCGGTCTCGGCCGAGCACGGCGAAGGCTTGGCCGATCTCTATGCCGCGATTCGCGAGCATGTCCCCGATCCCGGCGAACCCGAGGAGGAGATCGTCGAAGATGTCCCCGTTGCGGCCGAGGAATCGGAGGAGGAAACCGAGGAGATCGAGCCTGGGCCGCTGCGCCTCGCCATCGTCGGCCGCCCCAACGTCGGCAAGTCGACGCTGGTCAACGCCCTGCTCGGCCAGGAGCGGATGCTCACGGGGCCCGAGGCCGGGCTCACCCGCGAAGCCGTCCCGATCGACTGGGAATGGAAGGGCCGTCCGGTGCGGCTGGTCGACACCGCCGGCCTCAGGAAGCGCGCGCGCATCGACGTCGATCTCGAAAAGATGTCGGCCGCCGATACCATCCGGGCGATCCGCCTCGCTCAGGCCGTGGTGCTGGTGATCGATGCGACGCAGCCGGTCGAGCACCAGGATCTGGCGATCGCCCGGCTTGCGGTCGAGGAAGGCCGGGCGCTGGTCATCGCCGCCAACAAGTGGGACATCGTCGGCAATCCCAACAAGACCGTGCGCCTCATCGAAGAGCGGATCGAGGATTCCCTGCCGCAGATCGAGGGCGTCGCAGCGGTGCGCATGTCGGCGCTGGCCGGGGACAATCTCGACCGCCTGATGAGCGAGGTGTTCGGCGTGGTCGGACGCTGGCGCAAGCGCCTGCCGACGGCAAAGCTCAACCGCTGGCTGCGCGAAGCCCTCGACCGCCATGCGCCGCCGGCGCTCCGCGGCCGTCGTCTCAAGATCCGCTACATGACCCAGGTGAAGAGCCGTCCGCCGACGTTCGCGCTGTTCGGCAGCCGGGTCGAGGACATACCGGAGGATTACCTCCGCTATCTGATCGGATCGCTGCGCAAGACGTTCGTCCTCCAGGGTACGCCGATCCGTGTCATCCAGAAGGAAGGCGAGAATCCCTACGAGCCCAAGAGACGCCGCGATTAGAGCGTTTTTGGATCAAACCGTTTTGTTCGTCACCCCCGCGAAGGCGAGAGTCGTTTGACCTAGGCGCCGCGTCCCTGCATCCTTGCCTCTGAGGCAAAGCCGCGACAGGACAGCGGCGCACGATAGGGAGAGAACGAATGACCCATTTCCGGTTTCGACTCGGCGCGCTCGCTCTGACGGCGGCGGTTCTCGCGTTCGCGACGACATCGGTCGCCGCCGAGGACCCCGCGGCGTTCTACCGCAGCCACACGGTCAAATTCATCGCCGGTGGCGGGCCGGGCGGCGGCTACGACACCTATGCGCGCATGATCGCGCCCTATCTCGGCCACGCGCTGGGAACGACGGTGATCGTCGAGAATCAGCCGGGCGCCGGCGGCCTCGTCGCCCTCAACCGGCTCTATGTGTCCGATCCAGACGGACTGGCGCTTGTTATCATGAACGGTGGCGCGGCGGTGATGTCGCAGCTCTTCGGGCTGCCGACCGTTAAATACGATCTCGCCAAGGTCGGCTACATCGGAACCGCAAGCTCGTCGCCGTGGCTGGTGCTGGTGCAGCCGGAGGCGCCGTACAAGGCACTCACGGACCTCGCGAAGAAGAACGGTGTCGTGCGCTGGCCGGCCACCGGCCCGATCGATGGCCTCTCCGACGGCGCGGCGATGGTGTGCGAGGCGTTCCGGATCGATTGCCACATCGTAATGGGCTACAAGTCGAGCAACGAGAGCGCGCTCGCGGTGAAGCGCGGCGAGATGGACGCGATCTACGTGTCCGACACCTCCGCCAACCACTATCATTCGTCCGGAACGGTGCGCGCGATCGCTACGCTGTCACCCGAGCGCTCGCAGTTCTTCCCCGAGCTGCCGACCGTCTACGAATCGATGAAGCTGACCGACGAGCAGAAGTGGTGGCTCGACATGCGCAGCAGCGTCGACGCCCTGGGGCGTCTGATGATGACGTCGCCCGGTGTGCCGCCGGAGCGGCTTGCCTATCTCCAGACGGCGATGAAGAGGGCGCTCAACGATCCAGCGCTTCTGGCCGAGGCCACCAAGAGCCAGCGCTACGTCAAGTACTCAGACCCCGAGGCGACGAAGAAGCACGCGCTCGGCCTGATCTCCGGGATGAGCGCCGAGCAGAAGGTCCGCGCCAAGGACGTCGTGATGAGCAAGTATTTCGGCGAAGGCAGGAAGTAAGCGGAGCCGGTGCGGCACCGCCCGTGCGCTAGGACGGTGCCTCGCATCTGCTGCTTCTTGCATTTTTTTCGTCATGCCCGAGCCGGCGGGCCATGAAGAAAGAAGAACGAATCTACGCCGGACAGCCGTGGAGCGAGTCCGGCCATGTAGAAACCTAATCGCGTCAATGCGCTGCGCGGATTTTCTCCACAGCTCGTGCCCCAACCGGCCGGATTTCTCCACACCCCCCTTTCGCATTTTTTTCG
>Ga0070714_100004221_pt1 | contig 10827 bp, 5 predicted proteins | sample LARL83metaG_FD_65450 | JGI IMG/M metagenome (GOLD analysis project Ga0070714, IMG submission 65450) | Corn, switchgrass and miscanthus rhizosphere microbial communities from Kellogg Biological Station, Michigan, USA - LAR L8-3 metaG | ecosystem: Host-associated > Plants > Roots > Rhizosphere ... | reverse complement strand
CGGCCTCGTGGACGAGGTGGCCATGGACGTGGTGCCGGTCGTGTTCGGATCAGGCAAGCGCTACTTCGGCCGCATCGACCGGCAGCACCTGCTGGAGGATCCCCACGTGGTCATCCAGGGTGACCGGGTACTGCACCTGAAATTCAAGGTACGCCGCTAGACCCCGCGCGGCTCCGCGGCTCATCCGTCACGCCAGCTTCTCAAGCGGCAGGGTCTCGGGCATCGCGGTGTCGAGCTGCCTGCGGATGGTGCTCAGGCGCCCGGCCAGTTCCGGGGCTGCCGCCGACAGCTGCGTCAGGTCTCCGCGCAGGTTGAGGGCCTGTGTCCAGAGCACAGAACGACCCTGCTCCAGCAGTTCAATCGCCCGTTCCGGACGGGGGTCAGGAATCGCGCATGCTGCCGCGTCAGAGGTCAGCCCGGCCCAGTAGCCGAGGTGTTCCTGCCGGGTGGCCCGGCCTAGGCCATGCCATGCCACGGTCGGCAGCAGGTGGACCGCGGTGGCGTACCCTTCTGCGGCCTCGCGTTTCCGCTCGGTTCGGGCCGCTGCCTCCCCCCACATCCTGGCCGCGGTCAGCCGGGCCGTCGGTGCTCCAGCCGGGATTTGGCTGGCGCGCCGCCAGCAGCCGATCGCGGCGTCCAGGTCCTCGGTATCTCTCGTCCGCTCAAAGCGGGCTTGTAGTGACATACCCAGATTTAGCTGTATCGCGGTCAGGGCAGGGTGGGCGGGCGGGATGAGCTCAGTAGCCCGCTGGCCGGTCTCGATCGCGGTGTCCAGGTCCGCCGCGTCACCACTGTGCTCGGACCGGAGGCGCAGGAACACGCTCAGGTTCGACAGGTGCGCGAAGAGGCCAGGAACGCCGGGGGACGTGAGCTCGGCCGCCCGCCGCGCGGCGTCGATTCCAGCGTCCAGGTCCGCTTCGTCTTTGGTCAGTGCGAACCTGGCAAGGAGGGAATTACCCCAGCTCTGGAGGACCCGTGGGAGCGCGGCGTGGCCGGGCGGGGTGAGGTCAACCGCCCGCTGTCCGGCGGCGACCGCCGAGTCCAGATCGGTAGCGTCCAGCTGCGCGGTGTTTCCGGTTCGCGCGAACCGGCCGCACAAGGAATCGGCCAAGCCCGACAAGATCCCGGGGAGCCTGGGGTCGCTGGGCGCGGTGATCTCGGCCGCCTGCCGCCCGGTCTCGATCGCGGCGTCCAGGTCCGCGGTGTCCCCGGTGTGCTCGAACCGGACTCGAAGGGTACCGCCCAGGGCCGACAGGATTGTGGGAAGGATGGGGCTGTCAGGCGCGGTGACTTCGACCGCCCGCCGCCCGGCGCCGACCGCGGCATCCAGGTTCGCCGTGTCACCCGTGTAACGGAACCGGGCTATCAGGGAGGATCCGAGATTTACCAGGCGTCCCGCCAAGCGCGGGTTGCCAGGCTCGGTGATGCTTACGGCGCGTTCGCTAGCTTCGATCGCGGCGTCTATGTCCGGCCGGTCGCCACGCAGATCAAACCGGGCTCGCAGAAAGCTGCCGAGATTCGTAAGGGTCGTGGGGAAGCTTGGGTCGTCAGGCGGGGTAAGGTCTACCGCCCGCTGCCCGGCGTCGATCGCGGCGTCCAGGTCCGCGGCGTTCCCCGTCCGCTCGAACCTGGAACCTAGCGCACTAGCGAGATTTGTCAGGATCGCGGCCAGGTCATGGTGGCCAGGCGGGATGAGGCGGGCCGCTCGCTGCCCGGCGTCGATCGCGATGTCCAGGTCCGCGGTGTCCCCGGTGTGCTCGAACCGGACTCGAAGGGCATTGCCCAGGGCCGACAGGATCGCGGGAAGGGCGGGGGCATCCGGCGCGACGAGGTCGGCGGCCCGCTGCCCGGCGCTGACCCCGGCGTCCAGGTCCGCCGGGTCCCCGGTCCGCTCGAATCGGTCTACCAGCAAGACCCCGAGATTCGACAGGTACCCCGCGATGGCCGGGTCGGCTGAGGGAGTAGCGGCTACGACACGTCGGGCCGCGTCGATCGCGGCATTGAGGTCTGAGATGTCCTTGGTGTGCTGGTACCGGACTCGCCGGGAGGTGGCCAGCCCAGACGTGATCTCGATGAGGTCAGGATCGCCGGGCGGGCTGAGGTCTACCGCCCGTTGCCCGGCGTCGATGGCTGCGTCCAGGTCGGGTGGGTCCCCGGTCCGCTCGAACCTGGAGTACAAGAAGGTCGCCAGCAGCGACAGGTATTTGTGGAGATTCGGGTCACCGGGGGCGGCCGCGGCCAGGGCCTGCCGCCCGGCGTCGATGGCCGCGTCCAGATCCGTGATGTCTCCGGCCCGTTCGAACCTGGAATGCAGGCCGTGCCCCAGGACCGAGAAGAACGTGGCGAGGCCAGGGGCTCCGCGCGGGGCCGCGGCCACCGCCCGCTGCCAGCAGGCGATGGCGGTGTCCAGGAACCTGAGCTGTCCGGTCCGCATGTACTCGTCGAAGGCCCTGGACCCATCCAGCATAAGCTGGTTCATGGCGCTGACCGGGGCCGCCCGCTCCGCGGACAGATGGTCGAGAACCTTCCTCGGTACCAGGTCAGGCGCCCGCACCGCGAGCGGGCTGAAAAAGCCGAGTGCCGCATGCATATCATCGAGATTCCGCCCCTCGGACGCCTCGTAGCGAAACAAGTGAAAAAAGGCGAGTATCTCGACAACTTTCAGCTGAACTGCTTGCATATCACCGTCTGCGGGCTGGACCGCTCTCCATAGCTGGCGGGCCGTCTCCAAGGCGGCCGGATCCAGCACCACGGAAGGATTCCCGGACTCGGCGAACCGGAGGTTCCTAGCTTCAAGTGCCGCCAGCAAGCCGGCTACCCTGCGGTTATCTCCGCCACCCTGGAGTCCCATGTCACCACGGTAAACGCGCCGACGGGGCCGGCGGCAGTCCGCTGAAGGTGACGTCCTCGGCCGGCCGGGCCAGCTCCTGGCGAATCCTGGCCAGGCGAGCGGCTAGCCCGGGTGCCTGCGCTTCCAGGAGGGACAGGTCACCCCGTAGGTGCAGCGCCTGGGCCCAGAGGACCGATCGCCCTTGTTCTGAGATTTCCACTGCGCGGGGAACCCGGCCAGCCCCCACCGCACAGGCCGTCGCATCGGACGCGATGCCTTCCCACCGGGAAAGGTGCTCTTCTTTCGTTCTCTTGTCCAGGCCATGCCAGGCTGCCTGCGGGAGCAGCGCTACGGCGACTTCGTAACCGTCGGCTGCGGAGTCTCGCCGGTCAGCGAGGATGGCCAGGCGCCCCCAGGCCTGAGCGGAGGCCAGCCGCAACGAGGGGCTCGCGGTGCTCATCTCGGCTGCCTCGCGGCGGGCTTCGATCGCCGCTGTCAGGTCGGAGACCTGCCCGCGGGAGACGTACCGCGTCTGCAGCGCCAACCCGAGGTTCGACAGATCACGGGCGCGGCCCGGGTGATTCGGCGGGGCCAGCCGGACTGCCTGCTGGAAGGCGGTTATCGCTTCATCGAGATCACCGGCGTTCCTGGTTTGCTCGAAGCCCCTTCCCAGCGTGGAGGCGAGGCCGCTCAGGAATCTCGCCCGATCCGGGTGATCAGGCGGGGTCAGCTCGACTGCCTCCCGGCCGAGGGAGACGGCAAGCTCCAGGTCGTCCGCCTTCCCGGTTCGCCTGAACCGGCCTTGCAGCGCCTGGCCGAGGTTGGACAGCCTGCCTGCGCGGTCCGGATGGTCGAGCGGGGTGGCGTCGAGCGCTTCCGAGTAAGCCGCGATCGCGGCTTCCAGATCACCGTGGTTTCCTGTCCGCTGAAAACGGGCCAGCAGCGTCATCGCGAGATTCGACAGGCGTGCGGCGTGGCCCAGGAAACCCGGCTCGTCTGCTGGTGCCTGCGCCAGCGCTGACCGGCAGTTCTCGATGGCGGCATCGAGGTCGCTGAGCTGGGCGGTCATGGCGTGCCGGGTCCATCGGGCGACGGCCATGTTCGTCAGGTAAGCAGTACGGTCGGGGCTGCCCGGCGCGGCGCAGTCCAGCGCGTCGGCCAGAACGCCGATCGCGGCGTCCAGGTCGGCTAGCTCCCCGGTCCGCTCGAACCGCTCCTGGCGGGCGTGCGCTAGGGTCGCCAGGCGCGCGGGCCGGTGCGGGTGACCGGATGCGGTGCCGCGGACCGACTCTTCGCTGTGCGCAATCGCCGCGTCCAGGTCAGCGTCATTCCCCGTCCGCTGGAACCGCTCGAGCAGGACGTCCGCAAGGTTTGACTGGAAAATGGGGCGGCTGGGATGGCCTGCCGGGCAGCTGTCCGACGCCGATTGGGCCGCCGCTACCGCGGCCTCCAGATCCGCGGACCGTCCCGTGCGGCCAAACCGTGCCGTGAACATGCTGGCCAGATTGGACAGGTAGGAGGGAAGCTCGGGGTGGCCGTCCGGGGCGGCTTGGACCGCCGCCTGGCCGGCCTCGATCGCGGCGTTTAGGTCATCAAGCAGACCGCTCCGCCGGAACCGCGCCTTGCGGATCACCCCCAGCGCGCTCAGCCGGCCGGGACGGTCAGGATGGCCGGTTGGGGTGGCGCCTACCGCCGCTGTGATGTGGGTGGCCGCGGCATCCAGGTCGGCCGCCTGGCCGCTCAGGCCATAGCGCCCGTAGAGCGCACCGCCCAAGCTGGTGAGCACGGCTGGACGCTGGTCGTCGCCATCCGGCATCGCCGCCAGCGCCTGCCGCAGCCGGTCGATGGCCGCGTCCAGGTCAGTTGCGTCACCAGCATGCTCGAACCTCGTCTGGAGCGCCAGCCCGAGGCTGACCAGGACGGCTGCGCGGTTCTGATGACCGGCCGGTGTCGTGGACAGCGCCTGGCCCGATACCGAGATCGCCTCGTTGAGATCGGCGATCCGTCCGCTGTGCTCGAAGCGGGTCCGCAGGGCATTTCCTAGATTTGACAGCACCCCGGCCCGGACGTCATCACTGCCGGGCAGCCCGTCGAGTGCATGACGGTAGGCACTGATCCCGGCGTCCAGGTCGGCGAGTGCGCCGGTGCGCTCGAAGCGCATCGCCAGCGCGCCCCCGAGGTTGGATGACATCGCCGTCCGAACCGCGGCGGTGGCAGCTGGCGCGGACACGACGCGGCGGAACAGATCGATCGCGCCGTCGAGTGACTCCGGATCGCCGCACCGGCGATAGCGTGCCCACAAGCTGATGGCCGCATCGGCCGCGGCCACTAGATCCGGCAGGCTCGGTGTCTGCTGTTCCTGATGCTGCTGTTCCTGATTCTGGCCCGCTGGCTGCCCCGCTTGCTCGGGTGGCCGCTGTTCCCAGTCCTGCCGTAGCTGGGCTGGCAGCGCATCCGGCAGCATTTCCGCGATAGCGGAGAACAGGCCCCGGGCAGCGCTGAGGTCGGCTCGATTCTGCCCTTCCGGCAGCACCTGAGAGCGGCACCAGTGCAGCCACCCGAGCGCCAGATGCGCTTCGACGTCGATCTCTGCCAGCGGTTCGTCGGGAGTGATGGCCAGTCGCGCGAGCGCTTGCGCCTCCGAGAGAGCTGCCTTCCCGGTCAGCGATTCCTGGTTGCCCGATTCCAGGAAGATCTCTACGCGTTGCCTGAGCGCGCGCAGCAATCGGCCCCGGTAGTCACCTGCTTGTCCGTGATCCATGTGTCGCCCCGCCCCCGAATCACCGGCAGCACGCGGCCGGCGGCTTATGCTCCCGGTTGCGGGCAGCTTGTCAAAGGCTGTACCGCTGACGCCTCGGCCAGCTTGGTGGTAACTTCCCCAGCCGCAGTGTCGAGGGTGAGGTTACCGTCGGTCAGGGCTACCACCGAACCGCAGACAGTCCCGCCGGGCACCGTGACCTGCAGCACTGGCTTTTCGCGGCCCGGACCGTACCATGTCGCGCCGACCGCCGCGACGAGGAGGGCCGCGCAGCCGAGCGTCAGGGCGATCCCGCGACGCAGCGCACCGGCGGCGGTGACCGCCTCGACATGGTCTGCGGTGTTCCGCGACAGCAACTCGCGAGCTGGCACGACAGCGGGACGGCCGTTGGCGGCCCGGATGAGCAGCAGCGCCCCGGCCGCGCCGGCGACCAGCGCGGCCAGCAGCAAGATCCCCACCCACACGGCCCAGGATCCGGCGAGCTGGCTGACGTCAGAGCGGCCTTTGATGAGGCTGAACCCGACCAGTGCGGCGAGCAGGCCGCCGAGGCCGTTGCGCCACGCGGTCGCCGCTTCGCGCACGCGCGGAAGCTCGGCCGCCAGCAGCCGCTCACCTTCCTGGGCCGCCCGCAGGTCGGCTTCGGTAGCCTTCGCGGCGTTGAGCTGGTACGTCATCGGGCCGGAGGCGTAATGACCAGGGCCCAGTAGGCGCCGCATCCAGAGCGGTCTGCTGGCCGGCCTGGGTGGTCGTCTGCGCAGGTGCACATCATCGGTTCCTTGTGACCCGCATCCCCGGACTTCGGTGCGCGGGACCGCGCCCAGCTGCCAATCGACCGCGACGACCGGAAGATGCTGCTTACCACTGGTATCTCGATGAAGGCGCGGCAACGCGGACACGGACCGCGGAGGGCCAGTGTCCCGTGCGCCAGTTCTGTCACGGTGAAGTCCCTGGCCGCGTTCTCGGCATAGGTCTCGTCCGTGATCTCGGTGTAGGGCAGTGGCTCGTCTGGATTGTCAGCTGTCACGGGCAGTTCCTGTGGATGTGGGTTCGCGGTCGGGATCACGGGCCGGTATGGGTGAAGGGCACCCACGCGCTCAGCGGGACGTGGCCGCTGTCGCGCAGGCCGCGGATGGCGTCGTGCAAGGCATGAGCGGACCGGGCCGGCTCGAACTGCCCGGTCGAGATGAGCTCGTGGTAGACGGCTTCGGCTACGTCGGCTGCCGTCTGGTCGTACACCGACCACAACGTGCCGATCACGTGCCGGTAACCGGTGTAGTGCAGGGCGGCCGCCAGGGTGATGGCCTCGTCGGGAAGATTGATTCCGCCGGTTGCGGTCATGCAGGCGGACAGGAAGGCGAACTCGCCACGGTACTGCCCGGTGCTGATGTCAGCGATGCTGAGCAGGCGATCCTGCAGGAGCAGGCCCCCGCGCGACGGGTCTGCGAGATCCTGGCCGCCATGGCAGCTGAAGTGTGCCCACCGGTGGCGCGGCAGTGCGTCACGCACCGCCTCGTGGGTGGCCTCCTCACCCTCTAGTAAGGTGTGGCGCCCGGCGAACAGGGACGTCAGCAGCTCTCGCTCGCGCGTCACGTCGGCCAGCGGGACCACCCCGGACGCCTCAGCCAGGGCGACTACCAGCATCCGCTCATCATCCGGGGCGGAATTAAGGGGCCGCCTGGCTTCCAGCAAGGCGCGCAGCGTCGGAGTGTACGAGGACACCACCCGGTCAAGGACGGTGCGGCCCGGCGGCTGATCATCCTCGTCGTAGTGCCCGGCAGCGTGCAGCGGCAGCAGCGTGAGGAGCCCGGTCGGGCACCACCACAGCCGGGGGCACGGCTGGCCGGGAGGCGGAGGGCTGGCCAGCCCGAGGCGGGTGAGCACCGGGTCCGCGATCTCATCCCACAGCCACGCCAGGACACCGGCCAGCGTCTGATCGCGGTCACGGTCCGCTTCCTGGACGGCCTGCTTCGCCTCGGTGAATTGCCGGACCGCGTCAAAGCCGTGGTCTCCGCCGTCGTAGCGCTGCCAGGCCGCGTACAGCTGGCGGGCCGCGATGTCCGCCTGCAGGAGCACCCCGAGGTAATCGGCTGCTTTCTCCGCGACAGCCTCGGCACTCAACTGCGGCAGCTCTTCGACCTGCACCTCGTCGGCCGTGACGATCAGGGCATCACAGCGCCACTGGCTGATGTTGATGACCGCGACCGGCCCGTTCGCCGCGGCCGGCAGCAGCGCCTCCAGTCGCGGCGGCCGGAGGAAGTCCTCGAACCCCTCGAGCTGACGGACCTGCTCGACAAGTTCGTCCCACTCCCTGGCCAGGGCCATCCGCCGATCCGCCATGCGGGAGATATCAGACTGCGAGTCTGGCATCACATCAGCTCACCGGCCCAGGACATCTGACAGGGAATCACCACCCTACTGGCCTGGTGAGCTGAACGAACAGGTCCAGGGGTGTGCCGATCAGATGAGGAGCCGGCGTCCGGGATGCGCCGTCCGCTATTTCGGTGCTCGCCCGTTCGCCAGGTCCACCTGGTCCCGCACCCGGGTCAGGCGTGCGGCCAAGCTACGATGCTCGGCCGCCAAGTCGGTCAGCGGGCTGCGTTGCTGCAGGAACTGCGTCCACAGGACGGCACGTCCTTGCTCGAGTGCCTGGACACCGGTTTCCGGTGAGCCGGCCGCGACCGCGCTCGCCGCGGCCTGGCTCGCCAGCCCGCTCCAGGTACCGATCAGTTCCTCCTGGCTGTCCCGGGCGAGCCCGTGCCACGCCAGCTGGGGCAGCAGCCCGACGGCCAGCAGGCCGGCCTGGGCCGCCGTGGCCTGTTCCCCGCTCGCCCAGGCCCATCGCGTGCACTCGGCCGCCGCGCGCAAGCGCACCCATACCGGCGCGCTCGTGGCCTCGGCCGCCCGCTGCCAGCAGGCGATCCCCTCAGCGCGGTCGGTCGCCTGGCCGGTTGCGCCGTGTCGCTGCTGCAGTGCGGCAGCCAGATTGGACAGGATGCTCGCGTGCTCGGGATGACCGGGCCCGGTGGTTTTGCTTGCTTCCCTGAGCAGCTCGACGCACGCGTCCAGAGCCGCCCGGTCATCATGGTGGGTATGTCGTGCACGCAGGGCATTCGCCAGGTTGGACACATACCGGGCTCGGTCGGGGGATGCCGCGGGAAGGCCGGCCAGCGCTGACCGCGCCGCGGCTACCGCCGCGTCGAGATCGTCTTCGCCGTCGGTGGCGTCGACCCGGTCAAGGAGGACCACGCTGAGATTGGATTGCAGTCCGGGGTGGTCGGGACGCCCAGGCGGTGCGGCCGCTACCGCTTCCCGGGCCAGGTCAACGGCCTCGTCGAGATCCTTCAAGCGTTCCGTACGACGGAACCGGGCGGCCAGGACGAGGCTGAGCACCGAAAGGCGCGTGCTGCGCTCGGTATCGTGCGGTGAGGTGGCATCCAAGGCGAGCCGTGCCATGCGGATGGACTCGTCGAGGTCGTTCATGTCGCCTCGGCGGTCGAACCGCAACTCCAGGATTCCGGCCAGTCGGGCGAGGTTGCCGGGCATGGCCGGGTCGGCCTGGCCGCCCGCCGCCACCGCCTGCCGGGCCGCGGCGACGGCGTCGTCCAGGTCGGCCAGATCTCCGGTCACCTGATATCGCGTAGCTAGCGCCGTGGCTAGGTTCGCCGCCCTGACCAGCCGGTCTGCTTCGATCGCCGGGTCAGCCGCCGCCGCGCGCAGGTCGGCCACCACCTGGTTCAGCTCCGCATCCCGTCCGGTGCGCTCGAAGCGGGTCAGCAGCATGGTGGCCAGGCTGGCCTGGTGCCGCAGCCGGCGCGGATCCTCAGCCGGAGCCTCGGTCACGGCCGCCTGCAAGCAGGCGATCGCCTCGTCCAGGACGTCACTGCCGCCATGTAGGTCGAACCAGGTGTGCAGGGAGTTGGCCAGGTTGGCTAGGTACGTGACCCGGTCGGGCTGGCCAGCCGCGGTCGCCTCGACCGCGTCGCGAGCCGCCTCGACCGCGCCGTCGAGGTCGCTTACGCTCCCGGTACGTAGATACCGCTGACGTAGCGCGGTGGCCAGGGACGACAGCGCGGCAGGCCGGCCGGGGTCATCGCCGGCGCATCCGGTGACGCTCATCCGGCCGGCCTCGACCGCCTCGTCGAGGTCGGTGAGGCTGCCCGAAAGCCCGAAGCGATCGGCGAGTGCGCCGCTAAGCCCGGCCAGCACCATCCGGCGAGCCGGAAGATCCTCGCCCGCGGCGGAGACGGCGGACCTGTAGGCCTGAATAGCCTGGCCGAGATCCTCATCACCGCCAGTCCGATCGAACCGCAGTCGGTGTGCGGCGGCCAGGTTCGTCAGGTGCATGACGCGTCCGGGTTCGCCGCGCACCGCTTGCCTGGCGGTCTCGACGGCCTCGTCGATGTCCTCCGCGTGCCCAGTGCGCTCGTAGCGCAGTCGCGTGGCGTTGGACAGATTCGACAGGAATGTCCCCTGGTTGCGGGACCCCGCCGGGGCCGCCGCCACGGCCGCGCGCCCCAGGTCGATCGCCTCGTCCAGATCACCCGGCTGCCCGCTACGCAGATAGCGTGACTGCAGTGAGGTCCCGAGGTCAGAGAGATAACCGTCGCGGTCTGGCGCGTCGGCCGGTATCGCCAGCAGAGCCGCGCGGCCGAGTTCGATGGCCCGATCCAGATCATGGGGGGCGTGCGCGCAGTCGGCGCGGGCGGCCAGCGCCGCCGCGAGAGTGGCCAGGACCGCCGGGCGCCGTGAGTCTCCGGACGGCATGGTGCGCTCGGCCTCCTCACCGAGGCGTACGGCGTCGGAAAGGGCGCTGGGATCGCCGAGGCTCGCGAACCGGGCGAGCGCGGTAGCGGACAGGTTCGTCAAGATCGCCACGCGTGCGGGATGTCCGGCCGGGGTGATCTGAAGTGCCGCGCGCAAGCGGCGCGTGGCCCTCGCCAACGCCCGTGCGTCGCCAGTGCTGGCGTATCGTGCGTGCGCGGCTAGCGCCGTGCCAACCAGCTGGGCGACCAGCCGGTCGCGGCTTGCGCGGACGAGGTGAAGCACTCTTAATAATGCCCCGGCTCGCGGACCATAGCGGGGGTCGCGTGACGCGAAGGCGGCTGAACGGCAACTAGTAACGTGACCGAGAGAACAGCGACAGCGAGGCAGCCGGGCGGAACCGGGGCGCGGAGCGCAGAGGATAGCGCCGCGGCCGGGTTCGAGCGGTTGTACCGGGCGAACGTGGAGGCGGTCACGT
>Ga0070714_100004219_pt1 | contig 10828 bp, 8 predicted proteins | sample LARL83metaG_FD_65450 | JGI IMG/M metagenome (GOLD analysis project Ga0070714, IMG submission 65450) | Corn, switchgrass and miscanthus rhizosphere microbial communities from Kellogg Biological Station, Michigan, USA - LAR L8-3 metaG | ecosystem: Host-associated > Plants > Roots > Rhizosphere ... | reverse complement strand
AATGCCCAGCCAAGAACGTCAAGGTGACGTGGCTTTACCAAATCGCCGATAAAACCACGAAGGTGAGCGTCAAGACGGTGCTTGGTTCGACCACTTTACCGCAGGTCTTTCAAAACACTCAACTGCACAGCAACGGGACCCAACACCTACCGCAAGGACGCAAGCGCAACGATAATCCCTTCCTCGTCGGGCCCAAGTTACAGCATCAAGGGCAGCGCGAGCGCATCGATCGGGCCGGTCGCTCCTTAACTTGCGTGTCGCATGGATGTTGGACCTCAGGAGGCGAGTTTGAGCGCTTGGCGGCAAGCGGTGGAGCCCGTATACGGAAGCTCGGCGGAGGCGCCGAACTTTTTGAGCAGCCGCTTCATGTATTTGCGGAAGCGGTAATGCTGGATCTCGAATCTGTGCCAGGGCGTGTCCTTCCACTTGAGGCCATGCCCGATATCGGGGGTGGTGCGTGCCTTGAGCGCCTTGAACCATGAGGCGCGCTTCGGATGGCGCGCCTTGGCCACGATGAAGCTTGCGATCAGCCGCGCCTGGTAATCCGCAAGCTGCCACACGCCGCCCTCCGCCGGCTCGAACAACCCGACGACGAAAAGATCGTCGAGCTCGCGATGGAAGCTATGGATGAACAGCTTGGAGCGGCCCTTCTCGTCGAGAATATAGGACGGGTCCATGAACGGGAAGCTCACCCTGAAGCCGGTCGCCCATACGAGAAGGTCGATCTCCTCCTCGCTTCCGTCGGTGAAGATGACGCGCTTCCCGTCAAAGCGCTCGATGCCGGGCTTGGTCACGATGCGGCCGTGCACGATGTGATCGAGATAGACGGTGCAGGCAGTGGGATGCGCCTCGAACAGCTTGTGGTCCGGCGCAGGCAATCCGTAGCGCCAATGCGAGCCGACCACGATCCTCAATCCCCACCAGTAGAGCTTGCGCATCACGGCGCGCGGCACCGGCCAGCGGCTGGTGAGGTCGACGAAAGTGTCCGTCGGTTTGCCGATCACGATCTTGGGAAAAAAGTAGTAGCTACGGCGCATCGAATGCACCGCGCGCACGGCGTCGGAGGCTGCATCATCGAGAATGTCGACGGCTGAGTTACCGGCTCCCACCACTAGCACGCGCTTGCCCTTGAGCTGCTCTTTCGACTTCACGTCGTGGGAATGAAGAGCCTCTCCTGCGAACTCGCCGGGATAGGTTGGAACATTGGGCTGCCAGTGATGGCCGTTGGCGACGATGAGCCCGGCATAAGGGCGCGGCGCGCTCTCGCCTTCGATGGTGATGCGCCAGCCTTTGTCCGAGTGCTCGGCGCGCGTTACGCGCTTGTTGAAGCTGATCAGGGGATAGAGTCCAAACTCTTTGGCATAGGCACGCAGATAGTCCTGTGCCTGCGCCCGGCTCAAATAATGTGGCCACTCTTCCGGCATCTGGAAATCGGGATAGCGCGAGAGCTTCTTCGAGGAGTTGAGGAAGGTCGAGCCATAGACAACGTGCGGGCTTTCGGGATTCCAGATGCCGCCGACATCGGACAGCGCCTCGAAGCAATCGAAGGGGATGCCGCGTTCGGCAAAGGTCTTGGCGACCGCCAAGCCGCAGGCCCCTGCGCCGATGATACAATAACGCTCGACCATCCCTCGCCTTGCCCGCCATGCCTCAGCCAGACCTAAGCACCCCAGGATGGCGGGTTCAACCCACTCGGAACCGCTTCCTAGCCTGTTTCGACCGTGTCAAATCGCGGCTGGCGCAAGCATAAATCCGGGTGTCCCTAAGCGGCGGGAGCCCTTTATTTACCGACGCTTTCCTTTATGGTCTGACGCCCCAAAGGGCGTTCGGGGGAATTCATGGACATCAAGCGTGATGTCGCGATCAAGAGCTGGGACGGAACCTGGACCTATCACCCCAAGGTGATAGCCGCGCCAGAGAGCGCCGAAGACCTGGTTGAGATCCTGACCGACGAGGTGCGCTTCCCCTCGCCCGTCCGCCCCGCCGGCTCGATGCATTCCACCGCACGCATGAACGGCGACGACGGCGGCACCATAGTCGACATGACCAAGATGAACCGCATCCTCCACTTCACCGATGACACGGTGACTGTCGAGGCGGGCGCAACCTATATCGTGGTGTCCGATGCGCTGAAGGATCGCGGGCTTCAATTTCATGTCACGACCGAGATCGGCAACGTCACCTTGGGCGCCATGGCGACCGCCGCCACCAAGGACAGCTCCTTCCCCGGAGGCTTCGGCCAAGTCAGCTCCTACGTCACCGCGGTGCGGCTGGTCACACCGCAGGGCAAGCTCCGCGAAATCAACGAGCGCGACAACCCGGAGGAGATGCAGATCATCCGCTCGAGCTACGGACTGATGGGCATCGTGTACGAGGTGACTATCAGGGTGAGGCCGACGACGGCGCTCTCGGTGCGCCACTATTCGCTCTCCCTCGACAATTTCCGGCGCTACTACCCGATCTACAAAGCGCGCGGATTCGCCGTGATGTATTACATCTTCCCCTACGTGAAGCGCGTACTGGTCGAGCTGCGCAAGGACAATCCCGAGGCGAAGCCGAGCTCGCGCTACCGCTGGGTCTACCGCAACCGCTTCTGGCGCAAATATGGGCCTGCCGTCACGCTATGGATCGAAAGGACGACAAGTAATCGCCAGTTGCGCGCGCTCGCCGACAAGCTGCACTTCTTCCTGCTGCGCCAGGCGCTCGTTTTCATCGTGCGCAGCGACTCTACCTGGCCGCACGCCCAGATCATCAACTACAAACGCGATCCCGGGCCGAACAAATATCTGTTCAGCATGTGGTCGTTTCGCGAGGGCGGCTTCTTCGACGTTCTCGACGAATATTGCAATTTCTGCATCGCCTTTGAGGCAAAGACCGGCTACCGCTGCAACCTGCCGACCGTCGGCTATGCCATCGGGCGCGACGTCGAGGCCCTGCTCTCCTATAGCTGGGAGGGGGCGACGCTGAGCATCGACCCAGCTTCGACCGGCGGGCCTGAGTGGGAAGAGTTCCTGCACCACTACAACGAGTTTTGCAGCGAGCGGCGCGGCGTACCTCTGTTCAACCAGACTCCATTCCTGACGCGCGAGCAGGCGCGTCGCGCCTTTGGCGTGAGGCTTCAGCAATTCGCTGCGCGGCGCAAAGCGACCGACCCCAACGACCGAATGCTGGATTCTTATTTTCGCGAGCTGTTGAGCTAACCCTCAACCAAAATCGAATCTTTCGCCAACTACCGCTGCATTGTTTTGGTGAACCAGCGGATGAGCGGGAACGAGATGGCGCGGGGCAATGAGCGCACGGTCTTCAAGAAGCCTTCGACCTGCGGCGGGAAGGCGATTTCGTAGGGTTTGCGCGACAGCTTCTCCAAAGTCTTGCGCGCGCAACGTTCTTTGCTCATGACGTAGAGCTTCTTCTTCGGGTCGTAGGAGGCATTGAGCGGCGTATCGACGAAGCCCGGATTGATGATGGTCACGGCGACGCCGGTCCCTTCCAACTCGAGTTTAAGACTCTCTGCGAGATTGATCACCGCAGCCTTGCTCGCGCCGTAGCTCCCGTTTTCGGGCCAGCCAGTATAGCCGAACAGCGATCCCATGATGGCGATATGTCCCGAACTGCGCGCGAGCATCTTGGGCAGCACGACGGCGACGGCGTTGATCACGCCGTCCACGTTGAGGGCCATGGTGCGGTGGAAGCCGTCGAGGTCAATATTGCGGATATCGAACGGGACATACATGCCGGCGCCCAGCAATGCCAGATCGATCGGCCCCAACGCGCTCTCGATCTTAGACACTGACGTTTTCAGCTCATCTGGCTTCAGCACATCGGCAGGAAAAGGCTTGATGCGCTCGCTGGAGGCGGCGAGCTGATCAAGCTTCTCGCTTGGACGCGCGGTGGCCGCGATGGCGACACCCGCCGCCGCGAGCCGCCGCGCGATTTCACCGCAGATCGCGCCTGACGCTCCGGTAATCCACGCCACCTTCCAGGGATATTGACCCGCCACGCCTCACCTCTCTGCTGTCATTCCCGCGAAAGCGGAATCCAGTAACCACTGACCTCAGCTAAAACGCACGCCCGAGGATACTGGATTGCCCGGTCAAGCCGGGCAATGACAAGAGAAGAATGAAGGCCGATGCAAGACGACAACCCTAATCGACGAAGGGATCATGCACGAGGATGGTGTCCTCGCGCTTTGGACTGGTCGAAAGCAGCGCCACCGGCGCTCCGATCAGCTCCTCGAGACGCCGCACGTATTTGATGCATTGTGCAGGAAGGTCGGCCCAGGAGCGGGCGCCCCGTGTCGACTCCGTCCACCCCTCCATCGTTTCGTAGACCGGCTCGACTCGAGCTTGCGCCCCTTGCGCCGCAGGCAAATGGTCGAGCGGCAAGCCGTCGAGCCGATACCCTACGCAGATCTTGAGCTCAGGCAGTTGATCGAGCACGTCGAGCTTGGTCAGCGCGATCCCGTTGATACCGCCAACCTTGCGCGTCTGGCGCACTAGGCATGCATCGAACCAGCCGCAGCGCCGTGGCCGTCCCGTCACCGTGCCGAACTCCGCGCCGCGCTCGCCGAGCAGTTTGCCGGTCTCGTCCGTGAGCTCGGTGGGGAAAGGCCCCTCCCCCACCCGTGTCGTGTAGGCCTTGGTGATGCCGAGCACGTAATTGATCGCGCCAGGCCCGAGGCCAGAGCCGGTAGCAGCCTGCGCCGCCACGGTATTCGATGAGGTGACGAAGGGATAGGTGCCGTGATCGATGTCGAGCAGCGCCCCCTGCGCGCCCTCGAACAAGATGCGCTTGCCCTGGCGGCGCTTGGCATCGAGCAGAGCCCAAACTGTATCGACGTAAGGCAGGACCTTGGGCGCAATGGCGGTGAGCTCGTCGCACAGCGTATCGGCGCTGATCTCAGGCTGGCCAAGCCCGCGGCGGAGCGGATTATGATGGCTGAGGATGCGCTCGATCTTGGGCTTGAGACTTGGCAGATCCTGCAAGTCCATCACGCGCACGGCGCGCCGTCCCACCTTATCCTCATATGCCGGCCCGATGCCCCGCTTGGTCGTACCGATGCGTCCAGCGCCAGCCTCAGCCTCGCGAAGCGCGTCGAGCTCGCGGTGCAGCGGCAGGATCAGAGTGGCGTTCTCGGCGATGCGAAGATTGTTGCGCCTGATCTTCACGCCGAGCTTCTCGATCTTGGCGATCTCATCGGCGAGCGCCCAGGGATCGATCACGACGCCGTTGCCGATCACCGACAGCTTGCCCTTACGCACCACGCCCGACGGAAGTAGCGAGAGCTTGTAGGTGGTGCCGTCGACCACCAGCGTGTGGCCGGCATTGTGGCCGCCCTGGAAGCGCACCACGATGTCGGCGCGCTCGGACAGCCAATCGACGATCTTGCCCTTGCCTTCATCGCCCCACTGGGAGCCGACGACCACGACATTGGCCACTAAAGTTGTCTCCTAAAGTCTTGAAAGGAATCGCGGAAACGGCCCCGCGGGAGAGCGGGGCCGTGTGACCTTATAGCGCGGGCGCGCGTAGGATGCGAGCATGCTCGTCAGTCCGTTCCGGCGAGCCGGTTCAAGCCTTCCGCGGCAATTGGCGCACGCGGCAAAGTCCCGCGCGTGCGACATCCCGCTCGGGATACCGTTCGAGGCGACGGGTGTTGCTTGGCGGGATGGGCATCACACCTCGTGATCGCCGCATTTCCTGCAAGCAAGGAGTCTCCCTCATGTTTAACAAAATCGTCATCGGCGTCGCTGCCGTCGGGCTCACGCTCGCGGCAGCTGCTCTTCAGCCGGCCACTGCCAACTACGCGCCGTGCGTTGAGAACCCTGCGGGCCCTGGTTGCCCTGGTGCGCTCACGCCAATCAAACCCTCAGTGAAGCCTGTTCCGAGGCATGCAATGCATGCCCACGCCTATCGGGCCCCGCGGTCAGCGACTAAGGGCTAATCATCCGAGCACAGTTCAAGGACGTACGGATTTAGAAGATACCCCCGAGTCTTCCCGTCTCGGCTGACAAGGACCCCAGAACGACGCTTTGCGCGCCTGCTCTGGGGTCTTTTTTATCCCAAATGCGCGAAGTTGATCATACTCGTAATACGGTAACTTCTGAGCCTATCGTTAGGCGGCTTTGGCGAGCTTCTGCTTCTCGCTCGCAAAGGCCCACTCGAGCCAGGGCGTGAGCGCCTCTAAGTCACTCTTCTCCACCGTGGCACCGGTCCAGATGCGCAAGCCGGGCGGCGCGTGCCGGTAGGCGTCGATGTCCTTGGCAACGTTCTCGGCGTCGAGCAGCGCCGCCATGCGTTTCGGGAACTCATCCCGCAATTTCGGCGGCAATGCCAGCACCTCGGGATCGACCAGCTTGAGACAGACCGAAGTGTTCGAGCGAGTCTCAGGCGCGCGCGCAAGGAAATCGACCCAACTCGTCCGCTTAACCCAGTGGGCGATGACGGCGGCATTCGAATCGGAGCGCGCGATCGTGCCGTCCAGCCCGCCGACGCTTTCCACCCAGGACAGCGCGTCGAGATAATCCTCCAGGCAGAGCATCGATGGCGTGTTGATCGTCAAGCCCTCGAACAGAGCGCGGTCGAGCTTGCCATTCTCCGTCATACGGAAGAGCTTCGGCAGCGGCCAGGGCGGCGTATAGCCTTCGAGTCTCTCCACCGCGCGCGGGCTCACGATCAGCATGCCGTGCTGCGCCTCGCCGCCGAGCACCTTTTGCCAGGAGAAGGTCGCGACATCGAGCTTCTCCCAATCGATCCTTTGCGCGAATAGCGCGGAGGTCGCATCACAGATCGTGAGGCCTGCGCGATCGCTTGCAATCCACTCGCCGTTCGGCACGCGCACGCCAGAGGTCGTGCCGTTCCAGGCGAACACCACGTCATGATCGAAATCGACTTGGCCGAGGGCAGGCAGCTCGCCATAGGTCGCGACCAGAGCGCGAACATTCTTGAGTTTAAGCTGCTCGACGATGTCGGTGACCCAAATCTGGCTGAAGTGCTCCCAAGCGAGAACATCGACGCCGCGCGGTCCGAGCAGCGACCACAGCGCCATCTCGACAGCGCCGGTGTCCGAGGCTGGCACGATCGCCACGAGATAGTCGCCTGGAAGCTCGAGCAGCTCGCGCGTGCGATTGATGGCGAGCGCGAGCCTTGCTTGGGTATCGGGCTGGCGGTGATTGCGCCCGAGCAGCGCGCCTTTGAGGCCGGCGAAGGACCAGTCGGGATGCTTGGTGCATGGTCCCGACGAGAAGCGCGGATTTTTTGGCCGGAGGTTTGGTTTAGGAGGAGTAGTCATTCCAGTTGTCTTTTGTCATCCCGCGAAAGCGAGAATCCAATAATCAATTTTGTCCGTTGCTTATTACCGGGCGTTACCGGATTGCCCGGTCAAGCCCGGCAATCATAAGGAAAATCCTACGAAGATCGATGCTAGGCCGCAGCGTCGGTCAGGGCGTGGACGATTTCGGAGACCACCGTCTTGATCAGCTTCTCGTCGTCGCCTTCGGCCATGACGCGGATCACGGGCTCGGTGCCTGACGGGCGGATGACGAGCCGCCCAGACTTGCCGAGCTTCGACTTGCCGGTGTCGATCGCCCTGCGTACCGCGACATTGTCGAGCGGCTGGCCGCCATTCTTGTAGCGCACATTTTTGAGGATCTGCGGCAATGGCTCGAAGCGGTTGCAGATCTCGCTCACCGGCTTGCCGCTCTGGGCAATCACGGCAAGGATCTGGAGTGCCGTGACGAGGCCGTCCCCGGTGGTCGAGTAGTCCGAGAGTACGATATGGCCCGACTGCTCCCCCCCGACATTGTAACCGTGCTGGCGCATATGCTCGACCACGTAGCGGTCGCCCACGGGCGTGCGGGCAAGCCCAAGCTCAAGCCCCTCGAGATAGCGCTCAAGCCCGAGATTCGACATCACCGTGGCGACGATGCCGCCGCCGGCGAGCCGCCCGCGCCGCAACCAGGATTCGGCGATCACCGCCATGAGCTGATCGCCATCGATGATGCGACCCTTCTCATCAACCATGACCACGCGGTCCGCATCGCCGTCGAGCGCAATGCCGATATCAGCGCGCACCTCGTTGACCTTGCGGATCAGGTCGTCCGGCGAGGTCGAGCCGCAATCCTTGTTGATGTTCAGGCCGTTCGGATCGACGCCGATCTTGATCACCTCCGCGCCGAGCTCCCACAGGGCCTCGGGCGCCACTTTGTATGCCGCGCCATTGGCGCAATCGATGACCGCCCTGATGCCGTCGAAGCGGATGTTCTTGGGCAGCGTGCGCTTGGCGAACTCGATATAGCGCTCGCGGGCGCTGTCGATGCGGGTCGCGCGGCCGATCTTTTCGGAAGCCGTCAGGAGCTCTGAGAAGTCTCCCTCCATCAGCTCCTCAATCGCTTCCTCCTTTTCGTCGGAGAGCTTGTAGCCGTCGGGCCCGAACAGCTTGATGCCGTTATCGACGAAGGGATTGTGCGACGCCGAGATCATCACGCCGAGATCGGCGCGGAGCGAGCGGGTCAACATGGCGACGGCTGGCGTCGGCATCGGCCCGAGCTGGAAAACGTCCATGCCCACCGCGGTGAACCCGGACACAAGCGCCGACTCGATCATGTAGCCGGACAGCCGCGTGTCCTTGCCGATTACCACCCGATGACGATAGGAGCCGTTGGTGAAGAGCTTGCCGGCGGCCATGCCCACTTTGAGCGCCACAACCGACGTCATCGGATGAGAATTAGCGCTGCCACGGATGCCATCCGTGCCAAAATACTTTCGAGCCATGACGGATTTCCCCCCGTCCACTCCCCCGGTAGGTGCCTGACCTTCGTCGAGGCCTTTTTGGCGCCTCATGAGATTATGCTCCTGCTCGGATGCAGTCTCGTTCAAAAAATGTAAGCGAAAGTTACACTATTTGAGGCTGTCCGGGATGTGAATTTGCCTTAATTTTCAGCGCCGAACGTCGCAGCCCGCCAGACCGCAAGCCCTTGGCGGGTGGTCGCCACGTCATGCACCCTAAGAATCTGGTTTCCTTGTGACGCTGCGGCGATAGCGACTGCCAGGGATCCAGGTTCGCGGCTCTTCGGCTGCTCGCCGCCGTCGATGCCTGCGATGAAGCGCTTGCGCGAGGCGCCCACCAGAAGCGGCACGCCAAGGCCATGGAAAAGGCTGAGATTGGCGAGCAGGCTGAGCGTGTGCTCCATGGTCTTACCGAAGCCCACGCCCGGGTCGGCGGCGATCTTGGCGCGGCTGATGCCAGCTGCTTCGGCCGCCTCGATCCGCTGCTCGAGGTAGTCGAATACCTCAAGCACCACGTCGGCATAGACCGGATTGAGATGCATGGTCTTGGGCTCGCCCTGGGCATGCATCAGGATCACGCTGAGACCCATCTCCGCAGCGGCAGCGAGGCTTTGCGGATCGTAGGTGAACGCCGACACATCGTTGAGAATGGCAGCGCCTGCCTTTGCGGCGGCCCGCGCTGTCTTGGCCTTGCGGGTGTCCACTGAGATAACGGCATCGAGGCCCGACAGGCCGTCCAGCACCGGTACAATACGGCCAAGCTCCTCGTCCTCCTCAACGGCGTCAGAGCCTGGGCGCGTGGACTCCCCGCCGATGTCGATGATGGCGGCGCCGGCGTTCACCAAGTCCGCGGCATGGACGATGGCCTCTTCCTTGGTGTCATAGAGGCCACCATCCGAGAACGAGTCCGGCGTCACATTGACAATGCCCATGAGGAGAGGCCTGTCGAGGCTGCGGCCAGCGAAGGGTGGGCGCGCCGCCGTCACACGCTCAAGCACTTTGCTCAGATCGGCGTCGTGGGACTCCGCGAGTGAACGCGCGGTGAAGAGCCGCGCCTTACTGTTGCCCGGAGCGCCTTCGATCAGTTCAGCCGCCGTGAACGCAATCGGGCCTTCGGCAAGTGGCAATGCCAACCCGTCCGCCATCGCCTCCTGTGCAGCGGCGCCGTAGAGGAATCCAATCGGCCTAAGATAGAGCTTCGTATCAGCCATTCATGAGCCTTAGCACGGCGCAGCTCGCAAATGTCGCGGCCAAACGAAAATGCCCGGCGCGAGGCCGGGCATTTTGTCCAATTCAATTCGAGATAGGCCTAAGTGGGCTGCGGCTCCAGGCTGCCGGTATCGGGCTCAGGCTCGGGCGGCGCCTTCTTGCCGCGTCCGGCGGCGGGAACCGCTGACGCAGGTCCCGGCCGTGTTGCCGTCTCGGCCGTGAACTCGCGCACCGGCGGCTTGCCCTTGAGCAAGTCCTTGATCTCGTCGCCCGACAAGGTCTCGTATTCGAGCAGGCCGTGCGCGATCGTGTGCAGATCGTCGATATGCTCGGAGATGATCTTGCGCGCGTGCTCGAAGGCCTCGTCCACGATGCGATGAATCTCCTCATCGACCATGGTCTGGGTCTCGTCCGAAAGGTTCTGCTGGCGCGCGATCGAGTGGCCGAGGAACACCTCTTCCTCGTTGTCGCCATAGGCCAGCGGCCCGAGCTTGTCGCTCATGCCGTATTGCGTGACCATGGCGCGCGCGAGCTGCGTCGCCATCTTGATGTCGGCGGCGGCGCCAGATGTGACCTTGTCGTAGCCGAACACGATCTCCTCTGCGACGCGACCGCCCATGGCCACGGTGATGTCGGCCTTGAGCTTGGCGCGCGTGTAGGAGAGCATGTCGCGCTCGGGCAAGCGCATCACCATGCCGAGCGCGCGGCCGCGTGGGATGATGGTCGCCTTGTGCACCGGGTCTGACGCCGGCTGATGCAGCGCGACCAGCGCATGCCCACCTTCGTGATAGGCGGTGAGCGTCTTCTCCTCCTCGGTCATCACCATGGAGCGGCG
>Ga0070714_100004217_pt1 | contig 10828 bp, 8 predicted proteins | sample LARL83metaG_FD_65450 | JGI IMG/M metagenome (GOLD analysis project Ga0070714, IMG submission 65450) | Corn, switchgrass and miscanthus rhizosphere microbial communities from Kellogg Biological Station, Michigan, USA - LAR L8-3 metaG | ecosystem: Host-associated > Plants > Roots > Rhizosphere ... | reverse complement strand
CTCGGGCCAAGGGCCGCGGTAAAGACGATCGTGAGGACGGCTAGCCCGATGGTTCCGCCGAGCTGATGCGCGGTGTTGACGAGCCCCGAGGCTGCGCCGGCGATCTCGGCCGGGACGTCGCTCATGCCGGATCCAGTCAGCAGGATGATCGCGATGCCCTGTCCGACGCCGAGCACGATCAGGGGCAGGACGACACCCGCCCAGAACCCGGTGCTGGCGTCGAGGCGGCTCAGCCACAACATCCCGAGCGTGGCGACGACGAGCGAGGCGAGCAGCAGCACTGGGCGTCCGATGACCCGGCTCAGGACGGGCACGACATAGGCCATGGCGAAGAACAGGCCGGTCAGCGGGATGAACGCAGCGCCGGTGGCCAAGGGCGTAAACCCGCGCACGTTCTGGAGGTACTGGCTGAGGAAGTAGAAGAGCGAGAACATCGCGCCGACGATCAGAATGCGACCGAGGTAGGCGCCGGAGCGCTCGACGCTGCGGAACAGGGCCAGCGGCACGATGGGCGCGGCGGCGCGGCGCTCGACCAGCACGGACGCAGGGAGCAGGACCGCGGCTGCCGCGAGCGCGGCCACCGCGATGGCCCGGGTTGCCTCAAGTTCGGTAAGGCCGAAGACGAGCGCCGTCATGCCGAGGGTCAAGGTAAGCGCGCCGGCCAGGTCGAAACGGCTGCCCTGGCGAGGCGTCTCCGCGAGCACGCGCGGGGCGATGACCAGCACGGCGGCGCCGATCGGTACGTTGACGAGCATCCCCCAGCGCCACGAGAGGTACTCGGTGAACAAGCCTCCGACGAGGTTGCCGAGTGCGCCTCCGGCACCGCCCACGGCGCTGTAGAGCGCGACGGCACGAGCGCGTTCTTTCACTCCCGGGTAGCTGACAAGGATCAGCGCGAGGGTGGAGGGGATAGCGGCCGCGGCGCCCACGCCCTGCGCGGCGCGCGCGCTCAGCAGCAGCACACTGTTCGGCGCGAGGCCCGTGGCGAGGGAAGCGATCGAGAACAAGGCGACGCCGGCGACGAAGACGCGACGGCGGCCGAAGAGGTCGCCAGCGCGTGCGCCGAGCAGCAGGAGGCCGCCGAAGGCCAGCGCGTATCCGCTTTGCACCCAGGCCAGGCCGGTGGTGCTCAGGTGGAAGGAGCGCTGGACCAAGGGAAGCGCGGTCGTGATGATCGAGGTGTCGAGCACCATCATCAACTGGCTGGTGAGGATCACTGCAAGAGCGATGCCTCGCCTGGTGGGGGCGATGTTCCGCATCGCCGGCGTGGTTTGCGTGGTGAGCGTAGCCATGAGTTCCTCGACTAGGTAACCAACTGGTTGTTTACTTAGGAGACTACGCAGGCCGCCGAAGTTTGTCAAACAACTAGTTACTTACCTATGCTGGGCCCATGCCCAGGGATGCGGAGAAGACACGGGAGCGGCTCTTGGCCGCGGCCACCGAGGAGTTCGCCCGGTACGGCATCGCAGGTGCGCGGATCGATCGCATCGCGGACGCGGCCGAGGCCAACAAGCAGCTGATCTACAAATACTTCGGCAGCAAGGACGCGCTCTTCGACGCCGTGTTCAGCCGCCGCGTCATCGAGTTCGGGGATGCTGTCGCATTCGACGCCGCCGACCTGCCGGGCTACGCCGGCCGGACCTTCGACATGTACGAGGAAAACCCGGACATCGTGCGGCTCACGACCTGGTATCAGCTCGAACGCCCTGAGGGTGAGCCGATCAAGACTGTCCTCGGCTCATCCGAGGGCAAGCTCGCGAGGATCGCCGCGGCGCAGCGCGACGGCGCGTTGCCAGGCGACCGCGACCCGCTCGAGCTACTCGCCTTCGTGCGCTCGATCGCGATGGCCTGGCACACCCAGGTGCCCGAACTCGACGCGCGCAACCGGCTTCCCCGGGCGCAGCGGCGAGCGGCGGTAGTCGACGCCGTCACCCGGCTGATCGCCCCGAATCCGGCCGACGCCTAAACGGCTCACGCCTCGGAGGGCCCGGTCTCCCGCAACTCGCCGTCAGCGAGCCGCAGCCACCGGTGCACGCCGATCTCCCGCAGGAACCGTTCGTCGTGGCTGACCACCACGAACGCCCCCTGGTAGGAGTTCAGGGCGCCCTCGAGTTGGCCCGCGCTGACCAGGTCGAGGTTGTTGGTCGGCTCGTCGAGCAGCAGCAAGTGCGGCGCCGGTTCGGCGCCCAGCACACAGGCCAGGGTGGCGCGCAGCCGCTCGCCGCCGGAAAGCACCCCGACGGGCAGATGGGCCCGGGGGCCCCGGAAGAGGAAACGGGCGAGCAGGTTCATCCGGTCGGCCTCAGGGCGCTCCGGGGCGAAGTCCGCGAAGTTCTCGGCGACCGTACGGTCCAGGTCCAGCAGGTCGAGGCGCTGCGACAGGTAGGCGATGCGGCCGTCGGCCCGCTTGATTTCGCCGCTTTGCGGCGTCAGGTCACCGTTGAGCAGCCGCAGGAGCGTGCTCTTGCCGGCCCCGTTGGCACCGGTCAGCGCGATACGCTCCGGGCCCCGGATGATCAGGTCGATGCCTTGGCCGGTGAACACGTCCTTGTCGCCGAGCCGGACGCGGAGTTGCTCGCCGACGAATAGGTTGCGTCCGGCGGGCACGCTGGTGTCGGGCAGGTCCAGCGTGATCCGCTGCTCGTCGCGCAGCGAGCGCCCGGCTTCGTCCAGCCGTGCCTTAGCCTCGCTGACCCGGTCGGCGTGCAGCTGGCCCGCGCGTCCGGCGGACTCCTGCGCGCCCCGCTTCATGTTGCCGGCGAAGATACGGGGGAGGCCTGCGTTCTTCAGGTTGCGGGCGGCGTTGCTCTGCCGGCGTTCGGCCCGCTCGCGGGCCTGCTGCATCTCCCGCTTCTCGCGCTTGAGGTCCTGCTCGGCGCTGCGGACGTTCTTCTCGGCGACTTCCTGTTCAGCCCGCACAGCCTCCTCGTAGCCGGTGAAGTTGCCGCCGTAGAAGCGCAGTTCGCCGCGGTCGAGTTCGGCGATGCGCTCCATGCGGTCGAGCAGCGCGCGGTCGTGGCTGACGAGGAGCAGGCAGCCGTTGAAGTCCTCCAGCGCGTCGTAGAGCCTGTGCCTTGCGTCGAGGTCGAGGTTGTTGGTCGGTTCGTCGAGCAGGAGCACGTCGGGCCGCTTCAGCAACTGGGCGGCGAGACCGAGGGAGATGACCTGGCCGCCGCTGAGGGTGCGCAGGCTGCGGTCCAGGGTGAGGTCGGCCAGGCCGAGGCGGTCGAGCTGGGCGCGGGTGCGCTCCTCGACGTCCCAGTCGTCGCCGATGGTGGTGAAGTGCTTCTCGTCGACGTCCCCGGACTCGACTGCGTCGATGGCCGCGATGATCGCGGCGACGCCCAGCACCTCGGCCACCGTGAGATCGCCGGTCAGCGGGAGGCTCTGCGGGAGGTAGCCGAGGGTGCCAGCTACCGACACCGAGCCGGCGCCGGGCCGCAGTTCGCCGGCGATGAGCTTGAGCAGCGTGCTCTTGCCGGCCCCGTTGGGCGCGACGAGACCGGTGCGGCCCGAGCCGACGGTGAAGGACAGATCTTGGAACACGGGAGTGTCATCGGGCCAGGTGAAAGACAGGTTGGAGCAGACGACGCAGGCGTCGGACATGGGGTGACCTCGCGGGGAAGCGGGCAGCAGAAGACACTTCTGCCCGGCGGCAGACAAGGAAAGGGGAACGACAGGCAAGCCGTATCGGCGTACGAGCCGACGGCCTGTCAGGTCCGGGTATCACCCGGAAATGTCGTCGTCCACCACCATGTCTGGCCTCCTCAACGGTCTATGAACGCTGGACCAACTTTATAACAGCACCCTCACCTGCCTTGGCCGCCCTCCGATTGGCGGAGCTTACGGCCGCCGGGCCGACAGTGCGGCCAACTCTGCGGGCGGGCGGCCTGGGTGCAGCACGCCGAGCCGCTGGGTGCTCCGGGTCATGGCCACGTAGAGGTCGTTCCAGCCCCGGGGCGATCCGGCGAGGATCGCGGCGGGGTCGGCGATGAGCACAGAATCGAATTCAAGGCCCTTAGCCTGCCTGGCGCCGAGGACCACAACGGGGCTGGTCAGGTCTGGGCTTTCGCCGAACGACGTACGGGGCACGGCGCGGGAGACGGCATCGCCTAGCTCCGCTATCCGGGCGTCCGGCACGATGACGGCGAGTTGCCCCTCGCTCGCGGCTTCCGCGGCGGCCATCTCGGCCAGCGCGCCCGGGAGCGCGGCGCGGGTAGTGGCCATCCGCCAGGGCGGCACTCCGGTCTCGCGCACCGAGTGCGGCGGCTGCTGTCCGGGGTCGATCGCGGCTAGCAGGGCGCCGGCCGCCGCCATGATCTCAGCCGGGGTGCGGTAGTTGACGGTCAGCCGGGTCAGCCGCCACCGGTCGCCGGCCAGGGGCTGGAGAACCCGTTCCCAGGATGTGGTGCCGGCCGAACTGCCGGTTTGCGCGACGTCGCCCACGATGGTCATCGACCTGGTGGGGCAGCGCCGTGCAAGCAGCCGCCAGGCCATCTCCGACAGCTCCTGCGCCTCGTCCACGATCACGTGCCCGAACGCCCAGGTGCGGTCGGCTGCGGCCCGCTCGGCCAGGGTGCGGTAATCCGGTGCCTCGTGGCGTTCGGCCAGTGCAGCGGCATCCAGCACGTCGGCGGCGGTGAGGACCTCCTCTTCGGCGCTGCCGGAACCGAAAGCGATGTCCAGCACGCCCTGGGCGTAGGCGATCCGCTCCGCACGCTCGCGGGCCGAGCGTGCCCGGCTTGCCCGCTCGTCTCGTCCGAGAAGCTCGGCCGCCTCATCCAGCAGCGGCACGTCGGCGGTGCTCCAGCCGCCAGGCTCGCGCAGTAGCGCGGCGCGCTCGGCGGTCGTCAAGGCGGGCGCTGCGGCGGCGAGCCGCGCCGGGTCAGCGAACAGTTCCGCGAGCAGCCGCTGCGGCGTGAGGGCGGGCCACAGGTCATCCACCTGGGCCCGCACTCCCGGATCCGCCCACAGCTCGCGTCCCAGCTCAGCGAGGTTCACCTGCTCGTCGTCGCCGCTGTCCGGAATCTCCGGGATCGCCGCCAGGTCCGCCTCGATCGCCGCACTGGCGGTAGCGAGGACGTCGGCGACATCCGCTTCGAGCCGTTCGGCGAGCTCCCGGGTTGACTCGGCGTACCGTGCAGCAAGTGCGGCGACGACCTGCCGCTGAAACAGCGGCCGGGCTCTGTTGTGCGGGAGCCGGGCGGCCCGCGCGCGCCGGGTAGCCTCCCGGACGACTGCGGCGTCCAGCTGGAGCGTCTCGTCGGCGAACTCGATCTCGGCCGGGCCAGTGGCCTGCCGGTCGCGCACTGCTGCCGCGAGCACGTCGGCCATCATTGCTCGCCCCTTGACCTCCTCCGCGAGTGGGCTCTCGGCGCGGTTCGCCGCGACGCCGGGGAACAACTCCCCGACCGTGCGCAGCAGCACGTTCGTCTCCCCGAGGCCGGGCAGCACCTGGCCGATATAGCTCAGGAACGTCGCGCTGGGCCCGATCACCAGCACGCCGCGCTCGGCGAGGTGGCGGTGCGTGTAGAGCAGGTACGCCGCGCGGTGCAGCGCGACGGCCGTCTTCCCGGTGCCGGGACCGCCCTGGACCACCAGGACGCCGGACGGCGCTGACCGGATGATCGCGTCCTGCTCGGCCTGCAGCGTCGCGACGATGTCACGCATCCTGCCGGTCCGCGTGGCCTCCAGCGCGGCCAGCAACGCCGCCTCCCCGGTCAGGCCGGAGGCGCCGGCGAGCTCGTCGCGGTCCAGCACCTCGTCATCCAGGCTGGTCACCTGGCGGCCGCGCATGGCGATGTGACGGCGGCGCCAGACGCCCTGCGGCGCACTCGCGGTCGCCGTGTAGAAGGCACGAGCCGCTGGGGCGCGCCAGTCGAGCAAGAGCGGCTCACCCTCACCGGACTCGTCACGCAGGCCGATCCGCCCGATGTGCAGGCATTCTCCGGACTTCAGGTCGAGGCGGCCGAAGCACAGTCCGCTCTCCGCCGCATCGAGGCGAGCCAGTTGCCCGGTGTAGCCAGCGATCGCGGCGTCCCGGTCGAGCCGGGACTGCGCGGTGCCGCCGTCTTCCTTGAGCACCTGCGCAAGCCGCGTCGATGCCTGCTGGCGCAGTGCATCGACGCGCTCGTACAAGTCCCCGACGTATTCCTGCTCGCGGCTGATCTCACTGGCCGGCAACTGCTTTCCCTTCTCTGGACAATCCCGTCGCAAGATTGCCCGGTGAAGTCGCGGAAAAACAGTCTTGTATTACCTCCCGCCGGTCAGCCGGCCCGCAAACCCGCAGGTCAAAGACCTGCGAGAATTCATTAGAGGAACGGCCGCTGGTCTAACCCGGCAGCAGCAGGAGCTTGCCGCGGGCGTGGCCGGCGAGGCTGATCTCCATGGCGGCGCGCCAGTCTGCCAGGGGGAAGGTCGCGGCGATCGGGACGGTGAACTTCCCCGCCGCTGCGAGTTGCGCGAACTCGGGGAAGGAGTCAAAGCGCTCGCTCCGCGTCGCGGGGTCCTCGTGGAAGCTGTCGCGGACGCCGAGCTCTTGCGCGGCGGCGAAGTCAGCGATGGTCAGGACGCGCTTGGGGTCGCCGCCGGCGATCGCGACGAGGTCAGGCAGCACACCGTTGGCGGGTGCGGTGTCGAGAACAACGTCGACCGGACCGTCGCTGATCGCCTTAACCCGTTGCACCATGCCGTCGCCGTAGGCGGTCACCGCGGCGCCGAGGTCGCGCAGCCGTTGCGCGTAAGTGTCTCCGGCGGTAGCGATCACCCGCGCCCCGCGGATGAGTGCGATCTGCACCGCCGCGAACCCGATGGTGGTTCCGGCGCCGTGGATGAGGATCGTCTGGCCTGCGGCGAGGCCGAGCCGGGTGAGGTGCCAGTACGCGGTATCGAGCGCCATCGGCAAGGCCGCGGCCTGCGTGAGGTCGAGCCCGGCGGGAACGGCGAACCAGTGATCCATGATCGCGCGGTCCGACGCGCCTGCGGACGAGGAGCCAGCCCAGTCGGCGGTGCCGAAGACAAGATCGCCAACAGCGACGCCCGTAACGCCCTCGCCGATCGCGTCGACGGTCCCGGAGACGTCGCACCCGATACCCCGGGGCAACTGCCCAGCGAACAGGCCCCGGCACAGCGCCCAGTCGGCCGGGGCCAGCCCGCACGCGTGCACGACGACCCGAATGCGGCCGGCGCCAGGGTCTGGCACGGCCGTTGTTTCCAGGCGCAGGACGTCACCGGGCTCACCGTACTCATGGAAGCGCACGGTGCGCATGGTGCTGGTGGCAGGATCGTGCTCAGTCATCTGTGCCTCCGTAGGTTAAACGGATCATGTTCCGTTTATGTCGGCTACGATAGCATAAAACTGGAGCGTGATCCGTTTTGATTGATGCCGGTGGCCGTGCCACTCGGGCAGACGCTGCCCGCAACCGCGACATGCTGCTCGCGGCGGCTACGCGTACCTTCGCGTCCTCTGAGGTCGAGCCCTCGATGCGCGCCATCGCCCGCGAGGCCGGCGTCGGGATCGCCACGCTCTACCGGCACTTCCCCACCCGCGAGTCGCTCGTGGACGCGGTCTACCAAGACCAGCTCAAGCGCCTGACCCTCGGCGCCCGCGAGCTGCTCGAGCAGCTCCCGCCCGCCGAGGCGATGCGCCGCTGGATGGACCTGTTCGGCGACTGGCTGGCAACCAAGCACGGCATGGTCGGCACGCTGGTCGCGATGATCGAGTCAGGCGAGATCGCCGACGCCCGGACCGAACTCCTCGAAGCCATCACGACCATCCTCGACGCCGGCAGCGCGGCTGGCGACCTCCGCGCAGACGTCAGCGCCGAGGACATCGCCGCCAGCCTGCTGGGCATCTACGGCGTCGCCGGGAAACCCGAACACCGCCCGCAGGCAAGCCGCCTCTTGAACCTCCTGATGGACGGCTTGCGGCCGCGGCCGGTCGCTCAGCCGTAGGCGCGCGCCTGGAGGGCGAACAGTTCCGCGTAGAGGCCGTCCTCGGTCATCAGCTCCTGGTGGGATCCAAACTCGGCGATCCGGCCGCGCATGCGGGCCCAGAATCGCACCATATGGAACATGAGGTAGATAATTTACTAAACCGGATTAGGAAGCAACGCTTTTTCCCGGCGAAGGAGAGTAATGATGAACGGAGGCGTGTTTCTCGCCCCGTTCCGCAATCTCACTAGGCGGACGGTACGGAGGCAGGCAGGTCCGCGCTGTCGAGGAGAATCATCGCGTCGTGGTCCGGGGTGCCGGGCTCGGCCAGGTAGACGATGAGGCAGTGCCCCTCCGTGCGGTTCAGGCCGAGGGTCTCGTGTGCGAGCCGCAGCGTGCCGACGAGCGGGTGCTTGATGACCCGGTCGCCGGCGCCCGCCCGGCGGACCTCGTACCGGCCCCACAGGCGGCCGAAGTCCGGGCTCTTCACCAGCAGCTCCCCGACCAGACCAGCCAGGTCCGGCGCATCAGGGTCGCTGCCGGCGATGGCGCGGAGCTGGGCCACGCAGCCGCGGGCTTTCTGCTCCCAGTCGGGCCACAGGTCCCGGGCCTCCGGGTGCAGGAACGTGTACCTGATCGTGTTGCGCTGCTTGGGCGGCCAGCCGAGCAGGCCCGGGTGAAGCCGTGCGCCGCCGGGATTAGCGGCCAGGATGTCGTAGGTGCGGCTCACTACATAGGCCGGGTTCGGGCGCAAGGTCTCCAGCAGCAGCTTGGCGGTGGGGCGAAGGCTGCGGGATGGCGGCTGCGGCGGGACCGGGGCGCGGTGGGCCGCCTGCGCGGCGAGGGACTTGAGGTATTCGTGCTCGTCGCCGTCCAGGAGCAGGGTGCGGGCGAGCGCGTCGACGACGGCGGGGCTCGGCCTGGTTTCGCGGCCGCGCTCGAGCCGGGTGTAGTAGTCGATGCTTACCCCGGCGAGCGTCGCAATCTCCTCGCGCCGCAGCCCGGGCGTGCGGCGCGAGCCCGTTCCCGCTGGCAGGCCGACGTCTTCCGGCCGGACCCCTTCCCGCCGTGCGCGGAGGAACCGGCCGAGTTCGGTGGTGGCCTGCTCGCTCATGTTCTTCATTCTGCCTGGCGAAAGATGTGGCTGGGGGGCCGTGTCACTCCCTGGCACGGGGCACCCTGGCTCCCGCGCACGGTAACAGCGCGGTCTGCCGCGGGCACCACCGTGGGCGGCAGGCTCGACTTATGCGAAACATTGAGGTGCGGCAGGAAGCCCGGACCGTTCTGGATGAGGAAAAGAGGCGGCCCCGTGCGGGCCGGCTCGTGCTGACGACCGCGCTCCTTGGGTTCTTCATGATCAGCCTCGACGCGACCGCGGTCAACGTGGCGCTGCCCGCGATCGGGCAGTCCCTGCGCGGGGCGACATCGGGACTGCAGTGGACCGTGGACGGGTACACGGTCCCGTTCGCGGCGCTGCTCATCTCCGCGGGAGCGGTGTCGGACCGGCTCGGGGCGCGGCGGGTCTTCGGGTGGGGAATGGTGCTGTTCACCATCGCGTCGGCCGCATGCGGGGCGGCGCCGGCGCTCGCTGTCTTGATCGCGGCCCGCGTCGTGCAGGGCGGCGCGGCGGCGGTCATGCTGCCGTCGTCGCTCGCCCTGGTGCGCCAGGCGTTCCCTGATCCCGCCGCGCGGGCGCGGGCCGTCGCCGCGTGGAGTTCTGGCGGTGCCGCCGCGATGGCCGCCGGACCGGTACTCGGCGGGATCTTGACGTCGACGGCGGGATGGCGGGCGATCTTCTTCGTTAACTTGCCCGTGGGCGCGGCTGCCTTGGTGCTGCTGGTGCTCCGCGTGGCGCGCTCGCCCCAACTGGCGGCGCCGCTCGATCCGGCGGGGCAGGTGACCGCGGTGCTGGGGCTAGCGGCGCTGACATTCGGGGTGATCACCGGCGGAGCAGAAGGGTTTGCCGCACCGCTGGCACTGGCCGGACTCGCGGTGGCGGTGCTTGCGGCTGCATGCTTCTTCGCGGTGGAATCGCGCGTCGCACGGCCGATGGTGCCGCTGTCCCTGTTCCGCTCGCCGGCCGTGGTCGCGAGCGTCGTCACCGGGTTCTCGATCAACGCGGCCTTCTACGGCGTCGCGTTCACGCTCAGCCTGTACTTCCAACGAGAACTCGGCGAGCCGGCGATCACGGCGGGCCTGATGTTCTTGCCGATGACGGGCCTGCTGGCGCTGGCCAACCTCGTGTCGGCGCGCGTCGCGGCGCGGTGGGGGCACCACGTGCCTGTTCGCGCCGGGCTGTGCGTCGGGACGATCGGGATGCTGCTCCTGGCGTTCCTACGCGGCCGGACTGGGATGGAGATCGCGCTCGTGCCGGCCGGGGTCGGCCTCGGCTTCGCGTTGCCGTCGCTGACGTTCCTGCTGCTCGACGCGCTGCCCGCCGGGCAGGCCGGACTGGCCGGCGGATTGTTCAACGCGGGAAGGCAAACGGGCGGCGCGCTGGCGGTGGCGGCGTTCGGAGCGCTCGTGTCCGGCTCGTTCATGACCGGCATGCACGTCAGCATGCTGATCTCCGGATTGCTGCTGTTTATCAGCACGGTGGCGGCGTTCGCCGTGTTCCGGCCGGCTCGGCTACGGGCCGTTGCGCATCCGGTCTGAGGTCTCGCTGGCATCTGCGCCCTGCACGCTATGGCGGAATATCCTTAGCAGAGCTAAGCTTGTTGGGTAAGAGCAGGCCGTTGACCGCAGTCAGGAGTTCGTACAGCCGCCATGTCAGCGATAGACGAACTTCAGCCGCGGACCCCAGGCGAGCGGCCGACTGGCACGGCGAGCCCACGGCGCTTCGACTTCGGGCGAGTGGGCTCATCGCTGCGGCACCGGAACTACCGGCTCTACTTCC
>Ga0070714_100004216_pt1 | contig 10829 bp, 5 predicted proteins | sample LARL83metaG_FD_65450 | JGI IMG/M metagenome (GOLD analysis project Ga0070714, IMG submission 65450) | Corn, switchgrass and miscanthus rhizosphere microbial communities from Kellogg Biological Station, Michigan, USA - LAR L8-3 metaG | ecosystem: Host-associated > Plants > Roots > Rhizosphere ... | reverse complement strand
CCCCGGCCCCGTGCAGTACGCGGTTCCACGTCGCATGGAGCACGGCCGCCGCGAGCACCAGGGCGAGCGCGACCTCGCTCACTGCGGCCCGGGCGACCTGGCCGCATGGCCTGGGGTCATTCCCTCACCCTAGGACGGCCGAACAGGCCGGCCGGCTTCCCGGCGCGCCAGTGAGCCGCATCGGCCAGCTGAGGCTGCGAGGTGCGCCGCCGCGTCGACACCGGTGCGGGGCATGCCCCGGCAGGCGGGCGGCGGAGCCGCTGTAGCGAATCCCACCGCGGACGAACCTCCTGGGCATCAGCAATGGGGTATCGAGATCGACGTAGGAGAAGAGGGATAGCTAGCGGTGAGCGGTACAAGGTGCCCTGGCAGATCAGCGCCGCCGCCGCCGATCAGCACGTACAGTGCCGTCAGGACGGTGTCGAGGTCTGCAGGTACCCTCAAACTTGCCAAGAGAAAAGTGGAGCGTTGATGGTATCGCTTGCGTTGTTGCTCGGCGGCTCCTCGCGGGAGCGAGGTATTTCCCTCAACTCCGCACGTTCCGTTGCTGACCATCTTACGGGCGCGGATGTGCAACTGAAGGAGATCATCTACTTCGACCGCCACCTGCGTGCGTACCCCGTTTCGCGGAGCCTTCTGTACTGCAATAACCCTTCGGATTTCGACTTCAAGCTGACCCTGGCTGGCAGCGCACTATCCGAGGAAGACCTCGTTATCCGCCTCAAGAATGTGGATCTCATATTTCCGGCGATCCACGGCGCCTTCGGCGAGGATGGGCAGCTCCAGGCTCTGCTCGAGTCAGCAAAGGTCCCGTTCATCGGGACGGTTGCCAGTGCCTGCCAGGTGGCGTTCGATAAGTTCCGGGCAACAGAAGCGATGCGCGAGGCAGGCATAGGTGCTGCTCCCAGCATCCTGATCACATCGCAGCAGTCAGCGGCTATGCGGGAAGAGATACTTCTTGGCGCCTTCCCCGATGCCGGTAAAGTTGTCGTCAAGCCTGCTCAGGGCGGTTCAAGCATCGATATTCATGTCCTGGCCGACCGAAGCGCGGGCATCGAGGTCATCGAAGGCATGGTGAACCGATACGGCCGCGTCGTAATCCAGCCATGGATCTCTGGTGCCGAGATGACCACTATTGTCATGCAAGGGCCGTCCGGGCCGGTTGCTCTTATTCCCGTACAGATTGAACTGAGGAACCGACTGAGCGACAACGACATATTTGATTACCGGCGTAAGTATCTCGCCAGTAACGACTCGCACTATTATTGCCCACCCGCGCAGGACTTGACGGTTATCAAAGAAATTCAACGTGTCTCCGAGCAGGCGTTCTCTCTGCTCGGACTCCGGGATTTCGCCAGAATCGACAGCTGGCTTCAGCCGGACGGCAAGATCCTCGTCTCCGACATCAATCTCATCCCGGGCATGGAACAGAACAGTTTCCTGTTCATCTCTGCCGCTCAGCTGGGGATGAGCCACGCGGACAACCTGCGGCTTGTTGTTCACAACGCGGCCAGGAGGCTCGGAATCGAGGAAGCTGGCGGAGAGCCGGTCATGGCTCACGCCGCCGCCACGCGCCAGCCGGTTGGGGTGCTGTTTGGCGGCGAGACGGCCGAGCGGCAGGTGTCGGTCCTGTCCGGCACCAACGTGTGGCTCAAGCTGCTCGGCTCACAGCGATACATGCCACTTCCCTACCTGCTGGATCCCGATGGGTCGGTATGGCAGTTGTCGTACTCGGCGGCGCTGCGCCATTCGGTCGAGGAGATCGTGGCATCCTGCCGCGACGCACAACGGCTCGACGGCGTCCGCAGCAAACTCGCGTCCTCGATACTTCAGCGGCTAGGCCTGTCCGGGGAGGATCTCAGCTCGCCGGTATCGCCGCCCGTCCGGCTCACCATGGATGAGTTCCTTGACCGGCATGACCTGGTGTTCATCGCGCTGCACGGCGGCAAGGGAGAGGACGGCACGCTGCAAGAACTGCTTAACTCCCACGGCGTTCGTTACAACGGGTCGGGCGCAGCCGCGTCGCGCCTGTGCATGGACAAGTACGAGACCGGCAAGATCATCGCCGCGCTGGCCACGGAAGGTATCTACACAGCGCAGCGGATCTGTGTGCCGCTGCCGGATGCACTCGCGCGGGACCCGTCGGAGCTGTGGCAAGAGATCACGGCGGCCTGCGGAGCTTCCCGTGTGGTGGTCAAGCCAGTTGACGACGGTTGCTCAGCGGGCGTGGCGCCACTCGGCAGCTCAGATGATCTTGCCATGTACCTGCGTCTGATCGGCAGCGGCGCACTGCGGCTACAAGGGGATCGGTTCTCCCTGCTGACGGCCGGTCAGATCATCGAGTTGCCTACCAAGCCACAGACGCACCTGTTGTTCGAGGAGTACATCGAGACCGACGATATCCGGGTCGATGATGTAAGCGGGGATACCTCGACCGCGGCGAATCTCATTTGGAGTCAGGATCGTGACACCGGCTGGGTCGAGGTAACCGTGGGAGTGCTCGGGAAGAAGGGCACCATGACGGCTATGAATCCGAGCCTCACTGTTGCGAGTGCGGGCGTGCTTTCCTTGGAAGAGAAGTTCATGGGGGGCACCGGGGTCAACATCACTCCGCCCCCCGCGCCACCACTCGGCCGGGTACGCCCCGACGCCGTGCACGCGGCGAAAGAAAGAATAGCTCGCGTAGCGAATGCTCTTGGGATGGCCGGCTATGGGCGCATCGACGCTTTTATGCATCGAGAGACCGGAGAGGTCATCGTCATAGAGGCCAATTCCCTTCCCGGGCTGACTCCTGCCACCGTGTTCTACCACCAGGGGCTCGCGGAGGAGCCGCCTCTGCCACCACGCGACATCCTGGAGATGATCGTCGACCTGGCTGATTCACCGGGAACATAACTCGCGGGCCTTCGGCCCTGCCCGTCCTGCTTCGGCTGGGCGGCGTTCCGCCGCCTGACAAGGCGCGTACGGCCGGATGAGCGAGCAGCGGTTTATAGTGTGCGAATACCTGGCACACCTAGGAGCTGGTTCCGTTCTCAAAGGCCGCTGTGCTGGCCGGCGCAATGACTGTCTCCAGGTTTGTGACAATCCAGCTGGAGGTTCCCCCCGCTCTATGGTGATCATTACGGGGGCAGGCGAAGCAGAGGCGCAAGTGCTACCATGACCCTATCTTCACCGGGGGAGATCCTGCCTACGGGTCTTCGTCTGCAAGTTGGCGGGTCATAGCTCATGGATATGCGCTCTGAGCGGCTTCCCGGCATGCTGGTCCAGCACGCAGTGGGAGGGCGGGCCGATGACAGATCGTGAGGTTCACGACCCGCAGGCCCGGTTCCGCAGTCTGAGCGCAGACCACAAACGTGATGTGTGGGCGCTCATCAATGAGCCCTTCCGAAATAACTACGAAACCCGTACCTCGTTCACGATGCGGATCGAGCTTCATGGCGGCCTGACGGCAGACTGCCATCGGCTTGACCTGAACCTGGGCTGGGTGAGCCGCTTGCCAGCGAATGCCAGCGTCGTAATCGCCTCGGATGAGGAGAACCTCATGGAGGCTTACACGCGCAACGAATGCATCTTCCGTGAGCTGGTGCCGGTCGGTTCCGACACGCTTGCCGACGCAATGACGGCCTTGGCGGACGGAAAGCCGACCCTCCGCTACAGGGATGCCAACAGTGATACGTTCGAACCTGCAAGAATTCGGGACGCCCGTGAGGGCGGCCGAATCTATCATTTCGACAACGAGGAGGTCTCCGTCGCGGAAATAAGGCTCACAGCCTGTATGCCCTATCCAGCAGAACTGCCGATGTACCCCGTCATGCTTGGGGCTTACGCGGTAGCCGGGCGTGCCGAGATTACGATGGTGACCGATCCGAGGTATTCCAGTCAGCCGCACGCACTGCGCTTTCTTGGCTGGACCCCGTCATGGGAGCGCCCAGGCGGCATCGACGGGAATGAGCTGTCTGTCATAATTGGCGAGAACGACTCGCTCGTAGAGCAAAACTCCGGTGTTGTATTCTTTTGGCGCCCTGCTCCTGCCGACGCTGGCCGGTGAACTCCCAGTAACAGTAGCCGCCAGGCTGACAAATTGCTATTCAGAAACGCCGTCCTCAGCGACCGTGGCGTCGTCGGTGAAGCAGGCCCGGTCCTCCCGCGCGGCGGATTCACGATCGTCAGCGGCGCGGACCTCGAAGAAGCGGCCCGGCTGGCAAGTGGTTGCCCGATCTTGCAGGAGGGAGGCGCCGTCGAGATCGTCCGGCTCGGTCCCGTCCCGGCCGCCAGCACCCCGCCCGCACGTTCTGATGCGGGCCATTTGCCACCTCGCAGGCATCATGCGAATCGCTCAGGCAATGGCCAGGTAGCGCTGGCTTGCCAGTGGCCAGGTGCGGGAGGATTTAGGGATGGTGGGGGATTTGCACGCGGCTTACCTGACGGGCTTGCCTCCGGATCAGCGCGCGAGCCTGGAGCAGGTGAACGCTCCTGCGTTAGCTGCCTTGCGCGGATACCTGAAATCCCGGGAGATGGTGGCCTTCCTGGGCGCGGGGGCCTCGGCGCCGTTGTATCCACTGTGGGCCGGGCTGATCGGCGAGCTGGTGGACGCAGCCGCGGGCCGCCTGCCCCCCGCGCAGGCGGCCACCTGCCGAGAGCTGGCGTCTTCCAGCCCGGATGCGGCTGTGGAGATCGTGCGCCGGGGCCTGGGTACGGGGGTGTTCCGAGAGGTGTTGCGGCAGGTGCTGCGGGCCCGGGCCGATCCGGTGACCGGTCGGTCGTGGACGATGGTGCAGGAGCTTGTGTGCCGGTGTGCGTTCCAGGGCGTGGTGACCACGAACTATGACCCGGGCATCGTGGACGCCCGGATGCGGGTGCGACGCGGGGCGTCGGGGACGGGGTTCACGACCTGGGAGGACGAGCTGGGGCTGGATGAGTGGCGGACGGGGGATGTGTTCGGCCAGGATGAGCTGCCGGTGCTGTTCGCGCACGGCCAGCACAACCGCCCCGACACCGTAGTGCTGGCCACATCCGAGTACCGGCGGGCGTATGCAGGGAAGCTGCCGCATGTGCTGGCCCGGCTGTTGGACGGGCACGTGTGCTGGGTCGGGTTCAGTTTCGCCGACCGGCGAATCGGCGCGGTCTTGTGGGAGATCGGCGAGCGGACCGGGACGCGCGCCGAACCGGGCGCCGCGCCACGGCATGTCGCCGTCATGCCCTGGGACCCGGCGGCGGCCGGGAACGACCCGCAGGTTCTGGCGCAGCGGGCGGAGATTGAATACGGGGCGCAACTGGTGCTTTATCCCGCGCCGGACGGGGATCACTCCGCGCTGACGGCCCTGTTCGAAGGTCTCGCTGACGCCCGGTTCCCCGCCGCAGGCGAGGTGCACGCCCGGCCCGGTCCTGTGGCCTTTGGACCGGGAGCCAGCACTACTGGCCATACTGACGTTGCGGTGTCGTGGCTGCCGACGCCAGATCCCGCGGTGCACTTCACCGGCCGGGCCGAGGAACTGGCCCGGCTGGACCGCTGGGCCGCTGACCCGGCGGTGCGCTTGGTGGGAGTGAGCGCGTGGGGCGGGGCCGGGAAAAGCGCCATGGTCACCCATTGGGCCGGTGAAGGCGCCGGGATCAACGGCCGGCCGGGTTTGCGGGGAGTGTTCGGGTGGAGCTTCTACGCCGACCCCTCCGCCGAGCACTGGGCTGATGAGCTGCTGGAATGGGCGCAGTCAGATCTGGGTGTGCAGGTGTCCCTGTCCGGGCGGGCGGCGGGGCGGGTGCTGGGAGTCCTGGCTGCGGTGCCGGTGCTGCTAGTGCTCGATGGGCTGGAGGTGGTGCAGGAAGGCCCGGCGGCCGAGGGGTTCGGGCGGCTGCTGGACGGGCTGCTGCGTGAGGTGCTGACCGGCGCCTGCCAGCTGGACCACGGTGGGCTGGTGATGTTGACTAGCCGGTTCCCATTCGCGGACCTGGAAGGCTTCGATGGCGACAGCGCCCGGATGCTTGAGCTGCCCTCATTCACCCCGACCGAGGGAGCGGCGCTGATAGCGGCCGCGGGTGGCGGCTGGTTGGGTGAGGCGGAACGGCGGGAGCTTGTGGCGGCGGTGGACGGGCACGCCCTGGCAGTCACTGTGCTCGGCGGACTGCTGAGCGCCCGGCTGGCCGGCACCGACTTGGGCGCCCTGCGCGGCGAGCTGGCCACCGCTGCCCGTGCCGACGCCCGGGTCGGCAAAGTGCTCGACTTTTACGCTGCAAGGCTGGCTGAGGCGGACCGGTACTTGCTTGCCGGGGTGTCTCTGTTCACCCGGCCGGTCACTGCCGAGGCGGTGCTGGCCGTAGCCGCCCATGAGGCGTTCGGAGGCCGGCTCGCCGGGTGGACACCGGGCATGGTGCGCGCAGCAGTGCAGGACCGGTTGGCCGGGCTGGCCACCTGGCACCTCGACGGTACTATCTCCGCCCACCCCCTGGTCCGCGACACCTTCCGCCCCCTGGCCCTCCAAGCCGCCGCCACCGCTGCCGACACAAGCCTGACCGGGCTACCGCAGGGAAGGGTGACCTCACGGGCGGACGCGCTACGGGTTACCGAGGCCATCGAGCTACTCATCGACGCCGGCCAGTGGCAGCCCGCCGACAACCTTTATGAGGCCCGCTGTGACAACGGCTATGCGTGGATGACTCTGCCCGCAGCGCGGCTGGGGCAGCGAACTGCGGCCGCGTTCGTGGCTACTCCCGCCCGCTGCGACGCCTGCGCCACCCACCTCACCCCGGACCACCGCGGCTTCTACGTGAGCACGGTTGGCTTGTTCGCGATGTACGCGGCGGACCTGACCACCGCCCGCGACTACCTGACCCTGGCTACTCGCTACCACCGTGACGCGGGAAACGTGCCCGACCTCGCGGCCAGCCTGCTGAACCTGGCCGAGTGTCTGGGCCGTCTCGGGCTGGTCGGCCAGGCCCAGGATGCCGCCGCCGAAGCGCTCACCTGCGCCGAAACCGCCGGCGAGCCGGACCATGTCCGGCGTTCACGCGCGTATCTGGGGTGGCTGGCGGGCCTGGCCGGGGACAGCACAGCCGCCGAACAGCACTTCAGCACTGCTGGCCAGGCCTTCCTCACCGAAACCGGTGAGCACTTGTACTCGCTCCTCGGGGCCTTGTGGGCGCAGTGGCTGGCCCGGACCGGGCGGCTCGGCCCAGCCCAGGACTTGACCCGCCGTAACGCCCGCCTCTGCCGCGAGAACGGCGGGAAGGGAAACCTGGCCCGGTGCGAGCAGATACTGGGCGACCTGGCCCTGGCCGCCGGGCAGACCGGCACCGCCAGGAGGCGGTTGAGCGCTGCCGTCGCGGTCTTCCGCGGCGGGGACTACCTCACCGACCTCGCCGACGCGCTCCCCAGCCTGGCCGCCTCTGCACAGGCCACCGGTGACCTGGACACCGCGCGACGCTGCCTGGCCGAAGCGATCAAGATCGCCGCACCGCGCGGCCTGGTCCCCGCCCAGGCCACCGCGCTGGCGGCCCGGGCCCGGCTGCGCGCCGCCCAGGCCACGACCACCGGCAGCACAGATGTCCTAGCACGGGGCCGCGACGATGCTGATGCAGCGCGTCGGCTGGCGGTCCGCCACCATCTGCCCTGGCACGAACTCGACGCCCTGACCGCCCACGTCACCCTCGACCAAGCCGAAGGTACCAGCCACGACTGGGCCGCCCAGGCCAGAGAATTGCACGCCCGTCTGATCCCACCAGGCCTCAGCTCGAACCCTCTGGTCACCATCGAACGGCTAGCAAAAGACGGCTAAGTGACCTGCTACGGCGCTAGTAAGCTTGGTGCCCGGCCGAGCGGTACCCGTCATCCTCCTGCGTTCACACCGCTGTCCAGCAGTGCGGCCGTCGTGTGCCGCTCGAAGCTCGAAGGCTCGGAGGCGCCTTGTGGATGCAGTCGGCATCGCCGATCTGGCCGTTGTCGTCGGCGGCCGGGTGACCGGCTGGACACCACAGGCCGATCTCGTCCGGCACGTGACCATCCACTCCAAGCACATCATGCGAGGAAGCCTCTTCGTCGCTTTGCCGGGCACGCGAACTGACGGTTATGAATTCGCACGTGAGGCGCTGGCAAACGGTGCCGTCGGAGCGGTACTGGCTGAGAGACAAAGCCAGGACAAGGAGTATGACGGCCCCGTCGTCCTGGTGCCAGATCCGCTGGAGGCCTTGCAACGGCTGGCTCAATGGTGGCGCTCTCAGCTGTCGGCAACTGTTGTCGCGGTCGTGGGCAGCAGCGGTAAGACCGTGACCAAGGACGCTCTTGTCCAAATTCTGGGCGCTGACCGGCGTGTTTTTGGCACACCAGGAAGCTTCAACAGCAAGGTGGGGGTCCCGCTTGCGCTGCTGGACTGCCCGGCGGACTGTGACGTCGCCGTCATCGAAGCGGCGGCGACCGAACCAGGTGAAATGTCCCTCCTGCATGACATAGTCCGCCCCGATCACGTTGTGTTCACCAACCTCGGCACGCGCCACGCCGCGAACTTTCCAGGCCCTGAGTCGCACGCGCGGGAACTGCTGTCCATGACCGGCGCCCGGGCCAACGGCTGGCTGGTCATCGGCGATCCGCAGCCCGTGGTCCGCAGCGCGGCCGAGGACCTGGCCGTCCGCAGCTACTACCGTGGCGACCCGGCCGTGATACCTGCCTTTACGGTCCTGGAAAGTGACCCAAGGAGCACGCTGGTCCGGGTCAGCTTCCCCGGCACGGCCGACGGGCACGTGGCCATCCAGACGCCGTTCGAGGAAATCCTCACGGATGTGGAGGTGGCCCTGGCCGCCTCCTGGCTGCTTGGCGTGGAACCCGGCACCGCGCTTCAGGCTCTCACCGACTACGTGCCGACCGAGACCAGGATGGAGGTCTGGCAATCACCCGAAGGCTGGACCGTGGTGCGCGACGTCGCGACAACGGATGCCGTCACGCTCGGCACCGCGCTGCAGGTATCCCGGCGCCTGGCACGCCGGTCGAGCCGGTTCAGCGTCGTACTGTCCGACCCCCTCGGGTCCTGCAAGACCGAAAGCATGCATGCCCTGGGACGCACCCTTGGCAGCTCAGAGGTGGACAGCCTGTGGGCGCTTGAGTGCGCCTCGCACCGGGGGATCGGGGAAGCGCTCAGCGCGATGGGCTCCGACGTGGAGGTTCGCTACTTCGCCAGCCTTGAGGCAATGCGCCCCGCCCTTCGTGACAATCTCGGCAACGACGACATCGTCCTGATCGAGTCTCCCAGGGAACGCTCGCTCGCTGACGTGACCTCAACGCTGATAGAGCCACTTGCCCCCACCCGGCTCTATATCGACAGGGCCGCGCTGGAGAGCAATGTGATCGCGTTCCGCCGGCTGGTCGGGCCGCACGTTCAGCTTCTCGCGATGGTCAAGGGCCTGGCGTATGGGACGAACGCAATCCATGTCAGCAGGTCACTGCAGGCCGCAGGGATCGACCAACTCGGCGTGGCAACGGTGGACGAGGGTGTTGCCTTGCGGCGCGCCGAGGTGTCACTGCCGATTCTCGTCACGCTCGCCACCTCAGCGGAGATGGACAAGGTCATTAGGAACGATCTGACTCCGCAGATCTATACGCCCAGCATGCTGGACTCGGTGATCTTCCATGCCCGGGGGACCGCGCGGCGGCGCCAGCCGCTGAAGATCCATCTGGAAGTTGAAACGGGCATGCACCGCACGGGGTTCCAGCCGGACGACGCTATCAAGGCCCTGGAACGCCTTCGCGGCGAGCCATCAGTGAGCCTGGCCGGGCTCATGACGCACTTCGCCTGTGCGGATGAGCCCGACGAGGACGAATTCACGCTGGCACAGATCGCACGATTCACGGAAGTAGCACGCGCCGCCGAAGATCTTGGCTTCAAGGACTTCATCAAGCACGCGGCAAACACCGCCGGCGCCATTCGCTTTCCGGCGGCGCACTTCGACATGGTGCGGATCGGCATTGGCATTTACGGGGTCTACCCCTCACCCGAGACCGCACGGCATATCGACCTCACTCCTGTCGTCGCACTGGTCAGTCAGATCGTCGAAATCCAGGATCTTTCCGAGGGCGACCGCATCGGCTATGGAGGGACCTACCGGGTGCCAGCGGGAGGGCGGCGGGTCGCGGTCGTGGCCGCCGGTTACCATGATTGCGTTCCCCGATGCCTGTCAAATTTCGGCTACGTTTCTGTCGATGGCCACAAGTGCCGCATCCTGGGCAGGGTATCCATGGACTCGATGGTCGTGGATGTCAGCGACTGCCCGGGCGCCGCAGTCGGCAGCGATGTGCTGATTTACGGTCGGCACGGCGGGTCGAGCGTGTCCATCGAGGAAGTGGCTGCGGCAATGGACACGATCCCGTACGAGCTTCTTTCCCGGGTGCAGCCGCGGGTGCTGCGGGTACTGACCCAGCACTGAGGCGAACCGGCCGTGCCTGGAAAGGCCTCACGGTAGGCTTGCCGGATGCGAGAGATCATTGACATCCTGCAAACCGATGGGCACGCCACCCCGGAGCGCATTGCTACCATGACGGGGCTCGACGCCGATAGCGTGCGCGATCAGATCGCTACCTGGGAGCAGGAGAAGATCATCAGGCGTTATAAGGCCGTGGTCGATCTGGACCGCATGCGCGAGATCACTGGTATCGAGGTGATCACTGCGCTGATAGACGTGTCGGTCTCGCCGGAGCGTGGTGTTGGCTTCGACGACGTGGCCGCACGGATATCGCAGTTCCCAGAGGTCCGGTCCGTGTACCTCGTATCCGGCGCCCAGGACCTGCGTTGCGTGGTAGCCGGCCGCAGCATGCATGAAGTCGCCGATTTCGTTGCCCAGAAGCTTGCCAC
>Ga0070714_100004215_pt1 | contig 10832 bp, 11 predicted proteins | sample LARL83metaG_FD_65450 | JGI IMG/M metagenome (GOLD analysis project Ga0070714, IMG submission 65450) | Corn, switchgrass and miscanthus rhizosphere microbial communities from Kellogg Biological Station, Michigan, USA - LAR L8-3 metaG | ecosystem: Host-associated > Plants > Roots > Rhizosphere ... | reverse complement strand
GCATGCCGGAGCAATCCCTGGCCTGCGTCCTCCCCGCCCTGGAGCGTGGTTACCACGCCGTCGTGTTCGACGGCCCGGGCCAGGGCCGCATGCTCGTGGAGCAGCAGGTCCCGATGCGCGCCGACTGGGAGAACGTGGTCGGCCCGGTCCTCGACCAGGTGCTGGCCCGGCCGGACGTCGACCCGGCCCGGGTGACGCTGATGGGCTGGAGCCTGGGCGGCTACCTCGCCCTCCGCGCGGCGTCCGCCGAGCACCGGCTGGCCGCCTGCATCGCGGACCCGGCCCTGTACGGCATCCCCGAGGGCTTCCAGGCCCGGCTGCGCGCGGCGGGCGCGGGCGACGACGTCATCGCCAAGTACCCGGATTTGCCCGCTGACGTGCTCTCCTTCCTGGACCAGGTCATCGACGGCGACCGGTCCATGCGCTGGACCATGAAGCAGCGGGGCTTCTGGGTGCACGGCGTCAGCGACGTCGCGGGCTACCTCAGGGCCACGGCCGACTTCACGCTGGCCGGCCGGCTGGCCCAGGTGAGCTGCCCGACGCTGGTGCTGGCCGCCGAGTCCGATCCGCTGTCCGGGAGCGCACCGCAGGCGGCGGGCGAACTCACCGGCGCGCCGTCGACCCTGGTCACGTTCACGGCCCGGGAGGGCGCCGGTGACCACTGCGAGTGGCGGAACCGCTCGCGCTTCGACCAGGTCGCCTTCGACTGGCTCGGCAGGATCCTCGGGGTGCCCTCGCGCTGATCACCGGCCCGCCTGGCTAGGCGGTGAGCACGCGGATCGGGTGGCCGGCCAGGAACGCGGTGATCGCCTCGACCGCGCCGCCGTAGAAGGCCTGGTACGTGCCGGCGGTGACGTAGCCGATGTGCGGCGTGAGCACCGTCCTCGGCGCGGTGCGCAGCGGGTGATCGGCCGGGAGCGGCTCGGTGCCGAACACGTCCAGGCCGGCGCCGGCCAGGTGCCCGGCCCGGAGCGCGTCCGCGAGCGCGGCCTCGTCCACGACCGGGCCGCGCGAGGTGTTGACCAGGTACGCGGTCGGCTTGAGCAGGGCCAGGTCGGCGGCGGAGATCAGCCCGGTGGTGCGCTCGCTGAGCTTGACGTGGACGGTCACGACGTCGGAGGTCCGCAGCAGGGTGTCCTTGCTGACGGCCTCGACGCCGGCCGACGCCGCCCGGCGGGCGTCGAGGTTCTGGCTCCAGGCGATCACCCGCATGCCGAACGCCCGGCCCACCGTGGCCACCTGCTGGCCCAGGTTGCCGAGGCCGATGACCCCGAGGGTGGACCCGGCCAGGTCGGTGCCGACCGCCAGGCCCCAGCGCCCGGCGCGGACCCCGGCGTCCTCCTCGACCACGTGCCGGGTCAGGGCCAGGATCAGCGCCCAGGTCAGCTCCGCGGCCGGCTCCCGGCGGCCGCCGGTGCCCGACACGGTGACGCCGGCCTCGGCGGCGGCCGCCATGTCGATGTGGCCGGTGCTCATGCCGGTGCTGACCAGCAGCCGCAGCCGCGGCAGGCGCTCAAGCACCTGGCGCGGGAAGCGGGATCGCTCCCGCATCGCGACCACGACGTCAAACGGGGCCAGGCGCTCGGCCAGCGCATCGGGGCCGGCCACGTGGTCGGTGAACACCGTGACGTCCGCCACGCCCTCCAGCTCGGACCAGGGGCCAAACTCCCGGGCCGCGTCCTGGTAGTCGTCGAGCACGGCCACACCGATGAGGTTCTTGGTCATGTCTCCTCCGGGGACGTGTCGGGGGGCCGGGCTGGCGGGGGAGCGGGGCGGGCCGGGGGTCACCGGTCCGGCGGCAGGTAGCGGTCCAGCAGGTCGTTGCGGAACTTGCCGGCCGGGTCGTAGCGGTGCATCAGCCGCCGGAAGTCGTCCCGGCGCGGGTACCGCCCGGCGATGACCTCCGGGCCGCTGACGAACACCTTGCCCCAGTGCGGGCGGGCGCCCAGCGGCATCAGCCGCTCCTCGAGTTGGGCCAGCACCGCGGCGACGGCCGCCTCGTCCTTGATCCAGGTGAAGTGGAAGGCCACGGTGTCGCGCTGGTAGCACTCGCTCAGCCACAGGTCGTCCGCGGCGATCGTGCGGACCTCCGCGATCTGCAGCACGGGCGTCATCTGGGCGGCGACCGAGCGCAGCGCGTCCAGGCCGTCCAGCGCGGCCGCGCGCGGCAGCAGGAATTCGGACTGCAGCTCATCACCGGAACTCGGGGTGAACTCCAGGCGGAAGTGCGGCAGCCGCTCGTGCCAGGGCCCGGGCACGCCGAGCTGCTGGGTGCAGTAGTCCGCGGGCATGCCGGGCACGGGATGCCGGGGCCCGTCGGCCAGCGTGCCGCCCATCCACTCCGGCTCCGGGGTCCACGAGTCCCGGGTGTCAGCCCGGCGCTTCAGCCAGGCCTGCCGGAACCCGGGCCGGCGCCAGTCGGTGAACAGGCTCACGCTGTACGCGCTGGCCATGATCTCGTCGAAGTGCCCGGTCACCTGCTCGTACGGCAGCTCGTCGTAGACGTACTGCCTGACCTCGAAGGCCGGCTGCGTGTCCAGGGTCAGGCTGGTCACGACGCCGAGGGCGCCGAGCCCGACGACCAGGCCGGGGAACAGGTCCGGGTCGTTCTCCCGGCTCACGGTGACGAGGTCGCCGTCCGCGGTGACCAGCTCCAGGGCCGACACCGCGGTGGCCAGGTTGCCGTTGCCGTTGCCCGAGCCGTGCGTGCCGGTCGCGCACGCTCCGGCGACCGAGATGTGCGGCAGCGACCCGAGGTTGTGCAGCGCGCGCCCGGCCTGGTTGAGCTCGACCGCCAGCTCGCCGTACCGCACGCCGCCCCCGGCCCGGACGGCCGCGCTGGGCGTGTCGACCTCGATCACCCGGGGCAGGTCCGCGAGGCTGACCAGGGTGCCGGCGGAGTCAGCCAGGCGGTTGAACGAGTGCCCGCTGCCCAGGACCCGGAGCCGCTCGCTCCCCGCGACCACATGCTGCAATTCGGGAATCGATGAGGGGCGGAGGTAGCGTTCCGGCTCAAAAATGATGTTGCCGGCCCAGTTGGTTAGCTCCATGGTTATCCGGCCGCAGCATACCGCCGGGGAGCGGGGAAGACTGAGAGCGTGGGCGTGCTCGTGGGGACCTCGGGGTGGCAGTACCGCGACTGGCGGGGCGTGCTGTACCCGGCCGGCGTGGCCCAGCGCCGCTGGCTGGAGTACTACGCCAGCCAGTACGCCACGGTCGAGAACAACGGGTCCTTCTACCGGCTGCCGAGCCCGCAGACGTTCGCCGGGTGGCGGGCCAGGACGCCGCCGGGGTTCGTGATGACGGTCAAGGCCAGCCGCTACCTGACCCACGTCCGGCGGCTGCGGGATCCGGCCGAGCCGGTCGGGCGGCTGATGAGCGCGGCCGCCGGGCTCGGCGACCGGCTCGGCCCGGTGCTGCTCCAGCTGCCGCCGGACTTCCGGGCCGATCCCGGTGTGCTGGACGAGTGCCTGGGTGAGTTCGCGCGGGCCGCCCCGGCAGGCCGGGTACGGGTCGCGGTGGAGTTCCGGCACGAATCATGGTTTACGAGTGAGGTCAGGCAGCTGCTGGAGCGGCATCGCGCGGCGCTGTGCTGGGCGGACCGGCTCGGCCGCCCGCTCACCCCGGCCTGGCGCACCGCCGACTGGGGCTACCTGCGGCTGCACGAGGGCGCGGCCCAGCCGTGGCCCCGCTACGGCGAGAAGGCGCTGCGCCGCTGGGCCCGGCTGATCGCCGATACCTGGCCGGACCGCGACGACGTGTTCGCCTACTTCAACAACGACCCGGGCGGCGCCGCCGTGCACGACGCGGCTGCCTTCGCCGCGATCGTGCGCCGGGAGGGGCGCCAGGCCACCCGGACCGCGGTGGCTGAGGGCGACTAAAATAGTGGTATATGGCTAGGTTGCAGCGGATTACGCACGGGCGCCGGCCAGCGGGTGGCGGTCCCCGGGTCGTGGTAGTGGGCGTCGGGTTCGCGGGGCTCGCGACCGTGCGCAGGCTGACCCGTTCGGGGATGCGGGTCACGCTGGTGGACCGCAACATCTACAGCACGTTCCAGCCCCTGCTCTACCAGGTGGCCACCGGGGGCCTGAACCCGAGCGACGTGGCCTACCCGGTGCGGGGGTTCGCGCACCGGTTCGGCGCCCACTTCGTGCGCGGCGAGCTCGCGCACATCGACGCCGCGGCGCGGCAGATCACGCTGGCCGACGGCGGGAAACTCGGCTACGACTACCTCGTGATCGGCACCGGGGTGGCCGCGAATTACTACGGCATCACCGGCGCGGACAAGTACAGCTTCGCGCTGTACACCCGGCGCGACGCGGTCGTGCTGCGCGACCGCGTCCTGGCCGGGCTGGAGCTGCTCAGCGGGCAGGACCGGGGGCAGCGGGTGGCCATCACCGTGGTGGGGGGCGGCGCGACCGGTGTGGAGACGGCCGGGACCCTGGCGGAGCTGCGCAACATCGCGCTCGCCACCGCGTATCCCGACATCGACCGGTCGCTGATCAAGGTGACGCTGGTCGAGCAGGCCCCGGCGCTGCTGGCGCCGTACGTGCCCGCGCTGCGCGAGTACGCGCACCAGCAGCTGCTCAACCGGGGGATCGCGGTCCGGCTCAACGCCACGATCCACGAGGTCACCGCCGACGAGGTGGTGCTGGCCAGCGGGGAGCACATTCCCAGCGACGTCACGATCTGGGCCGCCGGCGTCACCGCGTCCGGGGCCGTGGGCGGCTGGGGGCTGCCGCAGGGGCGGAGCGGCCGGATCCGGGTGGGGCCGGACCTGCTGGCCGACGGGCATGACCGGATCTTCGCCGTCGGCGACATCGCGCTGATCGACGGCCAGCCGCTGCCGCAGCTGGCCCAGCCCGCGCTGCAGATGGGCCGGTTCGCGGCCGAGCAGATCATCCGGCTCGCCGCCGGCCAGCCCCCGGCCAGGTACTCCTACCACGACAAGGGGATCATGGCCACGATCGGGCGCCGGTCCGCGGTCGCGCAGCTGCGCTTCGGGATCCGGTTCCGCGGCACGCTGGCCTGGCTGGCCTGGCTCGGCCTGCACCTGGTGACGCTGCTCGGCAGCCGGAACCGGATCATCACGCTGGTGAACCTGTCCTACCGCTATCTCACCTGGGGGCACGGCGGGGCGGTCTTGGTGGACACCGACCCGCCTGACGGTGGGGAGTGACCGGCGGTCAGTCTGAGCCCGGTGCCGACCGGGGGCGTACCACAGTGAGATCGGTCGCGGCGAAGTCGTCGCCCGTGCATAGCACCGGGTGACCGGTTCGCTCGGCGAGCGCGTAAGTGAAGCAGTTGCCGAAATTGAGGCCGGCCGGATGGCGCCCCTTGCCGTATCGGCGCCAGCCGCTCATCGAGCGGGCAGCCAAGTCGGCATCAACGGGCACGATGTCGATCTTTGCGTCACGAAGAAAACGGTCGACAACGTCCTGTCCGGCAGGCCACAGCCTCGCCTCGATGACGATGCCCAACTCGACGCGGATGGCGGCCGACATCAGCCGGGCGGTGGCGTCCTCAAGATGTGCAGCAAGCTCCTTGCCTCCGGGCTCGCCGAGGATGACCGCCACCGCCGCTGAGGTATCGACAACAAGGCTGCCCTGGGTCGGCTGCGTCAACGCGGCAGGCCAGTGTCGTCGTAGCCGATGATCTCTTCCGGCGTCCTGTCATCGCTGATCTGCAAGCCCGCTACGTCGGCTGCCAGCCTCGCTAGCCGGATACGCATGCTGGCCTCGTGTCTGGCGTGCTCACGGTCGAGCCGCTCCCGGAGCGCGTTCTCCACGGCCTCAGTCAGGGTCTCGCCCGTCTCGGCAGCCAGCTTTCTGGCTAGCCGGTCTGCCTCGTCACTCTTGATGCTCAGCGCCATGGCAGAAGTATAGAAGTAATAGCAGACTTCTACCAACTGACTCGCGTCCGACTAGTCCCAGCCGGCGATCGTGGCGTGCATCTCCCAGAGCAGGATCTCGGCCGGCTCGGCGGCGGAGACCCTCTGCCCGCCGGTCGCGGTGAACCGGACCGCGTCCCCCTCGGACAGCGGGCCCGCGCCCTCCAGCGTCACCGCCCCCCTGGGCACGAACAGGTGCAGGAACGGGGCCTCGGGGAGCTGGACCTCATCGCCGGGCCGCAGTCGCGCGGCATGCAGCGCGGCGAACTTGTTCTTGATCCGGATCGCGGATGCCCCGTCGTGCTTGCTCATGCCGGAGGCGACCGGGACCAGCCCGCCGCGCAGCAGCTCGTCGTCGATCTCCAGCTGCTCGTAGCCGGGGGTGATGCGGTCCTCGTCGGGCACGACCCACATCTGCACGAAATGCACCGGGTCGGTGTGCGCCGACCCGCCCTGCAGCCGCCAGGAGTCGTTCTTCTCCGAGTGCAGGATCCCGGTGCCCGCGCTCATCCGCTGGGCCAGGCCCGGGTAGATGATGCCAGCGTGCCCGGTGGAGTCCTGGTGCACGAGCGAGCCCTGCATCACCCAGGTCACGATCTCCATGTCCTGGTGCGGGTGAGTCTCGAACCCGGTTCCTGGCCTGACGATGTCGTCGTTGTTGACGAGCAGCAGGCCGTGGTGGGTGTTGAGCGGGTCGTAGTGCCGGGAGAACGAGAACGAGTGCTTCGAGTCCAGCCAGTGCAGCCTGGTCTTGAACCGCTCGTCCGCCCGGCGCACGTCCACGGTCGGCGCCAGCGGACCCGTGGTCTCGGTCATCGGCTCTCCTCGTGCTTGGCCGGCGGGCGCTTAGCGCAGGCGCGCGGGCAGCGGGCCGCTCACCGCGTGCTGGTCGGTCGCGATGACCTCCGCGGTGGTGGTGACGTGCAGTTCCGCGCAGTGCTGCTCGGCGATCTCGGCGCAGATCTCCGCCGCCTGCTCACAGATGGGGTTCCCGATGTCGGCGGCGTTCAGCGCCATGATCATCTTGTACCGGAGATCTTCCATGGGCACCTCCGCGACGGCGTCGCCCGCCGGCCGGCGGGCGGACGCCGGGCCAGGCCGGGCCTCACCAGCGATGCTACGCGCCGCCCGGGGGCCGGGCCGTCCCGGCGTGGCCCCGCATCGGCCGATCTGGCCCGGTCTGTCATGGCGGAGTGGCTGAAGCGGGCCGGCCAGACCGTTATGCTCATCCAATTCGAAGCGGCCGCGGCGCGCTGAGGCCCTGCCGCCCGCTCGTTTCGCGGCGCAGCCGAGAGGCAGACCTATGACCCGAGCCGTCGTCCATGGCCGGCGCCGCGCTGCTGGCCTCGCCGCCGTCGCCCTCATGCTGGCCGGGTGCGGCGTGGCCCAGGACGCCAGCAGCGTCGCGAACAACGTGTCGGGCACCAAGGCGATCATCGATCAGTTCGCCAGCACGATAAAGTCGGGCGGCTCGACCGCCTTCGAGGCCACGTACGTGACCACCGGCAGCGCCCAGAACACCATCGTCTACGCGGTCAGGCCCCCGGACGGGCTCGCGTTCCGGGAGAACCAGTCGAACGGCAGCGGCCGCCTCGACATCGTGGCCAACTCGTCGGGAGAGTACGCCTGCCTGCCCCAGTCCGCCTCGGGCCCGGGCTGGTCATGTCAGAAGCTGGCCGCCGCCAGCACGGCCGTCCAGAACAAGATCTTCGAGTTCTACACCCCGGCGCACTGGGTCACGTTCCTGCGGGGATTCTCGCTGGCGGCCGGGATCGCGGGCGACAAGGTCTCGTCGTCCAGGGAAACCATCAACGGGTTCAGCATGCGGTGCGTGGACGTCAAGGCAAACCGCGCCGCCGGCACCAGCAAGATCTGCTCGACCGCCGCGGGCGTCCTCGGCTACGTGAAGGTCGGCTCGGACCCGAACAGCTTCGAGCTCCAGTCCTACTCGGCGTCGCCGGCCGGCTCGCTGTTCAAGCTGCCGCCGGGCGCCAAGATCACGACTCCGCAGCAGGGCAGCGGCGGCTAGCGGCGGCCGGGCGGTGGCTACCGGGCGGCCCCCGCGGTGGAGGCCCAGCGGCCCGCGTGCCTGGCGATCGCGATGGGGTAGCCGAAGCACGCGCTGACCAGCTCGGTGGTGAGCACGTCGGCGGCCTCACCGGCGGCCAGCATCCGCCCGCCGCGCAGCAGCAGGGCGTGCGAGGTGCTGGTCGGCAGTTCCTCGAGGTGGTGCGTGACCAGCACGGTGGCCAGGGCCGGGTGGCGCGCGCGCAGGTCATCAATGCTGGCGAGCAGCTGTTCCCGTCCTGCCACGTCCAGCCCGGCCGCGGGCTCATCCAGCAGCAGCAGATCCGGCTCAGGCATCAGCGCCCGTGCGATCAGCGTCCGGCTGCGCTCACCCTGTGACAGAACGCTCCACCGCGAGCCGGTCACGCTGCCCAGGCCCATCAGGTCGATGAGGGCGCCGGCTCGCGTGAGCTCGGCCGGTTCCGGCGTCCGCCGCTGCACCAGCTCGATGGTGCCGGTGGCGCCGGTGAGCACGATCTCGCGCACGGTCCGGGAGGCCACCAGCGGATGGTGCATGGTGACGTGGCCGATCCGCGGGCGCAGGGTGAACACGTTGACCCGCCCGAGACGGCAGCCGAGGATGTCCACCTGGCCCCGGGTCGGATGCGCATAGCTGGCCATGATGCGCAGCAGCAGGGTCTTGCCCGCGCCGTTGGGCCCGAGCAGCGCCCAGTGCTCCCCGGCCCGGATCGTGACCGTGATCTGGTCGAGCAGCAGCCGGCCGTCCCTGACGAAGTCCACGCCGTCGGCGCGCAGCACGATGCCCGGGTCGGCGTGGTCGGTCGGGCGGGCCAAGGGGATCCTCGTTCCGGCTGGGGTCAGGCGGAGTTTAGCCGGGCCGCGCGCCGCGCCGCGTAGGTGCCCAGCCCGCCGGCCAGCAGCGCGCCGATCACCACGGCACGCTGCAGCGCTCCGGGCGCGGGGGAGCCGACCGCGCCGGACACCAGCGCGGTCATCGGGCCCAGCGCCAGCACCGGCCCCCAGGCGAACCAGACCAGCACCGTGATCGCGGCGGTGTTCCCGACCGGCGTCTCGGTCCCGGCGAACAGGTCCGGCGGGAACCGCGGGCGGAACACGTTGACCAGCGCGCCGCCGACCAGCACAGGAACGGTCACGGCCAGCAGCGCGAGAAACCGCGGGGCACCGGCCGCCACCGCGAGCACGGTCACCGGCACGCCAGCCACCACGAGCAGGACGAGGCACGGCACGGCCGCATGCCACCAGGCCAGCGACCCGAACCGGAACGGCAGCGCGGCCGAGCGGCGGGTGTCCTCCGCGTCCAGCCTGGCCCCCTCGCAGAGCCAGGCGGCGGCCAGGTAACCGAGAGCCAGGCCGCTGGCCACCGCCACCAGCGACACCTGCGCGCCGTGCCCGCCCACGGCGACCAGCCCCACGGCCAGCAGCGCCAGGGCCGCCGCGCCCACCAGCCGGGACGGAGCCCGGGTCAGGGCGACCAGGTCCCGCCAGAGCAGGATCAGCGCGCGGCGCCGCGGCGGGCGGAGCCTGAGCCGGGCCCGGCGGGTCCCGGCGCCGCGGCCGTAGGCCAGGGCGACGCCGCGGGTGTCCATGCTCAGCACCGCCGCCGACATGGCGCCGATGGTGCGCGCCCGGGCCCGCAGAGCCGCGCCGGGCACCCTGGCCGCAGCCCGGTGCGCGCAGGCCAGCGCCACCACCGCCAGGGCGCCGAGCAGCGCGGTCGCGGCCGGCCACCACGGCGCGGGGCCGCCGGCCAGGGCCACCATGCCCTGCACGGCCCAGCCCCAGGGCCCGGACCACAGCGCGATCGCGGTCAGGACGCCAGGCGGCCGGCCGAGCGCCGCCCAGGCCGCCAGCCCGGCGAACGCCGCGGCCACCGCCAGCGCGGCCGGGGTCGCCCGGCGCAGCCAGCGCCCGCTGGCCGGGTACCGCTCGATCAGGCCGGCGGCGCCGGCGCCCAGCGCAAACAGCAGCGCCGCCGGCGCGATGGCCGCGGCGCCCAGCCGCAGAGCGTGGCCGGTGCCGCCGCCCCCGAGCCCAAGCGAGACCAGGGCGGCGGCGGGCACGACACCCACCGCGGCCCCGGCCGCCACGGCGAGAGCCGCGGAGACCCGGAACCTCGGCCGCAGCAGCCGGCCGCGGTCGACCGGAGTGTCCAGCAGCCAGTCCACGGTGACCTGCGGCAGCGTGACCGGGCCGCGCCAGAGCGCGTCGCGCAGCAGCGCCAGGAAGACCAGCAGCGCCAGGGCGGCCAGCGCGGCCGGGGCGGCGTGCAGCACGCGCGGGGTCGCCGCCGAGGGCAGCGGCGGATGCCGCAGGCGGTGGAACTCGGTGGTGATCTGCGCGCCGCCGTAGAAGGCCACGACCAGCGCGATCAGGTAGACCCAGTAGGCCACGCTGGCCGCCTGCTGCTTCGCGTGCTCCCGGCGCAGTCCGCGCAGCAGCGAGAGGGTGGGCCCGGTGCTGTCAGGAACGGCGATGGCCTCGCGGGTGACCACTACCGGATCGCCGCCAGCGTCTCCTCGGGCGCTCCGCGGGCGACGACCGCGCCGTCGCCGAGCACCACGATGTGGTCTGCCACGGCCGCGGCGAGCTCGGTGTGGTGCGTGGCCATCAGCATCGCCGCCCCGGCGCGCTTCTCGGCGCTCAGCAGGCCGGCCAGCCAGCGCCGCGCCGCCGGGTCCAGGCGCTGCTCCGGTTCGTCGAGAATCATCAGCCGGCGCGGCCGGACCAGCGCCACGGCCAGGTGCAGCGCCTGGAGCTGGCCGCTGGACAGCGAGCCGGGCAGGGCACCGCCGTGGTCGGCCAGGCGGCATTCCCGCAGCGCCGCGTCGACCAGGCCGCCGGCGGCGCGGCCCGCGCCGTGCGCCACGGCGACCAGCTGCAGGTGCTCACGGAC
>Ga0070714_100004214_pt1 | contig 10834 bp, 8 predicted proteins | sample LARL83metaG_FD_65450 | JGI IMG/M metagenome (GOLD analysis project Ga0070714, IMG submission 65450) | Corn, switchgrass and miscanthus rhizosphere microbial communities from Kellogg Biological Station, Michigan, USA - LAR L8-3 metaG | ecosystem: Host-associated > Plants > Roots > Rhizosphere ... | reverse complement strand
GATCCTGCTGCTCGGCGGGAAGCGCACCAACAGCTGGGGGCACCTGCTCGGGGCCGCCATGCCGGTCGCCGCCTTCGCCTACGGCGTCGTCGCGTTCGTCACCATGCTCAGCTACCCGGCCGCGCAGCGCAGCCGGGACCTGCACCTCTTCAACTGGATCGACGTCGGCTCGTTCCGGGTCGACATCGGGCTGCTGCTCGACCCGCTGTCGATCTGCTTCGTGCTGCTGATCACCGGGGTCGGCTCGCTGATCCACATCTTCGCGGTCGGGTACATGTCGCACGATCCCGAGCGGCGGCGGTTCTTCGGGTACATGAACCTGTTCCTGGCCGCGATGCTGCTGCTCGTGCTGGCGGATAACTATGTCGGCCTGTACGCGGGCTGGGAGGGCGTGGGCCTGGCCTCCTACCTGCTGATCGGGTTCTGGCAGTACAAGCCGGCGGCGGCGACCGCGGCCAAGAAGGCGTTCATCGCCAACCGGGTCGGTGACGCCGGGCTGTCGCTGGCGATCATGCTGATGTTCGCGACGTTCGGCACGGTGACGTTCACCGGCGTGTTCGGCGCCGTGCACGGCGCCAGCCGTGGCGTGGTCACCGCGCTCGGGCTGCTGCTGCTGCTCGGCGCGTGCGGCAAGTCCGCCCAGCTGCCACTGCAGTCCTGGCTGCTCGACGCGATGGAAGGCCCGACCCCGGTCTCGGCGCTGATCCACGCGGCGACCATGGTGACCGCGGGTGTCTACCTGATCGTCCGGTCCAACCCGATCTTCAACCTGTCACCGGACGCACGGCTGGCGGTCACCATCGTCGGCGCCGCCACGCTGCTGTTCGGCGCGATCATCGGTTGCGCCAAGGACGACATCAAGAAGGCGCTGGCCGGGTCCACCATGAGCCAGATCGGTTACATGGTGCTCGCGGCCGGGCTCGGCCCGGCCGGGTACGCGTTCGCGATCGCGCACCTGCTGGCGCACGGCTTCTTCAAGGCCGGCCTGTTCCTCGGCGCCGGCTCGGTGAAGCACGAGATGGACGACGAGGTGGATATGCGCCGCTTCGGCGGCCTGGCCAAGGTCATGCCGATCACGACCGTGACGTTCGTGTTTGGCTATCTCGCGATCATCGGCATACCGCCGTTCTCCGGTTTCTTCACCAAGGACCCGATCATCGAGGCCGCGTTCGACAAGGGCGGGACCTCTGGAGCCATCCTTGGCACCTGCGCCCTGCTCGGCGCGGGCATCACCGCGTTCTACATGACCCGGGTCGTGTTCATGACCTTCACCGGCGAACGCCGCTGGGACGACAAGGTGCACCCGCACGAGGCGCCGCCGATCATGACCTCACCGATGATCGTGCTCGCGATCGGCTCGCTCTGCGCCGGCGGTTTCCTGATCATCGACAACCGGCTGGTGAACTTCCTGTCCCCGGTGGTCGGCTCACCGCCGACCTCACACGGGATCTTCACCGTGGTCAGCGGGGCCGCGCTGGTGCTGGTCGTGATCGGGGCCGGGATCGCCTGGGTGATGTACGGGCGGCGCGAGGTACCGGTCACCGCGCCGGCCGGTGGCCTCCTCACGGTCGCGGCGCGCAAGGAGCTGTACGGCAACGCGATCAACGAGTCCGTGCTGATGCGGCCCGGCCAGTGGCTCACCAGGCTCTCGGTGTACTTCGACAACCGGGGTGTGGACGGCCTGGTGAACACCATCGCCGCGGCCATGGGCGGTACCTCCGGGCGGGTGCGCAGGGTCGAGAACGGCTTTGTCCGCTCCTACGCACTGCTGATGTTCCTCGGCGCAGCGCTCCTCGTCGGCGCGCTGCTTCTGGTGAGGATTTAGATGAGCACATTTCCCTGGCTGACTGTTATCGGCGCGATCCCGCTGGTCGGGGCCGTCGCCGTGGCGCTGACCCCGGGCCAGTCCGCGCCGGGCGGGGCCGAGGACCGCATGGCCCGGGCCAAGCTGGTGAAGCTGCTGGCACTCGGCTTCACGCTCGCCACGCTCGTGGTGACGATCGCGATGGCGCTGCGCTTCAAGCCGAACGGCCCTACCTACCAGTTCACCCAGACCTACCAGTGGATCCCGCAGTTCGGGGTGCACTACGCGGTCGGCGCGGACGGGATAGCGCTGGTCCTGATCGTGATGACCGCGATCCTGATGCCGGTCGTGGTGCTCGCGTCCTGGAACGACGTCGAGGGCGAGTCCAATCCGGCGGGCGAGACCGGCCCGCGGCGGAGCGTTAAGGCCTATTTTTCCTTGATGCTGGTGCTCGAGACCATGATGATCGGGGTCTTCGCCGCCACCGACGTGTTCCTGTTCTACGTGTTCTTCGAGGCCATGCTGATCCCGATGTACTTCATGATCGGGAGCTTCGGCGTCGGGCAGCGGCAGTACGCGGCGGTCAAGTTCCTGCTGTACAGTCTGCTCGGCGGGCTGCTCATGCTGGTGGCCGTGATCGCGCTGTACGTTTACTCGGCGCAGAACGGGCACCAGGGCACGTTCCTGTTCAGCCAGCTGATGCACATCTCGCTGAGCCCGGCCACGCAGAAGTGGCTGTTCCTCGGGTTCTTCGTGGCGTTCGCGATCAAGGCCCCGCTGTGGCCGTTCCACACCTGGCTCCCTGATGCGGCCACGGCCGCGCAGCCGGGGGCCGCCGTGCTGCTCGTCGGTGTGCTGGACAAGGTGGGCACGTTCGGCTTGATCCGGTACTGCCTGGAGCTGTTCCCGTCCGCGGCGCACTACTTCACCCCGCTGGTCATCGTGCTCTCGGTGATCGGGGTCCTGTATGCCGCGATCGTGGCCATCGGCCAGCGGGACCTGAAGCGCCTGATCGCCTACACCTCGGTGTCTCACATGGGCCTGATCACGCTGGGCATCTTCGCCATGACCAGCCAGGCCCAGGCGGGCGGCGTGCTGTACATGGTCAACCATGGGTTCGCGACCGGCGCCCTGTTCCTGATCGCCGGGTTCATGATCGCGCGGCGGCGGTCGCAGATGATCGCCGATTACGGCGGCGTGCAGTCGGTCGCGCCGGTGCTCGCCGGGCTGTTCCTGATCGCCAGCCTGGCCGGCCTGGCGCTGCCCGGGCTGTCCACGTTCGTCAGCGAGTTCCTGGTCCTGATCGGGACCTTCACGCGGTACGAGGTGGCGGCCATCTTCGCCACCGTGGGCATCATCCTGGCCGCGATCTACATGCTGTGGATGTACCAGCGCACGATGACCGGGCCGGTGCGCGAAGAGGTTAAGGCCATGCCGGACCTCAAGGCACGCGAGCTGTGGGCGGTGGGCCCGCTGATCGTGCTGGTCATAGCGCTCGGCGTGTATCCCAAGCCGGTCCTGGACGTCATCAACCCCGCGGTCCACCAGACCCTGGTGCAGGTGCATTCCACCGACCCCGTGCCGCCCCACCCCGGTACGTCCAGTGCACTTACCCCGAGGAGCTCCCCGTGACCGGGACCCTAGCCGCGGCGGCTCCGACGATCAGCGCGCCGCATATCAACTACGGCCAGCTCTCGCCGATGCTGCTGGTGTTCGGCGCAGCGGTGATCGGCGTGCTGGTGGAGGCATTCGTGTCCAGGCCGCTGCGGCGGCCCATCCAGCTCGCGGTGGCGCTGGCCGGCCTCGTGGCCGCGTTCGTGGCCACGATCCTGGTCGCCTCGAGCTCCATCTTCGCCCACGGCAGTCCGGGCCGCCTCACCGCGGTCACCGCGGTCGCCGTGGACCGGCCCACCCTGTTCATCCAGGGCACGATCCTGGTGCTGGCGTTCATCAGTGTGCTGCTGATCGCGGAATCCTCGCATGAGGTGAGCGCGTTCACCGCGCAGGCGGCCGCGGTGCCGGGCAGCGCCGAGGAGCGTGAGGGCCTGGAGGCCGGCATCACGCACACCGAGGTGTATCCGCTCACCTTGTTCGCCATCGGCGGCATGCTGCTGTTCCCCGCCGCCAACGACCTGCTGACCATGTTCGTGGCCCTCGAGGTCCTGTCGCTGCCGCTGTACCTGCTCTGCGGTCTGGCCCGGCGGCGTCGGCTGCTGTCGCAGGAAGCGGCCATGAAGTACTTCCTGCTCGGCTCGTTCTCCTCGGCGTTCTTCCTGTTCGGCGTCGCGATGCTGTACGGCTTCTCCGGCTCGGTGCGGCTGTCGGCCATTGCGGCGGCCGCCTCGTCCGACACCGCCAGCGCCACGCTGCTGTACGCCGGGATCGCGCTGCTCGGCATCGGCCTGTTCTTCAAGATCGGTGCCGTGCCGTTCCAGAGCTGGAAGCCGGACGTGTACCAGGGGGCGCCCACCCCGGTGACCGCGCTGATGGCCTCGTGCACCCTGGTGTCGGCGTTTGGCGCCCTGCTGCGGATCTTCTATGTGGCGTTCGGCCAGCTGGCCTGGAGCTGGCGGCCTGCGATGTGGACCGTGGCCATCCTCACCATGCTGGGCGGCTCGATCGTCGCGATCACCCAGACCGACGTTAAGCGGCTGCTGGCCTACTCCTCGATCGCCCAAGCTGGCTATATCCTCACTGGCGTGGTCGCGGCGAGCACGGTCGGCCTGTCCAGCAGCCTGTTCTACCTGGCGGCCTACGGGATAACGGTCATCGGCGCGTTCGCGGTGGTGACCCTGGTCCGCGATCAGGCGGGCGAGGCCGCGCACCTGTCCCGCTGGGCCGGGCTGGGCAAGCGGTCGCCGCTGTTCGCCGGCTGCTTCGCGTTTTTCCTGATCGCGTTCGCCGGGATCCCGCTGACCAGCGGCTTCACTGGGAAGTTCGCCGTGTTTCAGGCGGCGATCAGCGGCGGCGCGACGCCGCTGGTGATTGTGGGCGCGCTCAGCAGCGCGATCCTGGCGTTCCCCTACGTGCGGGTGATCGTGCTCATGTTCTTCAGCGACCCGGCACCCGAGGGGCCGTCGGTGGTCAGGCCCAGCCTGTACACCGGCGTGGCCGTCGCCGTCGGGGTCCTGGGCACGCTGGTGCTCGGTATCGTGCCCGGCCCGCTGCTCAACCTGGCCCACCACGCGGCCTCCCAGCTGTTTGTGCACTGACGGCGGGTGTCCGCCTGATCCACCGGGGGCATGACTCGGATTACGCTGCCTTGCACATATCGTGGGGGTGGTGTGGGAAATGCCGGAGGCGCGCTGATGAGCACCGTAGTCACCATCGAGCTACCGGACGACGCGCTGGCCGCCGAGGTCGTGAAGGGCCTGGCCCAGGTCGAGGAGGGCCTGCGCGAGGCCGCTGAGGCCGAGCACGAACTGCTGGCCAAGACATCCCAGTACCTCATCGGCGCGGGCGGCAAGAGGTTCCGGGCCACGCTGGTTTTGCTGGCGGGCCAGTTCGGCGACCCCAGGGACGAGCGGATCGTGCCGTCGGCCGTGGCGATCGAGCTCACCCACCTGGCCACGCTCTACCACGACGACGTGATGGACGAGGCGGCGGTGCGCCGGGGCCTGCCCAGCGCGAACTCCCGCTGGGACAACACGGTGGCGATCCTCACCGGCGATTTCCTGTTCGCGCGCGCGTCGCAGATCCTGGCCGATCTCGGTCCCGAGGCGATCAGGATCCAGGCCGAGACCTTCTCCCGCCTGGTCAGCGGCCAGATCGCGGAGACCGTCGGGCCGCGGCCCGGCCAGGATCCGCTTGATCACTACATGAGCGTGGTCAGGGACAAGACTGCGTCACTGATCGCGACCTCGGGGCGGTTCGGCGCGATGTTCTCCGGCGCGCCGGCGAGTGTGGCTGCCCGCATCACGCCCGCCTGCCAGGCCATCGGTGTCGCCTGGCAGCTCTCCGACGACATCCTGGACGTGGCCAGTGACTCCGCGCAGTCAGGCAAGACCCCGGGCACGGACCTGCGGGAGGGCGTGCTGACGCTGCCCATGCTGCACGCGCTGCGCTCGGCCGGCCCAGGCGATGAACGGCTGGTGGAACTGCTCGGCTGCGGGGAGCTGACGGACCCGGCTCTGCACGCGGAGGCGCTCGCCTTGCTGCGGGCGCATCCGGCCCTGGAGATGGCCCGGGCGGACGCGCGGCGGTGGGCCAGCACGGCCAGGGACGAGATTCTGGCCCTGCCCGAAGTGCCCGCCCGTGCCGCTTTCGAGGCGCTCTGCGAGTTCGTGGTCGAGCGGACTGGCTGATCGGCGCGCTAGCATGCAGGTCAATGAGAACCTCTGGGAGCACACCGGGTCGCACAGCGAACACATCGCCCGCGGCTGAACCATTCCCGGGGGCGGCCGGGCCCCAGGCGGACGTGCCGATCCAGGCCCCCGACAACGGCCTCGCCGCGAGAAACAGCGATTTCGTGCAGTCGCTGGACCGTGGGCTGGCGGTGATCCGGGCTTTCGGCCCGGACCGGGAGCGGCTGAGCCTGAGCGAGGTAGCCAGGGCGACCGGGCTTACCCGGGCGGCGGCCCGCCGGTTCCTGCTGACCCTGGTCAAGCTGGGCTATGTCCGCAATGATGGCCGGGAGTTCTCGCTGCGACCGAGGGTGCTCGAGCTCGGCTACGCGTATCTGTCCGGGCTGGCCCTGCCCGAGGTGGCCGCCCCGCACATGGAGGAACTCGTGGCGAAGCTGCACGAGTCCTCCTCCATCTCGGTCCTGGACGGCCTCCACATCGTGTACGTGGTCCGCGTGCCCACCAAGAGGATCATGACGGTGGCGATCTCGGTCGGGACCCGGTTCCCCGCCTTCGCCACGTCGATGGGCCGGGTGCTGCTCGCGGCCCTGCCCGACGACGAACTCGACCGCTACCTCGCCGAGGCCACGCTCGAGCGGTTCACCGCCCGGACCGTCACCGACCCGGACCGGCTGCGGTCGATCGTGGGCGAGGTGGCCAGGCAGGGGTACGCGATCGTCGACCAGGAACTCGAGGAGGGCCTGCGCGCGGTGGCCGCGCCCATCCGCGGCGCCCCCGACGTCGGGAGCGCGGCCATCAACGTGTCCGCTCACGCCAGCCGGGTCAGCATGGCCTCGATGCGGACGGAGATCCTGCCCGCGCTGCTGGAGACGGCCCGGCAGATCGAGGCCGACCTGCAGGCCCAGTCCTCGCCTTAGCCACAGCAGGGGGTCAGCCCGCTTCCTGGGCTCCCTCGCCCCGGGCGCCGCGCCGGCCATGCCGGGCTGAGGAGCCCGGAGTCCGCAGCCAGTACCCGACGGGGAACAGCCTGACGTTCAGGTGCTCGTCGACGAGGCCCCACAGCCCGCGGCGGGCGAACAGGGCCACGAAGATCGCGACCAGGCCCAGGATGATCAGGTACCACGCGTTGTACGAGGCCAGCGTCTGCTGCAGCACCATGTAAACGATCGTGCCGATGATCGGCCCCTCGATCGTGCCCAGCCCGCCGATGATGGTCGCGAACGCCATCACCGCGGTCCACTGCACGCTGAACACCGCGCCCGGCTGCACCTGAAGCTGGCTGATCGCCAGCACACCGCCCGCCGCGCCGCAGCCCGCGCCCGCCACCAGGAACACCAGCATCCGGGCCAGGCCGACCCGGGCCCCGGAGCTGCGTGCGGCGATCTCGTCGTCGCGGACGGCGGTGAGCACCAGGCCGAGCCTGCCCCGCAGCAGCAGGTAGATAACGGCCAGGGTGACCACCGAGACGGCCAGCCCGGCCCAGTAGGTGTACGCCGTGAGCAGGGTCGGGTCCATCCCGGCAAAGCCCGGCAACGGCAGGCCGGTCCCGCCGCCGATGGAGGAGAACTTCTCGATGATGAGCATGACGGTCGCGGCCACTACCCAGGTGGCGATCGCGAAGTAGCCGCTGCGCAGCCGGGAGATCAGCCACCACAGGGGCAGCGCCGCGACGCCGCTGCCGATTGCGGCGATGGGCAGCGCCACGAACGGGGAGAAGCCGTTGATGGCCAGGATCAGCACGAAGTAGGCACCGAGCCCCACGAACGCCTGCTGTCCCACCGACACCAGGCCCGCGTATCCCGCCAGCAGGTTCCACATGCTGGCCATCGTGAGCACGATGAACGCCTGCACCAGGATCGTGGTGGTGCCAGAGAACACGATGTAGGGGAGCATCGCGAACACGACGACGACGATCAGCGCCACCACCCCGGTCCAGGCGACGTTCCTTTGTGACCGGGTGACCCGGAACTCTTCCGCGGGGCGGGCGGTGGTCTCTGTGGCCAGGCTCACGACGACGCCCTCCGCGAGATGAGGCCCTGCGGCCGCAGCACGAGCACGGCGAGGAACACGATGTACCCGGCGAGAAGCTCATCGGAGATGTTGATCTGGGCGCCGATCTGCTGGGCCACACCGAGCACCACGCCGCCGAGCAGGGTGCCCCACAGGGAGCCGAGCCCGCCGATCACCACCGCCGCGAACGCGAACAGCAGGATCGTGTCGGTGCCCGTGGTGGGGGCGAGCTGGGAGTACATGCCGTAGGCGATGCCGGCCAGCGCCACGGTGCCGAAGGCTATCGCCGCCGCGATGCCGAACACGTGGCGGTAGTCGGCCCCGGCCAGCTGCGCCGCCTCCTGGTCGTCGGCCACGGCCCGGATCAGGCGGCCGTACCTGGACGTGGACAGGAAGTACTGCAGCCCGAGCAGCACCACCACGGCGACCGCGAAGATGAGCAGCGGAAGGTAGCCGATCTGGATCTGCGAACCTAGCGTGAAGGACCCGCTCACCAGGGCCAGCCCGGCGCCAATCCCGCGGCTGTTGGCCGTGAAGAACTGCAGCAGGCCGTTCTCGATCACCACTGACAGGCCGAAGGTGACCATCAGCGTGATGAGCACGCTGCGGTCGAGCGCGCCCTGGATCAGCGTGCGCTGCAGGACATAGCCGAGCACCGCCATCAGCGGGACCACGATGAGGAAGGACCAGAGCACGGGGACGTGGGTGACGGTGATCACGCCGATCGCGAGGTAGCCAGCGACTACGGCCAGATCGCCGTGCGCGAGGTTCACGACTTTCATGACCCCGAACATCAGCGACAGGCCGCAGGCGAACAGGGCGTAGAGCCCCCCGGTCAGCACCCCCTGGATGATGGCGTTTACCCAGGCCACTACGGCTCACTCCCTTCGCCGGGCGGGCCGGCCGCCGTGGCGTCGGCCAGGCCGAAGTAGGCCGCCTCGACCTGGTCCGCGGTCACGTCGGCGGGCTTGCCCTCCAGGGTCGTCCGGCCCTCAAGCAGGCAGTGGATGCGCGATGCCACCCGCAGGGCCTGGCTCACGTCCTGCTCAACGAGCAGCACGGTGAGGCCGGTGCCCAGGATCTGCGGCAGCATGCCGTAGATGCGCTGGACGACCACGGGCGCCAGGCCGAGCGACAGCTCGTCGAGCATCAGCACGCGAGGGTTGGCGACCAGCGCCCGGCCGATGGCCACCGTCTGCTGCTCGCCGCCGGACAGCTGGGCGGTGAGCTGGTTGCGGCGCTCTCGCATCCAGCTGAACATCTCATACACCCGCTCGATAGTCCACGGGCCCTGTCGGGCATAGGACGCGCCGACCTGCAGGTTTTCCTCGACGGACAGCGACCCGAACAGGCGCCTGCCCTCCGGCACCATGACGATTCCCTGCGCGGCCCGGCGCTCGGGCCGCAGGCCGGTGACGTCCCGGCCGTCGAACAGGACAGAGCCTGTGCTCGGGCGGTGCAGGCCCGCGATCGTGCGCAGCAGCGTCGACTTGCCCGCGCCGTTGGCACCGATGATCGCGTAGACGTCACCGGGGAAGACTCGCAGCGAGATCGCGTTCAGGGCCTGCAGCTGCCCGTGGTGCACAACCAGGTCGGTGACCTCGAGCAGCGGCGTGCCATTCTCCCCCCGGTCGCCGTTTCCCGCTGCCGTCACGGCTCGCCCCGCTCCCCGTCCACTTCCCCGTCTCCCGGTGTGGCCGAGGGCGCGTCCAGTGACCCGCCGGCCAGGGCCGCGGTGACCTCGCTGCCGAGGAAGACCTCGCGGACCGCGGGCTGGGCCAGCACGGTGTTCGGCTCGCCGTCGCCGACGAACTTGCCTCCGGCCAGGCAGATCAGCCGGCTCACCACGGCGGTGAGAGCGCGCACCACGTGCTCGATCCAGATCACCGCGGTGCCCCCGGCGTTGACACCGCGGACGATCTCGACCAGCTGGGCCACCTCGGGGTCGGTGAGGCCGCCCGCTACCTCGTCGAGCAGCAGCAGCGAGGGCTGGGTGGCGAGGGCGCGGGCCAGTTCCAGCCGTTTGCGCTGCAGCAGGCCGAGCCGCTCGGCGGGCAGGTTCGCCTGGCCGGAAATGCCGGTCCGCTCCAGGGCCTCGACCGCTGCCGAGTAGCTGGCCCGCCGCCGCAGCCCGCCACCCTGCTGGGCGGCGACGAGCAGGTTCTCGAACACGGTCATGTCCCCGAACGGCCGCGGCACCTGGTACGTGCGGCCGACGCCCAGCCTGCACCGGGCGGCCGCGTCCAGCTTGGTGACCGTGCGCCCGCCGAAGCGGATCTGGCCCCCGCCGGGGGCCAGATCGCCGGAGATGAGGCCGAACAGGCTGGTCTTGCCGGCGCCGTTCGGCCCCACGATTCCGACCACGTCTCCGGGACCGACGGCGAACGACAGGTCCTCCGCGATGACGACCCGGCCGAACCGTTTCGTCACGTGGTCGAGTTCGAGCAGAGGGCTGGTCATCCGGTCATTGGTTGGTCGGCTTCAGATCGGCGGTGATCTTCGCTTTCGGTTGCAGCGTGTTGTCCACGACCTGGGCCTCAACCGGGAACTTGGTGCCCTTCTGCCACTGGATGCCGACCGGCGGGGTGATCGCCACGCCCGGCGCGGGGCCGCCGGAAGCGAAGTTCAGCGGCCCGGCCACCGCATCCGGGAGGTTCACCTGGTGGATAGCGTTGGCGACCTCGGTCTTGTCGTGCGGGTCGCTCACCGAGGTGAG
>Ga0070714_100004213_pt1 | contig 10834 bp, 8 predicted proteins | sample LARL83metaG_FD_65450 | JGI IMG/M metagenome (GOLD analysis project Ga0070714, IMG submission 65450) | Corn, switchgrass and miscanthus rhizosphere microbial communities from Kellogg Biological Station, Michigan, USA - LAR L8-3 metaG | ecosystem: Host-associated > Plants > Roots > Rhizosphere ... | reverse complement strand
CACATCAAGCCTGCGGACGCCCGGGTCATGCTGTTCGACGGCGGAAGCGCCCCGCTCGCATCCTTCGGCCCGAAACTGTCCGCGATGGCCGCCCGCGACCTCATGAAACTGGGGGTCGAGCTGCACATGGGCACGCTCGTCACCGAAGCCGACCTGCAGGGCATCAAGGCCAAGGACCACGCCGGCAACGTCACCCGCTACGAGGCGGGCACCATCTTGTGGACGGCAGGGGTCCAGGCGCCGCCGCTCGCCACGGCGGTGGCCGAGGCCACTGGCGCGCAGCAGGACCGGGCCGGCCGGATCATCGTCGACGCGGATCTCACCATCCCCGGCCATCCCGACATCCTGGTGACCGGGGACATGATGAGCCTGGACAAGCTGCCCGGCGTCGCCGAGGTCGCCATGCAGAGCGGACACTACGCGGGCCGCAAGATCCTCCTCCAGGCCCAAGACCAGACCTTGGACAAGCCATTCCACTACCACGACCTGGGTTCTGCCGCCTACATCTCCCGCGGGCGTGCCGTCGTCTCCACGCGCCGGATGCACTTCGGCGGCTTCCCTGGCTGGGTCGCCTGGCTGTTTATCCACATTGGCTTCCTCACCGGCTGGCGCAACCGGATGGGGGCCCTGTTCAGCTGGTGGTTCGCCTTCACCCGCGACATGCGCCGGGAACGCGGCTTCACCATCGACGACATGGCAATCGGCGCCTACAGCGGCCAAACCCTTTCGGCGATCAGTCTCCCGAAACCTCGGCCCGCAGATACGCCCGTGACGGATCCCTCCCCGGTCCCCGCGTCAAACGATCGCGATCGGATTGACCGGGGAGCCGGTGCCGGTGGGCAAGCGGAGCGGCGCGATCACGCACAGGAATGACCACCGGCCCTCCTGTTCGCACAGCGCCGCCAGGTCACCGAACTGGAGGTAGTCCATCAGATACAGGCCGAGGGCGTTGACGGCGAGCACGTGGACGGGAAAGTCGACCCCATCGACGGAACTGGGGGCGGTGTCGTTGTTCCCGTCGCTGCCCAAGGCGGCGATCTGGCGCTCTGCGAGCACCGGAAGCAGGGTGGGGTGGAGCCCGGCCCGGGCCTCAGCGGCATCCCATGGGCCCTGCTCGTTCCGCCGGTGGCGGTGACCAACCCGGACAAGGACGATGTCGCCCTGGCCGACCCGGACACTCTGGTCTCGCTCGGCCGTGAGCAGATCGTCCGTCGTCACGTTGTCACCCGGCTCCAGCCACGGCGTGCCGCGGGACCGCGGCACGTCCAGGAGGACCCCACGGCCAACGATGCCGTCGGCGGCGAGGTCGATAGGCAGTTCGGCCGCCCCGGTCTCGGTGACGGTGTCGGCGGGCACGCCGTTGTACAGCTTGCCGTCGAAGATCACGTGGCAGAGGGCGTCGATGTGGCTGTCGGCGTTGCCGTGGATGTTCATCGCGATGCGGTCCATGCCGAACGACAGCCCTGGACCGGCGTCCGCCCCCAGTGGCCCTTTCATCTGGTGCTGGGCGGGGTCAGGGTTGTCGGGTGTCACCCAGTCCTCCACCGGCGCGGCCAGTGACACGGTGCGGCCCAGCCTGACCGAGCCGCAGGCGGCGATGACGTCGGCTGGTCTGATGTAATTCAGCGCTCCGCGCCGGTCAGCCAGTCCCCAGGGCACCTGGGCGCGCAGCCGCTCATACAGCACGCGGAACTCCGCCTCGCTCATCCGCTCGGGCGTGGTCGTGGCGTCCATGACGTGCCCCATGGTCATGGCCCTTCTGCGCTCAACAGGCGGCTCAGTTCGTCGATGCTCTCGATCTTGGCGCGTTCGGCGATCACAAACCGGTCGCCCCGCACGGCGATTGTGTAGTCCCCTCCCGTGTAGCTCCAGCTCCGGACGGGTAGCCAGCTGCTCTGGTTGAGTCCGCCTTGGTTCACGCTGTCTATGGCAAAGGCCATCGACCCGAGCATCGTGGTGATCGCCGCGCAGAACCACCGTGCCATCCCGCCCGCCACCAGGTTCTCGGTGTACAGGCCCTTGCTCTCGTGCTCCGCGACGCTTCCGTCCGCACCTATCCGGCCCGCCATGAAGACGCCCGGTCGGGCGATCAGTTCGTCGAATTCCCCCACTTCGGCCTTCCTTCCCCGTGCCTTGCGTGACGTAGTTCAGCGCTCACGCCCTGCCAGGCATACCTGGCTCAGCCCCCTGACCGCTTGGGCTGGGCAGGTCCTGCTCGGCCGTCGTCTTGCGTTGGGCCGGAACGTCGGCCTGTCGCCCCGTCGGGGCTTTAGCGGCGCGTTTGGCGAGCAGGTTGGCGAGGAGCATAACGAGGACACCGACCGCCACGCCGCACAGCGTCCAGAGCACCCGGTAGCCCTCGGCGCCGTAGTTGGCGGGCTGCGGGAGGTCCAGCAAGATCAGCACTCCCGTGGCGATGGCCCCGCAATAGAGTGCGTAATTGCAGAACCGGATTGCCGCTGCGTGCATGAAGAAGACGAGCGCGACCACTTCGAGTCCGTGGGTGATCGAGAGAAACCTGAGTCCGTGTTCGTTGGCGGGTATCAGCAGCAGCAGCGCGGCCACGGCGGCGCCGATCAGCGCGCCGGCCAGGCGCTGGACGGCTACCAGTGTGCTCTGCCCTAGGCTCGGCTTCATCGCGACGATGGCCGCGATCGGCATCCAGTAGCCATGGGACAGGTTCAGCCCGAACGCGAGCGCGGTGGTGCCGGCTATGACGACGGCGCGGATCACCGCGAACATGATTACCGGCCGGGTCAGCTTGCGCCGCGTGGTGTCACCGGGGATCTCCGCGACCGGCTGGGGCTGGTCGCGGCGCCCGCGGACTAGCCAGGCGATGAACGTTACCGCGATCCACAGCGCCGACCCGCCGACCCAGGCGAGTGTCTGCGCCCAGGTGTACTGGGTGATGAGGGCCTGATGGTGGAAGCTGAACGCCAGCGCCAGGGCCACGATGAACCAGATGTTAAGCAGCAAGCCGGCGACGAACCTGTGGACGCCGAACATGACCGCCAGGCCGGCCGCCAGCGTGACGCCGAACGCTGCGAGCACTAGCCAGCCCCAGGCGTCTCCGCCGATGCCAAAGCCCAGGGCGGTCAGCCCCGCACCGATCGCCGCGAACCCAGTTATCCGCATCGCGCGCTGGCCGTAGCTGCCTCCCGGGTCGGTCAGCGCGGCGAACAGCGTGCCGAAGACTGCGCTAAGCAGGTATTCCTCGTGCCCGATCGCCCAGAAGACAACCAGCGGCACCAGCATGACGTCCAGGATCATCGCTGCTCGCGGCCAGTTGAGCCCGGCGGGATTGAGCGCGAACACCTTCGACAGCCAGCTCACGAGCTTGCGGTTAACGGGCTGTCTTTGTCGAACGCCTGCACTAGCCATGGTGACCACTCAGGCCATGCGCTGCTGTATGTGATCACCGACCCGCAGGGCATTGGCCATGGCGGTCAGCGCCGGGTTCACGGCGCCGATGCTAGGGAAGAAGCTGGTGTCCACCACGTAGAGGTTGTCGAGCTCGTGGGCCTTGCAGTTGGTGTCGAGGACCGAGGTGGCCGGGTCGGTGCCGAACCGGCAGGTGCCGGCCTGATGGGCGCAGCCGGCGAGCGGGATGTCCATGTCCATGTAGAAGTTCCTGCGCCAGACATGGTGCGCGGCCATACCCGTGTGGTTCAGGATCTTCTTGAACTCCCCGTACAGCCGGTCGACCTCCTCGGCGTTGCTCGGGGAGTAGGTCAGGTGGATGTTACCGTCACGGTCGGTTGTCACCCGGTTCTCGGGCACGGGCAGGTCCTCGGTGGTGAGCCAGAAGTCCACTGAGTGCTTGGCCACATCTGACAGGGTCCACTCAGGGGCGAACATGGTTTCCTCGGGCTGCTCGCCGCGCATCGCCTCGGCGTTGGACTTGCCGACCATCTGGATGTTGCCGGCCGGGTACTGGTAGTCCTTGGTGGCGAAGTAGAAGTCGTTGATCCCCAGCGTCTTCTGGAAGACCGTGTCGTTCTGCTCCTTGGACAGGGCCGCGACCGCCCGGCAGTTGTGGAACATGTAATTGCGCCCCACTTGGTCGGAACCGTTGGCTAGGCCATGGGGATGGGCGTCGTTAGCGGAGTTAAGCAGGATCTTGGCACTGTTGGCGGCTCCGGCGCAGACGACGACGATGTCGCCCTGGTAGACCTCGCGCTCGCCGTTCCTGGAGACGATGACTCTCGTGACCACCCGGCCCGAGTCATCAGTCTCCAGCCTGGTCACCTCGGCTCCCCGTAGCAGGGTCACGTTCGGCCGGCCGAGCAGCGGCCGGACGGCGATGACCTCGGCGTCGGCCTTGGCGTGCACAAGGCACGGGTAGCCGTCACAGGTAGCGCAGCGGATACAGGTGCTGTCGGGCCGGTCCGCCTCGTTCAGCAGGATGCCGCACGGCGCGTGGAACGGGTGGTAGCCGCCCTTGGCCAAGCCGTCGGATATCTCCTGCAGCCTGGGCTCGTGGGAGACGGCAGGCCACGGGTACGGCTCGCTGTGGTGACCCTCGGTCGGGTCCTCACCGACGTTGCCGTGCACCTGGTACAGGCGCTCGGCCTTGGAGTACCACGGCTCGAAGTCGTCGTAGGACAGCGGCCAGGCCGGGGAGATCCCGCTGACATGCTTGAGCTCGCCGAAGTCCTGGGGGCGCAGCCGGTAGAGAGCCGCCCCGTACAACTTGGTCGCCCCGCCGACGAAGTAGTGCACCTGCGGCTGGAACTGCTTGCCGTCGCGGTCGAACCAGGCGTCCTTGGAGATATACCGGCCCTTAACGAATACCGCCCTGGCGTCCCAGTTCTCCGGCTCGCGGGTCAGGAAGTCGCCGCGCTCGAGGAGCAGGACGTTCTTGCCGGAGTCGGCGAGGGTGTACGCGAGCGTCCCTCCGCCGGCTCCGGACCCAATGATGATCACGTCATAGTTCTCGGTCATGGGGCAACCATCACTGCTGGACCGGCGCCCGGCATCCCCCCTTGTGAGGTAAAAGCAAGTCAGCCGGCGCGCCCGGTGCCGGCAATACCTACATCGGGGCGATGCGCCCTCCGTCGTGCCCCGATCAGCATGGCCAGCAGCGACCGATCACGCCTTCCCACCCGGAGGTGGCCGATGAACGTTGACCTGGCCCGGATTCAGTTCGCGTTCACTTCGATCAACCATTTCTTCTTCGTCCCGATCACGATCGGGCTGGCGTTCCTGACCGCGCTGCTGCAGACCGCGTGGCACCGCAGCGGGCGGGAGGAGTACCTGCGGCTGACCCGGTTCTTCGGCACGCTGCTGGTGATCAACGTCGCCATCGGCGTGGTGACCGGGATCGTGCAGGAGTTCGAGTTCGGGATGAACTGGGGAGCCTGGTCGAAGCTGGTCGGCAACATCTTCGGCGCGCCGCTGGCGATGGAGGGGCTGGGCGCGTTCTTCCTGGAATCGACATTCCTGGGGCTCTGGCTGTTCGGCTGGGACAAGCTGTCGCGGCGGGTGCACCTGTGGACCATCTGGGCGGTCGCGTTCGGCAGCGCGTTCTCCGCGCTGTTCATCCTGGCGGCTAACTCCTGGATGCAGCACCCAGTCGGCTACACGATGGTGAACGGCAAGCCCGCGCTGAACAACATCTGGGCGCTGTTCACCAACCCGGTATTCCTGTGGGGGTACGCGAAGGTGCTGTTCGCGGCGCTAACCACCGGGGCGGTGGTGATGCTAGCCGTGTCAGCGTGGCAGTTGCGGCATGGCGGGGACCGCGGCGTGTTCATCCGCTCGGCGCGGATGTCGCTCGTGATCTTGCTCCCGGCGATCTTGTTCACCATGCTGGTCGGCGACGAACTCGGCGTGATCGAGGGCCGCTTCCAGCCGATGAAGATCGCCGCGGCCGAGGCGCAGTGGACCACCTGCCAGCCGTGCTCGTTCTCGCTGTTCCAGATCGGCGGGGGCAACCAGGACCAGACGCCGACCCAGATCCTCGAGATCCCGCACCTGCTGTCACTGCTGGCCACCAACCACTGGAACGGCAAGGTGATCGGGCTCAGCCCGCTTAACGCCCAGTACAACAAGCAGTTCGGCCCCGGCAACTACGTGCCCAATGTGTTCATCCAGTACTGGAGCATGCGGACGATGGCCTACCTGGGGGTGCTGGTCCTGCTCATCTCCCTGTGGGGACTGTGGCTGCTCCACCGCAAGACGTTCGCGACGTCCCGGGTGTTCTTGTGGGTGGCGGTGTGGGGCGCGATCCTGCCGTTCCTGATGAACACCGCGGGCTGGCTGCTGACCGAAAGCGGCCGCCAGCCGTGGATCGTCCAGGGCATCATGCTCACCAAGAACGGCATCTCCCCAACCGTGAGCACCACCTGGCTGTGGATCAGCCTGATCGGGTTCATCGTGCTGTACGGCACCCTCGGCACCGTCGACTTCCTCTTGATGCTGCGCTACTCGCGAAAACAGCTCCCGCCCGCGCCGGCCGAAGCGGACGCGGATACCCCCGTCCCTGCTGTCCTGTATTAGGGGGCACGATGAGTGGTCTTGTCCCGTTCTGGTTCATTGTTATCACGATCTTGTGGACCGGGTTCTTCATCCTCGAGGGATTCGACTTCGGCGTCGGGATGCTGCACACCGCGGTCGGCCGGGACGAGGCCGGCCGCCGGGCCGCTATCAACGCCATTGGGCCACTGTGGGACGGCAACGAGGTGTGGCTGATCGTCGCGGGGGCCGCTATGTTCGCCGCGTTCCCCGCCTGGTACGCGACCATGTTCTCCGGCATGTACCTTGCCATGGCGCTGCTGCTGACCGCGCTGATCATCCGCGGAGTGGCGTTTGAATACCGTGGCAAGCGGGACGCGGTCAGGTGGCGGAGTACGTGGGACACAGTGATGATCGTCGGCAGCGTGCTGGCGCCGCTGCTGATCGGCATCGCCCTAGGCGACCTGCTGCACGGGCTGCCGATCAACTCCGCCGGGAACTACACCGGGTCGTTCTGGGACCTGTTCACCGGCTACGGCGTGTTCACCGGGATCACCCTGGTCCTGGTCTGCGTGTTGCACGGCGCCACGTTCCTGTGCCTGAAGACCACCAACAGCATGCATCAACGAGCCGCCCTGCTAGCCCGCCGCGTGGCCCCGTTCACCGCCGCTGCCGTCATCGCCTTCATCATCTGGACGCATGTGACCGCCAGCAGCGCCTTTTTCCTCAACGTGATCGAGCTGCTGGCCATCCTCGCGGTCCTCGCCGCCGTCTGGCTGGTCTACGCGCGCCGCGACGGTTTCGCCTTCACCGCCACCACCGTCACTATCGCGTCGTGCATCGTGACGATTTTCGTGGACCTGTACCCCAACGTCATGGTCTCGTCCACGAACAGCGCCTACAGCCTCACCGTGCACAACACCGCGTCGAACCATTACTCGCTCGTGGCGATGACCGTCGTCGTCGTCATCTTCCTGCCGCTGGTCCTGGCCTACCAGGCCTGGACGTACTACGTGTTCCGGCGGCGGATTAGACGGGACGAGTTCACGGCAAGCCTTCCGCCCCCGGTGCCGACGCAGCCGAGCGGGCCGCCGGACGGTGACCGCCCGGCAGCAGCACCTGACGCCGCCCGCCCGTCGCCCCGTCGGCATACCTGACAGAGCAGAGCAGACCGCACTGGTAAGGAGAGGAAACTGATATGACCACGGACAAAGTCGACGCGCTCGTGATCTTCGGGGCTACCGGAGACCTGGCCAAGCTGGAGACGTTCCCGGCTCTCGTGGGGCTGGTCAAGCGCGGCGTCCTCGACGTCCCGGTGATCGGGGTGGCAAAGAGCGGCTGGGGCCTTGACCAGTTCCGCGACTACGCCACCGCCTCGCTGAAGCTCAACAAGATGGACCCGACTGACCCCGCAGCCGTCAAGATGCTCAGCTTGCTGCGGTACGTGGACGGTGACCTCGGCGACGAGGCCACCTACAAGGCCATGTCGGATCAGATCGGCGCCGGGCAGCAGGTCTTGTACTACCTGGAGGTTCCCCCGTTCCTGTTCGGCCGGATCGCGCAGGGGATCGCCACCGCAGAGCGCTCCCGCGGCGCCCGGGTCATGGTGGAGAAGCCGTTCGGCACCGACCTGGCCAGCTCGCAGCAGCTCAACAACACCATGCACCAGTACTTCGACGAAGACGCGATCTTCCGGGTTGACGACTGGCTGGCCTTCGACCCGGTGGAACACGTGCTCTTCGTCCGGTTCGCCAACTCGGTGATCGAGCCGGTGCTCAACCGGAACTACGTGCAGAGCATCCAGATCACCATGGCTGAGGCGTTCGACGTGTCCGACCGGGGCCGGTTCTACGACCGGACTGGCGCCATCCGCGACGTGCTGCAGAACCACATGCTGCAGGTGCTGGCCACGGTGCTGGCCGAACCGCCGACCGGTACCGGCCTGTCCAACTGGCGGTCGGCCAAGCTGCAGGTGGTGCAGGCGCTTAGTCAGCTGACCCCGGATCACACGGTGCGCGGCCAGTACGAGGGCTACCACGACGTCGAGGGCGTCGCGTCTGATTCGACCGTGGAAACCTTCGTCGCGGTCAGCCTCACCGCCGACACCTGGCGCTGGGCCGGGGTACCGATCCTGATCCGGGCGGGTAAGACCATGCCCGTCACCGCCACCGAGATCAGCATTGCGTTCAAGCCGGCGCCGCATGACGTGTTCGGGATCGAGCCCATGGTCCCTGAGGACATGCTGCGGTTCCGGATCTGGCCGGAAACGGCGGTCGGTCTCACCCTGCACGGCAAGAAGCCCGGGGCCGGCTGGGAGCCGCAGGCGGAGGATCTCGCGTTCGCGCAGGAGCCCGGGTCCGACATCCGCCCCTACGACCGGCTCATCGGTGCGGCGTTGAATGGGGACCGGTGGCTATTCGCCGCCCAGGACACGGTGGAAGCCGCGTGGCGGATCGTCGATCCGGTGCTCGGCGACGTCACCCCCGTGCACCCCTATCCCCAGGGGACGTGGGGTCCCAAGGAAGCTGATCGGCTGCTACCCGCCCGGGGAACCTGGTACGACCCGGCGGGCTGACTCGCCCCCCGTTTTGTGAGGACGGTCATGAAGGCCGTTGACCCCAGGCTGCTGCGTCATGCGCGGGCAGCCAGGAGCTACCTGGTCCTCGCCGTGCTCTTCGGCCTGGTCGTCACCGCGCTGATACTGGCACAGGCAGCTCTGCTCGCCCACGCGCTTGCGGCCGCGGCGCGGGGCACCGGGGCCGGTGCCCTTGCCGGGACGCTCGCGCTGCTGCTCGGCGTGGTAGTGGCCCGGGGCGCCGCAGCCTACGGAGGGGAGGCAGCGGCGCTGCGGGCCGCCGCCCGCGTCAAGTCGCAGTTGCGGCGCAAGCTGACCGGGCACTGCCTGCGGCTGGGCCCAGCCTGGCTCGGCGGGGCAGCAGCCCGGCCGGATCGCCGCCCTGGCCACCCGGGGACTGGACGCGCTGGATCCGTACTTCGCGCGCTACTTGCCGCAGCTCGTGCTGTCGGTCCTGGTCCCGGTGGCCGTGCTGGCCACAGTGACCGCCACGGACTGGATTTCCGGCTTGGTGATCGCCACCGTCACCGAGCAACATCGGTCTGCGGCGATGGCTACGCTGCGCGTCGCCTTTCTCTCCGCGCTGGTCCTGGAGCTGGCCGCGGCCGTGGCCACGGCGCTGGTCGCCGTCGAGACCGGGCTCCGGCTGCTGTACGGGCACATGCCGTATCAGGCAGCGCTCCTGGTGCTGCTGCTCACCCCAGAGGCTTACCTGCCGCTGCGCGCCGTCGCCGCCCAGTACCACGCCAGCGCGGAGGGCGGCGTCGCCGCGGAGAGCATCCTCCAGATCCTGGACACCCCAGTGCGAACCCCGGCCCCGCCCGCCGTCCCCCGGGTGCCGGTTCCCGACCTGCGCTCCGTCGCGATCAGCCTTGACGGGGTGAGCGTCGCCTACCCTGACCGGGGTCACCCCGCCCTCGCCAGGCTCAGCCTGACCATCAGCCCCGGAGAGTTGACCATGCTCACCGGGGCGAGCGGGGCGGGGAAGACCACGGTCCTCCAGCTACTGCTGAGGTTCATCGAGCCCACCTCCGGAACTGTCCGCGTCGGCGGAACCGACGTGGCGACCGTCCCGATGGATCCCTGGCGCGCGCAGATCGCCTGGGTCCCGCAGCAGCCGCGGCTGTTCCCGGGATCGGTGGCCGACAACATCGCCCTCGGCCAGCCCGCCGCCTCCAGAGCCGCGGTCGAGCACGCCGCCCAGCTGGCCGGAGCGGCCGCGTTCATCGAGTCGCTGCCCCGCGGCTACGACACGCCGCTGGGCGAACGCGCTGCCCGGCTGTCCGCCGGGCAGCGCCAGCAGGTCGCCCTGGCCCGGGCGTTCCTGCGGGACGCCCCGCTCCTGCTGCTGGACGAGCCGACGGCCCACCTCGCCCCTGCCGCGGCCGCCGCGATCGATGGCGCCATCCGCGGCCCGCTGGCCGGGCGCACGATTGTGCTGGCCACGCACCGGTACGCCGACACTAGCGCCGCTAGTCAGGTCATCGCGCTCGCTGGCGGCATGCCCGCGCAGGCATCACCGCAGGCGGTCGGCGCGCTCGCCGTGGCGGCCGACCCGTGACTGCCAGGTCCGCCGTCACCGGCCTAGCCCGGGACGGGCGGCCGCCGCTACTGCGGCTGCTGGCGATGGCCCGCCCGCTGCGCGGCAGGCTCCTGCTCGCGGTGGCGGCCGGGGCGGCCGCCACCGGCTGCGGCGTCGCCCTGCTCGCGGTCTCCGGATTCCTGCTCGCCAAGGCCTCGCAGCATCCCAGCATCATCGCGCTCTCGGTGGCTATCGTCGCGGTACGGGCCTGCAGCGTCGGC
>Ga0070714_100004212_pt1 | contig 10835 bp, 9 predicted proteins | sample LARL83metaG_FD_65450 | JGI IMG/M metagenome (GOLD analysis project Ga0070714, IMG submission 65450) | Corn, switchgrass and miscanthus rhizosphere microbial communities from Kellogg Biological Station, Michigan, USA - LAR L8-3 metaG | ecosystem: Host-associated > Plants > Roots > Rhizosphere ... | reverse complement strand
GCCCAGCCCGCACGTGACCTGGCGGCTGTCCAGTAGTCTCGGTCGGCGTGACTACGCCACAGCACCGGGCGGACATGTTCCTTGATCCCGCCTCGGACCCGCGCGAAGGCGGCCCGCGGCTGGGGGACGAGCGATCGACGCTGAACGAGTTCCTGCGCGGCCAGCGGCTGACGCTGCAGCTGAAGTGTGACGGGCTGGATGCCGGACAGCTCGCCCTCCGGGCCGTAGAGCCGTCCACGATGTCCCTGCTCGGCCTGGTCCGGCACATGGCTGAGGTGGAACGCACCTGGTTCCGCCGCCGGTTCGCCGGGTCCGACGTGCCCAAGCGCTACCAGACCGAGACCGATCCCGACGGTGACTTCAACGGGGCGGTGGCCGACCCGGCGGTCGTCGACGAGGCGTGGGCGGCGTGGCGTGAGGAGGTCGCCTTCGCCGACCACTTCACCGGCGACCACGACCTTGACTTTGTGGGCTCTGACTCCGAGGGCGAGCCGGTCTCGCTGCGCGAACTGCTCGTGCACATGGTCGAGGAGTACGCCCGGCACAACGGGCACGCCGACCTGCTCCGCGAGCGCATCGACGGGCGCGTCGGCGAGTAGCCCCGCCCGGGCCGCTGCTGGCTCAGCCCGCGGGCAGCGGTTCCAGCTCGATGCCGGGCAGGCCCTGGCTGGTGCCGTACTCATAGGCACCGCGGCTGGTGGACAGGGTGACCTCGTGCTCGCCCTCGCGGTACACGGTCAGCTCGACCTGGGCCAGCGCGGCGTGCCTGACGGCGCGGGTTCCTCCCCGCGGGTCGGCATAAGGCACCGCGACCGCGTCGTCATCGGCGGTGGTCACCGATATCCGGGCCCGGGTTCGCGGCCCGGGGACGACGGCGGTGAGCTGGCCGGGGCGGGCGTCGACCTGGGTCCGCCGGCCCAGCCCGCCCAGCGGGACGGGCTCGCCGCCCAGGCTGAACGCGCCCATCGCCGTCCAGGGCGACCGGGCCGGGCCGACCTTGATCCTGGCCAGCACCAGGTCCAGCCACGCCTGCTCCGCGGTGCCGAAGCTCGCGGCGTGCAGCCACACCCAGCAGTCCGCGTGCTCGGACCCCCAGTTGTGGCCGACGGTCCCGCGCCAGGCCGACACCTCGACCCGATGCCCGTCCACGTCGACCATCCCGGTGACCAGGCCGTCGGGCACGCTCACCTCGAGCTTGGTGCGCGGCAGCGGCGCGCGGTACAGCGCCTCCGGGCGCAGCGGCCGCAACGGCGGCGGCCCGGCCGCGATGCTCAGGCTCCACCGCGCGGTCCGCGCTCCCATGACCGCTTGCCCCTGGAACTGCCCCGGCCCGGCCACGGCGTCCGCCGGGAAACCGCTGAAGAGCTGCTTGACCACGACCGGCCGCGGACTCAGCCCACGGTCAGCGACGGTGCACCACAGCGCGACCGACTCCGGCCCTTGACGAGGACGGTGCCGGGTGCGGCGTACCCACAGCGCCCGCGGTGACGCTGGATCGCGCGCGCTGACAAACCACGACTCATACCCGCCCGCACCCATCCGCCTATCATGCGCCCCCGCAGCCACACCGGCGCAAGACACACCAGCCACGGATGGCCGTCACGGCTGGCCAGAAAGGTCGCCGGAATGACTGCGGGTCAGGCTCGCACGACACCGGGCGGGGGCGGGTCGGCGTAGAGCAGGTCGACCACGGCGGCCCGGCCGGCCAGCACCTGCCGCTGGTTGATGTAGCCCTTGTCGGTGATCTCCCCGGCGTCGAGGTCCGGCGGGCGGGCCATCACCGCCACCCGCCCGATCCGCGCCGCCGACCCCGCGCCCGCGTTGTGCTCGGCCAGCGCCTGCGCCAGGGTCTTGAGCAGGCCCTCGCCGGTGATCAGCTCGCCCTGCGACGCCGGCTCATCGTCCAGCAAGGTGCGGGCCTCGGCGGCGTTCAGCCAGGCCAGCGCGCCCGCGAACGGCCGGTCTTCCCCCGTGATCACCGCGTCCGACAGTACCGGGGCGCAGGACAGCAGGGCGGTCCGCAGCGCCCCCACGCGCACGAACGTGCCGGTCGCGAGCTTGAAGTCCTCGGCGATCCGGCCCCGGAACACCAGGCCGGCGTTCGGGTCCTGCGGGTCGGCGAACGCCACCGCGTCGCCGGTCAGGTAGAAGCCCTCGCTGTCGAAGGCGGCCGCGGTGAGGTCCGGCCGCGCGAAATACCCGGGGGTCACGTTCGGGCCTTTCACCCGGATCTCGTAGGCATTCTCGGCCGGCGCGAGCTTGACCTCGGTCCCAGGTAGCGGTACGCCAATGCAGCGGGCATCGGTGTACTCGAAGTGGGCGGCGGTCACCGCCGGGGCGGTCTCCGTGGCCCCCCAGGCGCCGGTGACTGGGACCGGCCGGTAAGCGGTCGCCGCGGCGATGGCGGTCAGCCGCTCGCGCAGCGCGGCGGGCAGCGCGGCCGCGGCGTTGAACATCAGCCGCAGCCGGGAGAAGAAGCGGGCCGCGAACGCCGGGTCGGCTTCCAGGGCCGGCACCAGCTGGGCGTAGCCGGCGGGCACGTTGAAGTAGATGGTCGGCGGCACGTCCCGCAGGTTGGTGATGCTCTGGCCAAACAGCGCCGGGACCGGGCGGCCGCCGTCGACGTAGAGCGTCCCGCCCGCCGTCATGATCATGTTCAGGTTGTGGTTGCCGCCGAACGTGTGGCTCCACGGCAGCCAGTCCACGATCACCGGGCGCTGCTCGGTCAGGAACGGCCAGGCCTGCCGCATCATCTGCTGGTTGGCCGTGAGCATCCCGTGCGTGTTCAGCACGCCCTTCGGCACGCCGGTCGAGCCCGAGGTGAACAAGATCTTGGCGACCCCGTCCGGGGCGAGCGCGGCAAACGCCTCCCGCAGCCGCGGCCCGGGCCTGACCGCGGTCAGCTCGCCGAGCGGCCGCGCCCCCGGCCGGTGTCCCTCGGCCACGATCGCGGGCACGTCGCCGGCCGTGTCCAGGGCGGCGGCGAACCGCCCGGCATCATCGGCGAATACCGCACCCGGCCTGATCAGAGAGGTGACCGCCCGGATGCGCGCGTGATCGCGGCTCTGCAGCGAGTAGGCCACGCTGACCGGCGCGGCCGGGATCCCGGCCGTCATCGCCCCCAGCGTCATCAGCAGATGGTCCACGCCATTGCCGGACAGGATCAGCAGTGGCCGTCCCGGGCCCAGGCCCAGGTCCAGCAGCGCCTGCCCGATCGACTCCGCGGCCGTGGCTGCCTCGCCGTACGTGCACGTGCGCCACGACCCGTCCTGAGCCCGCTCGGCCACGAGCGGGTGGCCAGGGTCCTGGTGCGCCCAGGCCCGCAGGCTGTGGATCACCGAGACCGGGTGGTCGTCCAGCGGGTCCGCCGAGCGCAGCAGCCAGCTCTCACCGGCCGGCTCGGCCACCACGTCCGGCGCCGCGAACAGCGCCGCCTCACTTCTTGATTCCATGCCGTGCTCCTGCCGGCCTCCGGCACCTCAAGACGAGCATTCCACTAAATGATGCCCCTCTGACACGTTCCTGTAGCGCTTAATGAGGTGGCGCGCACGGCCCTGACCCGCCCGCGGCACCAGCCGGGTTAGCTCAGCGCCCGGCGGCGCTGCGGGCCGACCGTGTACTTCGGGTCCCGGGCCGACGCCTGGCCCGCGGCGAACACGCCGAACCTGGTGACGGCCGAGCCGGCGAGCAGCGCGACCCCTGATACCGCCGAGACCGCCCGGCGGCGGCGGCCGATGACCGCTCCTGCGGCGCCCGCCACGGCCAGGACCTGCCCGGCCCGCATCAGGGCCCCCGACCTCCCGGTCCGGTAGGGCTCCGCCTCCTGGCCGAGCCGTCGTTCAATCAGCAGTTCGGCGGTGAGCTCCGCGGCCGCCCCGGCCACGGCCAGCCGGGCCGCGGGCCGCGCCCGTTCCGGCGGCACGGCGAGCAGGCCGAGCCCGCCGGCGGCCGTGGCGGCTGAGCCGACAAACATGTAGGGAAGCTCGCGGTAAGCGCCGTGCCAGGCCGGCGAGGCGGTGTCGGCGATCAGCACCGAGGTGTAGGCCGCGACCGCGGGGCCGATCGCGCCGGCCGCGATCGTAGCTGGGGTGCCGACCTGCGGCAGTCTCCGTGAGGCCAGGCAGGCGGCCACGGCCGACGGGGCATAGGCGGACACGATCCAGGTGCCGACGCTCATCGGCGACGTCACCTTGAGCACGCGCAGCATGTTGACGAACCGGGCCGGACGGCCGAGGTCGTGCACCAGTGCGGCCAGCGACAGGCTGATCGCGCCGGCCGCGCCGGCCTTCGCCACGCGGGCCAGCTCGGTGTGACCGGACAGCTGAGCGCCGGCGGCGAGCGCCGAGGACGCTCCTGCGAGCCCGCCGAGAAACAGGTAGGAGGGGATGTCCGGGCCCCACACCGATTCCTTCACCACCGGCCGGTCGTAGTAGGAGGAGGTCCCGGCCTCCGGCACCAGCCGCGGCTCGCCACCGGCCCGCTCCGGCGGGGCGGTCACGCCCGCCTGCCCAGGCACGCGGCCAGCGCGGCAGCGGCCAGGCCCGCGGCGGCGAGCCCGGCGTGCCGCCACATGCGGGGCAGGTCCCGCGTGGTGACCACCGGGTCCGGCGGCAGGCCATAGACCTCTGGCTGATCAAGCAGCAGGAAGAACGCACCCGCGCCGCCGATGCCGTCGTCCGGGTCCGCGCCGTACAGCCGGGCCTCCGGCCGGCCCGCGTCGTGCAGCTCGGCCACGCGGTGCTGGGCCCGCTCGCGCAGCTCGTCCAGCGGCCCGAACTGGATGGACTCGGTCGGGCAGGCCTGGGCGCAGGCCGGGTGGAGGCCGTCGCCGATCCGGTCGTAGCACAGCGTGCATTTGTGCGCGCCCCCGTCCGACTGCCGCCGGCCGATCACGCCGAACGGGCACGCGGACACGCAGTACCCGCACCCGTTACAGACATCGTCCTGCACCACCACTGTGCCGAACTCGGTGCGCATCAGCGCTCCCGTAGGGCAGACGTCCAGGCAGGCGGCCTCGGTGCAGTGCTTGCATACGTCGCTGGACATCAGCCACCGCAGGTCGCCGGCGTCGGCGCCGTCATCCGCGCCCGGGCGCACGGTGACCGCTGACTGCTCGATGAACGCGACATGCCGCCAGGTGGACGCGCCCAGGGCCTGGGTGTTGTCGTAGGACATCCCGGTCAGCAGGAGCCCGTCCTCAGGCACCGCGTTCCATTCCTTGCACGCGACCTCGCAGGCCTTGCAGCCGATGCACACCGAGGTGTCGGTGAAGAAGCCCATCCGCGGCGGGTGGTCCCGCCAGCCGGCGTGCGCGGCCGGGTCGAGGCCGGGCTGCGTGGCGCTCGGGTTAGACGGCGTGGCGTTCATCTCACATCTCCGTCCCTGTCGCGTCGGTGATGCCGGCCCGGTCCTGGTAGGACTGGACGAGCTTGCGCAGCCCCGGCCCGCGCGGGCGCCGCCCGGGACGAATGTCGCAGGCCATGGCCTTCACCTCCTGGATGTGCACGTTCGGGTCCAGCGACAGGTGGGATAGCTCGTTGGCGGCATCGCCTGTGGTCAGCCCGTTCGGCCCCCAGTGCCAGGGCAGCCCGACCTGGTGCAGGACCCGGCCCGCGACCTTCAGCGGCGTCATCCGCTCGGTGACCAGCACCCGGGCCTCGATCGCGCTGCGGGCGGTGACAATCGTGGCCCAGCCGAGGTGCTCCAGGCCCCGCTCGGCCGCGAGGTCCGGCGAGATCTCGCAGAAGAAAGCGGGCTGCAGCTCGCTCAGGTAGGGCAGGAACCGGGACATGCCCCCGGCGGTGTGGTGCTCGGTCAGCCGGAACGTCGTGGTCACGTACGGGAACACGGCCGAGCCCGGCTGGTCGCCACTGGGCTGGTACCGGTTCTCGCGGTGCCGGATGATCTGGCGGACCGGGTTGTGCTGCTGCCGGTACAGCAGGTTGCGGAACGGCGATTCCTGCGGCTCGTAGTGCGTGGGCAGCGGGCCGTCCACCAGCCCCGCCGGGGCGAACAGCCAGGCCTTGCCGTCGGCTTGCATGATGAACGGGTCGGTGCCGGAAATGGCGTCCACGCCGGTGGCGCCCTCGGGCGGGCGGTACGACGGGGGCCGGCTGGCGATGTAGTCGGGCACGTCGTGCCCGGTCCACCGCCGCTGCTCCTCGTCCCACCAGACCAGGGCCTTGCGCTCGCTCCAGGGCCGGCCCTCGGGATCGGCCGAGGCCCGGTTGTAGAGCACCCGCCGGTTGGCCGGCCAGGCCCAGCCCCAGTCCGGGGCCACCCAGTCCTGTTTTGTCCACGGGGTGCGCCGGGCGGCCTGGTTCACGCCGTCGGCGCGCGAGCCGCAGTAGATCCAGCAGCCGCAGGCGGTGGACCCGTCGCTGGCGAGCTGGGTGTAGGCCGACAGCGGCTTGCCGTCCGGGCCCCAGCCGTTGATCTCGGCCAGGATCGCGTCGGCGTCTGGCTCCTGCTGCGCGCCCAGCGTCGGGTAGTCCCAGGTGAGATCCTGGACCGGCCGGTCGGTCTCGTCGGTGGACGCGGCCAGCTTCTCCCGGATGCGGCGCCCGAGGTGGTAGGTGAACCACAGGTCGCTGCGGGCGTCGCCGGCCGGCTCGACCGCCTGGTGGTGCCACTGCAGCAGGCGCTGGGTGTTGGTGAAGCTGCCTGACTTCTCGGTATGCGCGGCGGCGGGCAGGAAGAAGACCTCGGTGCCGATGTCCCGCGGGGTCATCTCCCCGGTCTCGATCTCCGGGCCGTCCTTCCACCAGGTAGCACTCTCGATCATGACCAGGTCGCGGACCACCAGCCAGTCCAGGCTGGACAGGCCCAGCCGCTGCAGCCGGGCGTTGGCCGAGCCGACCGCCGGGTTCTGGCCGAACAGGAAGTAGCCCCGGCAGATCTTCTGGGTCTGGGCGAGGACCGTCTCGTAGGTGCTGTGGCTGCCGGTCAGCCGGGGCAGATAGTCGAAGCAGAAGTCGTTGTCCGCCGTGGCGGCCTCACCCCACCAGGCCTTCAGCAGGCTGACCATATAGTCCCGGGTGTTCGCCCAGAACCCGGCCGGCACGGACTCGGCCTCGACGTAGGAGTCGAGATCGGTGTTGCCGTGGGCGAACGGCATCGGCAGGTACCCGGGCAACAGGTCAAACAGGGTGGGGATGTCCGTTGACCCCTGGATGGAGGCGTGGCCGCGCAGGGCCAGGATGCCGCCGCCGGGGCGGCCCATGTTGCCGAGCAGCGCCTGCAGGATCGCGGCCGTCCTGATGTACTGCACGCCGACGGTGTGCTGGGTCCAGCCCAGGCTGTAGACGAACGCGGTCGTGCGATCCCGGCCGGAGTTGCCGGTCACGGCCTCGCAGACCTCGGCGAACAGATGCTGGGGCACCCCGGCGATCTGCTCGACCATCTCCGGCGTGTACCGCGCGAAGTGGCGCTTCAGCACCTGGAATACGCACCGCGGATGCTCCAGCGTGGGGTCGGTGTCCGGCGCCGGATGGGTGGCCGCGCCGCCCGAGCCGTGGGCCTCGCCGCGCCCGGCCTGCCGCCGCTGCCGTTGCATCTCGTGCAGCTGCGCGTCGGGCTCGTCGCGCATCCCGCTGGCCGCCTTGGCCTCGGCGCCCTGGTACCGCCAGGCTTCGAAGTCGTAGTAGCGGTGCTCGGCGTTCAGTCCTGAGAACACCCCGTCGAGGTCCTCGGTGTCGGCGTAGTCCTCGGTCAGGATCGTGGCCGCGTTCGTGTAGGCCAGCACGTAGTCCCTGAAGTACGTCCCGGTGCTGAGCACGTAGTTGATCAGCCCGCCGACGAACGCGATGTCGGCGCCGGCCCGGATCGGCACGTACAGGTCGGATACGGCGCTGGTGCGGCTGAACCGCGGGTCGACATGGATGACCTTAGCCCCCCGGGCCTTGGCCTCCATGACCCACTGGAAGCCGACCGGATGGCACTCGGCCATGTTCGAGCCCTCGATGAGGATGCAGTCCGAGTTGATCAGGTCGCGCGGGAAGGTGGTGGCCCCGCCGCGGCCGAAGCTAGTCCCCAGACCGGGAACGGTGGAGGAGTGTCATATCCGGGCCTGGTTCTCGATCTGGATCGTGCCCAGCGCGGTGAACAGCTTCTTGATCAGGTAGTTTTCCTCGTTGTCCAGGGTGGCCCCGCCCAGGCTGGCCAGGCCGAGCGTGCGCCGGGTGCGCTGCCCGCCGACCTCCCACTGCCAGCCGGCCCGCCGGGCCGAGATGACCCGGTCGGCGATCATGTCCATGGCCGTGTCGAGATCCAGGTGCTCCCAGTCGGTGCCGAACGGGCGGCGGTACCTCACCTGGTACTGGCGGGCGTCACCGGTGGTCAGCTGCAGGCTCGCCGAGCCCTTCGGGCACAGCCGCCCCCGGCTGACCGGGGAGTCCGGGTCGCCCTCGATCTGCGTGACCCGGCCGCCTTCGACATACACGTTCTGGCCGCAGCCCACCGCGCAGTACGGGCAGACCGACTTGGCGACCTGGTCGGCGCGGCGGGTCCGAGGTTCCAGCTGCTCGCTGTGCTTGCTCTTGACCGCGGCGCCCAGGGCCAGCCGGTCCTGGCCGGTCAGCTGCCGGTAGACCGGCCAGGAATCGATCCACTTGCGTGCGCTCACGTGGCGGCCCCTTGAGTCTGAAGCAGTGACAGCACCAGCTTCCCTGATGGCCACCGGGCACACATCCTCCGGGGGGAAGTTCTGCGTGCCAGCTACCAGATTGGCCGCCACCGGCGCGGAACCCTGCCGGTGGCGGCCATGGCTGCCGGGGCTAAGGCCGGATCAGGTTGACGGCGCCGGCGTGCTCGCGCTGGCGGGCCTCGTCCCAGTCGCCGGTGCAGTAGATGCTGACGTCGGCTACCGCATCGTCCATGACCTCTATCCGCATCATCTCCCGGGCGTACCAGTCCTGGCCCTCGTGGCTCCACCGCTCCTCGAACTCGAAGACCAGCCCGGTCGGCGTCGGGTCGCTGCGCCAGCGGGTCACGGTGCCCGGCCCGGGGTGGCCTTCCTTGCGTACCTGCTCGAGGTCCGCTGTGCCCTTGGTCTGGATCCGCCAGGTGGGCATGCTCAGGTCGAGGAACACGTCGGGATGGAACAGGCCCTCGGGCGCGGTCCCGGTCTCCAGGAACTCGACCATCTTCTGGCTCAGCCGGTTTGCGGCCTCGGCGTCCATGGCTCAGGCCTCCTGCGCGGCCGGGCCCGCCGCGGCCATGTTCTTCTCGATGATGGCCATGGTCTCGTTCAGGGACTCGGTGGGGCTGAACTCGATCAGCTCGGTGCCCGCGAACATCAGCGGCAGGTGCCCGGGGCCGCCGTAATAGGCGTCACCGGCCTTGAAGACCTCGTCGCGGTCGGTGTACCTGAACACGATCTGGCCGGTGAGCACGACGCCCCAGTGCGGGCACTGGCAGCGGTCGCCGGGCAGGCCGCGGAACAGCGGCGCCGGGTCCATGTCGGTCTTGTGGGTTTCGAACCCGACCGTGTACTCGTCGAGCTGGACGTAGCGGCCCTCGATCGGCGGCTCGTCGAGAGCGACGGGTGCGTCGGCTTTGCTGGTGCGTGGCATGGCTGGTTCCTTTCGCCTGGGTGCTTTACCCAGAGGGCGTGAGAACCGGGCGCACGATGTGAGACCGGGTCTCACAGCGACCAGCGGACCGGCTGCTCCGGCTCGTAGGAGCAGAACGTCCCGGTCCGCACCGACCGCGACAGGTGCTTGCCGAGCGGGGGATGGGCCTCGCCGATGCGGCGGATCGCGTCCTTGATGCGGGCGGTCACCGCGGTGCGGGCGCGCTCGGCGGGCGAGCCGCTGCGGCGCGGGCGCCCGCCCAGGCCATAGGCCTCGGCCAGCGCCGCGACCAGGGCGTCCCGCTCGGCGGCGACCCGGGCGCTGCGCCCGGCGTCGGCGAATACGTCGGCCTCGGACGCCTCCTCTTCGAGCTCGGCCAGCCGCCGTTTGTAAGCCTCGCGAGCCTGATGGTCGAGCACCTCGCCGGTGTCGGCCGGCTGGTGGAGCCCAGCGGGCTCCGTGGCCCGCGGCCGGCCGTCGGCGTCCGCCGCAGCCAGGTCGAGCGCGGCCACGGCGGAACCGGGCCGGGTCAGCAGCGCGGCGAGGTCGCGCAGCCCCTTGCTGTCCCGCAGCCGCACCTCACGCCCCTGGTAGCCCAGCGTCCACACATCCCCGTCGCGGCGGAACACGGCGCCCGGAGCTGGCTCGCCCGGCTTGGGCGGCCTGGCCGCGGGGTCCGCGGCCGGGCCGGCCTCGGCGGCGATCCGCGTGGCCACCTGGGTGGCCCCGATCGCCCGGGCGGCCTGCCCGGCCGCGGCGAAGTGAGCGGCGGCCGCCGCGCGGTCGCCCAGGGCCGCGGCCAGCAGGCCCAGATGACGCGAGACCGGACCGCGCACGGCGGCGCAGATGCCCTCCACCGCGAAGAGCCCGGCGTACGGGGCCAGGGCGTCGTACACCCAGCGCGCCACGGGATGCGGGCCGATGAGGGCGAGCGTCTCCGCCACCTGAGCCAGCGAGGGCAGCCATTCGGAATCGCGGGGCATCGAGCCAAGCAGCGGCGCGACCGCGTCCAGCTGGGCCCGCGAGTCGGCGGGCCGGCCGCACTGAGCGAGCGCGAGCGCGCGGGTCACCTGAACCCAGACCGCGCCGAGGTCGGTCCCTTCGAGCTCACCCAGGAGCTGGCGGACTTCCCCGGTGCGACCTGACTCGGCGGCCAGGCACCAGCGCTGCGTGGCCACCAGCAGGTACGCGTTGCCGCTGCCGGCCCGCTGGCCGAGATCCGCCGCCGCGCGAATCGCATCCCGGCAGTCGGCGAACCGGCCG